>Ga0233425_10000146_pt1 | contig 179890 bp, 134 predicted proteins | sample Watercolumn_Towu_2_FD_181712 | JGI IMG/M metagenome (GOLD analysis project Ga0233425, IMG submission 181712) | Freshwater microbial communities from Lake Towuti, South Sulawesi, Indonesia - Watercolumn_Towuti2014_140_MG | ecosystem: Environmental > Aquatic > Freshwater > Lake | place...
CAAGGGCGAACGGAACCTTCACGTCGGCCTTGTACGTCTGTCCGCTTTGTTTGTAGGTCGAACTGAAGAGAGTCAGAGTATTCAAATACGCCGCATTCGTGCCTCCGTACGCGATCAAATAGGTCAGATTTTCAGGTGTCGTTTCTTGCGGAGGCGTGCCAACACCCTTCGTTTGATTGAATTCTGATTGTGGCGCGTTCGGGAGACTGTTCATGGAGTAACTGTTCGACGCCCGGAGGTCCACCGTCATGAACCCGAAGTCGTGTGTGAAGGTCAGAGAATTCAATGCGACGTCGACGCTATTCTCGCCTTCCTGGTACCGGAATGTGAGGTCCTGGCTGAGGGACGTGAAGTTGTAGATCGTTCTGAAATCCTGGTAGTTGGATTTCAGACGACTGAACATGTTGACCATCTTGAGAGAACCGGAAGGCAATCGATAATCAAGAACCAGGTTTCCGCCAATTCGCTTTCTGGTCTCAAAATGGCGGTTCAATTGGACGTTGCTGACTCTCACCGGGAGATACCCTGTGGCAATCGGCTTGTCGGATGTGATCTCGTACCCCGCACTCATGTTGTCGGCATCGCGATCATACTGTTCGATGTTGCCTAGTACGTAGATTCCAAAATCGTCATCAAGAAAGCGCTTGCTGACAGAGCCAACCGCCCGGAAGTTTCCGTATTGATTACTTTTTTGTGTATAGCCCGACTGGAAGAGGAGATCGGAATGGAATTCCGTCGGGGCTTCTCTCAATTCCATGTTGACCGTGCCGCCAATGGAATTGGCGTTCATGTCGGGCGTCAGTGATTTGTACACCGAAATCGATTTGATCATGTACGGTGACATCATGGAAAGGTCGACGCTTCTGTCGTTATTGATCGATCCGGCCGTGCCGCCCTGTGAGCTCACGCCGATCTGAGTGCTTCCTGTCGAAGCGAGCGAAACGCCTCCGATCGTAATCTGGTTGTACTTGGGGGCCAGACCTCTGATCACAACTTTGTTCGCCTCTCCTGAACTCGACAGCGTGGAGACGCCTGACAAGCGGCTGATGGCTGCCGCTGCGTTGAAGTCGGGCAACTCTTGAATCCTCGCTTCAGAAACGATGTTCGCGATCTTGTTGGAAGAGAGCTGCTGGTTGATAGCCTGGATCTGACCCTGAGCCTGCGCGGTGACGATGACTTCCTGTCCTTCAATGGCAACCGCTGCGAGTGCGAAATTCTGTCTTACCTGTGCCCCCTCGGGAACCGTGACGGTCGCGCTGGCCGGCCTGTACCCGATGCAGGTCACCGTGATCGTCTGTTCACCGCTGGGCGCATTGGGAATGGTAAACTCGCCATCTAAGTCGGCCGCCGTTCCGATACTGGTGCCTTTGATCATAACATTTGCACCCGGCAACGCTTCCTTCGTATCTCTGTCGATGACTTTTCCTTTGACGACTCCGGATGCCAAGAGTGGTTGAACCGAAAGCAGAAGCAGCGTTCCCACGACAATGAGAATGCGTGTGGCTGCCGGCAAACGACGAAATGTGTTTTTCACGGCGCAGTCTCCTTCTTTTTCCACTACTTTGATTTGGTCACAGTGCATGCTCAGTCCGACGGTATGATTGGTGAATCATCTATTTGAAGATGTAGAAATTCAGAATGTTCTCGAGCAGTTCCTGCCGCCCGCTCTCAAGGACAGGCTTGTCATTCTTCAGGATCCATTTTTCAATATCCGTCAGACCGATATTCCCGGCCATGATCTTCGCACCAATGCCGGTCTTGTAGCTCTTGTATCGTTCATCGATAAGTTTCGAAAGCGCCTTGTCTTTGATGATCTCATGTGCGATGAGTAGCCCCTTGGCGAATGCGTCCATGCCACCGATGTGCGCGTGGAAGAGATCATATGGGTCTGTCGAGCTTCGCCGCACCTTTGCATCGAAATTCAGTCCGCCCTTGCCCAAACCGTCCTGCTTCAGGATGATGAGCATCGCGAGCGTCGTCGAATAGATGTCGGTCGGGAACTGATCGGTGTCCCATCCGAGCAGGAGATCGCCTCTATTCGCGTCGACGCTTCCGAGCTTCCCGGCGGCAGAAGCAACGGCAAGCTCATGTTCGAAGTTGTGGCGGGCGAGCGTCGCATGGTTCGCTTCAATGTTGAGCTTGAAATGATCGATGAGACCATATTCCTTCAGGAATGAGAGCGTCGTGGCTGCATCGGTGTCGTACTGGTGCTTCATCGGCTCTGCGGGCTTTGGCTCAATGAGGAACTGACCCTTGAAACCGATCGACTTCTTGTAGTCTACCGCCATTTGGAGGAACCTCGCCATCTGCTCCTGTTCGCGGTTCAGGTCGGTGTTCAGCAACGTCTCGTATCCTTCCCGTCCGCCCCAGAACACATAGTTCTCGCCACCGAGCTCTTTTGTTGCATCGATGGCGTTCTTCACCTGGGCTGCAGCATGTGCCATGACATGGGCGTTGGGACTCGTCCCCGCTCCCTGTGAGTAGATCGGATTGCCGAACAGGTTTGCGGTTCCCCACAACAACTTCACGCCTGTATCTTTTTGCATCTGCCGGGCGAGCTCAACGATCGCCTGCAGATTCTTGACGGACTGCTTGAAGCTGTTCCCCTTTGGAGCAATATCGCGGTCATGAAAGCAGTAATAGTCCACTCCGAGCTTCTGGAAGAACTCGAACGCAGCTTCGAGGGTCGCCTTCGCACACTCCATGGGATCATCAGGCCGGCGCCATGCACGGTCAAAACTCGGTCCCCCGAACATGTCGGAGCCGTCGCCGAGGAGCGTGTGCCAATATGCGACGGAAAATCGCAGGTGCTCGGCCATCGTCTTGGAGCCCACGCGCTGGTCTTTGTCGTAGTACTTGAAGGCGAACGGATTCTTTGAGCCTTTGCCCTCAAACGGAATTGGCGACTTTATCTTTGGGAAGTACGTGTGGAGCATATGTCAGTCTGAGATTGTGATTGAACGAAGTTAATGCTATGAGACGTCCTAAGCCGGGGCTGAAAAACCCTTGCGCCGTTCCGCCAATTCATCCTGTATCTCCAGGTTCAGCTTCTTTGAGATTCCGTAGAACGCCAACGCAAAGACACCGACAGCAAATGTAATTGCTGGGAATACGCTGCCGGTGAGCCTGATGCCCAGCAATGCCTCCTCCGACTGCACAGCGTTGGGAATGTATCCGTACGCCGCCAGGAGCCATCCGCAGATTGCGCCACCGAATCCAAGCCCTGCCTTGAGCGCAAAGACGATGCCGGCAAACACGACTCCTGTCGCACGACGATTTGTTTTCCATTCGGCATAGTCCGCGACATCGGCCATCATGGCCCAAAGCAACGGAATCGTGGGCCCATATGCGAGGGATTTTAGCAGATTTAGCAGGAACATGAATCCAACGGAATCTGCCGATGCCATAATAAAGAGCAGCGTGAAGAACGTCGTCAAAGACAGTCCGACGAGGAACACAGCCTTTTTTCCAAATCGTACTGCAAGCATCTTAGAGAATAAGACACCGATGATGTTTGCCAGCATTCCAACCATGTTGAAGAGACTGAATCCAACGCCCGTGACATTGCTCCTGTCTTCGAGGGCGATGAGTCCGAACGCGTTCAGAAGATCGTGCCACCAGCCTGACGCACCTGGTTCAGCGACAAGACCCCACGATTGAAGAAAGGCGAAGAGCTGAGGTTTGTCGACATAGTACGTGAAGAAGTAAAACATCGCACTTCCCCAGAGCGCAAGCGTAACAAAGAGGAAGAGCGTCAACGTGAACATGGATTTCCACGGTGCGTTTTTCAAGAGATCGGCGAAATCCTGTTTCGGAGACGATTTCTGCTTCGGATCGGGATGGATGCGCTCGCGCACGCTGAAGAAGGTAATCAGGAAGAAGACAACGCAGAGGAGCGAGAAGACACCAATCGTCAACGACCACCCTTTGGCAGCGTTTCCCTCTCCAAACTTGCTCACCATGGGAAGCGTGAGTCCCTGCACGATAAATGCCGCTGCCATGGCCAGGAAGAAGCGATATGAGGAAAGGCTCGTCCGGTCATTGACATCGCCGGTCATGACACCATTAAGAGCAGAGTAGGGAAGATTGTTGACCGAGTAGATGGTCATGAGAAGGATGTACGTAACGTAAGCGTAGACCACCTTGCCCGTATCACCGAAGTCTGGCGTTGTGAACGCCAGGAAGAACAGCAGCGCGAATGGAATGGCAGACCAGAGCACCCACGGGCGGAATTTCCCCCACCGTGTCTGCGTCCGGTCTGCAATGACACCCATGATGGGATCGAAGATAGCGTCCCAGAATCTTCCGACGAGCAGAAGCGTCCCGGCTGTTGCCGCGGTGATCCCAAAGACGTCTGTGTAGAATCCGAGCTGGAAGATGAGCATCGTCTGGAAGACGAAATTCGCAGCAGCGTCTCCGAATCCGTAGCCAATTTTTTCTCTAACTGAAAGTCTTTCCGTGGTCGATGGCAATGGTCACCTGCTCGAGGGGTGTGGAGTGTTAGGATTCCTTCGTGACATGAAGGACGGTCTTGATAAGATCCTGATCGCGTGACGACGAACCAACCATAATCTCAAAATCTCCCGGCTCAACAATAAACTCTTTGTCGATGTTCGTGAACGACAGATGCTCAGGCGCAACCGTCAGCGTCGCGGTGGCGGTTTCACCGGGCTGCAAGAAGATCTTCTTGATCCCCTTAAGTTCCTTCACCGGGCGTGTGACAGAACTGACCATATCCCGGATGTACAGCTGAGCCACTGTCGAGCCGGCGTGTGTGCCCGTATTCTGCACATCCACCGCGACGCGCGTCCAGTCAAACGGTCCCATCGCCGTGCGCTCGAGTCGGAGATTGGTGAACGAGAAGGTCGTGTAGCTCAGTCCATATCCGAAAGGATAAAGGGCTGAAATATCGTCGAAGAGGTAGCCTCTGCGCGCCGATGGCTTGTGATTGTAAAAGACTGGCAGATGGCCTGCAGATCGAGGTATTGAAATCGGGAGCCTGCCGGAGGGATTGACATCTCCGAACAGCACGTCTGCCACGGCCCGACCCGTTTCTTGACCCAGGTACCAGCACTCAAGGATTGAAGCCACATGGCCGTCGATGTAGCTGAGTGAATTTGGCCGGCCGTTGAAAAGAAGAACGACTACTGGTTTGCCTGTTTCCACAACCGCCTTGGCGAGGTCGTTTTGCACCCCGAAAAGCTCAAGATTTGCCCTGTCTCCAAGGTGTGTTTTGCTCCATCCCTCGCGGGATGTTTGCTCATTTCCGCCAAGCGCCAGAATGACAACATCAGCCTTGGCAGCCACAATGGTAGCTTCATTGATGAGCCTGCGATTATCTTCGGGATCAGGAAGTGTGACAGTGTCCTCGTCCCAGGAGCCACCAATGGTGAGTTTGCATCCTTCCGCATAGAGAACCTGATAATCGCTGCCTGCCTTGTCCCGAATACCGCTAAGAACGGACGTGTAGTATCTTGGTTTTCCGCTATATCCACCGAGAAGGATCCGATCAGCGTTTGGGCCAATAACCGCGAGTGTGCTATTCTTCTTGAGAGCCAGAGGGAGGATGTTCCCGTCGTTTTTCAGGAGAACCATGGTCTCGCGGGCAGCCTGAAGAGCGAGATCCCGTTCCTGGAGAATCTTCTGGTTATGCCGTGCCTCATCGAACTGGACGTACGGATTCTCAAACAAACCAAGCTGGAACTTGTGTCGCAGAAGAGGTGTAATCAGGTTGTCGAGCACTGATTCGTCAATGATGCCTTTCCGGATGAGATCCGCCAACGAGGGATAGCAGTCAGGATCCGGGAGCTCCGCGTTGACGCCCGCTTCGGCGGCAAGCATTGCAGCATCTGCCTTGTCTTTCGCGAGCCGATGACTTGTGGCTTCATCACGTTCGTGCAACTCCGTGATCGCGAAATAGTCGGAGACAATCGTACCTCGGAATCCCCATTCTCCCCGCAATACATCCTTCAACAACCAATCGTTGGCGTGTGAGGGCACGCCGTCGATTTCATTGTAAGATGGCATGACGCTTTGTGCATTGCCCTTCTGGATTGCCTCTTTGAACGGAAAGAGAAAGGTGTCACGCAAGAGTCGTTCTGAAACGTTTACCGGCCCGCAATTGGTACCTGATTCAGGTTCTCCGTGGGCTGCGAAGTGTTTCAGAGTGGCGACAACATGTTTCTTGTCTGTGAATGTTGCATTACCTTGCAGGCCACGCACCGCTGCGATGCCGAGCTGGCTCACAAGGTATGGATCTTCGCCAAACGTCTCTTCAACGCGTCCCCAGCGCGGGTCACGCGCAACATCCACCACCGGTGTAAGAGCCTGGTGCACGCCTCGGGAACGTGTGTCTTCGGCAATTTCGGAATAAATGTCTTCGACAAGCTGAGGATTGAATGTGGAAGCGAGGCCGATCGGCTGCGGATAGCTGGTTGCATCACGGGCGACAAGCCCGTGGAGACACTCTTCATGGAACATCACGGGGATCCCGAGCCGTGTCTTCTCGGTGAGATACTTCTGCACGGTGTTGGCGAGCTCTGCCATCTGCTTCGGCTCGAGGCCGCCGAGCCGGTCGCTGATGCGGGCAATCTGGCCGATTCCGTTGCCGAGGTTGCGCTGAATGCTCGCATCGTCGAGCTTTCCATCAGATGTAAAGAAAGATGTCTGAGGTTGGCGCCAGATGCAGATTGTCTGGGCAACCTTTTCTTCAAGGGTCATTCGTCCCAACAGATCGAGCACTCGCTCTTCGACGGAGAGGGCTGGGTTCTTGTATGCTGGGCAACTCTCCTGCTGTACAGATTCGCGTTGGAGCTGTTTTTCTATCATGATTTGGTTCCAGTGGGATGACCTGCGCAGCTACGGGTGGTGGGCGAGGAAGGGTGACGCGTCACGAAGGAATACAACCAAGATTCTCGAAACCGTAGCCGCAGAATGTGCAGCATTGGTTGGACCTTTTTCTTGTCACGCGGGACGGAGAAAGTCCAAAATGAAGTCGACGATCGACAGAGAACACGAGGGACTTTGATCCCTCAAATCCGGTGCACGAAAACGAAGAGAGGTTGGAACTCGGGAAATATTTTATGGGTTCAATAATGATTGAACCGATTCAATATTAGATGAAGAGATTCAGTAAGTCAAGGGAAAAATCTATATCTTATCCCTGATTCCCATTTTCGAGACTATCTTGGGATTTCAATCGGCCCTGTCAACATAGGGCTTTCGTGTTCGCAAGGTTTGGAAGGAGGCCCGGGCTGATCCCAGCCGACTCCAGAGTATGCCTGTTGGAGATTCTTGACCTTTGGTCCGCGAGGCGAATTCGCGTATTTAGAAAGAAGGAGTAATCTGACGTGCCGATGGAACAAACGTGGAGGTGGTTTGGACCTCACGATCCGGTGAAGCTCAAAGAAGTGAAGCAAACGGGCGCCACGGGAATAGTGACCGCCCTCCATCATATTCCGATTGGAGAGGTTTGGACCACCGAAGAGATCATGAAGCGAAAGGTAATGATCGAAGCAGAGGGGCTAAGCTGGTCTGTTGCTGAAAGCCTTCCCGTCCATGAAGGGATAAAAACGAACAGTTTGGAGCGCGTCCGCCTGATCGAGAACTATAAAGAGTCCCTCCGCAATCTCGGTCACTGCGGCGTTGACACTGTTTGCTACAATTTCATGCCTGTGCTGGACTGGTCCAGAACCGATCTCGAGACGGAATTCAAAGACGGATCGATTACCTCGAAATTCGAGGTGAATGTCTTCGCGGCTTTCGATCTCTTCATTCTGAAAAGGGAATCGGCCGAGGCGGACTACACTGAGCAGGAGAAAGAAGCCGCACGGCGATACTATGAAAGTCTGAACGAGAATGATCGTCATAACCTGATCCAAACAGTCCTGCTCGGCTTCCCCGGCTCCGGAGAGTCCTACACGCTTGAACAGCTCAAACATGCCATCGAAAAGTACAGGAATATTGGTGAAAAGGAACTACGTGAGAATCTTCTCCACTTCCTCAAGGAGATTGTGCCGGTTGCAGAAGAGAGTGGGGTACGGCTTGCGGTTCACCCTGATGATCCCCCCAGGCGTTTGCTGGGCCTGCCACGAGTTGTAAAGGACCGCTTTGATGTGGAGCGAATCCTTGCCGAGTACGATTCCCCCTCCAACGGCATCACCTTGTGCACCGGATCATTTGGCGCCGGTATGCAGAACGACCTGCAGGAGCTGGCAGAACGATTTGCCCCGCGCCTCAACTTCATTCATCTCCGCAATGTTACAAAGGATCCGGGGGGATCTTTCATTGAGGATAATCATCTTGAGGGTGATGTCGACATGTATGGCGTGATTCGGACGATTCTTCTGGAGCAGAAGCGCCGCGAACGGGAAGGGAGAAAAGACACGCGTCTTCCCATGAGGCCTGACCACGGTCACCTGATGCTTGCCGACATGGATCGCGCCAACATCTATCCTGGCTACTCACTGTTCGGGCGCATGAGAGGCCTCGCCGAGTTGAGGGGTCTGGAGATGGGGATACTTCGGTCGCTGGAAAACTCCTAGACTTCCTTCATTTTCTCTCTTCATATTAGATAAGATAACTTGATTGGTAACCAGGGAGCAGGTCAATTCGGTGGCATGCCGATCCATCAGAGCGAGAACCACAGCACCAACAATGCTGAGATTGCAGCACTCTGTGCTCCGCGGCCGCAGTTGCTTATATCGGACGGCAACGACTGGACGAAGAATACACCGCAGGTCGAGTTTCCCTACATACGAAATGTTTACAGACTTTTTGGAGCCGAGGACCGCGTCGAAAATGTACACCTTGCAGCAGAAGGTCATGACTACGGACCTTCGAAGCGTGCTGCGGCATACGCCTTCCTCGCAAAACACCTTCACCTGAAGATCTCTGAAGTCACAGACAAGAATGGCCTGATCGACGAGAATTTTGTGACCATCCAGCCTTCCGAAGATCTGAGAGTATTCACTGCGCAATACCCGCGACCCCGACATGCCATCGTGGCAATAGATGAGCTCCGATGATGAACAAAGACGAACTCGGCATAGGCCTTGATTGCAGCACAACGGGCACCAAAGCTACTGCATTTGATCGCAAGGGGAAGGTTCTTGGCCCTAAGGCATGCATTTGCGGAGTGGCTTCGTGCCTCGATTTTGCCTATGCAGCATTTGGGAGGCTGGGAAGCACGATATTCCTGAGTGTCTGTGTCGGTTTCTGAGAGACGAACCGTGAAATCCATTTTCAGACAGACTCTGCTCTCGGTCTTCTTTGCCAGCGCGGCAGTTGCGCAGGGCTCTGTGCTACTGGTTGGGGGCGGCAGTGAGAACTACAACGATTGGTCAGACACACCCTATCGCTGGCTCGTGACTCATGCTCCTAACCGCAGAATCCTGGTGCTTCATTATTCAGACACGACGACCTGGTTCTCGGGCTATTTTCCATGGCTGAGTCCCTGTTCGGTTTCAAACAGATTCATCAACAGCACGGTGCAGGCAAACGACTCGGCGACCTACCGGTTCATTCTTCAGCATGACGGGATCTTCCTGCGCGGAGGTGATCAGGCCCAATATGTCCGGCTCTGGAAGGGAACGCTGACACAGAAGGCGATCATCGAGGTGTTCCGGCGGGGAGGAGCTATCGGGGGAACGAGTGCAGGGGAGATGGTGCTGGGTGATGTCGCATACACTTCGGGATCCACGGATCAAGGAGCGCTCCTCCGAAGTCCATCCTCATCCATCACACTTGTCGACGACTTTCTGTCGCTTGTACCCAACATTCTCGCAGAAAGCCACACTAGCGAGCGAGGCAGGATCGGCAGGTTGCCGGTCTTCCTCGCACGCTACAAAAACGGGAACGGGAGAGAAATTACCGGTGTCGGTGTGGACGCCAACACAGCACTTGCCATTGACGCGTCGGGAATCGGCGAAGTGATGGGTGGAAGCGCGGTGTCGGTTCTGGGCTGGTCGCCGGGAGCAACCTATGCGATCGAACCGGGCCGTTCGTTCTCCATCTCGGATATGAGGTTTGATCAACTGATACCGGGATTCAAGATCAACCTGAATACCGGTGAAGTGCTCAGGTCATCGAAAGCGGTTCCGTACACGCCGAGAGGGGTGGCATCGCCGAGGGGGACCATCATACTAGACGGAAGTGGCAATTCTGCTGATTGGTCAGCTTCCGGCGGGAGTCTGAAGAAATTGCAGTCGCTTCTCTCTGGTACAGGAGACACGGTCGGGGTCTTCTCGTCACCAGCGGCTCCTTTGCCTGTGAACACAGTGAACTCGACACTTACCTCGTGGGGAGTTCCGGTGCGTGTGCTGTGGATTGACGAAGTACGCAAGAATGACCAGGGGTTGGCTTCCGCCGCAGCTTCATGTGCGGGATTCGTATTCGTGAGTAACTCGCTCGATAGCCTTGCGGCGTTGCTCAGTCCCTCAACAGTCGTAGGGAGCGCATTCTCCTCGAAGGTGAACACGGGGAAGCCGGTTCTGTTCCTGTCTGAGGATGTGATGCTGGCAGGCGAGAAGGCGCTAGGTGGGTTGTACACCAGTGCCTACAGCGCATACTACGGCACCATCACACAGTTGCCCGGACTGAATCTGCTGAAAGGGATGCAGCCAGTGCCCCGGTTCTATCAAAATCCGGACAACAAAGTGTCGTACGACTACAGCGAGAACCGGATGATGGGCATGCTCTGGTCGATGGGAATGTCCCAGCTTCCGTACGGAATGTTGATTGATGCGGGTGCGCACGTCTGCGTGACGAATGGAGTCATTGACGTCTACGGGATTTCGCTGACATCCACACCCGTACTGTTCGTTGATGCACGAAAGACGCAGTGGACCGACTTCCCCCAGTTCCATCGACCTGGAAAGCCGAATGCTGTGCAAAACGCTGCGCTTGTCGGTGCCTCGTTCAGGGTGCTGCGCCCGGGAGATTCCTTCCTCACAACAGGTTCAGAGGGCGATTTGCCGCCGATGCCCCGGCAGTTCCAGCTCCACCAGAACTACCCGAATCCATTCAATCCTTCCACAACGATTCGGTACTCTATCCCAAGCAGCGGATGGATATCAATGAAGGTGATGGATGTGCTCGGTCGGGAAGTTGCTACATTGTTCGAAGGAGTTCAAAGCGCTGGTATTTATGCAGTCACTTGGGACGCGGCGCGTGCTCCAAGTGGCGTGTACTTCTATCAGTTGAGAACTTCAAGCGGGAACCGTACGGGAAAAATGCAGCTTCTTAAATAAGTATGCAGTGGTCACTGCGGGGGGGTGACAGTTGCACGTTGCCCCCCGCGGCGATGTGAGGTTTCGAAATGAATTTCGTACATTTCTCTATGCGTCACGAACAGTCAACAAAGTGCACTGCCGGATTTCTCCAGGCGCCTCACATTCATTGCGGGGTGCACACCCCTTCTCTTGGCTTTCTCTTCCGCACGTTCTACGATTTCTGACGTCCTCCTGCCCTTTTCTTCCGTGTAAGGTTGTTGCTTCGCGAAGATTTTTCCTGCATCACCTGAACAAATGGACTGAGTTATGGAACGGACAGCTTTGATCGCCATAGGAGGGAACTCCCTCATACGAGCCGGTCAAAGAGGCACCACTGATGATCAGCTCGAGAATGCTCATGCGACGGCACGAAGCATCGTGCAAATGGTAGCACGCGGCTGGCGCATTGTGATCACGCATGGGAATGGTCCTCAGGTAGGTGCGACGCTGCTCAGGTCAGAGCGAGCAGCTCAGGAGGTGTACACGCTGCCGCTCGATGTCTGTGTCGCAGCGACACAGAGCGAAATCGGCTACATTATCCAGAAAGCGATGGAGTATGAGCTGCGGCAGATCGGTCTGAAAACTCCCGTCATGACAGTCCTGACTCAGGTGCGGGTCGATGAAAACGATCCGGCGTTTCAACATCCGACGAAACCGATTGGCCCATTCTACTCAAAGGCTGACGCCGAGGAGAAGCGGCGAAAGTACGGCTGGCACATCGTCGAAGACGCCGCCCGGGGATACCGCCGCGTTGTACCGTCACCGGAACCGGTGGAGGTTTTCGAGGAACACATCATTAGGAAGATTCTTGATCTCGGCATGATTGTCATTGCGGTCGGTGGAGGGGGTATCCCCGTTATCGAAAAGGAACATGATCTCATTCTCGGCTGTGAAGCGGTCATTGACAAAGACCGTGCGTCGTCGCTGCTGGCAATAAGTCTGCAAGCCGACCTTTTCGTTATAAGCACGGATGTTCCCGAAGTCTGCATCGATTACGGAAAGCCCACTCAGAAGGCACTTCACAGTGTGACTGTGAACGAACTGGAGGCATATCAGGCACAAAAACAATTCGCCGCCGGGAGCATGGGGCCGAAGGTGGAATCTGTCATCCGGTTTGTGAAGAAGACCGGGCATCGTGCTCTGATAACGTCATTCGAGTGCCTCATGGAGGCTCTCGATGGGAAGGCAGGGACGCACATTTCGCCGGACGATGCGGTGAATGATGTGCGTACCGGAGAAGGAGGTTCTGATGATGCGAAGAACTAGAAGTCAGATCGATGGTAGCTCAATCTCCACGGCGATGCAAATCCATGAAGATAGTCAAGAGAAGCAGCGGGAATCTCGCACACCTCGACATCATTGCGGTGTCGGAATGTCGCTTCTCGGTCTTCCCGCCAGAACCACACCACAGGATGCGAAAGTCCTGATCGTCCGCCGACTCCTCGTGTCGATGATGGCCTATTTCCTCAACCTGCTGTAAGTACCTGAAGAGCGCTACGTAGTACGCAATGGACGATGATTTTTATCTCTTTCAGTGAGGAAATGAACCATGACATCTGCCGAGTACATTCACCTTGAAGACCAATTTGGAGCACACAACTACCATCCCCTTGATGTGGTCATCCACAGCGCCTCAGGCGTTTGGGTGACAGACGTAGAAGGAAACAGGTATCTCGACTGTCTCTCAGCGTATTCAGCTCTCAACCAGGGACATTGTCATCCTGCGATTCTTGAGGCTCTCGTTCGACAGAGCAAGAACGTTACGCTTACGAGCAGAGCATTCCGGAACGACCAGTTGCCGCTTCTCTACGAAGCGTTACATCGGATGACAGGGTATGAAATGGCGCTGCCCATGAATTCGGGAGCTGAAGCTGTCGAGACCGCTGTCAAGGCCGCGCGCAAATGGGGATATCTGGTAAAAAAGATTCATGAAGACAGAGCCGAAATCATCTGTGCGGCTGACAACTTTCATGGACGAACCACCACGATCGTGAGTTTTTCAACGGAGCCGCAGTACCGTTCCGGCTTCGGGCCTTTCACCCCGGGCTTCCGCATCGTGCGGTACGGGGACATCGACGACCTCAGGAGAGCCATCACTCCGAACACTGCGGCGTTCCTCATAGAGCCCATCCAAGGAGAGGCGGGGATTATTGTTCCGCCCGAAGGATATCTCTCCGCCGCGGCGAAACTCTGCAAGGAGCATAATGTTCTTCTGATCGTCGATGAAATTCAGACGGGACTTGGGAGAACGGGCCGACTCTTTGCCTTTGAGCATGAAGGAATCCGGCCTGATATGGTTGTCATCGGAAAAGCACTCGGAGGAGGATTCTATCCGGTCTCGGCGGTTCTGTCGTCATCCGAAATTATGAGAGTATTCAAGCCGGGAGATCACGGCTCCACGTTCGGTGGCAACCCCCTCGCGGCAGCTGTGGCTCGGGCGGCGTTGGAGGTAATTGAAAAGGAGCGTCTGGCTGAAAAAGCTCGCGACCGCGGCGAGTACATGATGGAGAAACTGCGTGCCATCAAGAGTCGGCACATTGTCGAGGTGAGGGGGAGGGGATTGTTGATCGGACTCGTTCTGAACACGAAAGCTCGCCCGTATTGCGAGGCTCTGATGCGCGAGGGGATTCTCTGCAAGGAAACGCATGAGAGCGTGATCCGGTTTGCGCCGCCTCTTGTGATCACACAATGGGAAATTGACTGGGCCATCGAGAGAATAGAGAAGGTGATAGGTGCTATGGAGTACGAAGAGAGAATGGTCGGAAGTATGGCGTGAGAAGGGATGGAGAGTTCGGAACGCACTTCCAGATGCAAGAAGATGCACGAAAGCTGATCCGGCAACGGGTCAGCTTTTTTGTTGTTGGGATAGGGGTCATGGCAGCCCTCGAGAGGACCAGAGACAATCCCCTTGACATTCGATTCGTGAACAGGTAGGTTACACGCGAACAAGGAACGCCCGCGTGAACGTCAAGTTCAACATCATATCAGTCGTTTCGGTCCTCTCACTCTTCCTTCTTGGCTCCGCGTCTGACGAGCTTCTTCACCAGGAGACGTCAGGGCACACCATCACGATTGCCTCTTTCAATACGCTTCGGCTGGGTCGCGGCGCTCACAAGGATCTGGGCAAGGTCGCTACAGTCCTCTCAGCGTATGATGTGATTGCCCTGCAGGAGGTCATGAGTGAAGACACATTGCGGAAGGTGAGAGACATGTTGACGAGGACGACACATGTCCTGTGGGAGTATGTGATCAGCGCCAGAAGCCTGGGACGGACTACATACAAAGAGTACTATGCGATTCTTTTTCGGACCGACAGGACGATGTACACTGATACCTCAGGCGGAATATGGGACGACGAGGGTGACCACTTTGAACGTGAGCCGTTCTATGCTACGTTCAAGAGCGGAAATTTCGACTACACGATCATCGTCATGCACAGTGATTTTGACAACAGCAAGAAGGTCATGAGAAAAGAAGCCCGTCTTCTCACCAAGGTCTTTCAGAGGGTAGCGAAGCGGGATTCCTTGGAACATGATATCATCTTGATGGGAGATTTCAATCTCTCTGCTGATGATGAAGGCTGGGACAGCCTGAAGACGATTCCTACGATCAGGCATCTCATCCCCGGAAGGACACAGACGACCCTGTCAACATCGGGTGGACTGTCAAAAGCGTACGACAACATATGGATTCGAAATCAATTCACCAACCATGAGTACGCCGACACTGCGAATGCCGACTACTATTACCATTCCATGTTCTCTAGGTCGTCGAATCCGGGATTGGAGGCAAGGAAGAAGGTGTCGGATCACGTTCCGGTGTGGGCAAAGTTCAGAGTAGATCAACCGGACGACGATTGATCTGACGCATCAAAGAACATGATCGTATCATGCGTTACAGGCTGCCCGCTTCGCCGTACTGTGCATCTCTATCATTCAGATGGATGTGCGATCGATCCGGAGTGCTGACTTCAGGTCGAACCAACGAGGTGTGATATGAATGTGAGACTGATCTTTCCCCTCTGTGCCGGACTTGTGTTGCTCAGCAATTGTTCCCGCGTCCCTGACACGCGACCATTGGATGTGCGGCTCAATGAGGCTATCACCGACGGTCTTCGCAAGCACAATGTGAAAGGCGCCACCGTCGCACTCATTCTTGCGGATGATTCCCTGAGGTGTTACACCGGAGGCGTTTCTCACGACACGGTGTCCGTCCAGCGAGAGATGCTCATCGCCGCCGGGAGCATCACGAAGAACTTTGTTGCAGCACTTGTGTTGCAGCTTGCCGAGGAAGGTGTGCTTTCTCTGGAAGACTCGCTACACAAGTGGCTCCCTTCGTACCGCTATGTCGATAGCACCGTTACGATCCGCCAGCTTCTGGCACACTCCAGCGGAATCTTCATGTTCTGGGAAAACCAGAAGCTGTGGGACGATCTCATTGCCTATCGCGATAGTGTCTTTACACCAGAGGTTGTGCTTTCCTATTTGCGGGAACCCCATTTCCGGCCGGGCAAAGGTTTTCGATATTCCAACACGAACTATTTGCTGCTCGCGATGATCGTTACACGGGCGACACATTCCACGCTCTCTGCCGAGCTAAGAAGACGATTCTGGGCGCCGCTTCATCTGGATAACATGTACCTCTCGATGGAGGAGCAAATCCCGGACCGTCTTCTCCACGTCTGGGGAGACAACTTCGAGGAAGGCACTCCTGTCCGCGACATCACGCATCTGCCGCGGACGTCGCATGAGACGATTACCTATGGATCGTCCGGACTCTTCACAACACCGGGAGACCTGGCGCGCTGGACCCATGCATTGTTCGGCGGAAAGGTGCTCAAAGCGGCGTCTCTGGACTTCATGCTGGATATCGACGACGATCAATATGGACTGGGAGTTCAGCGGTATCAGTCGAAGCTTGTCGGAAAGGGAAAGGTTGTGGGGCACGGAGGAGGGAACATCGGAGCGATGACGTACATGATGCACTGGCTTGAACGCCGGGTGAGTCTCATTATTTCGATCAATTCGTTCGACGCGAACTGTCTGAACGACATTACAGAACGTGTAGGCGAGATCGTTACAGAACACGTTTCCTCCGGACACCAGGGTATATGAATCCACAAGCTACCATCCTGCATCTCGTTGCGCTGCTCGCCCTCTGGCCGGGAAGTCTACTGGCACAGTCCGATGAAGCCATGACGGGGCCGCTCTCTCCCTGGCACTTCTCGATTCAGTATCTGGGATTGACATACCATCCGGATGGAGGCAATACACCAGAGGTGTATCCTCTGAAGCTCGAGAAGAAAGCGTACCTTGTCTTGGATGTAGGACTTGCGGCCAGCCTGGACTACAGTTTCTCAGATAACATCTTTGTCCGTTTCACTTCGTCGATCTACAAAGACTGTGCGTTTGTTACAGCAGGCTGTTTGCACGTTGGGCCTCGGCTGCAGCATTCATGGGGAGATAACCGTGTGAACATCGGCATCGGGCCTATTTTCAGCTTTAGGCAGGACTGGCACCGGTTCGCCGAGTATCAGGATGATGAGTTCTACGGTAGCCGTGTCTACAAGGGATGGCAATACCGCTTCTTCCCGACAGCTATTGAACTCGAGTATTTGCGCAAAATTAGCGACAAGATGGAGTTTCAGTGGTCAGTTGTACCGGGAGCGCCCCTCGTCATTACCTCCATGTTTGGCGTTCGGTTCAGATTGTGACAGCTCATGGTCCGGACCATCTGGCGTCAAAATATTGAACACCGGAAGTATCAACCTATGAAAGCAAAACCTCTCATCATCATCTCTGTTTGTCTCGTCTTTGCGTCCATGGCGGTTGCGCAAGATAGCACGCGGGTCAGCATCCATCAACAGGAATCAGAGCTTCACCGCTGGGATGTCCTCAAAACGCACTCGTCCGTTCCTCAGTTGCAGCAGGGAGCAGAGGCTGCACGGCGTGGGGATCTCAAAGGGGCAATCCGATTGTTCCAGAAAGCTGCTCCAGGACGCCCTTCATTTGCGTACTTCAATCTCGGCGTCGTGTATTTCGAGTCACAACAGTTCGAGAAAGCGCTTCGGTACTTCAAGCTGTCTCATCGCGCGCGACGGGACTCAGTGTGTCTCGATTATCTCAGGAACACCGAACGATTGATCAACGAGCGGAAGCGTCCGGGATGAGGATTACACTCGTTCTCTTGTTCCTTCCCGCCCTCATGCTGGGGCAACAGGAAATCGAGCGCAAGAGTATTCATCAGCTCGAAAGCGAACTGCACCAGAAGGATATGGTATCCGAGGCACCGGAGCACCAGAACGCCCGGCCTGGGATCCCCAGGCTTGCCCAGGTATCCCAGTTGTCTAAGAAGGTGTATGGCTGGCATCCGTACTGGGCATCGTCGAGCGCCTATGTCACCTACGATTATGCGGCCCTGACGCATATCGCTCACTTCAGCTATGAGACCGACACCGCGACCGGGGGATATCTCACGACAAGAGGTTGGGAGACGTCACCGGTTATCGACTATGCACATCAGCAGGGGGTCAAGGTGACGTTGACAGTAACGAACTTCGGCCTCGACAGAAACGATAAACTCCTGAGCGACACCGTGAAACAACAACGCATGATCAACACTCTGATTGCGTTGCTTAAAATGAGGAACGGCGACGGCGTCAATTTCGATCTTGAGTCGGTTCGCAGCACGCAACGCTCGAATCTCGTGTCATTCATGCGCCGTGCGGCGACGCAGATCAAGGCTCAGGTGCCAGAAGCTGAGATTTCTATGGCGACGCCGTCAGTCGATTGGTCTGGTTCTTGGGATTTCGCTCAGCTTGCCGAGATCTGTGATTATCTTGTTGTGATGGGCTACGGCTATTACTATTCGGAATCGACGACAGCGGGTCCTGTCGCGCCGCTCGAGGGAGAGAATTACAACATAACGCGTACAATCAATACGTATCTTGGCTTGGGTGTGCCGCCTGCGAAATTGCTGCTTGGCGTTCCGTGGTACGGATATGACTGGCCGGTTCAGAGCAGTGTGCGAAAATCATCTGCGACAGGGACGGCATCGTCAAAAACCTATGCCGTTGCCGAACAGATGGCAAGTCTCTACGGGAAAACGCTGGATGTCCTCACGAAAGTGCCATGGTTCAGCTACCAGGGGAGCTCGGGTTGGAGGCAAGTGTGGTATGACGATACTGCCAGTCTTGCGGCCAAGTATGCTCTGGTGAATTCGCGGGCGCTGGGAGGAATTGGAATCTGGGCCCTGAGCTATGACGGGGCGCGCAAAGAAATCTGGAACGGAATAAAATCCGCCTTTTCTACGACGGGAGTTGAGCAGGGGATGGATTTGGCACGTCGGTTCGAACTGTCTCAAAACTATCCAAATCCTTTCAATCCAAGCACCAGTTTCGAGTTCCGAGTTCCAAGTTTCTCCGCCAAAGGCGGATCCGCCTCCGGCGGAGAGTTCGTGTCATTGAAAGTGCTCGATGTGCTTGGAAGGGTAGTTGCCACGCCTGTCAATGAGTACCGGCAACCGGGCCACCACAGCATCCGCTGGAACGCATCGGGACTGCCCAGCGGAGTGTACTTCTATCGGATGCAGGTTGGGGGTTTCGTGGAAACCAGGAAGATGATACTGTCTAAATAAAGTCTGTTGAACGATCGCGGCGAGTAAAGCCGCTCACCATTTCTGTGATGTTCTTGTACGCTTGAGCCGTGAATACGCCTGAAGAAAATACGCCTGTGAAATCGATCAGTCGTACAGCCATCGCCGCGGCGATTGGAGTTCTGTTTGCCGGAATACTCGGGATTCACTGGCTTCCGTTTAGCCCTGTCGTTTCGTATGCAATTGTCTTCGTCTCCACCTCCGTTGTATATCTCGGAATTGCGCGCTTTCTGTTCGTAACAGATCCCCCGGCAAGATTTGTTGCTCTGGCAATCGGCCTCTCAGTCCTTGTCCAGGCGAGTTTCCTCAATCTCACGCCCGTTGGTTCTGATGACGTCTATCGATACATGTGGGATGGCAAAGTGCAGGCTTCCGGCATCAATCCGTACAGGTTCTCGCCTGACGATCCGGGGCTTGGCTCACTTCACACAGCGCTAATTCCGTCGTCCGTGAATCACCCTGACATGAAGTCCGTGTATTTTCCATTAAGCCAATGGATGTTTTATCTGGGATACGCTCTGGGGGGCGAGAATCTGTGGGGGTACAAGCTGCTGTTGCTTCTGAGCCAGATTGCGGCGTTAGGAATCCTCGCTCTGTTGGTGCGGCAACTGACGATTCCTCTCAAATATCTGCTTCTCTATGCGCTCTGTCCTTTGGTGATTCTACAATTCGGTCTTGATGCGCACATTGATGTCGTGGGTTTCCCTCTTCTGCTAATGGGACTCCTCCTGTACGTCCAATCGAGAAAGGCCTTTTCCTACATTCTTCTTGCGCTCTCGATGTCTATCAAACCGGTGGCGCTGCTGCTTCTTCCGATACTCTTTGTCCGAGAGACCGGCAAACTGGAAAGGGCCAAGATCGTTGTTGTTCCTGCCCTGGCGATAGGGATTCAGTTTCTGCCGTATGTGTTCAGTACCAATCCGTTTGAGGGGCTGATGACATTCGCACGTCATTGGACGTTCAACGGCATTGTGTTTGAGACCCTCGATTTCTTCATCCAGAACAACCAGATCTCGCGCCTTGTCTGTGCCGCGCTCCTTGTTGGATCGCTTCTGTATGTTATCATGCTGAAACGCAATCTCTTCGAAACATTCTATCTTTCAGTTCTGCTGCTTCTCCTCTTTTCACCGGTTGTTCATCCCTGGTACATCGCGTGGCTCACACTCCTCCTACCGTTGATGCCGCGCGCTTCAGGAATTTTCTACTCCGCTTCTGCCAGTCTCACTGCGTACACGATCGTTCAGTACAAGCTTCATGGTGTGTGGGAACAGGCTCCTCTCATTCTGGCGATTGAGTACTTTCCGGTTGTGATTCTGCTTGTTCGTGAGTTGCGCCGTCCCGACAATCGAAGTCAATTAATCGGCGCGTAGCGCCTGCCTCGAACAGTCCATTAAAGTTTAGAGAGAAACGGAAGAAGCCATTCTTTCCTGATACCGAGAGAGAATGGCTTCACAGGGCGCGCGCCGAAAGGAAGATGGAAAAAGAGTAGAAGCCGATGCCTACCGTTGTGATGAGTGTTTCATGCTGATGGCAACGCCGCCGCCACCGATGAGGAGCATGATGATTGCCTGAATCATCGTCTTGTAATTGATTTCTGAACCGGCGAACGTCGAGGTATACAAGAACAAAATGCCGACGGCGAGGAGGAGGTTGTATACTCCGATCATAACTCTTCGTGCTCGTGCGTTTGTTTCGGGTGTATCAGCGGCGAACGTTCTGTTGTAGAACATCAGGCCGACAACGGCCGCGACATCGAGTCCCGCAAAGAGAAGCCAGAACGACCGGACTGTTGATTCCGCATCAGGTTGCCCCACGACGGGTTTAAGAACGCTTTCGTAGAGTACGCCGCCAAGGCTGGACCCCACGAGACTTCCGATGACACCGTAGAGGAATGCGTATCCCATATAGACGGCCTTCTTGTCTGCTGGAGCGACGAGTCCGACATAGCTATAATACTTCGGATGTGCCGTCATCTCTCCGATTGAGAAGACCACAATGCCGGCGATGAAAATCCAGACTGTCGATGAGAATGCAAGGAGGATGAATCCCAGGCAGCCGAGAAACATGCCGGTAATCATGGTTGGGAGGGGTTTCGCGTTTTTCACAATGCGGCTGACGACAACCTGGAGCAGAATGATGGTGCCTGCGTTGATGATTGTGACGTACTCAGGGCCGAACTTGAACGAGAATCCAAGCGAAGCGAAAAGATCATCCACCGGTGTGGTGACGATGAAGTCGCGCAGGTACCAAAGCACGGAACCGAAATTCTGAAAGTATAGAATCCAGAATCCGGAATAGACAACAATCATGAGCATGAACCGCGCGTCTCCGAGGACCATGGCTGCGCCACTCAATACGTCTTTGAGCGAGCGGGTATTCTCCGGCTTTGGCGGATCTTTGTAGAAGAAGATGGTTGGGATGAGCATCGCTGCGCAGTAGGCAGACGATGCGATGAACACATAGGTCCAGGAGAATCCCTTCAGGTAACTCACGATCATCGGAGCGAGAAACGCACCGAGGTTAATCATCCAGTAGTAGATGCCGAATCCGAATCCGGAATTCTCTTCTGTTGTACTGCGGGCAATAGTCCCGCTGATGATGGGCTTGAACAAGCCGGCGCCGGTTGCCATCACGAGAAGACTCGCGAACACTGCACCATACGCGGACATCTCGCCGGTGGCAAAATACCCTACTGTCAGAAACGCGAAAGCAACAAGGAGCATTCGCCGGTAACCATATCGGTCAGCCAATGCGCCGCCGAGGATCGGCACAATGTAGGTGATCGCGTAGATAAGACCTTGAAGAAATCCAACGGCTTGTTCAGTGAACCCGAGCCCGCCGCTTTGAATTGAGTCCGTCAGATAGATGGCGAGAACGGAATTCATGCCATAGTAGGCGGCGCGCTCGAACAGTTCCATGGTATTTGCGACCCAGAACACGCGCGGAAACGAGCTGAGTACTCCTTTAGCAGAAGTTGTCATTCGAGATCCCCGGAAAATGTGAGAATGATGTGGTGCAATGTAGAGAAGGAAGGTATGAAAGACAACACCGAACTTCATGGTTGGCGCGGCCGGGCCCTCTTTCTGCTTGCCGATCGTCGACCTCTTGAGTAACTTGGATTCGACCTTCACACACCGGCTCTATTTCGGAGAGTCATATGCACGCGCAATCAACCCAATCGCGAGCCATGCGAACCTGCATCACCATCGCACTGGTTGTTCATCAGCTCATCGTGGTCGACGCTGTCACCGCTCAAACGGTTGACAGTTCTCAGAGCGTTGACCGATCGGCTCGGCTGGTTGCAGACTGGCAGCTCGGTACCATGGATCGCTCAGCGCCCAGGTTCTCGATCGAGGGAAAGCCGCTCGCCATCGACACGAAGTACGGAAAGGCCCTGCAATTTGATGGGGTTGGAGACGCTCTGTTTTTCGATTGGAATCCGCTCGCCGAGCTGAGTTCCTTCACGGTGGAAATCATCTTCCGACCGGACGGCGATGGGCCAAAAGAACAACGGTTCCTTCACATCGGAGACGTCCGCCGGGATCGGCTAATGGTGGAAACCCGTGTGACAAACGATGGGTATTGGTATCTCGACGCGCATTTGAGGTCGGGGGACTCAGCGAAAACGCTCATCGACAGCACAAAACGTCACAAAACCGATGAGTGGTACCATGTGGCAGTTGTGGTCAGGAATGGTTTGATGGAAACGTATGTGAACGGTAGCATGGAACTCCGGGGAGGGATCCCATTTTCGCCTTTCGAGGGAGGACAGACATCGGTGGGAGTTCGCCAAAACAAGGTGTACTGGTACAAGGGTACAATCTCGAGGATCCGGATCATCGCTGGTGCACTTTTGCCATCACAATTTCTGCGGTTTGAGCAACAAAAACGGTGAGGGATTACTCCCATGAAGACGATGTTCTATCTCGTATCCATGATCGTCATGGTCTCCCTGGCGAGCGCACAGGTGACGAGCACTGAAGTCACGAAGGCCGTCTCCCAGGCAGAAGACAGCTTGCCCTGAGCGACTTCAGGTGCAATCAAGTGGAGTCGAAGGGAAGACAGCTTGCCCTGAGCGACTTCAGGTGCAATCAAGTGGAGTCGAAGGGAAGACAGCTTGCCCCGAGCGATCCCGAGCGAGGCCCGAAGGGCCGAGTCGAGGGAGAGTCGAGGGAGAGTCGAAGGGAAGGCGGGGACCCAGGATATGAAACTGAAAACTGACAACTCACAACTCTAACCTCACCCATGGCTACCGCCCCGATGCAGAACCCGCGTTTCACAACAGAACACGTTGCACTGAACGTTCCCGATCCCCTTGCGATGGTCGATTGGTACAAGAAACATCTTGGGATGACGGTGAAAAGGGGAGGCGGCCCTCCCACCCATACGGCCTTCATCGCAGATATCTCAGGAAACATTCTCCTCGAGCTATTTGTGAATACGGCATTCCCGATGCTGGATCTTCACAGTCTTCACCAGATGTCCTTTCATCTGGCATTCATGACGAATGATATCGTCGGGACAAAGGAGGTGCTGGTCAGAGCCGGTTCGGGAGTTGTTGAGGATGTCTCCAAAGCACCTTCAGGCGATCAATTTCTGATGATGCGTGATCCTTGGGGGCTTTCTTTGCAGTTCGTACAAAGGGCCAGTCCGATGCTGCCTCACGTCCATCTGCGGCCAGAGCATGTCGCGTTCAACGTGCACAACTCACCGGTTCAAGCACGATGGTATCAGGAGCATCTTGGCATGAAGGTAAAGCGTGAAGGAGGTGCGCCGGGATTCGGATTCTTTCTCGCCGACGCCGAGGAGCGGATGATGCTGGAGCTGTACCAGAATCAGGCACATCCGATGATCGATTTGCCGAACACGAGCTACATGTCCGTGCATCTCGCTTTCATGGTTACAGATGTAGCTTCCGCCAGGCAACGACTGCTTGCTGCTGGTGCAACTATAGCCGATGATCTGACGACAATCCCGTCTGGTGATGTCGTATTGATGATGCGCGATCCGTGGGGTTTGGCACTGCAATGCGTTAAGAGGGTAGAGGCGATGATCTGAGGGCGCGATTCTTTCGATCCGGTGAGAAAAACGCTTCAACCACTTAGAGGGTCTAGACCACTTAAGGGGTAGTTTGGAAGAAATGCAAATCGATTACATGAAAATGCCTATCAGTATCTTTCTTTCCGAATCCCCCAGTGTCATCCAGTCACATTCGGATGGCACATCGCCTGCAATGTAATCCCCGCTTGAGATCATCGAAGAAGAGAACTACTGAATCCAAATTTACTCGTAAAACTCCGGTCTTCGATCTTCAAATAGATCATTCATCCCTGTGACCCGCTTGTTTGCGGCCTCGCTGAGGTCGACACTTCGAACGTGGACCTCCGCCTTCGACTCTGACGCTCTTGCCAGTATGTCTCCACGGGATGACGTGATCTGGCTCTTCCCAATAAACGTAAGGGAGACGCCACCCCGGTCTTCTGTGCCGACGCGGTTCGATGTCACAGCAAAAACGCGATTCTCCCGACAGCGTACTGGCATACTGTCCGGGCAGTGAGGGAGAACGAGGTTCGACGGATGGGCAACAATGTGGGCTCCGCGGAGCGCCAGTGTTCGCATACTTTCCGGAAAATACCAGTCGAAACAAATCATGATGCCAACAGGTCCAATAGACGTTTGAAATACCTGAAAAGGGAGATTCCCGGGAGCAAAGAAGAGCTTTTCCCTGTCGAACAAGTGAACCTTGCGGTAAAGACCCGTCGTGCCGTCGTGTGAAACAAGTGCGGCAGAGTTGTAGAGGTTCATCTCGTCGCGCTCGGGAAAGCCGAACACAATTGTCGCTTTGTTCTCCTGTGCGAACCTTGCGAGAGCTTGAAACACAGGTCCCTGACGAAAGGGCTCAGCAAGCGGGCGGGCCTCATCGTTGCTTGAGAAATTGTACCCGCTGGCGAAAAGTTCGGGAAGGACATAGAGGTCTGCCGGTGCCGACTTCATGAGAGCTATGGCTTGGTCGAGATTCTTCTCGATGGCACCGAACGAAGGGTCAGTCTGAACTGCAGCGATCTTCATTGGCGAAGGACTTGTGTGGTGAACTGGGATTCTTGTGTCGTCTGAGAGCCTAAATATCCCTGCCTTCCATGGCTGCGAGCTTCCTCACCGACTCCATCATCTCACTGAACTGATCGGGGAGAAGCGACTGTGCGCCATCTGAAAAGGCCTCTTCCGGATTTGGGTGCACTTCGACGATCAGCCCATCTGCGCCGGCCGCGATGGCTGCTTTCGCCACCGGTGGCACGAGACTCCGGATGCCTGTGCCATGGCTCGGATCCACAATCACCGGAAGATGGCTGAGTTCCTTGAGAGCAGGCACCGCTGAAATGTCACACGTGTTCCGAGTGTAGTCTTCAAATGTCCGGATCCCGCGCTCGCAGAGGATAACTTCATAGTTGCCATGTGAAAGGATATACTCAGCAGACATCAGAAGCTCCTTCAAGGTACTCGACATTCCGCGCTTGAGCAAGACCGGCCTGCGGATTTTCCCAACCTCTTTGAGAAGGGCATAGTTCTGCATGTTCCTGGCGCCGATTTGCACAATGTCCGTGTAGTCAGCGACGAGCGGCACGTCTGCAGGTGTGATCACCTCTGTGACCAGGTGGAGACCCGTTTTCTCCCGGGCTTCTGCCATGAGCTTCAATCCCTCTTCCTCCAGCCCCTGAAAGCTGTACGGTGACGTCCGGGGCTTAAATGCACCTCCCCGGAGTACACGTGCACCGGCCTTTTTCACCAACTCAGCGGAGAGAAGAATCTGTTCTCGACTCTCGATTGAGCACGGACCAGCCATCACGACGATATGGCTGTTTCCAATGATGGTGTCTGGGCCACCGTTTCGAGAGCGCAACGTGATCGTCGATCGTGTACTTCGCCACTCTCGGCCTGCCAACTTGAACGGTTTCAGAATCGGTACAACGCTTTCGACGCCGTCAAGCGAGTCGAGGGCCTGGAGACGAAACTTTCCTCGTTCGTCGCCAACGCAGGCAATAACTGTCCGTTGCTCGCCAAAGATCGGGTGGACCTGATAGCCAAGATCCCGCACCTTCTGAAAAACGTGCTCAACCTGTTGCTGGGATGCCCCAGCTTTCATCACAATAATCATAACGTGCAGTTCACCTTTCCGGGTACTACTTCTTCGTCACATTCTCCGGCCGCAAGGAACGGACTGCCGCTCCTGTCTGCCACATTTCAGATGTGCGTACTTCGTCGAGCTCCTTCTGGAGACGCTCACGGTAGTCGGGAGCGCTGCAGGTGTCGAGTACTCGTTTCGATTCCACGCCTGTCTGGACATCACGGTACAGAAGTTCGAAGAGGGGTTTTGTGACCGCTTCAAATCTCTTTGACCAGTCGAGGGCGCCCCGCTGTGCCGTGGTGCTGCATGCGCCGAACATCCAGTCCATTCCATTCTGACCGACGAGAGGATAGAGACTCTGCGTTGCCTCTTCAACAGTCTCGTTGAATGCCTCGCTCGGCGAGTGACCCATGGCGCGAAGCGTGTCGTACTGTGCCTTCATGATCCCGGCGATTGCTCCCATGAGAACGCCCCGTTCGCCGACGAGATCACTCAGGACCTCGCGCTCAAACGTCGTTTCGAAGAGATACCCTGAGCCGATCGCAATGCCGAGAGCGAGAACACGCTCCCTCGCGCGTCCGGTTGCATCCTGAGCAACTGCGAAGCTGGCGTTGATACCGCTTCCCGCAAGATAGTTCGTTCGCACTGTGCGTCCCGATCCCTTTGGAGCGACCAGGACAACGTCAACATCCGGTGGTGGAACGACGCCGGTCTGATCCTTGAACACAATCGAGAATCCATGCGAGAAGTAGAGTGCCTGTCCCTTTTTCAACCTGCGTTTGATCGCCGGCCACATTTCTTTCTGTCCGGCATCGGACAGGAGGTATTGAATAACGGTCGCGCGGTCTACGACCTCTTCAATACTTTCAAAAAGGTTCTTCCCTTCAATCCAGCCATCACGAACAGCTTCATCCCATCCTTTTCCGCCTTTTCGCTGTCCGACGATAACGTTGATCCCGTTGTCGCGCAGATTCAACGACTGGCCGTGGCCCTGCGGCCCGTAACCAATAATTGCGACAACTTCGTTCTTCAGAACCTGCTGGGCCTTTGAGAGCGGAAATTCGTCTCGTGTGACCACTTCCTCCAACACCCCGCCAAACTTGATCTTTGCCATGTTCGAAGCTTCTCCGGTTGGTTTTGTGATCCCTGTGATTTCTCTATTCGTTTACTCGGAACCCGTACGCCTGTATTCCTTGTGAACAGGTTCTGTGATGTAGTCGAGCCATTCTTTCGATCGACGGTGAGTACCATGCACCGCTGCGTGAAATTCCTTCTGCAGAGCACGACACACAGGCCCGGTCGATCCGCTCCCGATCTTTCTGAAATCAATCTCCCGCAACGCGATGCACTCTGCGGCAGTCCCGCAAACGAAAACCTCATCCGCAGTGTACAGCTGGTCACGTGAAATCGGTGACTCGACGATATCGTAGTTTAGATCTGCTGCGAGCGTGATGAGCGCGTCCCTCGTGATTCCGTCAAGCACTGGGGCAAGTGCGGGCGTAACAATGACACCATTCTTCACAATGAAGAGATTTTCGCCCGTACATTCTGCAACATAACCCTGCGGATCAAGCATGATCGCCTCTTCAAAGCCGAGTCGCACAGATTCGGTTTTGGCGAGAAAACTGTTTGCGTAGTTGCCGGAAATCTTCGCCTTCGTCATCATGACATTCGGATGATGGCGTGTGAATGACGAGATGTTCGCACGGACACCGCGCTCAAGGGCCTCTTTGCCGAGGTAATTGGTCCATTCCCATACAGCGATGCCAACGCTTGGTTTGCCGCCGTCCACGTTCAGATTCCAGCCGCCGTCCGTAAGATAGATGAGCGGACGGATGTAGCACTCGCTGAATCCGTTCGCCGCGACAGTATCTCTGATCGCCCTTCTCATGTCCTCTGCTGTGAACGGAAGCGAACGGAATCCGACTACATGAGCGGAGTTGATGAGCCGTTGTGCGTGCTCCCGTAGCCGGAACACAGCGGGGCCGTCCGGGGTTGCGTAGCAACGAATTCCCTCGAAAACTCCCAGGCCGTAGTGCAATGCCGGTGTCAGGAAGTGAATGGTCGCCTTTTCGAACTCCACGAGTTCACCGTTCATCCATACGAACTTAGATTTCATTGTGATCCGACATCCTTTCCTACAGTGTGAGTCGTTGAAGTATTTCGTTTGTCATTTCTTCGGTTCCTGCCGTTCCACCCAGGTCAACGGTTCTGCAACCGTCGTTGATGGTGCGTTCGACCGCTGCCTCGATCGCGAGCGCTTCAGATTCGAGCTGCAGTGAGAGGCGAAACAGGAGTGCGGCGCTCAGGATTGCCCCGACCGGATTCGCTATGCCTTTGCCGGCGATGTCAGGTGCCGAGCCGTGGATTGGCTCATAGAGGCCAAGCCCTCCGTCTCCCAGCGATGCGGACGGGAGCATCCCCATTGACCCCGTCAACACCGATGCTTCGTCGGTAAGGATGTCACCGAAGGTGTTTTCTGTCACGAGCACGTCAAACGATCGGGGAGCTGTTACGAGTCGCATGGACGCTGTGTCCACGAGCATGTGGTCAAGAACGATATCGGGATGACGCTCGCCTTCGTTCGCCGCAATGTGCCTCCAGAGTCGCGAGCTCTCGAGAACATTCGCCTTGTCGACCGACGTCACTTTCTTGCGCCGCCCGGCAGCAAGCTTGAAGGCCAATCTGATGATCCGCTCGATCTCGAAATCGTGATACTCCATGGTGTCCACTGCCCGAACGTGTCCCTGGACAGTGTCACGGCCTTTCGGTTTGCCAAAGTAGAGACCTCCGGTAAGTTCCCGTACTACCACAAAATCGACGCCGCGCAACACTTCAGGCTTGAGTGGTGAGGAATCAATGAGAGCATCGTAGGGCTTCACGGGCCTGAGATTTGCGAACAGGCTAAGCTCCTTTCTGATTGCGAGGAGGCCTTGCTCAGGTCGGACTGAAGCGTTTGGATTGTCCCATTTCGGTCCGCCTACCGCTCCGAGAAGCACTGCGTCACTCGCCTTGCACGCCGACAGCGCCTCATCTGTCAGAGCCGATCCGGTCTGGTCTATCGATGCTCCACCGATAAGGTGTTGCGTGAAAGTAAGGGTGTGATTTCGCTTTGCCGCGACTTGTTTCATCACTCTCACTGCTGCACGCGTGACTTCCGGTCCTATACCATCTCCGGGCAGGACAACAAGAGAAGCTTTCACAGGTTGTTTCTTTCTTCGTAGGCTTCAATTTCACTCGTGAATCGGCGCAGATATTCGAGTTCGTCAACGCCGTGGAGCAAGCAGAACTTCGAAAAAGGGTCAATGGGAAATGTGGATATTGCTCCCGATGGAAAAACGATCCGCTGGTGTTCGAGGTCGATGGTCACCTCAGCCCGCGGGGATGACTTCAACTCCTCTTGCAGGCTTCCGTGATCCCAGGGAGAGAGAACGACGGGAAGAAGCCCATTCTTCAGAGAGTTGTTTCGGAAAATGTCGGCGAACGAGGTGCTGATGACCGATCTGAATCCATGCGCCGTCAGAGCCCAGGGCGCATGCTCGCGGGAGGATCCGCATCCGAAATTGTCACCGGTCAGCAGTATGGCCGCGCCAGCAGATGATGGATTGTTCAGGATGAACGAAGCTCTCGCTGATCCATCTGCTTCGTATCGCCAATCGGCAAACAAGCTTTCTCCGAGACCCGCCTTGTCAGTCGACTTCAGAAACCGTGCCGGTATAATCTGGTCGGTGTCGATGTTGTCGATGAGAAGTGGAACGACTCGTGATGTCAAAGTCTTGAATTGTGCCATTATGCACCCCGTGAATTCAGGAGAATCCGAACGTCAGCAATTGATCCCATGACCGCACAGGCTGCAGCCGTCAATGGTGACGCAAGGAATGTCCGGGCTCCTTTGCCCTGCCTTCCTTCGAAATTCCGGTTGCTCGTCGACACCGCATACTGACCCGGTCCTACCTGGTCACCATTCATGGCGATGCACATCGAGCAGCCCGACTCGCGCCATTCCGCGCCGGCATTCTTGAATATCGTGTGGAGGCCCTCGGCTTCAGCTTGTCGCTTGATTTTCTGAGACCCCGGGACAATGAGCGTGCGAACTCTCGGGTGGATTTTTCGGTCTTTCAGGACGCGTGCAGCCGCGCGCAGATCGGTGATGCGTGAGTTTGTGCAACTGCCGATGAATACGACATCCACCGGCTTTCCGAGAAGCGGCACACCCGGGCGCAAGTCCATATACGCGAGCGCTCGTTCCGCAGATGTTCGTTCCGTCCGGTCACTGATCGCAGAAGGATCCGGAATCGGATCGGTGATCCTGATGCCCATTCCCGGATTCGTTCCATATGTAATCATCGGCACAAGATCCGAAATGTTCAGCGTGACCTTCTTATCGAAGGTAGCTCCGTCTTCAGTGGGAAGTAAACGCCACGCGTCGACTGAAGCATCCCACGCAGCTCCTTGCGGGGCATGTTCCTTGTGTGCCAGATATTCAAACGTCGTGTCGTCCGGAGCGATCATGCCGGCACGCGCCCCACCTTCGATCGACATGTTACACACAGTCATGCGCTCTTCCATGGAAAGCGATCTCACAGCTTCCCCGGTGTACTCAATCACATGGCCTGTCCCCCCGCCAATGCCGATCTTTGCGAGAAGGGCAAGAATGATGTCCTTCGCGGTGACGCCGTGCTGGAGCGAGCCGATGATTTCCACCTGCATCGTCTTCGGCTTCCGCTGCAGCAAACACTGGGTTGCCAAAACATGCTCCACTTCGCTTGTCCCGATGCCGAAGGCCAACGCACCGAATGCTCCGTGCGTAGCAGTATGGCTGTCGCCGCAGACGACTGTCATGCCGGGCTGCGTCAGGCCGTTCTCGGGTCCAATAACATGTACGATACCGCGCTTGCTGCTCTTAGAGCCGAACAAGCGTATCGAAGCGCCCGATGCATTCGATTCGAGTCGCGCGATCTGAGCTGCTGCTTGATCATCGTACACCGGGATGGAAGGATCGACGGTTGGAATGCTGTGGTCGACGGTCGCGAACGTGCGATCAGGTCGCCGCACAGTCAGTCCGCGTTGTCGCAGACCATCAAACGCCTGTGGTGACGTCACCTCGTGTATGAGATGCAGGTCGACGTAAAGGACGGCGGGAGAGTCCGGTTCCTGAAGCACCACGTGCCTGTTCCAGACCTTCTCAAAGAGTGTTTGCAGATTTTTCATGATGTCGTTTCGCCGATTGCGATCCCCTCTCAACTCCGGACTTCTGCTACACTGTTTGCAGTGATCTCATCAGGTTGCTGATTCTCTTTGCGGCGTTTGGAAACGAGCGCTCTGTTCAGCGCTTCCAGGTATGCTTTGACGCTCCCGGTGATGATGTCTGTGCTCGCCGATCGCCCATTAAAGAGCAGCCCATCAAGTTCGATTCTGATAAAGACTTCTCCGATCGCATCATGCCCCAGGCTGACCGACTTGATGGAGTACTCGGTAAGGCGAGCCTCGATCCCTGTGATCCGCTCGATCGCCTTGAATGCCGCATCGACGGGTCCGTCACCGGTTGCCGAGTCGACCAGTTGTTGATCCCGGTGCCGGAGCTCGACGGTGGCAGTCGGCCGGACATTTGTCCCGCTCGCGACATGCATGTTGACGAGATGAAAACTCTCTTCTGAGGGATTCAATCCGATTTCGAGGAGGGCTTCCAGATCCTCGTCGAAAATCTCCTTCTTCTGGTCGGCGAGTTCCGTGAACTGCCGGTACGCTGCTTCTAATTCCTTCTCATCGAGTTGGTAGCCGAGCTCGGCGTATCGCTGTTTGAGCGCGTGACGACCTGAGTGTTTCCCGAGCACCAGGACACTGTGCCGGATCCCCACCGTTTGTGGAGTCATGATCTCATATGTTATGGGACTTTTCAGTACTCCATCCTGGTGAATGCCGGCCTCGTGGGCAAATGCGTTTGCACCGACGATGGCTTTGTTGCGCTGCACAAGCATCCCGGTAAGACTGCTGAGGAGTTTGCTTGTCCGGAAAATCTCTTCTGTGACGACGCCTGTGTGAACGTGCAACGCCTCGCTGCGAACCTTGATCGCCATGACGATCTCTTCAAGGGATGCATTCCCAGCCCGTTCACCAATGCCGTTGACGGTGCACTCCACTTGTCGGGCGCCGTTCTGAAGTGCTGCGATCGAGTTTGCGACTGCAAGCCCGAGATCGTTGTGACAATGACAGCTGAGGACTGCCTTCTGAATGTTGGGCACCCGGTCACTGATCGAACGGAACATTGCGCCGTACTCAAGCGGTATGGAATAGCCGACCGTATCCGGGAGGTTGATCACGGTGGCTCCTGCGTCGATCGCGACCTCAACGATCTCACAAAGAAAATCGATATCGCTGCGCGATGCATCCTCACATGAGAATTCCACATCCTCGCAGAGTGACTTTGCGTATCGGACAGCCCAGACGGCGTCCTGAAGCACCTGAGAGCGCGTCTTCTTCAATTTGTACTTCAGATGAAGGTCCGAGGTCGCTATGAACGTATGAATCCTCGGCCTCGAGGTGCCGCGCAGGGCTTCCCATGCACGATCGATGTCGCCTTTGACGGCACGAGCAAGTGCAGCGACAACGCTCGAGGTTGCACTCCGCGCGATTGCGCTGACCGCGTCGAAATCTCCTGAGGAGGCAATTGGGAATCCTGCCTCGATGACATCAACCCGGAGGTGCTCCAGCTGATGCGCAAGTCTGACCTTCTCCTCCGTGTTCATGCTGCATCCCGGTGATTGTTCGCCGTCGCGCAGCGTGGTGTCAAAGATGGCAACTCTCTGACTTATAGCCGCCTCATGAGCGTTCTGCTGTTCCATACAGAGTCTCCTGATATGCCTCAATGATTCTATCGGTTCTTCACTGGCTCACTTGAACCGGAATACAGTCCGCACTCCGCAATCCGCATTCCGAAATCCACAACTCGTTACACTTCTCCCTGGAACTCGCGTTTCAGTGCGACTCGACCCGTCCTGGATATTTCCTTGATTCCAAACGGCTTGAGCATGTTGATGATTGCATCCACCTTTTGCTGACTGCCTGTGGCTTCGAGCGTCAGAGTTTTGGGACTGATATCGACGACTTTTGCCCGGAAGATTTCCGATATCTGCATGATTTCAGCCCGTGTTGAAGCAGTAGATTGGACCTTGACGAGGACCAACTCCCTCTCGACGAACGGCTCGAACGTGAGGTCAACAACTTTGATCGTGTCAATGAGTTTGTTGAGCTGTTTGACGATCTGCTCAATGATCTGATCGTCGCCGTGGGTGACGATCGTCATGCGTGAGATGTCGGGTTCCTCGGTTGGGCCGACCGTCATGCTGTCGATGTTGTACCCCTTGGCGGCGAACAATCCGGCGATGCGATTGAAGGCCCCAAAATGATTCTCGACGAGGAGCGCAATCGTATGATATTTTCCGTATTGCTCTGCGGCTGGTTTTGCCGTTGAGGCTGCAGATGAAGTGGAACGTGCCATCGTGTTATCCCTTTACATGAACCATCGTACGCGATTTCTTTGCGTGGCTGTCGTCGGACGGCTGAACTGGATCTGGATTATCCATGATTTCATTCACTGTCTGTCCGGCAGGAATCATCGGATAGACGTTGTCCTCGCGGGCGACAATGAACTCGACAAAGACAGGACCCTTGTTATGGGCGAGAGCGGTCTTGATGCCTTTCTCAACGTCGGAAGGATCGGTGACGCGAAACGCTTTGCATCCGTACGCTTCAGCCAGTTTAACAAAATCGGGAGCGGAGATGTCAACGTGGGAATAGCGCTTTCGCCAGAACAATTCCTGCCATTGCCGAACCATGCCGAGGAATCCGTTGTTGATGACGAAAATCTTGATCGGCAACTGATGCTGCACGATGGTAGCAAGCTCTTGAACGTTCATCTGAAAGCCGCCGTCCCCGCTGATGGAGACAACGGGATGTTTCGGATTCGCGAATGCTGCACCCATGGAAGCCGGAAGCGAGAATCCCATCGTGCCGAGCCCGCCGGACGTAATGTGTGTGCGCGGGTGCTTCCAGCGATAGAACTGCGCTGCCCACATTTGGTGCTGTCCCACGTCTGTGACTACGACTGCGTCGCCCCCCGTGAGGTCGCCGAGCGTCTGAATGACGTGCTGTGCTCGCAATGCCTCGTCATGTTTGTAGCGGAGCGGATGCTCAACCTTCCATTGGGCAATAGTAGCGAGCCAGTCCTTTGTATCGAGGGGCCCGACAAGTTCTGTCAACACACGAAGAACATGCTTCACGTCGCCAACAATGGGAACATCGACGACAACATTTTTGCTGATTGCTGCCGGATCGATATCGATATGGATCTTCTTCGCGTCGGCGGCGAATGCTTCCACCTTTCCGGTCACGCGGTCATCGAACCGTGCACCAACAGCGATCAGGACATCGCAATAGCTGACTGCCACATTGGAATACCAGGAACCGTGCATGCCGAGCATTCCCATCGATAGAGCATTGCCCTCCGGAAAGGCCCCCAGGCCGTGCAGGGTTGTTGTGACAGGGCAGCGAAGCTTCTCTGCCAGCGACCGCAGCTCTTTCGACGCGCCAGAGTTGATGACGCCGCCGCCGACGTACAGAACGGGTCTTTTTGCCCCGGCGATGAGCTCAGCCGCCTTCTTGATCTGCTTCGTGTTGCCTTCGACGGTCGGTTGATACCCGCGGAGCGAAACGCTCTTCGGGTATTCAAACACAGCTTTCTGGGCCATGACGTCCTTGGGAAGATCGACGAGCACGGGGCCTGGCCGGCCGGTTGTTGCTACAAAGAACGCTTCCTTGACGATCCGTGTGAGGTCTCGAACGTCCTTGACGAGGAAATTGTGCTTCGTAATAGGGCGTGTGATTCCGACAATGTCCGCTTCCTGGAACGCGTCATTCCCAATCATCTGAAGCGCAACCTGACCGGTGAACACGACGATCGGCACAGAGTCCATATATGCATCCGCGATGCCGGTGACCGTGTTTGTGGCTCCGGGCCCCGATGTCACGAGGACCACGCCTGGCTTGCCGCTCGCTTTCGCATATCCTTCCGCCGCATGGGTGGCACCCTGTTCGTGGCGTGTCAGGATATGCTTGATGTCTGTGATATCGTGCAATGCGTCGTAGATACCTATGACTGCTCCGCCGGGGTATCCAAAGACGACTTCCACGCCTTCTTCTACCAGCGAGCGAACGAAGATCTCCGCTCCGGTCATCAGCTTCGCATGTGTACGCTCAGGTGACTTTGCACTCACCATTTCCTCTTCTCCTTGCTGTTATGAAAAATCTGTGACGGCTCCACGGCTGCTCGTTGAGACGAGCTTCGCATACTTTGCCAGGACGCCGCTCGTGTACCTGGGTGCGGGGGCGGCCCACTTTGCCCGTCTCTCTGCCAGGACAGCCTCGGTGACATTCAATTGTATCAGGAGTCGTTCAGCATCGATCGTGATGGAATCTCCCTCGTGCACGAGGGCAATCGTGCCTCCAACTGCGGCTTCGGGTGCAACGTGTCCGACCACAAGTCCGTACGTGCCTCCTGAGAACCTCCCGTCGGTGATAAGCCCGACGGCATCTCCGAGTCCTGCTCCGATAATTGCCGATGTGGGCGCGAGCATCTCGCGCATTCCCGGTCCTCCTCGTGGACCTTCATATCGAATAACGATGACATCGCCACGGCGAATAGCACCGCCGAGGATCGCCTTTAAACACTCTTCTTCGGAATCAAAGACCCGGGCCGGACCGGTAATGACGGGATGTTTCACGCCGGTGATCTTGGCAACGGCGCCTTCCGACGCAAGGTTTCCCTTCAGGATTGCAAGATGTCCCTGGGTGTACAAGGGACTCGTCCAGGGATGGATGACACTCTGATCTTTCCTCGGCTCGGCCGGCACTTCTGCCAGAACCTCGGCAACCGTCTGGCCCGAAATCGTGAGCGCATCGCCGTGAAGCACTCCGTGAACAAGCAGCATCTTCATGATTTGAGGAATACCACCTGCTGCGTGGAGGTCTGTCACGACGTATTTCCCCGAAGGCTTCAGGTCACAAAGGACCGGCACGCGCCGTCGCATCGTTTCGAAGTCTTCAATCGTCAGCGTGACGCCGGCAGCTTTCGCTATTGCGAGAAGGTGGAGAACCGCATTGGTGGATCCGCCGACGGCCATAACGACAGCAATGGCGTTCTCGAATGCTCTTCTTGTAAGAATGGTGCGGGGAAGAATCTGTTTGCGGACTGCGTTGGCAAGAATCTGCGCAGAGCGGCGTGTGCTTTCTTTTTTCTCGTCGTCCTCGGCGGCCATTGTCGACGAGGTGGGGAGACTGAGTCCCATCGCTTCAATGGCAGAGGACATGGTGTTGGCAGTATACATGCCTCCGCATGAGCCGGCTCCCGGACACGAATGGCATTCGATCTCATGAACTTGCTCGGGCGTGAGTTTGCCCGCACTGTGTTGCCCGACCGCTTCAAATACGCTCACGATCGTGAGATCCTGACCATTGAGATGCCCCGGTTTGATCGTACCGCCGTACACGAAGATGGAAGGGATATTCATGCGGGCGATGGCAATCATCGCGCCGGGCATGTTCTTGTCACAGCCGCCGAGTGCGATCAGGCCATCCATTGATTGTGACTGGCACACCGTTTCGATGGAGTCGGCAATCACTTCGCGTGACACAAGGGAATACTTCATCCCCTCGGTGCCCATGGCGATTCCATCGCTGACGGTGATCGTTCCGAAAACCTGCGGCATGGCGCCCGCCGAACGGAGGGATTCCAATGCACAACCGGTCAGTTCATCCAGTCCGACATTGCAGGGAGTGAGATTGCTATAGCCGTTCGCGACGCCGATGATTGGCTTCTTGAAATCGTCGTCGTTGAATCCGACGGCGCGCAGCATCGCACGGTTAGGAGCACGTTCAATTCCTGACTTGATTCTATCACTTCGCATCGATCACCTATGGCAATAACATTTGCTTCCGCCAGAGGCGAACCTGCGCTACCGTGATTTCAAAGGGGGTGTAAGTGGTGAGCTCGGTTAACCTCTGGCCTCAATCAGGCAATAAGCAGCAGCCCAAGGAGGAGGAGGTTAAGGAGAATAAGGATAAAGCTAATGGGAAGAATGCCGGCGACCGGACGGACGATACCCAGGAGGGTATTGGCCAACAAGGAGGATGATATGGATGTGCCGGAATTCACTTGATTTGGGTAAAGCGAATGTTCTATCAATATAAAACTTTTGATGACGATGTCAATGCGCAAATCGAAAGAATTGTTTCACACCGTTCGAGAACTGAACGGCCCGCGTTTCCGCCTCTTAATCTCTCTGGTCGCGAAATTGCTCAAAAAGGACAAAAAAGCCCAAAATTCAAGCTGCAAAGAATAGAGTTCCGGTGAGCGACGTGCGTTTTTCGGTGTCGGAGTCTGACTCAGCCACCATTGCTCTTGTCCCGCACAAAATGAGGCATTTCATTCGGAATCGGCAATGAGAGCTCTACGAGCCCGGAGAAGACACCATCTTTGTACCACGGAGATTGATAGATGAGCTTTCTCACTCCATTCTTTTCAATTGTGTATACGTTTCGCGCGCCGGTACGCAACAGCTCCGCCACTTTCGTGCGGCTCGGCTCAGGATGGCAATCGAGCAGGTTCGTACCAAGCAGCTGTTTTCCTCCTTCTTCAGAAAAGGTCTCAATTGCTTTGTCATTCAGATCAAGAATAGTCCCGTTCTTGTCACATACTGTGATCGCTGCGGGAAATTCGGTTGTCCAGTTCATGGCGGAGAATCCTCTTGAGATCTACCTCGACACTTCTCGAGGACGGCTTCTTGTAATGGTTTGGAACGGACACGCGGTGGTGTGTTCCTAGAGCGTGCCGTCAACGGTTTCTATCGGAACCGACCGCCATTCAGCGATCTGCTGCATCATTTTCAGCCGGCGTCGGGAGTTAGCTCCGGATAATCCAGGAGCTCTGCCCGTAGCGCACGGTGGTGTCAGGACAGAAGTCCTGACACCGGGCTGAAAACGGACACGCGGTGGTGTGTTCCTAGAGCGTGCCGTCAACGGTTTCCACCGGAACCGACCGCCATTCAGCAATCTGCTGCATGATAGCCAAGCGGACTTTGTCGCGGCATGCAGCGACGTCCTGGAGTGTGAATGAAGATGTGTCGATCGGGGGAAGAATCTTCAGGTGAATGTCCGCCGGTTCCCCGAATTTCCAGCTATGCTTGGGAATGCAATTCCGAGAACCCTCAATGACGAGCGGAAGAATCGCAGTCTTCGAGCGGATAGCGAGGTGGAACGCCCCGTCAGTAAATTGCCGAACGCGACCATCGAGTGTTCGCGTTCCCTCGGGAAAGATCATCACAGAACATCGCTGTTCAAGGTACCGCTGGGCTGTGAGGAGCGCCCGAGCTCCGCTTCTTGGATTGTCACGATCTACCCAGATGTCACCGGCCAGATGCATCATCCATCCGACAACCGGAAGCTTGAACAATTCTACCTTCCCCATCCACTTCATCTCCCATGGGAGATTGCTGATGAGGGGGATGTCGGCCAGCGACTGATGGTTCGAGACAACAACGTACGGACGCCGGGGATCAAGAATCGTTTCGCCGCTGATGTGAAGTTTCCAGGCTGGATTCACTTTCGTGAGTACCTTGCCAAGCCGGCGGAAGAGGTAGCCGGTGCGGTAGCGAACGGGATCGCGTTCAAAGACACGGCTGAGGGCAAGCAGCGGGAGCCATGCAAGAATAAGGAACGCGGTCGTGAGCCAGGTAAGAGCTGATCGCATCAAAATCAAAGATGAATCGGGACCGTCTGCTGTTTGGTTCAAGCTTGGCTGGGATTGGCGTTGGTGGTATCAGATATCAAAGGCAACCATATGGGGAAATGACTAGACCGGTATGCCATCTCAGGGCTAGCTCGTTCTACGTGAGTTGCTTGCCCAATCATCAATGGTTGTTCGAAATGAAGGAAAGTGGAAGGCACGAATTGATGACTCTCACTAAGGAAGATGGAATCACAATGTGCCATTCCCAGAAAGCAAACCCCCTCCGATCTAGGTCGGAGGGGGTTCATCTTGATGAATGTTGAAATCCGATTTGTACCTATTCGAGTATGATTACACCGCCGAGATTGATTGTCACCGTGACATCGCTCTTCACTTCTGCAACAGTGAGTAAATCGCCACTCAGAGTCACAATGGCGTCACCAGTGTAAGGCGCTGTGCCGTCGTTACCAGGAAACAGAAACACAGTCCCTGCTTTCAATACGGTATGTACCTCAATGGACGTGATCATCACGTCCTCGACCACTGACACGACTATCACTGTTACCTTGAATTTTGCCGCAGCTGCTCCTACAGAGATAATCTCTCCATTGGGCCCCTGCACCTCCACTTTGTCTTTGGCTTTGCCGTGATTCGGTTTTACCTGCGCTTGCAACGACGGCAACGCGAGCAAACCAACAATGCCGACAACTAAACACCATTTTGCAGCATTCTTCATGACTGTAGTCCTCAAAAAGTTGTGGGAGATTTGATGGAACAATTTACTAGTTCTTGATTCACGATCAAAAGGATGTGCACACACCTCGGCACATGCAATGGGCGCGATGGCCATAAAAAACCCAAAAAAACACAGACCAACGTGCCAACCTACGCATTCCAAGTGCAAGAATGATACCAATGATCGGGTTTCCAGAAGTCCTTGATTTTGCGTATCTAATGGCCATATTTGATGCCTGACAAACACACGTTTCTGGATTTTTCAGAAACAGATTGAGAATGGTTCTGGGATTCTCGGAATCAATTCTGATCAATAAAATCAAAGGTTTCTGTCGTATTTCCCTGCCCAGCGATCCATGGACCAAGAATCATCTTGTTGCAAGTTTCAGCAGCTGTTGAGGTTCTGGCATCCATGTCAATTCGAACCTCATCTGATGCGACTTTCTGCTCCCCGCCTAAAACCACCTCACCACCCTCAACCACTATTTCGGTTCATTCGTTCCAGTTTTCCAACCTGGAAGGTTCGAGCACCATCCCCTTGGTTTCACAGTGAATTCCTCCTAACATCGCCTGAGTATCTCCGTATAGCCTGAGACAAGGATGGAGAATCAGCTGATGCCCCCGCGAAAAAGATCCACGTCCTCATCATCGAGTACTGTCGAATCACTACTCCGACGCATTGAGTCGTTCGAAGCAAAGCAAGCTGCTGGTGAGCGAATCCAGCTCGCACTGCGCGAGAGCGAAGAGAAATACCGCACGCTCACTGAGAACATTGATGTCGGAATATTCCGCAGCACACCAGGTCCCAAGGGGAAATTCCTCGAGATCAATCCCGCGCTCGTACGTATGCTCGGTTACCAGAAAAAGAACCAGCTTCTCGCGAAACCGGTGGCGGACATTTATGTCCATCCCAAGGATAGGGAAAGACTCAGCCGGAAAATCTCATCCCGCGGGTTTGTCCATCATGAAGAGGTGCTCTTCAGGAAAAAAGACGGATCCAGTATCCTTGCTTCCATGACCGCGCGTGCCGTGAGGAACGACGCAGGAAAAATTCTGTACTTCGACGGCATCGTGGAAGATATCACCGTCCAAAAGAGAGCCGAAGAAGAGCTCCTGCTCCAGAAGACCTATCTCGAGATCCTCTTCAACAGCGCGCCGGAAGCGATCGCACTTCACGGTCCTGATGACCTCATCATCAATATCAACGAAGAGTTTACGCGCATGTTCGGCTACACTCGCAACGATGCCATCGGGAAGCCGATCAATGACCTCATCGTTTCCAGAGCGCACCGTGAAGAAGCAGCGCGCATTTCCAAGCTCGTTCTCAACGGCCGGTCCATCGAGATCGACAGCAAGCGGATGAGGAAAGACGGCTCACTGGTCGATGTCTCCATCCTGGGAGCACCGATTGTGCACCAGGGAAAAGTCATCGGGGACTATGCCATCTACCGCGACATCACAGAGCGAAAGAAAGCCGAAGAGCAACTCTATGTGCAAACATCGTATCTCGAACGGCTCTTCAACAGTGCGCCGGAAGCGATCGTGTGGCATGACAATAATGACCGGATTGTGAATGTGAACGATGAGTTCACGAGAATGTTTGGCTTCACCCGGGAGGAGTCGGTCGGCCGGTTGATCAATGAGCTTGTAGCCTCAGAAGACAAGCAGGCCGAGGCGGCAATGCTCTCAAACAAGGTGATCCACGGTCAGCGGGTCGAGCTCGATACGCAGCGCCGCAGAAAAGACGGCACACTGTTCGATGTTTCAATCCTCGGAGCGCCGATCTTCTATGGTGGCAACCAGATGGGAGTTTTTGCTGTCTATCGTGATATCAGCAGCCGGAAGAAAGCCGAGCAAGACCTCACGATTCAGGAGACGTTCTTTACGAAGCTCTTCAATAGTGCGCCGGAGGCAATCATCCTTCACGACAATAATGACGTTGTGGTCGATGTGAATGAAGAGTTCTCACGGATGTTCGGGTATTCACGGCAGGAAGCAATCGGGAAATCGATCAACGACCTCGTTGCATCGCCGCAATACAGAGGGGAGGCCGATCGGCTTTCGTCTGCCGTGATCCATGGACAAAGGGTTGAGCTCGACTCCCGACGCCGCAGAAAAGACGGCTCGTTGATCGATGTGTCGATCCTTGGTGCGCCGGTTATCCACGAAGGCAAGCAACTTGGAATCTACGCAATCTACCGCGACATCACCGAGCGGAAAAGGGCAGAAGACGCCAGGATCAGGGCTCAGGAAGAAGCACGCATGGCGAGGAATATCCAGATCAATCTTCTGCCGAAAACGAGCCCCGACCTCCAGGGATATGATATTGCGGGCAGAAATGTTCCGGCCTCTCATGTCGGCGGGGACTATTTTGACTTCATCCGGCTGGACGAGAACCGGATCGCCATCGGCATCGGCGATGTGAGCGGCAAAGGACTTGCTGCATCGCTCGTCATGGCAAACCTACAGGCGACAATCCGAAGCCTCGCGCTCTTCGACGCAGATCCAAAAGATTGCCTGGAACGTGCCAATAAGCTGCTCTTTCGAAGCACAGATGCGAGGACGTTCGTCTCTCTCTTCTACGGTATTCTCGACGGGAAACGGGGAACCCTCCGGTATGCGAATGCAGGCCAGAGTATGCCGGTGTTGTTCCGGGCGATTGAGAATCCGAGCCATTTGTCGATCCGTGGAATTGCCCTTGGTGTCAAGGAAGATGCACAGTACGAAGAGGAAGAAGTGTCTGTTGCCGTCGGGGACAAAATTCTCATCTACACCGACGGGATCTCAGAGGCGATGAATGCCTCAATGCAGGAATTCGGGGAAGAACGGCTCCAGACAATCGTGACCGAGAGCCGTACCACTTCTTCGATCGCCCTGATCGAAGAAATCCTGGCTGAAGTGAACGCGTACGTCCAGAACGGTTCACGTAACGATGACATGACGGTTGTTGTCATGAAACGACTACGATAGTAAAGCAAACAATGAGGTGTACGATGCTGTCATTGAATGGTGATCTTCGAAAAACAGGTCTGGTCCTCTGTTTAGGTCTCCTTGCATGTTCCGTGGCAATGGCACAGGATGAAGGGTCGGAGGATCGGCGTGGATTCAACATCGGCTTCGGTACGGTTGGCATCTCGTTCGGTAATTCGGCCCGGCACGATGGTCTCCGGGTCAACTGGCGAGACAGCGATCTGGAACTCATTAATGGAGTGAATGTCACGCTCTGGAAACCAGCCGATGAACTGTACGGGACGATCAATGGAGTGTCGGTGGGACTCGTCGCTCCCGCCGCTGAGAGCATCCACGGTCTGTCAATCGGCGGAATCGCTGTGATGGCGAAAGAGAGGCTTGTTGGTGTGACGGTAGCAGGGCTCGGTGTCGTAAGTCAGGGCACAACCTCCGGCATATCGTTCGGCGGTTTGGCGGTCGTGAGCAATGGTGCGATGCAGGGGATCAATATCGCCGGCCTTGGAGCTGTTACGCAGAGTGACCTCGCGGGTATTTCGGTTGGAGGACTGGCGCTTGTCGGAGAAGGAATGGTGTCGGGTCTGAATTTCGGTGGTTTGGCCGTCGTGGGGAAGGGGGGCCTGACGGGACTGAATGTTGGAGGGATGGCGTGTGTCAGTGAAGGAGCTGTGACGGGACTTAATTTCGGAGGATTGGCGGTTGTGGGCAAGCGAAGTCTCCGTGGTCTCAATTTCGGTGGACTCGCGCTTGTCTCTGAGGGCACTGTGAGCGGTATTAATGTTGGCGGTCTGGCTGTGGTGGGTCTGGATAGAATGCGGGGCTTGAACATTGGGGGGATTGGACTCGTATCCAAGAATGAAATCGCGGGCATCAATCTCACTCTCGGAGATCTGAGATGTGCGGAGTCGGATGAGGCTGGCGCAATCAAGGGAATCAGTGTGGCTGGCTATCGGATCAAGGGTGCGACACTCTCGGGAGTGAGCATCGCAGGGATCATGACAATTTCCGATGACGCGAAAGGACTTCTTGTCGGCGCCTACAACCGAGTCGAGAACACGCAAAGGGGAATTTCCATCGGACTTTACAACCACGCGACGGAGCTGTTTGGGATTCAGATTGGACTGCTCAATCGCGCAGAGAACAATCCGTCATTGTTCCGCGTGCTTCCGTTCCTGAACGCCCATTTCTGAGAGTTGTTGCGCGGCCAACAAAAAAGCCAGACCGATTGTCATCGGCCTGGCTTTTCAATTATCTGGGGATCCATACATCCGGCAGCATCTCTAACTGCCAGACCGGACCATCACATCAATCCGCGCTTTTTCAGGAGGGGCTCAATGGTTGGCTTCTTCCCGCGGAACCGCACGTACATTTTCTCCGCGTCGTCAGATCCCCCTTTTTCCATGATGTTCGTGCGGAACGAGGTCGCTGTTGCCTGATCAAACAATCCCTTGTCCTTGAATGCCTGGAACGCATCCTCGACGAGAACCTCAGCCCAGATGTAGCTGTAGTATCCTGAAGAATATCCGCCGCTGAAAATGTGAGCGAAGTACGGGCTTCGGTACCGAACCACAATTTCCGGGATGAGCCCAATCTTGTCGAGCGATTTCTTCTCAAACGAGTTTGCGTTGAGCAATTTGCTATCGGTCAGCGTGTGCCAATCCATGTCCAGGAACGAAGCTGAGAGATACTCGACCGTGGTGAATCCCTGGTTGAATTTTCCGCTCTTCTGGATCTTGTCGATGAGCGATTGAGGAATGACCTCTCCCGTCTTGTAGTGACGGGCGTACGATTTGAGCACCTCAGGTTCAAACGCCCAATTCTCCATGATTTGCGAAGGGAGTTCCACGAAGTCACGGGGCACCGTGTTGCCGCGATACGTGATGTTCGACAGGAGACCGTGCAATCCGTGACCGAATTCATGAAACAGTGTTCCAGCCTCTTCGAGGCTCAATAGTGACGGAAGATCACCCGCCGGTCGCGAGAAGTTTCCCACATTGTACATCAGCGGCGTGATGAACTCGCCGTCGACCCGTTCCTGACGTCTGTAGGAGCTGCACCATGCGCCCGCCCTTTTCCCTGCCCGGGGAAAGTAGTCGGTGTAAAGAATTCCCGCGTGCGAGCCATCGTTACGTTTCACTTCAAAGACGGCCACTTCGTCGGAGTATGTCGGGATGTCTTTGCGTTCGACAAATTCGATACCATATAGTTTTCCAGCGACATCGAATGCGCCTTTTCGGACATTCTCGAGGAGGAAGTATGGTCGCAATTCGTTTTCGTCGAGGTCATATTTAGCCTTCCGGATCTTCTCCGCATAGTACCACCAGTCCCACGGCTCGAGGTTGAAGTTCTTCCCCTCCTTCCTGATCATGGCCTGCATTTCGTCGCGTTCCTGTTGTGCGACCTTGAGAGCTGGCTTCCAAATCTTGTTCATGAACTCGTAAACTGTCTTGGGGTTTTTCGCCATGTTCATTTCGAGAACGAAGTCGGCGTGGGTCTTGTATCCGAGCAGCTGCGCGCGCTCCACGCGAAGAGCTGCAATTTTGGAAACAATCTCGTTGTTATCATACTGGTTCCCCTGATTCCCCCTCATGATGTACGCTTTGAAGATCCTTTCCCGGAGCTCGCGATGTTCGCTGTACTGCAAGAAAGGAATCATGCTGGGTTTCTGAACGGTGAAGAGCCATTTACCCTCGAGTTTTGCCCTCTTCGCTGCGTCAGCGGCGGCATCGATTGCTGACTGCGGAAGACCTGCGAGCTCCTCTTTCCGGTCGACTATCATCCTGAAATTGTTTGTCTCTTTGAGGACGTTTTCGCTGAATTTCAGCTGGAGCATCGACAGCTCTTCATTGATCTTCCGGAAGCGCTCCTTCTTCTCCCCGCTCAGGTTGGCTCCGCCACGGACGAAATCTTTGTAAGAGTTTTCCAGGAGACGCATCTGTTCAGTGGTGAGGCCAAAGCTCTTTCGCTTTCCGTACACTGCCTTTACCCGTTGGAATAGCTTCTCATTAAGGTTGATATCATCGCGGTGCTTCGACAGGAGAGGCGTCACTTCATTCGCGATCTTCTGAAGCTCATCCGTCGTGTTTGCGCCTCGAAGGCTGCCGAAGACGGCGTTGACTTTATCCAACAGCGCCCCGGTCCGCTCGACGGCTTCGATCGTGTTTTTGAATGTCGGCCCTGCGGTGTTGTTGACGATCGCGTCGATTTCCTTCTTCTGCTCTTCCATCCCTTTTAAGAAGGCGGGCATGAAGTGCTCGTTCTTAATGAGGTGAAAAGGAGGAGTCTTGAAAGGGGTAGAGTACTCGCTGAAGAAGGGATTAGAGGATGATGGTTGGTCCTGCTGCGCGAAACCAGCAAGAGAACATAGCGCAAGGCAGGTGCACACCAAGAGTGTGGGTTTCATGGAATGATCCTTCGAAGAATTGATAAGGTGGTGGTGCTGAGGTAAGAACAATATACAAGAATCTTCGGAAAAAGGTAGGGGTGGGTCGGCCCTCCGCGTGGGCCGACCCTGAATGCCGACGGCGACGCCCAGGCCTAGGAGGCGACCGCGGCGGCTGCGTCTTCGATGGCCTTCTTGAACTCCGGAATGGAATCACCGAAGACCCGGACAGTGGTCCGTTTCTTCTCTTCGCCGTTGATGCGGTTTTCGGAGATCGAAAGGTACTTGTTTCCGTTTTTCGCCTCTTTGACATCGACGAAGTAGGTCGTCCGGCCGGAACGAACCATGGTGGAGTACAACGAGCTGGTGGTTGGCATGTGAGCCTCCATGAGATGAGTGGATGTGGTATTGGCCCTTAGGATGTGACTAAGGGGTGAAGGAATTACCGTGGAACAAAGGCATTCATGCGGAAGCAGAGCGGAATGTCAGAATGACGAAGCGGAAGTCAGGCAGATGACAACGTGGTTATGAAAGGCTTGGAACATGTGCTGAGGTGAATCGGGAGCAGCGGATTGCGGCAAAAGTCGCTGCGGCGCCTCGCAAAGAGGAGGTCATTCAAGAATCTGTGGCGCCATAGAAGCGATGTATTGCTGCGACGATTGAATCGCGGGGAACGGAAACTGGTTTGATCTTGCGCGCTGTGCCGAGGAGTACTCTAATATCTGTCAGTACCTGTCTGTGGAACATCGGGGGCACTGCGACAATGACAACGTCGTTCTCTACTGCAATCGGCAGGACGGAAAGTTCAAGGGCAGTACGCTTGGATATGAGTCTAAGCACCGAAGGATCAATCGAGAGAGAATTCAAGTCTATCATTGAAGTTCGCCGAAATGTCAACTCCAGGTGAGCCATCTCGTGTATATTCTCCAGTGAGAAGGTGAAGAAAAAAATAGGTGCAGTCAAGAGTTTTTTGCGAATATCGCAAAATGCCAGTATTTATGAGGCTAGAGTGTTGAAATCTGCGCAAAAACCTCATTCTTGGGTTCGGAAATCCATTTGCGATGGTTATGATATTGAGTGGGTGAGAGGATTCACGGCGGGACTGCCCGTAGATCTACAGTGTGCAAAAAAAAGAGTCTCAAAGCGCCACTTTTTCCAAACTTCTCCGTTTATTCTCTTGTTGTCGCCACCAAGAAAATTCAGAGTTTTTCCCTCACTCATTTCCAATCCACTCATCCTCAAGGAGGAGCATTTCATGGCCAAGCGCATCGTTGTGTTCCTTGCTCTTGTAGTTGTTGTGGCCTCGGTCGGATTTTCACAGGTGGCCGAAAAGGTCGACACAGCTGCGATCAGCAAGATCAAGAAGGAAGGTCTGCAGAACTCGCAGGTGATGGAGATACTCAGCTATCTGACCGACGTCTATGGTCCCCGTCTCACTGGTTCGCCTGAATACAAAGAAGGCGCCGATTGGGTAAGCAAGAAACTCGCGTCGTGGGGACTTGAGAATATTCACTATGAAAAGTGCGCCCCCCTTGCAAAGGGATGGACATTGAAACGGTTCGCGCTGAACGTACTCGATCCTCAGGCGTTTCCTGTTATTGGATACCCGAAGGCATGGAGTCCAGGAGTGAAAGGAACGGTGTCGGGCGAAGCGATCCTGTTCAACGCCACGACGGAGGCAGAACTTGAGAAATTCAAGGGACAGCTCAAAGGCAAGTTCGTCTTCATTGACGACGAACGCGAGGTTCCTCCGCCTTTTGAGCCGGTAGCCCGGCGCCTTTCAGACTCTGATCTCCTTCGGCTTGCCAATGCGAGTCCGCAGGCTGGTGGCCGGGGTGGAAGGCCGTTCCGTATGCCGGATTTCTCACGTATGAGCCCGGCTCAGTTGGATTCCGCTGTGCGCGCGTTAGCACGGGAGTTCATGCCCGATGCCGATTCTGCACGCATCGCACGTATGGTTGCACAGCTGCGCGGTGGTGGTGGTCGCGGTCAGAGCCTCGCACCTCGGAAACTCGAGATGTGTCAGAAAGAGGGAGCGCATGTAGTGTTTGATCCGGGCCGTGGCGATGGCGGTAATCTCATCGTCGCAGCTGCATCGGTTCCCGTGACGGGCGCCCCGCAACCTGGAATGGGGCGCCTCAGTGCGTACGATCCTAAGGCGCCGGCATTCGTGCCGCAGGTGACGCTGGCGGTTGAGCACTACAACAGAATTGTCCGCACGCTGAAGAAAGAACAGAAAGTAAAGCTTGAGATGACGCTCGATGTCGCGTGGACGCCCGCTGATTCTTCATTCAACGTGATCGCTGAAATACCGGGTACTGACCTGAAAGATGAAGTCGTACTGCTCGGCGCCCATTTCGACACGTGGCATGGTGGAACGGGTGCGACAGATGACTGTTCCGGAACTGCAGCTTGCATGGAGGCGGCACGCATTATCAAAGCCGCGGGTCTGCAACCCCGCAGGACAATCAGACTCGGATTCTGGGCTGCGGAAGAGCAGGGCCTCATCGGTTCTGCCGAGTATGTCCGGCAGCACTATGCAGAACGCGAAGGAGGCGGTGGAGGATTTATGATGGGAGGGGGAACAGGCGAGCTGAAGAAGAAGCCGGAGTATGATAAGTTCTCTGTCTACTTCAACCATGACAACGGAACGGGAAAATTCCGCGGTGTCTATCTGCAAGGGAACGAAGCAGCCCGGTCGATTTTCCGCACGTGGCTGGAACCATTTACGTCCCTCGGTGCTTCGACGCTCACGATACAGAACACAAGCGGTACAGATCACCTGTCATTTGACGCCGCCGGCCTTCCGGGATTTCAGTTTATCCAGGATCCGATCGACTACGACACCCGTACGCATCACTACACGATGGATGTGTACGAACGCCTTATTCCAGACGATATGAAACAGGCCGCGACTATCATGGCGGCATTCGCGTACAATGCGGCAATGAGGGATGAGATGTTCCCTCGCAAGCCGGCTCAGCCCGTCCGCCCATCACAGACTCCAGCTCAGCCCGCGCAGCCGCCTCGACGGCCGGGCAACTAGGTTTTGCCGTTTAACGCTCCTGCTCGTGCCTCGTTCCAGGGCATGGGCGGGAGCGTTTCCTTTTTGTGCTTCGTCCAATGAACATATGAAGAATCTCCGAACGATCGTCCTTGTAAGCCTCTTCGCTGCTGCCTTTGCCTTCGTTGAATCGAGCGTTGTCGTATACCTCCGCCAGTTGTTCTATCCGACAGGCTTTGCCTTCCCGTTGAAACCAATGCCGTCGTGGCTTGTCATGGTGGAGCTTGCACGGGAGTTCGCGACGCTCGTCATGCTTCTGACGATAGGGATGATTGCGGGGAAAAGCAGCTGGCAGCGATTCAGCTACTTCATGGTCGGATTTGGTGTCTGGGACATCTTCTACTACATCTGGCTGAAGCTTCTTCTTGACTGGCCTGCCTCGCTGGCTGATTTGGATATCCTCTTTCTGATTCCCGTGCCGTGGATTGGCCCTGTTCTGGCACCAGTCCTCGTATCCCTGGTGATGATTGCAGGTGCGGTACTCATCATTCGACGGGGTGGTGAGAACGGACAGTTCAGACCCCGCCGATCCGCCATCATCCTGTCACTGCTGGGCTCCGGCATCATCCTCTCATCCTTCCTTCTCGACACCGATGCTGCTGTCAGATTTCAGGTTCCTCGGCAGTATCACTACGAGATGTTGGTCATTGGAATGGTCTGCTATGTCGCGGCTTTCGTTGTGACCTTGCGCCGACACCCTATTCTTTCATGACCACACTCGATTGCCCAGTCGCGCTAACTCCTCGAGAACCGTTGGTTTCTTTCGAATACTCAGTGCTCAGGCGGAGAAAGATAATCTACTCCACGGAGCCTTGATTCGAGTGAAAGAAGCGGAAAGACAACCATTGCAACCGCTGTTGCAAGGGCGGGGAAGAAGATGTCGATGATCACGTGGAGAGAGTTATAGAAATATGCGCCTAGGAGAATCGTGCAGACGGCAACAATGAGTATGAGGAGAAACGCGGCGAGAGGCCGAATTCGGTACGCAATGAGAGCTGACAACGCCAGGCAAATCAGTACAAACCAAACGTGTCCGGATTCTGACTTTCTGAGAAACTCTCTTTCGATGAGATTTGTCAAGATGTGACCATATCGGAGCCGATCACCAGTAGCGTACCCAAACAAATTTTGGCCGCTCTCGCGCAGGAAAATGATTTTGCCCTTGAGCTTGTTCAGGCGGTCAGCCTGCACATACTCTGACGCCATTACAACTTGATGCACGCTAGTCCCTGCCTTTATTGAGTAAGCCCAGCCGCTGATCCTCCGTCTTATGCGCGAGTACATCCATCCGTCGCTTGTCACGGGAATCTTGCAGTCAGCCAGAACCAGCTCGTTCTCATTCGTATCTAGTTTGAACTCGACATTCGTCCCTACATACTTGTGGAACAACTCCAGTGAAAGGTCGCGCACCTCTCCTTTTCCGAACGGAAGGCTATTGACGGGGATCTTATCAAGATAAACCACTTGCCTCACTTGGGCCGGCCCTGTGTTTCCAATGCTTTGCAGCTGCACAGTCTCATCCGGTTCGAGTGAGTAGATCCCCTTGGTAAACTCAGCCATCCTCGCATAGGGTAAAACCATGCCGACACTCTTGACATATCCCAGTCCATAAACCACGAAGTCAAACTCCCTCAACGCTTGCATGAGAGTGTACATCTCACCTTTTAGATGACGAGAATCAATCATCACCGCTTTTACGCCTGCTTCCCTAAATATCTTCAGGGTCTCACGGTATCGGTTCAAGTAGGTAGCCGAATCGCAATTGCCCACAGGCAGCATGTATTCAACGACCACTGGTTCTCGGAGATTTGTTCCAGGCCGAGAGGTGAGTGATGACACAAACTCGTAAACCGCACCGTCTACCCGGTCATTGTCGATCGCCCCGGTTTTGGCCAGCAACATCATGAGAAGAAATATTCCAACTGCCACCAAAACCAGCTGGCCCTCTAGTCGGCCGGCGACAGTGCGGATCTGCAACATGACCTTGGCTGAGTGATTCCTGAATCGTTCTTGGTAGAGGAAGTCAAGAAAAGCTGGGAGAGCTCCACGATTGTGGAGTGAAGAAAACACTCCGTTGACGATCGGCAGGATGCAGAGGCCCGACACCGCTATGAAGAACCAAAATAGCCATGAGAGCCCGAAATTGATCGTGAACAAAGAGTGCCGAATGCCTAGATGAGATAACCTCGTTGATAGTATCGCGAGCAACGCAAAGATTAGAGCGAGCATCACTCGCTGCACGAGCAACCAAAACGAATTCTTACTGTCGTCTTTCATTGGGTATCTCCTCATCGCGAAACTGAGAATACCTAGGGCAGGATCGTGGTTGTCGGTCTGTCTTCTATCGTCGTCTGGATTTCTACCGTCGCCGAGAAGAGCAAGCCGCACACGAGGAGCGACAAAAGTGCAAGTGCAATAGTCGAAGAGCGTAGTCGCATTTCGGGCTGTCGGCCGTACCGTCGAATCGAGCTTAGTCCTAAGGCCGGCTGATCGGGGATTGTCGCTCGAATCTGCTTTGCCGCTGCAATCCGCAACTCTATGAGTCGACAGAAGAAAGCAGAACATCGGTCACACATCGTGAGATGACCAAAGAGATCCGAGCGTTCTGTTGCATTCAATTCCCCATCAACGTAACAGCTCATCGCAAGCTCATGATGTTCACACTGTTTCATACGTTCCTCTTCTTCTATTCCTTGATCCACGCCGAAGCGATTGCTTTTCGTGCACGATAGATTCGAATCTTGACGTTTTCGAGCGAAAGACCTGTAATCTGCGCAATCTCTTGGTATGAAAGTCCTTCGTATTCTCTTAGAATGATCACCTCACGAAGACTCTCGTTGAGCGATGCTATGAGTGATTGGACGGTCCTTACCTCTTCCTCTCTTACGAGACTTTCAAACGGAGATGCGTCTTCCGAGAGCGGCTCATCGGTGATCGGCTGGGCCATTCTGTGCTTCCTCAGTGAGTTGAAGATGAAGTTCCGTGCGATTCCGAGGAGCCACACGCGCAGGACCATTCCGTTCTTCAGGCCGTCGAGGGACAACTGCATCCGAAGAAAGGCCTCCTGAACCGCGTCATGCGCCAGTTCTTCATCCTTAGTGAAGCGGATGCTGTAATTGAAGACACTACCACGATGTCGGCTGAAGATCGCCGCAATTGCTTCCCGACTGCCTCGTCGTGCCTTCGCGACCAGATCTTCGTCTGAGGGCGAGGTGATGGAATCCTCCCTAAAGGAATGCACGGTTGATCAATCTCCCGCACATGTCATCTTATAAGAACCTCTAAGATGTCAGAAGTTACAGAGATGGCGACACATAACAAAGGGGGAGGTAGCGACGGTGCATCATCGTTGAGATCTCAACAAGAGGTCTCGGCGAGTGACTCTATTTTGAAAGCTGTGGGGAGCGGTATCGATCCCACAGGTGCACAACCGCAGAAGAGATCAGCAATAACACGACGAAGTACACATTCATGATATTCCTGCCAACCAGATAGAACGGGGCGAGTGTCACGAGTGTGTAGATGTACGGATACCCCAGAACCAGAAGATCCTTCCAACGCGTCCGCATGAGCCAAACTCCTGCAAGAAAGAAGAGCGTAAAAACAGCATCTATGGCCAGGAGTCCAATCTTGCTGAAAGAGAGATTCAGCGTTCCTGAAACGTGTTGCGGAAGTGTTGGCTGAAAGAAAACTTCTCTCCCCACCTTCGGCGCGACGAAGACTGCGGCGCGCTTCAAAATCGATCCTGCATACCATCCTGGATGTTCGCCGATGAAGCGAAAAGCCTCTTTCTTCAAAACCTGCTCGTAGTTATCCGTTTCATACAAGGCCGTAGAATCGAGAGACCGCGCAAAACGGATGATTGTGTTGTCATCGTCCCGCAGATTGTACGGGTTCGGCATCTGTCCAATACCCGCCCAGAATGAATGCCAGAAGGCTCCTCTCGTCGCCATGAACTTGTCGAAGACAAGATAGTTGCGGATGATCAGCGGCGAGAAGGTCAGCACGAATCCGGCAAGCAGGATCGCGCAGAAATGAATCGCTTCCTTCCGGGGATTTGTTACAAGAAGGAGTGGGATCAACAGAATGACGAACAAGAGCACCGTCGAGCGCATCCAGGCAACGAGTCCGGTGGCTACTCCAATCATGAGCATCCTGATCAACGGCCCTCTGGCGTCACGCAGTGTCACGAGTTGATAGACGGAGAAAATGAAGAGGAACGTGACCCAGATGTCGCGGTGAGGCCGGATGACCAGCTCAATCCCCGGAATGAAACATGCGTACATGAACGCCGCCACCAAACCAGTGCGCTCACCGAAGAGCTTCCTCCCGATCTGGAAGACGAACCAGCACATGACGATGTCGATGAGGAGCTGCAGGATTCGGACATACCACCAGCGTTCCGAGCCTGTGATTTTCCATATCGCTGCGAGGAGCAGTCCGTATCCCCCCTCATCATTGTAGAGAGGGAGCAATTCTTCGCTCACCGGCGCCGGAACATCGGCAGGATCAATGAGTCGTTGCTGCTTGTGACATTCTTCGAGGTACGCCTGCAAGTGCGGTTGATTGATCTGGAACCAGTGCCCGTTCAGTATGTTCCTGGCGACTTCGGCGTGCAGGAGGTAAGAGCCAGCGAAATCGAGATTGTTCCAATTCCTGGCGAGAAAGCCGATTCTGATAGCCAGGGCGAGCGCGAGAGTAATCCACAGCAGCCTGGGAACTCTCAATGTTGAGGGAGTGGGCATTGAGGATTGAGGGGAGAGGCTAACGCTTTCCGTGTGAGTCTGCCGCGTCAAGTCCTACCGAATACCGAACGACAAACATCGGCCGGCCCTTTGATTCGTTATAGACGCGGATGAGGTATTCCCCCAGAATCCCGATACTGATGAGTTGAACGCCTCCAAGAAAGAGGATGACGATCATCGTGGACGTCCACCCGGTGATGGTGGTGTCGGTAAAGAACCGGACGTAGAGACTGTACAGGCCGTACAGGAAGCCGAGGAACGCCGATGCGAGTCCGAGATACGTCACGAGATGGAGGGGGGCCGCCGAGAACGAGAGCATGCCATCGAATGCGAGCTTGATCATCTTTCTTGTTGTGTACTTGCTCGTGCCGGCTGCGCGTGCATCGGCATGATATGGTACACCAACAGCCGTGAAGCCAAGCCAACCAATAAGTCCCCTGAGAAAGCGGTCGCGCTCCTCAAGCGTATTCAGGCTATTGACCACCTTCCTGTCGAGGAGGCGAAAATCGGCTCCGAAGGGCTGGATCGGCGTTTCGGAGAACCTGTTGATGAGCCGGTAGAAGAGTTTGCTTGTAAGACGTTTCAGGAGGGGCTCGTCGGTGGTCGACTCACGTACCGTGTAGACAATCTCGAAACCTTCACGCCATTTCTCTATCAGGGTTGGAATCAACGAGGGCGGATGCTGGAGGTCACCATCCATCGTAATGACAGCGTCTCCTGAGGCGAACTGTATGCCTGCCGTCAACGCTGCCTGGTGGCCGAAGTTGCGAGAGAATGACACCGCTTTAATCCGCGGATCCTTCGCGCGCGCCGATTGTATTGCCCCAAGAGTTCCGTCCGTGCTTCCGTCGTCAACGAACAGGATTTCAAATGTGTACGGAAGCTTGTCGAGAACTGGCCGGAGATGGTCGAGAAGCAAAGGAATATTCTGCTCCTCGTTGAACACGGGAATGGCAATAGAGATTCTGCCCGCGTGTGTGCGTGATCCGGTTGTCTTTTTCACGTTGACCTTCCGTGTCGACATGTCAGTGCGAGATGGCGCGTTCAATCCTTGTCACGATTTCGATCGGGAGGATCGCCGCCAGGCTCAGCCGAAGGGTCTGGTTCTTTTCACGGACCCCATAGCTTCTTGAGTACCAGCTCTCAACAACGGAGAATTCCCCCGCCGAAGCTGAAATAATATACTCCGTGTTTCCTTTTCTTGCTATCGCTTTCTGAGGAGAAGCAAGCCGAAGCGAAACACCCGGTGCAAAGTGAATGTAGCTTTCGGCACTGTGCGATCCCGTGCCTTCCAATCTGTCGGTGATGGTGAGTGAGAATGATCCTTTGGTGAACTCAAATCTCCGGCGGTGCATGATGTGTGAAGGGAGTCGCATGTACGCCGAATGTTCAGCTTCGAGGATATCCTTGTCGGGACCTGTCGACCATGTAAGCACTCGCGGATCTGTCTCATCGGTTCTCACAGCCCAGAGGGAGGAGAACTCGGCAAGCTCTGTGCCGTCGACCACAACGGTGTTGTGAGCTGCGGTGCTCCGAAACTCGTTGCGCGCTTTGATATCCGCCGTATACACAAATGTTCCGGAATCACAGATGAGAACTGAACCATCGGACCAGAGTTCAAAGCTGAGCGTATCATTGTGGCCATGGCCGCCGCGGCCGCGCATGCCGAGATCACCCACATCCGCAAACACGACGGCATCACTGCTTCGCATGATGTAAAATCCCCCGTCAGCGAACGATCTGGAGCCGGTGGCGGGCGAGTCCCCCTTGAGGCGCTGGTATTCCTCAAATCCCTCTGTCCCCAGAAGCCAGAGCGCGTCCTGATGAAATGGACCGGAGGCGGCGCGGAAATCGGGACGCTTGAACAAGATAGATCCTATCGAGAGAGCATGTCGATGGTCGTTGAAGTCTTCTCTGGCGGAGAACCGAAAGAGTCGTCCGTCATCAGCATCTCCGACATTTGGAACTGAACCATCAGGCCGGGTGTATGCCAGCGTGAATTCAAGCATACGCTCGAGTCTGCGGTTGAATGATTCTCCGAGAGAGACCTTGTTCTTCCGGCAGAGAATCAATGCGGTGTACATCAACTCGAGCACGAAACGGTGGTAGCCGATCGACTTTTCATAATTCACCCCGTCTGCATACACCTGATGCTCCATTTCCTCCTGCAGCATCTCAGTGCCCTTCGTCAGCCAGCGGCGGCCAAATTCTGCCGAGCGGAAGAACATGCCGAGCGTGATCAGTCCGACAATATCCGACAGCAGGTGATTCCCGTTCCGTTTTGAATACTCGAGATGAGATTCAATAAAGAGACCGTGAGCGGTGAGGCTCTTCAGAAAGAGGGTCCAGAATTCATGGCTCAGGGATTTCGATTCGCAGAAGAAGTAGTACCCGCCGATCCAGTTGCATGCACGGATGGCAGCTTCCATTGCATTGAACCAGTTGGGGCCCTGGCCGATCGGATTCTGTTCGATCCATTCCTCTACGAGTGAGCGAAAAGTTCTGGCATGCTCTTCATTGTGCGTCATCCAGTATGCTTTTCCGAGCCAGAGCGCCTGATGAAATCTGTTCAATTCCCAGACGAGCTTGATGTCGGAGTTGTTGCCGGCATCAATAATCTCGGCTGCCGTGAGCGACCGCAGGGGCCACTCTTTCCCGCTCTTGAAGTCGCGTCTCCAATTGATCTTCTCGCCCAAAAATGTCCTGCCTGAGCCGAGAGCCTCATAGTAATGTGACGCAACGTCTCGGGCGTCGGTGAGGATGTCTTCGTGCGGTTGAGATTGCGTGAGGAGCTGGAGAAAAAAGTCTTTCTGATTCCTCGGATGGTAGAAGAACCGCAGGCGCGCAGAATCGTGGAAGCCCCGAATGAAACCCTCCGCGTCTCGCTTGTAAGGGAAGAACCCGCGGAACTCGTCGTCTGTAAGCCTGGCGGCCCGTGCATTTCCCATCCAGCGCCAAAGAGCTGGCTTGAATACGCGATGAATAAAAGCGCGTGTGTAGACAGTAGGCACGTTTCGATTCATCTCACCTGGAACTCCCTCATCCACAGCTCAAGGTTCAGCAATCGCCAGATATCACTCGAGTGCAACGGTGACGATGGCTGTCGCAGATCGTTGAGGAACCTTACGGTGTCCACGAAACGCTGCGATCTCATCTGTTCCCGCTGCAGGAGTGTAAGGAAATCGCCCTGCAGTTCTTTCATCCAGACCGCCTCAGGTGTTACAAATCCCATTTTGTCCTTCCGCCACTGAATCTCCTTGGGTAATATCCCTTCCATCGCCGTTCGAAGGAGGTGTTTCGACCAACCATGGTGGATCTTGTACACTGCGGGGACATTCATCACGAATTCAATCAGCCGGTATTCCACGAATGGCACTCTCGCCTCAATGGAAAATGCCATTGAGTTCCTGTCTTCATAATGGAGCAGCTGCTGAAGATTGAAGCGTGTTTCTTCTTCCCACAATCGTTGCTGAAGATTGAAGTCACTTTTGACCAGACCTGCGGCCCGGTTTCCATTGTTCTGGACGAATTCCTTCGCGAGATAGGGGGAAATATCGAGAAGGCCAGGTCGCACCGATCCGGGGACGAGGGATTTCCCGAGTTTCATCAAGACCGGCAGTGCATGGCTGACGACCGGCTCGCCCGTGACCGCAGCTGTTGCGCTCAGCTCGCTCATGAGCGTGCCAAAACGGACCGACTTCAAGAGTTGCCCGTGGAAGACCGGAGCATGCCATCGATACCCTGCCAGAAGCTCATCGCCGCCCTGACCGTCGAGCAACACCTTCACGTTCTTCTGTGCTGCGAGCTTCATCACGTTCCATTGAGCGTACATCGACGTGGAGAGTACCGGTTCATCATGGGCGCGGACAAATGCGGAGAGCTCTGTCAGCAGTCCCGCGCTCGTTGGTTCAATGAACGAGGGACTCGCATGCGTCTGGTTGATGACACTCTGAACGAATCGATCCTCACTGAACCGGGGATCGGAGTATGTTGCCGTGAACGTCTTCTGCCTGTCGCCGACCAGCGCCCTGCTCACGCCCTCAGAGCCAAACACAAGTTGGTTTGCGGTGCACACGATGGAAGAAGAATCAAGTCCTCCGCTCAGACAACTCCCCAGTGTGACGTCGGTGCGAAGGTGAATGCGCACGGAATCTTCGAAGAGCTCACGGAAGCGGTTTGCGAGCCGGCGCGACTCGGCGTCATCGTACCGGCCAAGATCAGGATTGAACGGGAGCTGATAGTACGACCTGGCCCTGAAACCATTGGTGTCGAGCTCGAGAATGTGTCCTGGTTTCAGCTGGGAAACGCTCTGGAAAAACGTCTGGTCAGTGTGATCGAGGATGCGGTGGGCAAGATAATCGTACACCATCCCCTCGTTTGCAGTCCGTTGAATCTCGTCCGATTCGAAGAGAGCTTTGATCTCCGAGGCAAAGAAGAGAGTTGTTCCATCCCAGGTATAGTAGAAGGGTTTGATGCCGAACCGATCCCGTGCACAAAAGAGTTTCCGTTGTTCAATGTCGTACAGCGCGAAACTCCACATGCCATTCAAGCGTGTAACACAGTCAGTTCCCCAGGCGGAGTATGCGTGGATGATGACTTCTGTGTCCGACTGGGTGCGAAACGCGAATCCCTGTGCACGGAGTTCCTCCCGGAGCTCGATGAAATTGTAAATTTCACCGTTGAAGACGATCCAGACGTTCTGCTTCCCGTTGCTCATCGGCTGATGACCCGTAGGGGAGAGGTCGATGATGCTGAGGCGTCTCCACGCAAGGCCGAGGTTGTAGTCTCGGGATGCGCTCTCGATGTCCGCGTGCCTGATTTCGGGAATCGTTTCGCTTCCCCGGAAAGGTTCAACGGATGACGATCGAGTATCGGAGAGCAGGAACCCTTCGTCGTCGGGACCGCGATGACGAAGAGCGCGCGCCATCCTGATCAACAATTTCCTGTCGACAGGCTTACCAGACGGGGAGAATATTCCTGCAATTCCGCACATAGATGACAAAATGAGTATTCAATGGTTCTCACCGCAGAGTCGCAGAGAACGCGGAGGATCGCGGAGAGTCATTTTAAATTATTGGCGAATCGTTTGATGCCTTTCGTAAGTTGCTCTACGTGGAAGTTGATGAGGAGGCCGAGCCGCACATCAAGAAGCTTGACATATGTCAACACTTGAGCATGCATAACCGGATGTACGACTTCGATGGCTTTCAGTTCCACGACTACCTTGTCCTCAACGAGAAAATCCACCCTATAACCGCAGTCCAATTTGACATTTCTGAAGATCACGGGCACCGCTTTCTGTCGCTCAAATCGTAGCCCGGACTCGGCCATTGCTGTCGCGAGACACTCTTCGTAGGCACTCTCCAGAAGTCCCGGGCCTAGCGCTTTATGTACTTCGATGGCGCAACCGATTACCTTCTCGGAGATGTCATTCTCATGCATTGTCTACACCGTAGAGTCTATTCCACTAGAGTGAAACCTCTGCGGGACTCTGCGATCTCCGCGTCTCCGCGGTAGATCCGAAGCTCGTCTAATTACAGAATTCGAAATCCGAAATCCTGAAGGACCATCACGTTTGAAGCAATGTTCGAACCTCTGCAAGCAATGCGCGCTCACGCGTATCAGGCCTGAAGTTTTCTACCACGCGCTGGCGGGCTTTCCTGCCCAGTTCCGGCGATGCGAGTGCCCGTTTGATTGCTTCCGCCGTAGCCTGCACATCGTTGAACGGGACGAGGAATCCCGCGTTGCCGACGACCTCAGGTAACGCTGTTGCGTTCGTTACGACCGGGACACATTCACATGCCATCGCTTCGATATTGGCGATTCCAAATCCTTCATGGGCCGACACCTGCACGTACACCGTGGCCCGCTGGTAGAATCGTAGCAATGCCTCGGGCGTGGTAAATTCGCTCTGAAAGTGCACGTTGGCAGGTGCCGCGCGTCGTATCTCGTTCATTGCCGGATCGTCCGAGACTTGTCCAATGAGGACGAATGTTGCTTCAGGCACGAGGCGTGCAGCTTCGATCATCGTGTGGAGCCCTTTTTGTATCATCGTCTCCGCGTTGATCTGAAAACAGACGCTCACAGCCAACGGCTCTTTTGCGCCGCCAGGTTTGAAGTGCTCGGCATCAACTCCAAAATGGAGAACTTTGACGTTTTTCGGCCTGGCGTATTTCAGGACATCCTGTTTCGAGAACTCTGAAAAGGGAAGAACCAGATCTGTGTACGCAAGTGCAAAGCGCTGTGCGAGACGTTTCCACCACGTTTTCATCTCTCCCCAACCGATGACCGGAACGTATGTCGTGTCGTATCCGCCGGTAACAACCACAATTTTCTTTCTGAACAGTTTGCAGAGAGCGACCACGAACGGTGCATAAACGGGGACGGAGAACCACATCACCACCAGGAGAACTTCTTCGTTGAGAAGTCTCGCAAACAGATGCCAGAGGAGAACGAGCTTGCGTGGAAAGGGAAGCGTGTCCACGCCGAGGATGTCTGTCGGGTATTCACGCGAGAGAATCCTGGCATCGTTCCGTACAAACGGCGATTTCGCACTCGGGGAAATGATGAGAATGTACTTTTTCATTTCCATCGGTCGGATAGCTATTTCTCTGCGATCAAAACGAGCGTGTCCTTCAGCAGAAAACCAAACGGGGCTAAGAACGACTGAATCGTGAGCGCACCTCCAAGGGAGAGCATTCCGCGGCGATGAAGAAGTTTCGTCAGCGGGATGCCCTTGTGGTAGTACGTTACGGAGTGTGTTGGGAAGCCCGCGTCGGCTGCAACCCGGTCGAGACCCTTTTGTGTGAAGGGGCGGATGTGTGAATAATCATTGTAGAACGAGAATCCGAGTCGCTCAACGTTCGGAGTCACAAAGACAGCTCTCCCGCCAGGTTTGAGCACCCGCCTGCTCTCCTGAAGCAGAAACAACGGATCCGTCACGTGCTCGATGACGTGCTGGCAGTCGATGGAGGTGAAGGAATTATCTTTGAACGGAAGCCCGCGCTGTACATCTGCCTGCGCCACTGTGAATCCCTTGCCGCGGGCAATACGAAGTGCCTGGAAGTCGAAGTCGAGGCCGATTTTTCGTTCGCTGCCGAATTGGGTGTGGTGCCCCACGCTGCATCCGATTTCAAGAATTAGCCCGCTGGATGACCCGTGGTAGCGCTCAAAGAAGAGGCGTTCGGAAAGATACTGCGGGCGATTGGAGAATTCCTCGATGTAGCTCTTCATGGTGTCTGTGTCGGTCCGTTTTGTGCTGGGTTGAGACCGAGGCGCTCTTTCATTCGGCTTGTGATGCTTCTGATGTCGGTCGACATGGACTTCACGATCGTTATCCCTTCCCCCAGGGTGAGCCGCGTCATTCGCCAGAAAACAATCAGTGTCAGAAGAGAAGAGACGGTGTAGGAAATCACGGATGCAAAAGCGGCCCCGGACATCCCGTACCGCGGTATCAGCAATATGTCAAAGCCAATGGTAAATAGTAACGAGACAAAAGCGATGGCAGCGTTATGTCCTGGTTTTCCGGCAGAGGTAATGTATGTCGCGAGAACGTTCGTGATAGAAAAGATCGTGATTCCGGGCAAAAGAAACAGGAAGGGGTTCACGCAGCCCTCGAACTTCTGTCCAAGGAGAAGAACGATGAGTGGCGGTCCGGCGAGGAATGCGCCTATGGCTGCCACAACAGACACGCCAAACGTTGCCACGAGGGCTTTGACGGCAATCTCCTTTGACTTTTCATGCTGTCCTGCAAGTGTTGGGAGGAGCACAGCTGCCATCGACGTCGAGAGGAGCCAGACGCTTTCGCCGAAGATCTTGGAATTCGTATAAAGACCGACTCCTATTGTGCCGAGGAAGTAGCTGACGATGAATGCATCGAGTCGGTAGTTGAAGAACTGGGCAATGTTGCCGACGTGAATCGTTCCCGAAAACCGGAGGAGCTCTCCGTACTCTTTCAATTGTAGTTTTGCCGCTCGGACTTCGCGTAACGGTGGAGAAGAAGACCCGATGATAATGGCGAGCGCGAGCAGGAAGCTGGCTGAGTACAGCACGATCGACAGTGTCACCGTCAGAGCGCCGAGGAAATAGAGAACGGTCATAACAAGAGCCAGCGCACCCTGACTGCTGAGAGAGATGTAGTTGTTGAGCGTGATTCTGTTCTCGCCGACAATGATCCCCTGGGCAAACTGAGTGTAGAAAACGATGGGGATGATCGCGAGCGAAGCGACAATGAGGGGAGTCAGCTTGCTTGTTGGAAATATAAAATCGAACCGCAGCAGATAGACAACGAACAGGGCTGCGAAGCTCACGATGGTAATCGGCACCGTGAGGACGATGGACGCGCGGGTGAGCTGGGCAGGCGTGAACTTCTTCTGCGCCGTAAAATAGGTGTTGGTCCCGGGGAGTCCGAAATTGAAGAGGGTTGTGACCGTGGTGATGATCAGGACGAGGAGAATGTACTCGCCCCGGCCTTCCGGCTCGAGTGCGCGTGCAGTCACCACAGATATCATAAGACCGACGACGAACTTCAGCCCGAAGCTCGTTGCCGCTGTGTGAAGAAAATTTCGTCCGAGAATGCCCATCCGATTACGGTGCGTTCTTCTTCAAGCCTGTGACACTCATGCTACTTCAACGGCGATGCCTTGTTCGAGTTTGTACTTCTTTCCCGATTTACTACAGGTCGCGAAGCCGTTGCTGTCAAATGACAAACGCTCGCCTCCCTCACTCATCCAACCGACAATCTTTCCCGGACTACCGACGACGAGAGCAAAGTCCGGAACATCTTTCGTCACCACCGCGCCTGCGCCGATGAATGCAAAGCGGCCGATGGTGTGACCGCAGATGATTGTGCAGTTCGCCCCAAGCGAGGCACCCTCTTTCACCAGCGTTCGTATGTAGAACTGCGATCCCACCTGCGGGTACTTCGAGCGGGGATTGTTCACGTTCGTGAACACCATGGAGGGTCCGCAGAAGACATAATCTTCCAGAATCACCCCTTCGTACACAGAAACGTTGTTCTGGATCTTCACAAAATTCCCGATGACGACATTGTTTCCTACGTTCACGTTTTGTCCCAGAACGCACTTTTTCCCAATTCGCGAGCCCGACTGGACATGGGAGAAATGCCAGATTTTGGTTCCCTCACCAATCTCAACATTGTCATCGACGTAGGAACTCTCGTGAACGAAATACGATTTCGGAGCTGAGGACTCAGTCATACGATTCTCTCAAATGGATTGTGCTCAAATGTTCTGCTGCGATCGCATCGATTGCAGGATCGTTTCAATCTGCTGTACCCGGTCTTCCCACGAGTTTTGCCGTGCATAGGTTAGACGTTTCTCCAGGGCCGCCGGCGTCTCCTTTTTCAGTGCCGACTGAATTGCGTTGGCAAAGTCCCCGGCCGAGGTGGCTGTACGGACGATGTTTTCGTCAAGGTCCAACGGCCCGATGGTCGAGACAATCGGGCGCCCTGATGCAACATACTGGAAGAATTTCGCATTTGCTTTGATGTACTTCGTCACGTCGTCCCGTAAATAGGGAATGATGCAGACATCGATCGGCTTGAGGTATGAAGGGAGGAGCTCTTCCGATTTGTTGCCGAGGAAATGGACGTTCCCCAATGACTGAAGACCAAGCAAGTCTTCCCGCATTTTTGCCCCCACTTCAAGAATCGGTCCTACAAACACGATGGATGCCTCCGGGAGCAGCCGTGAAAGCTGGCGAACGAGGGGGATATCAATTCGTGTGTTGATGACCCCGATGTGTCCAATAATCGGATGCGGAAGAGATCGGAGTTCTTCGGGAATCGGCGTTGACGCCTCGAGCGCTTTCGAAAAGAGTCTGATGTCCGCCGCGAGTGGAATCAGGTGCGTGTTGGAATTGTGCCGGATCCGCTCTGACGTGAGCCGTTCGGAGACGGTGAAGACGACATCCGCAATACGGGTGAGCTTGTCCTCCATCCGCTGGAGATTCGGTCTGGCGCTCGGAAACTCAAACAGCTCAGCAAAAGGATCATTGCAGAAATAGATCGAGAGCGACTCTCCGAATCTGCCCACAAGTGATCCGGCGTGCGGGGCAAAGAGAAAGAGGCGTGGCGATTTGAACCGGAGTGATGGGAGGACGATGAGCCTGAGCCATGCTCGCGCCATCCACCAGTTGAGTCTGCAGATCGATTCAAACCACTCGCCGCCGGGGAAGAAAGGCGGTACCATGGTGACGAGGACGCCATCGGCGGTCTGCCGCACACCGCGGAACAGGAGCGTTGATTGTTTCCAGTACTGCAGCCCCTTGAGCAATTTCACCCATGTGAGTGGCGCTTCGACGAACAGCACCCGGTGTCCGCGTTTGACGTACTCCCGCATGAGGTTATGCCGGACGCGCTTCGGTCCATCCCACAAGGAGAGGGTAATACAGAGAATATCATCCGGTGTATGCGAGGTCTCGGCGGCCAACGAATGCTACACTCCGAGCCGTTTCAGAAGGATGGGGTGAGACAGTTTCTTGTTCTCGCGTGCGACTGCATTCCGGATATCGTGTGCCAGTTCAATGGACGGGCGCGCATCGTCGATCCCAAATCCTCCTCCCGCGAGAATATGTTCATACACGCGGGTGTGAAGGTCCGTGAACCCCTCGGAGAACTCTACTTCCTTGCCATCGACGGTGATCGAACGGAATGTTGTGCTCTCTTTCGCAAGTGATTCCTGGGGCAGGTCTTCACGCGCAATGGAGAGGTACCACCTCACATTTGCTTTTGCGAGCTCAAGGTGGCCGGCAATCCGGTCTTTCTCGTTCCAGTGAACTTCACTCCGGACCGTCCCGCCAAAGATCCACTGCAGCAGATCGAAGAAATGGATGCCGATGTTTGTCGCCAGTCCGCCCGAGCGGTCGAGTGCCCCTTTCCAGGAGTAGTGGTACCACGGACCGCGCGACGTAATGTAGGTAAGAACAACTTCATGCTTCTTCGAGGAGTTCTCTTTCTGAATCGCATCGCGGAGTTGGATGAGCGCGGGATGGAGCCTCAGCTGAAGCACGGTGTACACTCTGCGGTGCGTTTCCTGTTCCAGCTCGGCGAGCGTATCGAGATTCCATGGGTTCAACACGAGTGGCTTCTCGCAGATAGCATCCGCGTCGAGGCGAAGCGCAAGACGGATGTGCGCATCATGAAGATGGTTCGGTGAACAGATGGAGAGATAGTGGATTCGCCTCTCGCTGTCGCGACGGCGAAGCATTTCCAGATGACGGTCGAACCGTTCAAATTCTGTAAAGAAGTCTACATCCATGAAGAAACGGTCGAGAATGCCGACCGAATCGTGCGGATCAACCGCCGCCACAAGGCGATTGCCGCTGTCTTTGATGGCCTTCAAATGACGCTGCGCCACGAAGCCCGCTGCGCCGGTCAGGGCAAAGTTCTTCATAGGGATCTGATCTGATAGTTCATTGAAAACGTCACACTCTCGCCTAAAGTACAAAAAAGTCTTCAGAGAGACTATTGGATGGAAGTGCTACCTTCCTGAAGGAAAGGCGCTCTGGAGAAGCGTGACAATGCGCTCCGCCGCGTGTCCGTCACCGTATGGGGTTGGCTGCGGGCCGCTGATTGTGTGAGAGCCGGCATATTGGGCGTACAGAACGTTCCAGCCCGAAGCAATCGTTTCCACCCATTCCGTTTCCTCCCGCAGAGTGATGCAGGGGATTTGCAGCCAGAATGCCTCTTTTTGCAGTCCGCCGGAATCGGTGAGCGCCATTGAGCTCTGCTTGAGGGCAACGAGCAGGTCGTAGTAACTCAACGGCTCAACCACGAGAAAACGGTCATCGAGCTTGATGCCCGAAGCCTCAATGGTCTTTCTGGTTCTGGGGTGAACCGGAAACAACACGCGCTTTCCTGCCGATGCGTCGAGGGCGAATTTCAGCATCGAAGCAAGTCGGCCGGGGATATCGGTATTCTCAGCACGATGAAGTGTCAGAAGCGTGTATCCCTTCGGTGCGAGGTTGAGGCGCTCAAGCGTCTGTGAGCGTTGCTCTGCGATCTCCATGGAATAGAGCAGCACATCATACATCAGATCGCCAACATTGAACACGACGGGATGGTCGATGGAAAACGATGCATTAAGAGTCTTCATCGAACTGTTCAGAGGGATCAATGCACCGTTTGCGACGATGTTGTCGAATCCTTCATGAACGAGATTCGTTGTGGCTGTCGTGCTGGGGCAGAGGAGGATGGTCGCTGCCCTGTCAGCGACAATGCGATTGATCTCTTCGGGCATCGCACGGTTGAAGCTCCGGAGTCCGGCTTCAACATGAACGAGCGGAACCGGTATCTTGGCAGCGGCGAGAGCACCCGCGAGGGTGGTGTTCGTGTCGCCGTAGACGATCACGGCGTCGGGCTCTTCGGACTTGATGACCGATTCGGCCTTTGTTAGGATCAGCGCCGTTTGCTCGCCATGAGTTCCCGACCCAACACTCAGATGATGAGCAGGTTCCTCAATCTGCAGCTCATCAAAGAACACTTTCGACATGTTATAGTCGTAGTGCTGACCGCTGTGAACGAGGACATTCTGAATGGGTTTGTCGCCTCTCGCTGAGAGCGCGTGCAATGCGCGCGAAACAGGAGAGTATTTTACAAACTGTGGGCGAGCACCAACTATATGGAGAAGCTTTGTTGACATCACGGATTCTCGTTAGGGCGCGGATAGTAACAATGAACGTAAGACGTAAGAAGTAAGACGTAAAACGTAAGACGTGAGATGGAAAACGGAAATCCGCCGGACAAGAATCGGCGGTTGCAGAAACACAATATCCGAAATCGATAACTCAAAACTGCTATTCGTCTCTCGTCTCACTTTTTACTTCTTACTGCCTTTGATCACCAGCCAGAACCCCCATCGCTTGCTCAAAAGTTTCTGATTCAGCCAGTTGACTGCGGCCGGATACTTTCTCCGGATCGGATCACACGCCGTCATGCGGAGACTGCTGAATTTTGAAAACATGCGGCGGATCTCGGATCGTGAATAAGCTTTGCCCAGCGGATTCTCGGCACCATCGTAGACGCGGACCCAGTCTTCGACGACTGTACGCGCTCCCGGACGCATCCGATGCGAGAGGCGAAACAGCGGCGCGCCGAGATACACATGAACGGAGTTCTTATGATACAGCATGATGATCGCCCGGCCGCCGGGTTTCAGAACCCGATAAACCTCGTCAATCGTCTTGTGTGTGTTCGGAGTGTGATGGAGCACGCCGAAGGAGTAAACCACATCGAATGATGCGTCTGCAAACGGAAGGTTCTCCGCGTCGGCGACCCGAGCATCCACAGGCAGGCCCTCAAGGGAGAACCGCTTCTTGACAAGCTCGATGCTGGCAGGTGTCAGGTCTACGCCGGTGACCTTCGCTCCTGCACGCGCAAACTGGAGCAGGTCCGTGCCGAGTCCGCATCCGATCTCAAGGAGCTGCTTGCCGCGGAAGTTGTCGAATTCAAGGAGTGACCTCATGAAGGGCTGAGTCTCGTACCGAAATCGCTCAACTTCATCGAAGAACTTCTTCGATCCCCACTCAAGCTCTGTGAACTGCGTCCCGCACGGGTGGGCGTTCCAATACTCGCGGACCTGCTGCTTCAAGACTTCGTTGTTTGTGTCGATCATATATGGTAAGCCGAAGAATGGAACACTGAATGTACTGATGATACTGATATTCACAGAAGTTTATGCCAATCTACAAAACGCCATATCTGTGTAGGTCAGTCGCATCTGTGTATTCAGCCCGCCCGAACGACCGTTCGGTCGGGCGGGTGTGCGTTTTAGGAGTACCTATGAAATGTCTCTTCCTTCAATCCAGTAGTTGTGCCACAGGACGAGATTCAGGAGGTTCCAGATATTCTGACCCGCATCGATCAGGCGTCGCCTGTGCATGTCGATCATTCTCCTGATAAAGTCCGCCCTCAGCGTGCCGTTTTGCACAAGTGTAGAGCCGAGAATCGTTGACTCTGCAAATGGGGACCATTCGTTGCGCAGCCACTCATTGACCGGCGCGGCAAATCCCTGCTTCTTTCTCTCGATAATGTTGGCTGGAACGATTCCTTCGACGGCTTTCTTCAGGATGTACTTCGGTACCCCGTCCTTGATCTTCAATTCGTGCGGAATGGTCATCGAGTATTCCACCATCCGGTGATCGAGGAACGGAACACGGGCTTCAACCGAGGTCGCCATCGAGACCTTGTCGACTCGCATCAACAGAAGTTCCGGCAGACGGTTCTTGAATTCCAGATAGATCATTCGTTTCAAGTAATCCGCCTTTGGATCGCGCCGCAGTGCCTCGCCATGCCATCCCCGTGCGAGCGCGTGTGCCAGGGAATCTTTGGCCTTCCGCTTTTCGCCCAGCAGGAACCGTTTGTGCGTTTCGGAGAAGTTGATGGCGCCACCCCAGAACAACTCCTGCTCATCCAACCCTTTGCGGATGTACTCAAGGGCGAGATGTCGATGAGCGGGTTCAAGAATTGCCGCAGCTCCTTTGTAGATCCCGAGCTTGGCGAATGAGGGGAGCGCACCGTAGACCTTCCAGAGCGTGTTGTAGAATCTCAGTTCGCGAACCATGGATTGATAGCCTGCAAACTGTTCGTCACTTCCTTCTCCGACCTGGACGACGATTGTGCCGTTGTCGCGGGCAAGCTTCGAGACAAAATACAAGGGGATACAGACCGGATCGGCGAGCGGTTCATCCTGGTGATAGATCAGAGAGGGGAGAAAGTCGAACGCCATCTTCTGATCGATGATCACCTCGTGATGGTTCGTCTGAAACTGCTGCGCGATCTGACGGGCAAAACCCAGCTCATTGTACTTCTCGAGATCCCTGAATCCGACAGAAAACGTGTCCACGGGACGGTCCATCAGTTCTGCCATGAGCGCAACATTTGTGCTCGAATCAATTCCACCGCTGAGGAAAACGCCGAAGGGGACGTCGCTCATCATTCTGTCTTTGATCGACTGACGAAGCAGAGTCCTGATCGTGCTGATGCACGATTCCTCGGTCAGAGGTTCTGTGCTCTGAAGGAGCCGTGAATGCGGAATAGGAGTCCCATCGACATCAATGGACGGTTGCTGACCCAGCGGGAGCGGGTCCCAGTATTGCTCGCTCCGAAGGCTGCCGTTTTGGCCAACAACCATGAAGTGGCCGGGCTCGAGCTTCCGGATGTTTTTGAACAGCGTCTTTGGCGCCGGGGGAATGAGGAATGTGAGGTACGTATCGAGAGCATGCGGATCCATCTCGCGTGAAACGGAGGGATGCTGCAACACCGCCTTGATTTCGGATCCGAAGATGAACTGACCGTCAGCGACGGTGTAATAGAGTGGTTTGATGCCGATGCGATCCCGGGCGAGAACCAGCAGCTGGCGTCTTTCATCCCAGAGTGCAATGGCGAACATGCCGAGGAGCTTGTGGACGAAATCGAGTCCATACTCCTGGTACGCATAGAGGATGCTCTCCGTATCAGAGCGGGAACGATACCTGTACCCCTTGGCCTCGAACTCCTTCCGAAGGACCTGGTGATTGTAGATCTCACCGTTGAAGACGATCGAAACCGATCCGTCCGGTGTGAGCATCGGTTGATGTCCGGCGGGGGAGAGATCGACAATTGAAAGTCGCCTGAATCCGAAGCCTACGCGCCGGTCGGGCGAGAGAAACGTGCCGGAGTCGTCAGGCCCGCGATGCTTGATGGTGTCGCTCATACGAATGAGCAACGCTTCGTCAAATCCCTGACTGGCCTGGCCGTATTTATAGACTCCGCAGATGCCGCACATCGGCTTGTCTCGCTAGCTCACGTTCGTCTCGGCGGATTGGGCGGTGGTGAGTCCTGGCTTGCGCCGTTTGCGCCAGAAATCATAACCAAAGAATCCCAGCCCTCCGAGAACCAGGATGTTTGCGGCCAGACTGAGGTTTTTACCAACGTAGAAACCTCGAGGCTCGAACTTCATTTCGAGCTTGTGAACTCCCGGGGGCACCACAACTGCCCGGAAGAGATAGTTTGCCCGATAGATCGGCGTTTCTTTTCCGTCGATGAACGCTTTCCACCCGACGGGGTAATATGTCTCGCTCAGGAAGAGAAGATTGTTGCCGGTCGTCGTGACGTCGATCTCAATATTATGAATTCCGTGCTTCACGATCTCGGCGCTGGCGGCCGGATGAGGCGTCTCAAGAGTCAGCTTTGGATCCTCCATGAAGTAGAGCACGTCGCGGGGATTGAAGGCTTGTGCATTGATGTTGTTGAGAATCGTCAATCCGTCAGCCACCTGGTATCGATTCACGAAGAACGCGCGTGGCAGCGCGGAGTGGTTCGCATACACTTTCATGTCACGGCCGTTGTAGACGAGGCCCACCGATGTGCTTGAATCGACCTGGTTGGAAATGATGTACTTCACGTTCATCAATCCCCACAAAAGCGGATTCCTGAGGTCGACGACGTCCACCATATCCTGGTACCATCTCATCTTTGCGCCTTGGTACCCGTACGCGTTCTCGATGCGCCAGTACGCAAGCGTGTTATTGTACGGCGGCTGACCGTTGATGAATTCGAGCACGCGGAACTTCGTCGTGTCGCGCTGCAGGTACTTCACGTACTCCGGCGTCGCGAAGGCTTCCTGATGAATGGAGCGGTCCTTCACCTCGAACGGCTTATGTGCCACCCGCCACAGATCAGTCGCGATCACCAGCGAGAGCACGGCCGCGAATGCCGTGAGAGAGAATTTGCGCTGAATGAAGTAATAGACTGCTCCGAACGAAAGGATAAGGAACATGATGGCGAAGATGATGTCCTTTGTCGCAAGTGACGCGAGAAGATCGGTAATCTCCTTCACGAGCTGCGGGGGGATCTGGCGGTAGACCTGGTCGATCACGCGGTCGCGCGGGAGAGCATATCCATACAGATAGGAAAAGATATTCTGAATAGCCTGGCGTTGGAGGAGGCTCTCAAAAGTCACCGCGAGGAGCGCAAGCACACCGATGGCAGTACCTGTGAAAGCAAGGATTGTCTTCTTTCGCTTCTGAAGTTGTGCCCCCTGAAGTTCGTTGCGGTCGCGCAGGAACGCGGCGATGCCATACGCGGCGAGAATGGGGACAAAGATCTGGACAATGGTCAGAATCATCGACGGGACGCGGAACTTATTGAACATCGGAAAGTACCGGTACATCAGATCATACACGACCGGCAGTTCTTTTCCGAATGCGATGAGGAGGGAGAAGACGATCATGATTCCGAGGTACTGCACAAACGGATCTTTCCTGTGCCGTACGAAACCGAAGACAGCGAGGAAAAGAATGACGACTCCCATGTACTGCGGCGCATGGGTGAACGGCTGCGGCCCCCAATAGAAATTCGGGTTCGCGTCCTTGTTCCCTGTGAGAAATCCCTTGTAGTGCATCTGGCCGAATCCATACCAGGAAGGCACGACCCACGTCATCATTTCACCCGGAGCGAACGACCAGCTCGTTGCGTAGTCGTAGTCGAGGCCTCCTTCGACCGTCTTGGAGTCGGGTCCCTCGTTCTTCATGACGATCGGATTGGAACCGCGAGTTGAGTACGAGCTGTATTCCCAGACTGAAAGATACTTGTCTGCATCCATCGCGAACGCAAGTACGCTGGCAAGTGCCAGGACAACACCGGCGCGAAGTGCTCCCTTCCAGAGGAACGGTCCATCCTGGGTGAGTGTATCGCTCTTCTTCTGCAACAGCCCTTTGAGGAGGAAAAAGAGAAGGTACACGCCGACCGACAGGTACACGTAGAAGATCATCTGAACGTGGCTCGGCATGTAGGAGAAATGGAGCAGGAGCACGAGGGCGAGAGCGAGAGGCCATGAGAAGCGCTCGCGGAGGCGGTCGATCACATAGAAAATGTATGGAAAGAACGCCATGACGGCGATTTTCGTGTTGTGCCCCGACATCACCCAAATGATGATATACATCGAGAACATGCCCGCAAATGCGGCAATGAAGGCGGGGAATTTCCGCTGTACTTTCTGGTACGTGATCAGGTACAATCCGACGGCAAACACGAAGTAGAAGAACAGCACCCATCCTTCCTGGGGATTCAGGATGAGGTAGCTGAAGAGGGTAGACGTTTTTGCCAGAATCTGTGCGGTGATGTCGAAGAGCCGGTCACCGCCGGTGGTCAGGCTGCCGTACGAGGGCATTCCGCAGAAAATGTAGGGATTCCAGAGCGGAAAGATCCCTTCCTTGGCTGCGTCCGCGACGAATGTCTCGAACGCGCGGCTCGCCTCGGTATCGACGTCGAAATAGGTTTTCCCGCCGAAGATCAGCGGCGCAAAGAACACGATGAGGCTCAGGAACAGGATCGCGATGGCCGCGGCGTGTTGATAGCGTTCGGGAATCAGTGGTGATTCGCCGGCGGCTTGGCGACCGCCGCTACGTTCTTTTTGTGTTTTGCTCATGGGATGATGAGGGTGGAATTAGTGCCGGAGAGTGACAGCATCGAGGAGACCGGCGAGTTGCCTGGTGATCTCTTTCCGATCGTACCGCTTCACAGCTTCTCGGTCTTGCTCGAATTTTCGATTATGATAGAGAAAATTGTTATAACATTCAATGAATGCGGCCTGTATCGCAACGACGTCCTGGTTGTGCGCGACAAGTCCCGACTGAGTCTCGCGCAGAATTCCCGCAATCGCTCCTTCCGGAGCGAGAGCGATGATCGGTTTGTTCGCCCCGATGTACTCAAACACTTTTCCCGGTACGATCTCATCGCTTCCCACCGCTTCATCGACAATGAGAAGGAGCGCGTCCGACTTCATGAGCGCGGTCACACTTTCACTGTGGGGAAGGTAAGAGACGAGTTCAATCGAATTCCGCATCGAAGAATTTACCAGCATCTCCCGGACCTCTCCGCCAAATCTTCCGATAAATCGCAGAGTGAATTTGTCGGGATCGACCTTCCCGTCGCGCACCAACTCCTCAACGGCCTGAAGAAATGTTCTGGGATTTCGCTTGCCGTACATCGAGCCGGTATAGGTAACGGTGAATCGCTGGTTCGGCTGCAGGTCGAGTTTCGGGTAGTCCTCGCGGTCAAATCCGTTGGGAAGGTACGCCAGCTTGTTCTGATCGAGGTCGGGAACTTTCGCAGTGATGTCTTTCAGGATCCCTCGCCATGCGGCTTCAACTCTGTTCGCGTCTCTGAACGCAGACCGCTCAAGATATCTGTCGATTGCACGCGGAAGGAACCAGCGGTCGGGAGTTGACAGGAATCCCGTCCAGGGATCACGGAATCCGGCGACCCACGGAACACCTGTCGATCGGTGAAGTTTTCTTGCAATCACGGCCGTCGTGTACGGCGGCGAGGAGGAATAAATGGCATCAATCCGCTGCTCTCTGATGATGCGGTGGCCCACGGGCACGGCGTAGGGATACCAGCCGATGCGAGCGTCCGGAATAAAGAAGGTCGAACGGACAAATTCAGCGAGCGACTCCACTGGTGATCCCCTTTTTCCTCGCTGAGGAATGTTCTCAACATCAACCGGTGCGTTCGCAGGCTTGCCTGTCAATTTGCGGTACAGCCGGTAGGGCTCGAAGATCTTTGTGCGGTGGACGACGGCGTGCCGCGGAATCTCGGCAAGCAATGACTCGTCACGTGCAGGATAGTCTCCGTCCTGAACTGTCAGAACCACCGGCTGCCATCCGTATTCAGGCAGGTATTTGACGAACTTCAATACCCGCTGAACACCAGGACCCCCGGAAGGAGGAAAGTAATATGTGACAATGAGGACCTTTTTCATCCTGCCACGCAAAGGAACATTTGTTGTTGCCGCGCTCAGGGTCGTTTCGGCACAAGAAATCTAAGTCGAAAATCGACAGTCGAAAATCGACAATTGCCTTAACTCATCTTTTGGACGCTACCACCACGAGCCCTGTGCCCGTTTTGTTGTCCCGAGCGTAGTCAAGATACATAAGAAGCAGTGTAAATGGAAGGGTGATGAGGTAGTAGAACGGAAGGATAAGGAAGAGGAGCTTGTGTGCGTTGACCAAGAGGATGGGATATTTGATGCCCAGACGCCAGGAAAGCGACCCCCATGGTCCATATGCGAATCGGATTTTTTCAACTCTGAAGCCAACGGACTCGAGCTTGGTCCTGATTTCCTCGACGCCATATCCGTTTCGGGCGTGCTCTTCGATGAAGCTTTCATCTTCGGGTCCGTGTGCGTCGGATCCCCCAAGGTTCGACGGAGTATTGACGAGGAGTTTTCCCCCGGATCGGAGGCTCCTGTGAAGATTTCTGAAGACAAGCACGTCGTCGGGGATGTGTTCCATGACGTCAACGGAAATCGCCAGGTCGAACTGGTTTTCGTGCTGGATCGTGGTCAGATCTTCCACCGCGAATGATGCATTCGACATTCCGGCCCTGCGAAAGAAGTTTGTACAGTCTTCGATTTGGTCGGCCTTGACGTCGATGGCAGTGATGGATGAGGAAGAGAATTTCGAGGCGCAATAGTACGTGTACTGTCCGAATCCACATCCTGCGTCGTAGATGCGCCGGGGCTTGTTGTCTCCCAGGAGTGAACGAAGCTCGCGCTTCACGTGCCACTCGCGCAGGAACATCAGTCCCAGAATCTTGTAGAAGATCTTGCGGAGAAGTACGTTCTCCCGAACGACGTCGCCAAAGATCTTTTTTATGGGGTCGTATTTCATCGTGTCATTTTTTGTTGTCCTCAGCCCCGAGCTTCAGCTCGGGGCTGAGGAGTGAACCAAAGGCGCGCGGGTTTTAACCCGCCGATTTTTGGGGTTAAAAACCCTACTCAGGTTTATCCAGTCGTGATACCCGACCTGAAGGTCGGGGGCAACGAACAAGGATTTGATCTACCTCTTCTCCGAAGGTCTTCTTGCGGTGATGTTCTTCCTGTGTTCTGATGTACTCCCGGACAACGCTGAAGCCTGACTCAGACACAGAGACAGCGTAGTAATCATTCTGCCAATCGAATTTGTGGCGAAGAATGCCCTTTTCATTTATCCAATGCGAAGACTCTCCCTTGAGCAATTGAGCCACCTTGGCAATTGTTTGATCCGGCCCCAGTGATATCAAGACGTGGGCATGATCCATCCAACCGTTAACGCAATGAATACGAATGCTCTTCTGCCGTGCGTTCTCTATGATATGGTTGAATATTGCATTCCGGACTTCGGAATCAATCATGAAAGGCTGGCGTTCTTTTGTGGACCAAACGAGATGAATCCAGACTTTCACGAGGGACATTGCCAACTCCAGATGCGTTGAAACCCAACCGAGTCTGCTTTTCAGCCCCGGCCTGCCCGCCTCCGCATGTTGCGCTGCGGCAGGTAGAAAGGTCGGGGGGCTGTGCTATGGCAATGTAGTTGTCCTCTGCAGATCTCGCCTAATGAAAACGCTTTGCGATTCGAGATATTTCATCGGCCAGCGTCGCCAGGCTCTGCATCATCTGTGAGCCTTTCAATTGCCTGAACCAGATTCTCCCAGCTGTACTTCTTCTTCTCGGTCTTCACATTTCGGACGAACTCGGTTTCGCGCCCTTCGTTGTAGAATCTCACTACGGCATTCGCGACTTCAGCTGGCGATTCCGGCTTCACGATATAGCCAGTGCGATCATTCAGAACAACTTCCGACAATCCTCCAACATCTGTCGCGATCACAGGCTTGTCGAATTGATACGCAATTTGAACGATTCCGCTCTGCGTTGCTGAAACGTACGGCAGAACCACGACATCCGCTGCGCAGAAATACTTGCTCACTTCTTCGTTCGGTACATAATCCGAATGCACCTGAACCAGCTTGCCAAGCTCCAATTTCGCAATCTGCTGACGGTATTTCTGCTCGTCGTCGTAGAATTCTCCAACGACAAGCAGTCTGACCTGCAACGCCTTCAGAATTTCGGGCATCGCATCGAGGAGAATGTGGAGTCCCTTGTACCGGCGGACATAGCCGAAGAAGAGAATCACGCGCTCATCCCTGATGCCGAGCTCCTGGCGGGCTTTCTGTTTCGGCAGAGATGATCCGAAAATCTCATAGACCGGATGTGGCACGAGCTCGTAACGAGCCTGAGGATAAAACTCCTTCAACTCCCTCTCGACAGCTCCCGACTGTACAATAAATGAATCAACTGCGGCAAATGCATATCGTGTCAGTGCCGTATCTCCGATACGCTTTTCGTGCGGGATGACATTGTCGCAGATGAACAACACCGTCGCTCCTGTCCAGCGCTTCACAAGCCGGGCAATTGTCCCGAAGCAGGGAGCGAAAAAAGGCATCCAGTACTTGAAAATGAGAAGGTCCGGCTTCTTCCCCGCGATGGCTTTCGCCGCCTTGTACCATGTCCAGGGATTGATTGAATCGATGAGCTGTTCGCTTGGTACTGCGCTCTCCTGTCCCCCTTTTTCCTCCTGTGTCTTTCCCGGGAAAAAGATCTTCGGATATTGACGCGTGAACGTGACGATGTCGACGCTGTGGCTCGCGGAGAGATGCCTGAAGAGGATGGCGTTGTAGTGAGCAATGCCGCCGCGCAGGGGATAGGCCGTACCGACAATCACGATCTTCATGGGAGAGGCTCGAGCTCAACTTTGTACAGCACCGCAGGCGGATTCGTTGTGTACGTCAGGGGCCGAAGCTCTTTCGGTGCGCCGCTGGGATCGAGGAGTCTCTGGAACTGCGGTCGCATGCCCGCCTCCATGACGCTGAAGTACAGATATGCCGCGTTCACCCTGCGCAGCTCGGCAAGAAGCTGAGGGTACGATTCTGCCATCGGGAAGAGCTCCATTTTCAGGCCAAGGTAGTACGCAATGTGCGGCTTCCGCGCGATCACAATCTTTCCCTGCTCGCTTTCAGCGACATTCTGCCGGAACCATTCTCCGATCCGCACAACCTCTTTCGGACCCGAATCGATGTTGAGCCTGTTGAACTCCATGGAGTTTGCCGCGGTCCAGATGATGAGCACGATTCCCACGATGCCGCCGACGTGAATTGTCTTCCAGAACCGGTACTGTGCAAGCGCGGGAAACGTGAGCGCTTTGAGAGCCAGGGCAACATAGATCGGGAGCAGAAACATCGAGAACCGCTCTCCATAGAACACGAGGAGAAGGACTCCGAAGAACGCGATTCCGATAATAAACACGCTCAGAACTCTTGGCCCTGGCCGATACTTGATGAATCCGTAGATGCCGAGCACCGAGAAGATACCAGTGTACCACCCAAGGAGCAGCTTGAAGTCGCTCACCGCATGCTCGACGGTGTTTCGCAGGAGAGTCGTGACGAAGAGGCCTGGATCGGCAAAGACGACCTGCGTCAACGACGTGAACTTTTGAGCTTCACCGTACCAGTACTGGTCCCACCCCATCCGGCCTTTTGCGAACATCTCATACGCGATGTTCAGATAATTACGATTGTAGAAAAAACTTCCTTTCTCGATGAGACAGTAGATTCCCCATGGGGCGATAGCGAGGAGGAAGACACCGAGATATAGGCCGGCGATACGGAGCCGTACCTTCGTCTCGAGCTGAAACGGATTCGCCAGGATGATCGCCGCAGGTACTCCGATGGCAGCAGACAGGCCGTTGTATCTGGTCAGGTAGCCGAGGGCTGCAAACATTGCGGAAAGAACGAGGCCGGACATCCGCATCTGCTCTTCGCGCAGAAGAAAATACATGGACGCCAGCGCGAAGGCCAGGAAGAGCATATCTGTTCCGGCCGTGTATGAATACCGCACAAATGTCGTGTTGACGGCGACGAGCAGCGTCCCGATGAGCGCGACGTCAGATCGGAAGAGCCTCTTGAGAAGCTCAAAGATAAAGTACAGCGACAACGCTGCCGAGAGAACCGAGAGAATCACGCCGCCGTGAAACAGGTCTTTCGTGAAGAGCGAGATGAACGCGAGGACGATGGGGTAGACCGGGCCATGATAGTCTTCAATCGGGATCGTGCCTTCAAGGATGTGTCTTGCCTGCGGAATGTAGCTCCAGTAGAAATCCGTCTCCACGTTATAGTCGCCCACAACGTGGTACTTGAGACTCACGAAGAGCATGATGACGAAGTACACTCCCGCAAGCGCAGCTCCCGCGTACGGATGACCGATCACATCCGGGAAAAAGGGGAAGAGAGACGTCTGTGGTACAGATGCGGATTTGGTTTGTTTTGCCATAGTCTATGGATGTACACCGATGCCGAGGAGCCGGTCGCCGAATAGACCGAACGATCTTGTGACGGCGTAGTTCGGATAGTGCAGTACTTTCTTGACAGCTTTTTCAGCGAATCCACCTCGCAGCGTGATCATGGAAGGAGGCTTGATACGTTGAACGATCGTCGCTTCCCTGAATCCCGCCTTCAGAATCATGGCTCGAAGTGTTGCCGGCGTGAATTCGCTCACATGGTATGGCGGCATCGACATTTTCTTCTGCATTCTCAGAAGCCTGTAACCTGCCACGGCGAGCCTGCCCGTGAGACTATTGAACATCGACGGGACCTCGAGCGCAACGATGCCTGCCGGTTTCAACATCGTGCGCGCCTTTCTCAGCATTTCCAGAGGCTGCAGAAGGTGCTCAAGGACGTCACCCATAAAGATAACATCAAATCTGCTTGAGGGGGGAGAGAAATCTTCGAGGGAGCTTTGCTGCACATCCAGCCCGAATTTCTTCCTGCACGCTGTCACTCCAAGTCCTGCGTACTCGATTCCGCTGACGCTGTATCCCTGGTCCTGAGCGTACCTCAGAAAGTATCCCATCCCGCACCCGACCTCAAAGAATGCCCCGGACGGCTTGAAGCGTCTGATCCACCCGAGAATTTCTGGAAACTTCACCGATCCTCTGAGTGCGGCCGTCTCGTAGTCAGTCGCCGAGTGAGCGCCAAAATCGGCACCGTCGTGAAGGAAGTACTCATCGCTGTACAGAACGCGAAGCTCGTCTGTCGTCAAACGGGGATGCAGAAAGACGAATGAACACGCGGAGCACTGCTTCGCTTGATACCGTCGTTCCTGGAACGAATACCAGATCGGAAAATCGCGGGACACATCCTTCTGGCAAAGGGGGCAGGTGATCAATGGTGCTCTCCTAGCAGCCGCGCACTATGATCGGAGAAGTTGCACGCACGAATCGAGCACACGGTGAACAGGCAGATGCTCCATGCAGCGGTATTCACTGTTCGTGCAGGTGGGCTGGTAGAAACAACGGCACGGTGTGTCGGGTTCAAGGATTGTGCCGAGTCCGTAGAGCTCGAATTCGTTCTTGTTGAAGATGTTATTGAAGAGGACGATCTTCTTTCCCAGTCCGATCGTGATATGCATCGCCATCGTCACGCCGGTGACGACGAGATCGCACTCGTCGACGAGCGCAATGAACTGGGGAAGAGGGAAGTGTCCGAAGTACTTTCCTTTCGTTGTGCGCGCGAGCTTTTGATTCTTCGAGTGTTCCTGCTCTCCGCCAAGGAAGACAACTTCGTATCCTTTCTTCTTCAGGCCGCGCGCAAGAGCGATCCAATTCTTCTCATCCCAGAGCCGGGAAGTCCATCTGCCGCCGCACCCGGTGTTCAGGCCGACGAGCTTTTTCCTCCTGTTGATCTTCCACGGAGTCTTCGTCAGCGCAGGTCTGTCGAGAATGTACTGTTCTCCGCCGAAGGTAAACCCGCAGATCTCGAAAATCTCTTCCAGGTAGCTCTTTGTATTGGCCTGACTCACATCATCGAAAAGGCCCGTCATGTACTTCTGCTGCGATGCCGTATCGACCGGAGAGATGATGCCGTCGACAAGTCGGAATCCCTTCTTCACATCGGCTTGAATCTGTTCTGCGAGCGCGCATGCCTCTCGATCCTTATCAAGATTCAGGAGCGCGTCGAATCGAATCGACCGAAGCGAGATGATGTTCTTCAGCGTGAAGCCAAGGGGTTCATCGACAATCGAGGGGAGAATTTCCGGCGTCAGGGTCAGCCACCAGATGCGAGCCCCCGGCGAGACGGCTTTGAGTTTGTGGAGGAGCGGCGTAGTGCGAATGACGTCGCCGATGGCACCAAGTTTAATAATGAGGATGTTGGACGTCGTCTTGTCGTAGTGCGGGCAGACATTGCCAGCGCCGTCGACGCAATGCACGCCGTGAGCCTTGTGCGGTTTGCAGGGGACATCGCCTCGAAAGTACCGGCAGTCAGTTTTCAGCGGGATCATGGCGGTGAACGTGTTTGCTATCTGAGAATCTCTTTGATGGAGTACGTCGTCTCGTCCCGCTGTTGCCGGTTGATCATCTCACCGAGGAGCCCGAAGGAGACAAACTGGGCGCCGATGATGATGAACAGGAATCCGAGCAGAAACAACGGTCTGTTGCTGAGAGAGGTTTTCCCGAGGAACCATTCGACCGAAAGCCAGCCGTCAATCACCACGCCGATCATGAAGGAGAGAATTCCCCATACGCCAAACAGGTGGAGCGGGCGCCGGATGTATCTCGTCGTGAAGAGGACGGTCACCAGATCGAGAAATCCGCGGCTGAGGCGGCTGATGCCGAATTTTGTACGGCCGAATTTCCTGGGGTGATGCTGGACAACTTTCTCGCCGACGCGGAATCCGGCCCAATGGGCAAGCGCGGGGATGTACCGATGGAGCTCGCCGTAGATCTTGATGCTCTTGACGACTTCCTTCCGGTATGCCTTCAAGCCGCAATTCATGTCGTGGATTGGTATTCCCGTCATTGCTGCCGTGACGCTGTTTGCCAGTCGCGAGGGAATCGTTTTCGACAGGGGATCGTGCCGCCGTTGCTTCCATCCAGAGACCAGATCGTATCCTTCTTCGAGTTTGTCGATGAGCGAAGGGATTTCGTTCGGATCGTCCTGAAGGTCCGCGTCCATGGTGATGACAACATCGCCTTGTGCTTCATGGAAGCCGACCGAGAGGGCAGCTGATTTTCCGAAATTTCGCCGAAACCGAACAGCCTTGACGCGACGGTCGGCCTTGTGGAGTTCCTCGAGGACGCTGAATGAACCGTCCGTGCTTCCGTCGTCGACGAAGATGATCTCAAATGGCTTCCCAAGCGTTGCGGCGGATTGTACGATCTTCCCGTAGAGTTCTTTCAGTGATTCTTCTTCGTCAAGAAGAGGGACGATGACAGAGAGAAAGGGGGTCTTGGACGTTGTATCGGTTTTCGGAGCAGGACGCGGAGAAGTTTTCTTTGCCATAGCTACTCATCGTTGAAGGTGGATCAAAGTAACGCAAATTCGTCCGAAATGCAACGAGGCCGCCGTTTCATTGAATATCGGGGAGGCGTTCTGTATATTGCCCCGGTCTCGCACATGCTTGCACCAAAAAAATCTCTCGGGCAACACTTCTTGCGTGATGAGAACATTGCCCGCAACATTGTTGACAGCCTTCGGCTTCGTCCGGAGGATCGGCTTGTGGAAATCGGTCCCGGCCAGGGTGCGCTCACGAAACACCTGATCGGACGCTGTGCGTCACTGACCGTCATTGAAGTCGATGAGCGGGCGATCCAACTCCTCCGTGACACGTTCGGAGACTCCATCACAATCGTCCATGCGGATGTGCGGGAAGTATCCCTGGCGGAAATCGCGCACCAGCAGCCGACAAGAGTAGTTGGGAACATTCCCTACAATATCACGAGCGAGATTCTCTTTTGGCTGTTTGACGCACGGAACCATGTCGTTGATGCCACGCTGATGGTGCAGCTCGAAGTCGCACAGCGATTTGTCGCCAGGAAGCAGACGAAGGAGTACGGAATCCTGTCGATCTATCTTAAGCTCTATGCGGAGACGGAACTTCTGTTTAAAGTGTCCCGGAATTCCTTCTTTCCAAGACCTGCAGTCGATTCGGCGATCGTGAGGATGCGGTTCCATCGCGACCTTCCGGCCTTCAATGAGGATCTCTTTCGTGCAGTTGTGCGCGGAACCTTTGGCAAGCGCCGCAAGACACTCCGAAACAGTCTCCGGTTCATGGGATTTTCCGATGCCCAACTGGACGGGTGCGACCTCGATTTGAGTCAGCGGCCGGAATGCCTCACAGCGGAAGACTATCTGAAGCTGATCCGCGAGCTGAAGGCAATCCCGGTGATCGACGACGAATAGGTCTTCGGCTCGAGGCGGAACACAGAAATTCACCGAAAACAATCTCTCTGTGGACCTCGCACGTGCTGAAATGGAACTGCCGGGTGGAAGACCTGTCTCTGTAGAACTTTGTGACCTCAAAAAGCAGTACACAGAGACCCACAGAGAGCTCGAATCTTCGGAATAGCTCAACACCCTGGTACGAAATCCACCGAGAACTATCTCTCTGTTGAACATGCATCAGAACCATCGTAGTCTCTGTGGACCGTTGTGTCCCCAAAAAAGACACTACACCGAGATCCACCGAGAGTAATCTCTCCGTGGAACTCGTACAAGAACCATCGTAGTCTCTGTGGACCTCTGTGTCCCCTAAACAAGCACGACACCGACATCCACCGAGAATGAACTCTATGCAGCCAAAACGTATACTCTCATATCTCTCTCCCGGCGATTTTGTTTCGATCGTCTTTCTCCTCTTTCTCGTTGCTCTGAATCTCATCTTCCACTCCCGGGTCGAACAGTGGTTCACAATCGTCGTCGTCAACACCGCTGTTGTGCTCCTCATCGGGATTCTGGCGTGGGGGGCCGAGACGAAGAAAACACGTCTTCTGATAGGCCTTCACCGGTGGTACTGCTATTTCATCATCCTCTTCATCTTCAAAGAACTCTACCTCATGGTCCGGCCCATACATCCGGCGGACTACGATGCGCTTTTCATCTCCATCGACCGCTGGATGTTCGGTGTTGATCCGACCAAATGGATCGCTCAGTTCGCGCATCCTGTGCTGACCGAGATTCTCCAGATTGCCTACTTTTCATACTATGTTCTCTTTATCATACTTGGAGTGGAAATCTACCGACGGTATGCGATCGAGAACTTTGACAAGGCGGCGTTTCTCATCGTGTACGGATTTTACCTCTCGTACCTCGGGTACTTCACGCTTCCCGGCGTCGGCCCGCGATTCACGCTCCATGATTTTGCGAGCCTTGACTCGGAACTGCCGGGGATTTTCATTGCGGAATTCCTCCGCTCGATCATCAACGCCGGCGAATCGATCCCGCGCATGCATGCGAATCCAATCGAGGTTGTTCAGCGCGATGTGTTCCCGAGCGGACACACGCAGCTCACCATGATCGTCATGACGCTCGGCTTCCGGTACAAATTGAAGGCGAAGTGGTTCCTTCTCGTCACCGGTTCCCTACTCATCGTCGCAACGGTCTATCTCCGATATCACTATGTCATTGATCTGATTGCCGGGGCGCTTCTCGCGTGGTTTACGATCTGGACGGGGGATAGGCTGGAAGCATGGTGGAGGGCGCTCACGCGTCGACTGCACGCTGAAACAATAACTTGAAACTCTTCGTATTTTCAGCTATGTTTTTTGGCGTGGTTCCATCGAGTAATGTGTCACCATCTCAACAGGTATGACCCAGGAACAGATTCTCAAGGAACTTGAAGCCCTTGCCACGAACAGCGGCATTGCAATCCGCTTTGAGAAAGGGGATTTTGAAGGCGGATATTGCGTTCTCAAGACCGAGCGCCTTATCGTCGTCAACAAGAAGCTCTCCCCGGCCAGAAAGTCCTCTGTCCTCGCCCAGGGTCTTGCCGAAATCGGCATCGAAGACCGGTATCTCAAGCCTGCGATCCGGGACTATATTGAAGAAGAACTCGCTCGCGCTGTGCGATGAGCTGATGCCCGGCATCCCCAACTACACAATATCCATCACCCCCGGCGAAAGCGTCGAGTGGAAACAACATTATTGTTGAAAGGTGCCATCATCGGGTTTGCGCTGGCCCTCCCTATCGGGCCAATAGGAATCCACTGCATCCGCAAGACACTCAATGAAGGGCATCTCTCTGGCATGATCGTAGGGTTCGGTGCCGCCACTGCTGATGCCCTCTATGGATTCGTTGCCGCGTTTGGCCTTACGGTTATTTCGGATACGCTTCTCGAACAGCAGATGTGGATTCGTCTGATTGGTGGCGCGTTCCTCTGCTACCTTGGTGTGAAGACGTTCCTGGCCAAACCCCCGGACGGAGCGCAATCAACAAACGGCCGAGGCTATGTTGGGTCGTTCGTTTCGACGTTCTTCCTGACGCTCACAAATCCGCTCACGATTATCGCGTTCCTTGGAGTCTTTGCAGGATTCGGCTTGCGGAACAGCGAGCTGAGTGTCGGCTCGGCAAGCACGTTGATTGCAGGAGTCTTTCTTGGATCCTCCTCCTGGTTCTTTCTCCTCAGTTACGGCGTGACGCTCTTCCGCAAGAAGTTCAACTCAACCGGACTTGGTTGGGTGAATCGCATCTCTGGCTTGCTGATTGTTCTCTTTGGCGTTATTGCCATCGCCAGCTTCTTTCACTAGAAACTGTTGATGGGGCTTTGTCGGGGCCGCGTCACACTGACGCCTTCGACGGTGTGACAACAGAATTTTCACCCGGAGCGTGTTGTCATGGACAAGTTCACACGTCAACTTCCTTTCCTCGTCCTTCTGATCATTTCCGCGTTCGCGATCATCTTCCTGTTTCCCCGGGCACATCCGCTTGGCGGTATCCGTCTTCCACTGGATGCGACCGCCATCGAAGAACGTTCCCGTGACGTTCTTCAGAGCATCGGTGTGGAGACGGAGGGAGCGATTGCACAGGCGCAGCTTCGCACGAATGACCGCCTCTTGCGGCAGTTGATGCAAATCTACGGCATCGAGAAGACGAACGACATGCTCAGCAAGGGGTTGTATGTGCACATGTGGGATGTTACGTGGAAGAGATCCGCAAACTTCAGGTTCTCATCGGGGGAACGACAGAGTTCGTCGAAAGAGGAGGAGCAGATTTCCGAGATTCTGCGGGGTACCATTTTTACGCGACTCAATCCAAACGGCAAGGTCATTGAGTACCAGCGCAAACTGGCAGACAGCGCCGCGTTGCCGAGCTTGAACGAGACCGAAGCCCGGGAACTCGCGATGTCGTTCCTGAAGCGATATGGTGCAGCTGGTGTGTATGTGCCGGACACCGTCCAGCCTGCGGTACCAAAAAGGACCGAGCAGAAGAATCGTGTCGATTTTGAATTTGTGTTGACGGCACAGTCGCCGTACGCCGGTAATCCTTCCCATATCTCAATCGTCGTGACGGGAAACATCGTCAGCCGCTATGAGGAGGAAATCACTGTGCCGGCGGAGTTCAGGCGTACGGGTCTTGAGCAAGCGTCGAATGTCGCGCTGCCGATTGTGTACGCGCTCATTGTCCTGAGCATGATCGTCGTAGCCTTTCGGAGATTCCGATCCTTTGAGCTTGGCTTCAGATTGTCCGCTTTCATCGCGACAATCTCGTCTGTCATGCTCGCGGTTGAAATCTATGTGAGCTACAGCAGCTCCGGCGGCTGGGAAATGTTGATACCTCTGATCCTTGGTCCGCTTTTTTATGGCGGGGGGCTTGTTCTTACGTGGGCGGTTGGGGAGTCGATCACTCGCGAGACCTGGAAAGAGAAGCTCATTCCGTTCGACCTTCTCTCGAAAGGATTCGGGATTCATTCGCGGGTTGGTGAGGCCTGTATCCGCGGGATTGCTCTCGGCGCCGCTGCGTTTGCGGCGCTCCTTCTGTTGGTCTACATCGCTGGTTCGTTCACGCCTCTCTGGGTGTCTGCGCAAGGAGATGAAGGCTCGAGCCGGATTTTTGGTTCGTTGTTCTCCTGGCTCACCGTCCTTGGTCATGGTGTGAGTGCCAATGCCTACGCTCTCTCCCTGATTTTCCTCTTTGCTCTTTCGTTTCTTCGAAAGCGGATCGCGTCAACGTTTCTTCTGGTGATCCTTGGAGCTCTCATCACGACGCTGACCTCGAGCGAACATCTATCTCCATTCTGGATTGGATATCCCATCGAGACGCTTGTTGCCGCTATCGTTGTGTGGGCCTTCTGCCGCTACGACGCGCTCGTCGCATTCCTCTCCCTCTTCACCATCACTGTGCTGGAAGGATCCGGATCCCTTCTCGTCTCGGGGACTCAGACCTACGTGACATCGGGAACTGTTGCCCTGACTGTGCTCAGTCTGACCTTCGTCGCGGGATTTGGATTGCTCTTGAGAAAACAGGAGTTGACGGAGTTTGACGATATCATGCCGGCATTTGCGAAGCATATCACGGAGCGGCAACGGCTGCAACAGGAGCTGGAAATAGCGCGGAGTGTTCAAATGAGTTTTCTTCCGAAGGCGAATCCCCGCATCGTCGAACTCGACATCGCGTCGCGTTGCGCGCCGGCGCTCGAGGTGGGAGGGGACTACTATGATTTCATTACGCTGAAGGAGAAGCGCCTTGGTGTTGTGGTGGGAGATGTTTCGGGAAAGGGCACTCAGGCGGCATTCTTCATGACGTTGACAAAGGGATTTGTTCATGCGCTTGCTGAGGTATCGGGCTCACCGTCTGCGGTGCTCACGCAGGTGAACAAGCTCTTCTACGAAAACGTTGACCGTGGCGTCTTCATCAGTATGGTCTATGGGATTTTCGACACCCGGCGGAATGTCCTGACGCTGGCAAGAGCAGGGCACAATCCCGTCATCATGCGAAAAACCCAGTCAGAGCAGGCCCAGGTCGTCAATCCGATGGGACTTGCCCTGGGATTCGATGCAGGAGAAACGTTCGCGAAATCAATTCAGGAAGTGACGATCCCTTTCCAATCGGGAGACCTTTTCGTATTCTATACCGACGGTTTTCCCGAAGCCATGAATAAAACGATGGAGGAATTCGGCGAAGATCGGCTCTGCCAGACAGTGCAGAAGTACGCACGCGGCACGGCGGCGGAAATTATGGATGGCGTGTTTGCCGAAATGAAGCAGTTCGTCGGGAAGGCAAAACAGCACGACGATATGACGATTGTGGTTGTGAAGATTGTATGATCTCTGAAGTCCGTTTCAATCCTCCGACTTCACGGTTGAAATCGGATTCCTTACGGTATTGGAAGAGAATGGAGCAAGTATGCGATTCCTTGTCATCAACGGACCCAACCTGAACCTTCTCGGCAAACGAGAGCCGTCCCTCTATGGCACGACGACGTTCTGGGATATCGAGAACGAGCTGAAGAAACGGTTCCCTTCTGTTGTCTTCGAGTACTTCCAGTCGAACAGTGAAGGTGCCTTGATTGATCATATTCACAAGGCAGTCGACGGGGCATTTGACGGACTGGCGATCAATCCCGGAGCGTACGCACACTACTCGTACGCTATTCGTGACGCACTGGCGATTCTGAAGATTCCGGTCGTCGAAGTACACATGACCAATGTCTATAAGCGGGAGGAATTCCGTCACCACTCCGTCACGGCGCCCGTCTGCAAAGGAGTGGTGGCCGGCTTCGGCGCGATGAGCTATGTGCTGGCGGTGGAGTATCTGGTGGAAGCGGTGAGTGGGAAGGGATGAGGAATTGGGTGATTGAGTCATCGGGTCATCGAGCCATTTGGTAATGGGGAGAGTCGGCGAAATCTGGAACTTCAAACGTGAAACTTGGAACTGAAGGCAGAAGACAGAAGGCAGTAAGCAGAAAGCAGAAAACTCAAAACTGAAGACTCCAAACTCAGACCCACAGCCATGATCAAAGCTGTCATCTTCGATCTCGATAACACTCTTGTTGATTTCATGGCGATGAAGGCGCAGGCGATCGACGCTGCCATCCTTGCCATGAGGGATGCCGGGCTTCGACTCTCGCATGAAGAGATCCGGAAGCGCATCGACGAGATCTATGCTGAGCGGGGGATTGAGTTTCAGAACGTCTTTGATCAGCTCCTCTTCGATCAGTTCAGTAAAGTCGATTACAAGATTCTCTCGTCCGGCATCATCGCATATCGGCGCGCACGCGAGGCAGCGCTTGTTCTGTACCCGCACGTTACCCTCACGCTTGTCGAGCTCCTCAAGATGAACCTGAAGCTGGCGGTGGTTTCGGACGCACCAGGCCGCGAGGCGTGGCTGAGACTCTGCTATCTGAATCTCCATCATCTGTTCGATGCTGTCGTTACGTTCGATGATACGAAGAAACGCAAGCCAAACCGGGAACCGTTCGACGAAGCGCTGAAGCGGTTGGGGATTCAGGCGCACGAAGCACTCATGATTGGCGATTGGGCCGAGCGTGACGTCGTCGGTGCAGCACAGGTCGGGATGAAGACTGTTTTTGCGCGATACGGGGACACGTTTGGCACCGTTCATTCGCACGCAGACTACGAAGTTGATGACATCACGCAGCTCATCGATATTGTGAAACAGTTGAACAGGGAGTCATAGCGATGGGTTCGATTCTGGGGATTGGTGTGGATGTCGTTGATGTGAAGCGCATGAAAATCGCGCTCGACGCGTGGGGTCCGGCGCTCGTCAAAAAGATGTTCACCGATACAGAAGTCTCCTACTGCAAGTCGAAGAAGAAACCGCAGGAACACTTCGCCGCGCGATTTGCCGCGAAAGAGGCGGTGAGCAAAGCTATGGAAACTGGCTGGAGCGGCAAGTTCCGGTGGCGGGACGTGGAAGTGGTGAACGATGCGTCCGGGGCACCGAAGGTGATCCTCCACGATTATGTGGCAGCGCAGCTCGAACAGTGCCGTGTTCATGTGTCGCTTTCTCACACAGAAGACACGGTGGTCGCGTTTGCAATCATAGAGAAGAAGGAATGACTGTGGACAGAAGGCTTGCCGCCAATTGCCCGCGGACCGGGGGCGGAAGCCCCTGGTAGTTTCGATGTACTTTGCTTCCTCGCTCTTGTGTCCATTCTCATTCCCCCCTCACTTTCCCCTGCAACCCTGTCTTCAGTCTCCATGAGATGTGCATGTGAGGGCATCTAAATGATAGGATGATCTGGCGCGCCGGCCGCGCACTCAGCGATGACTGTTCTGATGTGCACGGCACGGCTGCTTGAAAGGCATCTCCTCGACGATGATATCCTCTCTTCCGCCTTTGACCTGAACGTTTCCTGCCTTACAATGGTTCGGAGTAGTCGCTCTCACTCAACAACCACGACCGGTGGCGATGCCGTCGATGATGCGGACCACGCTTGTACGTCTCCGCTGATCCTGATGACTTGCCGCCGTCCCCGTGCACTGATGTACAGCGTTGTGCCATCCTCACTGAATTCTATGTCCTGGTACACCCCGATGTTCGCAGCGAAGCGCTCTGGTTTTCCTCCCTTTGCTGTGGAGACTCGCCAGATCTCCCCTTCTGAGTACTTGAAGTACATCATATCTGACTGCAAGTGAATTGCCATGGAGGGAGAAACGCCGTTGATCCCTGTTATGAATGGTTCCACTTTTCCATCGGGGCTTAGAGTCACAATTCGATTCGTCCCGTGTTTCCCGTAGTTTTCAAAAACGAAGAGAGTGCCGTTTGCCGAGAAGGAAAGTGATATTGGACCGTCTTCAAAGACCTTACCCCCTGCGAGAATATTGGGCCGCCCCGTCAACGGATTGACCGCCCACACGAAGTAGTCATTGTCGGCAATGATCAGATCTCCCGGATCTACGTTGGGACCGTCAAATTTGGCCGGCGCTATAGCAGTGCCGAATGGCTGAAAACCAGGCGTGCCGGTTGTTGTGGTTGTCACAAACGCCTCCGGCGTGCCACCGCTGTGAGGAAGGCGGAACACAGTCTGAGCCTGGCCATCTGCGACATAGATTTCCTTGTCAGCGTTGAGCGCCAGGTCGTCGGGACCGTTGAACGGAGCCCCGATAGTAGAAAGCGCATCTTTTGCACTAAACGTGTCTCCTTCCTTCACTTTGAGAACAGCCGGACCCGGGTCCCCGTATTCCTTGACGACAAGCAGCTTACCGTTCTTAAGGGTCGCGATACCATCTGGTCCCGTGATCTGATCGTAGAAAACCGACGCCGTAAATCCCTTGTAGTAGAATTTGATGTCCGAAATCGGCTCTCCGTCTTTCTTGAACGACAATCCTTGCTGAGTTGCAGAACTGATGTCCGCCTCTGAAACCGGATTCATTATCCTCTCGCATCCGGCGAGGATTGTTCCTACCACAGTTGCCAAGAGGATGAACCTCATAGAGTTCTTCATCGTCGTGGCCTCCTTTATTGTGAATGAGACAATCCAGCCACCATAAGGGCCATTGGTTTGGACCCATTGAGCGTCAGCGGTGCCTGCGGACAATAGCGCAAGCAAGCCCGCGGGCAAAGTAAACCGTAGTATAGTCATGGTATTGACTCCTTTGGAGTCTCAGCGTTTTCCTTTTTCAAGCTACCCGCTCCGCAACAGTTGGTGCTGCTGCGTGAAAGGCGCTATCGTGTCCCCTCCTGCAAGCCTTGAACGACCCAGAATTCCGCGTGCAGCTCGAGCCAGACGGTACTCCCCCAATGTGGTCCCACAGACATCCCGATGTATCGCCCATCGGGTGACCACTGAGTAAGAATCAAATCATTCTGGGCATACTCCTTAAGGGGAACATCTCGTTCGACTCCCGTTGCGATTTGCACTACTCGCAACACCATTCCTCCGGCTTTTCCTGTGTCAGGTTTTCCTGTGTACGCGATGAACCGCCCGCTCGGATCCCATACCATACTACGGATGTCTGTGAGCGTGGCGAGTTTCTTCGTATTGCTACCGTCGGTATTCGCGACCCATAATGTTCCTCCATTGTAGGGATATCCTGAATTGCCACCAGCGTACTCTTGACGTGTGAAAACCACCTTGTCGCCCTGTGCGGACAATTTCGGTGTTACGAAACCTAGTTTGGTAATTCCAGGAGCATTAGCCGCGGCGAGCTGCCCCTCGGCCTTGCCGAATGGCGAGATGACAATCCCCTCAACCGTGATGTATGAATCGACGCTCTTCCACTTATAGTACGCCATAGAGCGCCCGTCCGCGCTCAAGGAAAACGACATCCAGTCATTTCTGTAGGGTAAAAGCGCTTGCGTCTTTCCGCTGCCCAGATCAAGTCCCAACAGTGTGAACTTTGCGTCCGGGACATACTGTTCGTCGCGGTAGCCAAACCGTATCTCCTTTCCATCGGGGGACCACCACAACGCTGGCGTAATGAATCCATTCATTCCGATGTCAAACGTCGTGAGCGCTTTGGTATCCGCCGAGTAGATGGTGATCTTGCGCGAAGCCTGATCCAGCGGTGCGAACGCAATTCGACGCATGTCAGGAGACCAGTAGAAAGACCCGTCATCTGCGGGCGCTGGTGTCGACAGTTTCTGAATTCCGCTTGAATGCGCTTCCCCCGTTGTCGGGTCGATCTCAAGCTGGCAAGGAATCCGGACTGTTTGTTGGTCATTAAACTGCGAGTAGTAGAGCCCAGCATCAGTCCAGGCGGACAATCTGACCCGGGGCGTCGCCAGGGCAAGTTGAGGAGATCCGCCTGCTTTTCCTTCTGACATCGGAACGATCCATATCCCGCCAGTATGCGCGTACGCGATGGCTTTTCCGTCGGGGGACCAAACAACGCGGATGTCGTTGCCGGCTGTGCATTCTGCGATTTTCTCCCGAGGACCGCCCCCAACAGGTTGGACAAAGAGTTGTCCCTCTTTGCCCTTCTTCCCCACTCTGAAAGCTGCAAAGCGACCGTCCGGTGACATTGCCTCGGCCCATGGGATACTGTTGGGGAGGACAGTCACCGATCCATCATCAATCGAGATGAGCACGGAATGATCAGAACCGCAAAGGAGGAACCGCCCGTTACTTGACCAGTCGCTCGGTTCTATCCACTCGTGCCACTCGGTTTTGCCAATGGTTGCTGATTCGTGTGCTGCGACATCAATGAGCTTGACAACACAGATTTCAGTCTTATGATCATTCTCCATCACTGCCAGCCGCTTTCCGTCCGGTGACCATCTAGGACTGTACCGAAATCCATTGTCCAACTTCGGTGCAACAATTTCGTCAGCGCCTGAAGTGAGGTCCCGAACATGCAGACTTCCGTTGTAGTTGTTCACATAGGCGACGCGTTTGCCGTCCGGTGATGGGTGGATGTCGGTGAGTGGTACTCCAGTGCTGCTTTCCTCGAGAAGCCGATGCGCGAGCGGGCCACGTCCAGCCTGCATCGCGGTGCCGAGTGCCAACATACGGGAACGGGCTTGCGCGACAAGATCGGTTTGCTCGGGGTACTTCGAGATTGTTTGTTCGTACGCCTTCTGCGCCTCCGCCTTGCCGAGCTTCTCGTAACAGACGCCGGTCTGGAATTGCGCTTTGGCTGCGACGCGCCTGTCCCTTGCGAACTCCTTTAGAATCTGGCCGAATATATCCAGCGCTTTCTGATAATTACCGCGTCCCTCCATTTGCATCAGGCCTTCCTGATAGAGATTCTCGGCTTTGTTGTTCTGCTGAGAAGAAGCGGTGGGGCACATCATGATGACTGCGGTCACGATTGCGAAACAGAGTGTTGGTTTCATGGCTTTTATCCTCCTGTTTGCAGGCAAGATAAGGAGGAGCGACGTCGGATGTGTCGTGATGTGGTCAGGAATTGTAACAGATTGTCCCAGTGACCTGGGCTAGAAGATCGTCCTCGTTTCAACGGTCAATCCACAAATCTGTACCCGCGCCCGTGGATTGTCAGGATATGTCTTGGATGATTCGGGTCGTCCTCCAGCTTCTGACGAAGTCGAAGAATGTGGTTGTCCACCGTCCGCGATTGAGGGTAGTACTCATAACCCCAGACCTTGTTGAGCAAATCCTCGCGGGTTACGACGTTTCCTTTCTGCGATATCAGATATTCGAGAAGCGAAAATTCAGTCGATGTCAGTTGTAACGGCTGGCCGTTCTTGAGTGCGACGAAATGAGTGAAATCGACGGTCAATGAGCCAAACCTGTGCGTCTCTGAATCTGGCGCGTTCTGAGCAGCCCGTCGCAACAATGCTTTGACCCTCGCAAAAAGCTCCCGGTCGTTGAAGGGCTTCGTCACATAGTCGTCTGCTCCGAGCTCCAGGCCGATCACTTTGTCGATGTCCTGACTTCGGGCAGTCAGCATGAGAATCGGCTTCAGGAATCCCTTCATGCGAAGCTGTTTGCAGACTTCAAAGCCGTCGATGCCCGGAAGCATTACGTCGAGAATGACAAGGTCAGGCTTCTCCTTGTCGGCAACCTGAAGACCGGTTTCACCATCGGCAGCGCTCTTTACCGTGTAGCCAGCATGTCTGAATGCATCCTCCAGCCCAACCCGCATAGCGAGCTCATCTTCAACGATCAGAATAACTGACATCTTCTATCCTCCTATGGGGAGAAGAACCCGAAAGGTGCTTCCCGCACCGGGTTCGCTCTGCAGTTCCACCCGTCCCTTGTGTGCCTCTGCTACCTCGTGGACGAGTGTCAATCCGATGCCGCTTCCCGGGATTTTCTTTCCTTCAGTTCTGTGAACGCGGTAGAATTTCTCGAAGATCTTCGTCTGATCCGGTTTTGCTATTCCTATTCCATAATCTGTCACGTTGATGCTGAGAAATGAGCCGACTTTGAGACACCGAACATCGATTCGGCTCTCTTTCTCCGAGTATTTTGCAGCATTGTCGAGGAGATTGAACAGAGCGAGCGCAATTGCATCCGGGTCCACGAGGAGTTCCGGAAGTCCTTCTTCGACGTCGACAGTGATGCGCTGAGCATGATCTTCCACCAACGATCGGAACTGCCGCACCGTCTCGCGGACGATTGCCCCGAGATCTACTCTCTCTAACTGAAAGGCCTTTCGTTTTCCCTCGATGCGGGAGAAGTCAAGAATGTTGTCGAGAAGGTGACTCAGTCGAGCGCTCTCTTTCGAAATGAGCTCATAATATTCACTCTTCCTCGGCTCGTCCGTCACCCGATGTTGTCGCAGGTTGTCAGAGAGCATGCGAATCGCGGCGACAGGGGTCTTCAGTTCATGCGAAACGTTTGAAATGAATTCGGACTTCATTGCGGAAAGCTCTTCTTCGCGGCGGATATCGTGGTAGATGATGAAGATTCCGAGAAGAATGATTGCCACAATAAATACAGCCACGCCCACTGAGAGAATGGAGAGTTCTACGCCAAAGATACTAATGGTCGTGGTCTGCTTGGCCGAAACGGAGATCACTGATGAAGGGAACAGAGCGGCGGTCTTGCGCATTGGGGAGCTCACAAGTTCGACTTCACCGGCGCGTTGCAAGGAATCTGACCGCAGAGTTACTGTGAAACCCTCGGCGAGGTCACCCGACTGAAGTTGAGTCAAAACGAATTCACGCTGAAGGTTTTCCGGACGCACCACGAGGACTACCCAGTGCCGGGGCGCAGGGGAGTCGCCAATCAGAATCAGTGAGATGGGAACGGTCCGGCTACCGAGGGACAAGGAATGATGGCTCACATTGCCGACGGAGCTCACGACAGAGAGCACTCTACGCTGAGTCTGGAGCCATGACTCGATCTCTTCGGCTTGGCCGAGTAGGCTTTGCAGCAGACGCTCTTGCTCATCGATCGATTGAAGTGCAGTGCGACTGGCGCTGTCGGTGGTGAAGACGCTCGCGAATGAACTTCTCAGAGACCTAAGCCTGTTTGAGAAATACTGGTACTGCTCTGAAGACAATCGGTAGTAGAAGCGCAGGAGGCGCTCGTGGAACTGTATCGACCCTTGCAGCGCTTCGGTCAGATTTCCCTGTTCTACCAGATCCTCGATAACCTCGAGCCGCGCAAACGCTCCATAAGGAATGGGTTGAGCGATGACGAAGGTCGAATCGGCCTCGATGACTGCCTCAAACGCCCGACGAGCCAACGCACGATTGCCGGACGCATCAGCACTCCGGGCAAGATACGTATTCAAGGTAACCCTGTTTTGCAGTGAATTCGGTCCGGCCAGAAGTTGCTGATAGGATGTGGCCGCTGCAGCGTGGTCTCCGCGGAGTTCGAGCCTTTCCGCAGACTCTATCTTGCTCCGTAGGGAAGTATCGTCGATGGAGGGTGCGCGCTGTGCAGGCTGGTCGGCGGCGAATGGAGGGGGACTGCGCAGATGCAGTCGCGAGTCGAACACGAAACTCTGTTCTATCCATGATTGGGCCGCGTTCAGCTGCTCAAGCGAAGGTGGAATAAGGGGGATGTTGGAAACGGCGAGACTTTGGGCGACGTCTTCTTCCGACTTCTCCATCCGTTGTTCGATTCTGTCGATTTCGAATTCCAGGCTCCTTTCCACATTCTGGACAAGAAGGCCTCGCTGCAGTTCCTGTTCCTGGACAATCGAGCGGAGACCGACGTAGCTCAGGTAAAGGCCTGGAAGGGCGATGGAGATGAGGAATACAAGAAGGATGCGACGATGAATCGAAACGCTTGGTTTGCGGCTTGAATTCACAGTAGTCCCTTGGGTTTGCGCAAGCCCATGGTACTAAAGCTTCATTGTTCGGGGGTCAACTAAATGTAACGAAATGTCACAAATGGTCACAGCGAGTCCCGATCCTTCGACTCCTGCCTGCCGGCAGGCAGGCGCTTCGCTCACTTAGGAGATCGGGACTCGCAATGACTTTGGTGAGCGTTTCTGAGGTCCTATCTACTGTCCTCCCTGCTGCAAAGCCTGCAAGGACCAATACTCCCAGCTTGACTGATTCGCGACAAGCCCGATCAGCTTTCCATCCCGCGACCAATCGGTCACCCTGGCATTCCTTACACCTTCCGGCAGTGGGAGGTTGCGCTCCACTCCGCTTGCCACCTCCACAATCCGGAACACTTCGGGCTTCTTCCCCATCGTTCCTGTGTAAGCAATGAAGCGACCGCTTGGGTGCCACACAAAAGAGGATAGGAAATCCACCGATCCTAACTTCCGGAGGCCGGTCCCATCGCTTCGGACGATCCAAAGAGATCCCATACCCTCTCCGGGCTTCCTGATTTGCCGACCGAAAAGCACATAATCACCCTGCGGCGACAGGCGCGCAATCACTGCACTGCTGAGCTCTACACCATTCGAATCAGTACCAGGCGCCACGAGCTTACCTTCGGACTGATTAGTCTCCATCACAACCAGCCCATGCTTCGCACCAGCATCGCTTCTGTAATATGCAAGCTTGCGGTGACCGTCATCGCTTTGGGAGATAACAATGGGTGACATGGATCGTGGGAACAGCTCTCGAATCTTGCCTGTAACAGGATCGAGTGCCACTATTGCGCCTCCCTTGGAAAGCAAGCTAAAGTAAAGCACTTCTCCTTCGTCTTTGGACCACCACAGAGATCGGACGTTCTCTTTTGACTCCAAAACCTGATGAGCCGTTACTTTGCTCCCATCTGCAGCATAGATGGTGATGTGTCTGCTCCACCCGGCAAAAGCGATGCGCTGCGTGTTTGGTGACCACGCAAAACTACTCGGCGACCACTTGAAATCTGGGTCGGCCGTTGGGTGATGAGGAAGTTCTTCGATGGAGCCGCTTGGGCTCCCCGTAGCCGGATTCACGGCAAGTTGGTACGGCATTTTTGCATCGTTGTACAGCGTGAAATACAATCCACCTGCTTCGGTCCAAGCCTGAAGGTTCAACGTAACAGTGGTAGTGTAGACCAGCCGTGGGGCTCCAGATGCCTTTCCGTCAGCGACAGGTACGAGCCAGATACCCTCTGGACGCTGGTACGCGATGCCACGTCCGTCAGGAGACCAGAAAGGAGAGGTATTCCCTCCTTCAACTTCTGAGATCTGGTTGCGCGACCCTCCGGAAACAGGTTGAATGAATACCTGCTCTCTCCCTTTATCGCCTGCGGCGAATGTAACGTAGCGCCCGTCGGGCGAGAAGGAGGCACTCCCAGCAGCTGAGTCAGCAAGAATTGTGATAGTCCCGCCGCTTGCCGGCATGATGCCGACGGATCCCCTCATATCTCCACCAAGCGTTGCAGGTCCAAGAAGAAGGAAACGTCCATCGCGTGACCAGTCAACTGGAAGAATCGCATGTGAAGATCCCATGGTTATCGGCATCTCTGTTCCAGGAACGGTCTTCACCTCGCGTGTTGCGAGGTCAATCATCCTGACGGAGAGTCTAGATATTTTGTCTGTGGCACTCAGATAGGCTAGGCGGCCGCCGTCTGGCGAAAACAAGGGGAAGGAGTTGAAGGCTGTCGGCAGTCCTTCAGCAAGTTTTTCTGTGCTTTTCGTTGGCAGGTCTCGAAGAAGTATGCTACCATCGTTTGGATCCATGTATGCCACACGCCTGCCGTCTGGAGAGGGTTTCATCATCGACAGATTTTCGACGCTGATGTCTTCTTTCGAAAGTATTCTGCGAACCACTGGGCCGCGACCCGTTCCTGCTGTGGCATTCAGCGTGGCCAGCCGGGCACGCGCTTCAGCAACCGCATCGGGCTGACTCGCATACTCCTTAATGATTCGCTCGTAGGCTTTCTTCGCTTCGTCCTTCCCTAACTTCTCGTAGCATCGGCCCATGCGGAGGAGCGATTTTGCAGCCAACGCTTGGTTTGCTGGATACTTCTGTACAAGGGTCTTGTAAGTCGCGATAGCCTGCTCCAACTCCCCCTTTACTTCTTGAAGCTGCATCGCTTTTTGAAAGAGCTCCTCGGCAGTCTGAGCGACTGCGCAGTCCGCGAGAAGCGCAAGCGATGCGCCTGCACACACAAGAACCATGATGAGCGTTTTCATTAATCCTCCTGTATTGGGATGAATGGTTTCACCCCAAGTATGCAGCGCGCAGTCTTCATTGTCGCAAACAAGATGCAAAAGATTGTTAAAGAGAAGTGAAAACCAGTAGATGTGTCTATCCTAGGAACTTGTATCCAATCCCGTGAACTGTGATGATATGTTCAGGATCATCTGGCTTGTCTTCGATTTTCTGACGCAGCTTTGCTATGTGGGTGTCAACGGTGCGGGTGTTGGGAAACGATTCGTACCCCCAGACGGCGTTCAGCAGGTCTTCACGGGAAACGATTTCTCCCTGCTTCTCGATGAAATACTTGAGAATCTCGTACTCGCGCGGAGAAAGATCGATTGGCCTTCCTTTCTTCCGGGCGGCATATTTCTTGAAGTCAACCTCCAGATTCCCGAAGCGGTATTTTTCGGGAATTTGAGCTCCGGACTTCGTCCGCCGGAGAACAGACTTGATCCGGGCCATGAGCTCTAAGACGCTAAACGGCTTTTTGATGTAGTCGTCTGCACCGAGTTCCAATCCGAGCACAATGTCGGCTTCCTGACTCCTCGCCGTAAGCATGACGATGGGAAGCTGGGGGATTTCCTGTTTCAGACTCCTGCAGACATCGTAGCCGTTGCGCTTTGGTAGCATGAGGTCGAGGATGACAAGATCCGGCTGTTCCCTAAGAGCGAGCTGATAGCCTTCCTCGCCGTCATACGCGGCGAGGACTGTGTATCCTGCCGCCTCCAGGTTGAATTTCAACCCGGTGACCATGTCCTTTTCATCTTCGATGATGAGGATCTTTTCCATAAGGACGCTCGCGGAATCTTTCTCAGGAATCCACCGCTTGCCGCAGTGGTAGTCTCAGTACAAATCTGCTGCCCGTCCCCACGGTGCTGCTCACTTCCACGGACCCGGCGTGAGCCTCCGCAATGTGCTTAACAAGCGTCAGTCCGAGTCCGCTTCCCGTGGTCTCTTTCGTTCTTGTCGTGCTCGCGCGATAGAACTTCTCGAAGACCTTCTTGAGCTCATCCTCAGGAATCCCGACGCCCCGATCCTCGACTGAAATAAGAACTTCATCGGCATTCTTCGTGACCTCAGCGCGGATGTATTTCTGTTCTTCGGAGTACTTGGCGGCATTGTTCAGGAGATTGAGCAGCGCTTGAGAGATGGCATCCTTGTCGATCTTCACAACGATGGGTTTGTCCGGCACCAGAGTGACCATCTCGAATCCGAGGTCACGGATGTGGAAGCGGTACGCCTCCAGCGTGCTCCGCGCCACCTGAACGATGTCATCCTCCTCAAAGTGGTACTGCTTGCTCCCCGCCTCCACCTTGGAGAAATCCAAAACGTTGTTGATCAGATGAGTCAGCCGTTCGCTCTCCTTCGTGATGATGTGGTAAAACTCCTGTCGTCTCGCCTCATCGGAGACGAGTCCTGATTCCAGCGTCTCTCCAAACATCCGGATCAGTGCAAGCGGCGTTTTGAGCTCGTGGGAGACACTTGAGACGAACTCAGTTTTCATCCTCGAGGCCTCCAGCTCGTGCAGGGCAGCACGACCGATCACCACAATCCCAATGACCATCACAGCGACAATGCCAACAAAGAGCGTAAGGTAGATGTCCTTTTCTCTGCCGACAAGTTCTTCAATTGTCTTCCCGTCCGGATGAAAGAGTGCAACCTTCCACGTGGAGTGTGTCTTCGAGAAATTCTCAGCCATCAGGTACTGTGACGTCGGTACGTTTTGTTGGAGATAACGGGGAGTGCCATGAGGATCAAGAATGCCCACGACAAGATCTTTCCCGAGATCCACTGCGCCAAGAACCCGCGGGAGCAGCGTCGAGACGAAGTAGTCCTCGTCGATCGCATATCCTATCGCCGAGATCTCGAGTCGCTGAAAGGAGCTTGACAGTCGGAGGTAATTCACCTCAATGATGGAATCGTCCAATGGCAAAGTAATCCGCAGCGGCGCTACTCCTGAGAAGGTCTCATGGCTCATCTCAGAAAAAACCTGGGGAACGAGAGTCTGGTGAATCCGCCGAACGAACTCTAACTCCTCAAGCAGTTTTCTCTCCTGCTCTTTCAATTCTGCAAACCCTAGATCCGTTCGGTTCTTATTCGAAGAGCCCTTCGCAACGGAGTTCACTTCTTCGATGGTGGATTTGAGATAGTATGAGTAGTCTCCTGCTTCCTGATCCCAGGGATGATCAAGGAGACGTCTATAAAGAGCGAGGAGGGCGGCCTCTCGTTCTTTCTCCTTTCCTAACGAAGCGTAGCCATCCGCAATTTGAGACAGGGCTACTATGGAAGAAGGGGCGACACCTGAGCCAGATTCTTGATCGGGGCGAGCAAGGATTTTTCTGTATTCAGCGATTCCTTCTCTGTACCTGTTCATTTTGAAGTAGCATCGGCCGATCCGAGACAAGACGAAGCCGCGCCCGGCGGGAGTCCTGGTTTTCGCAAGCACGTTCTTGTACAATCGCACCGCCGCCGCACAGTCCTTTTTGACGAACTCCGATTCCTCAGCTGCACGGAACTCTGTCATCCAGGAAATCTCTCCAAGTTCGGGTTCTTCTTCCCTCTTTGCCCAACCGAGCGATACCACAGTTGAGACGACACCGCCTTGAGAATTCACGAGGAAGAAATGCCGCAGACCGGGATGGATCAACTCGAGTCCTTTGAGCCAAGCCTTGATTTCTTCGAATGAGTCCGATTTCAGCTGCTGTTCATTGAGCGAAGAGCGGAGTGACTCCTCAAGTCCGATGATTTCCGCTTCGATTCTATCGCGGACGAGGTTGACGGTCCCGCGATAGGTAGTCATGAGATTCTCGGCTTTTTCGCTTATGGATCGAAAGCCGAGGTAGCTGAGAACAGCGCCGGGAAGGAGGACGAGGAAAATGGCGAAGAAGAGGATCTTGGTTCTTGGGGAAATATGTTCAAGCGGGCCGAACATCTCGAAGGAAAACTACGCATCGGCAGGTTAAATTTCTATCACAAGTTGCAAAAAGATGTAAAACAGGATACGACTTCAATTCCATCTCCGCGCGGATCGGCGATGCCATCAGAACCTGTATCTTAAGGTGTCAGGCTGCTATTTCGATGTCCCAGGTACCCGTTAGCCCACAAATTTGTAGCCAAGGCCATGGACCGTCAGGATATACGGCGGTTTCCGCGGATCCGCTTCAAGTTTGTGGCGAAGATTCAAGATGTGCGTATCGACAGTCCTCGATTCTCGGTAGGTCTCGTATCCCCCTACGTGATTCAAGATCTGCTCCCGCGCGACAACCACATTCCTCCGAGCGGAGACCGACGTAGCTCAGGTAAAGGCCTGCAAGGGCGATGGAGATGAGGAATACAAGAAGGATGCGACGATAGACTGAAACGAACGGTTTGTGGGGTGATGTCACCTTGATCCCTCGAATCTGCCGAGGTTCAATATACCAGACATTGACTCTCGGTAGTCATCTCAAGGTAAAGAATTGTAACATTTGGTAACAAGGAGTCCCGACTCCGAGAGATCAGATTCGGATGGTGCTTCGCTTTCAGCCTGAGAGAGGCTGTCGAGAAGCGCGAGAACGGCCGGTCTCGCTCGTTGTGTCAATCTTGTCAAGCGACCTGCCTGGCGCAGGCTCACCGTCGTCGCTGAGATACAATCCGATCCGTTCTTCTCCACTGCTCAGTCTGTTGCGCGACGGCCCAGGACACGCTATCAGGCTAGGGATTCCGGCAGTAGCCGACCTCTGTCCGGCGCAATTCGCTCGTAAGGTAGCAAAGACGCCAGTCCTCTTCAACCAATTGCCAGGCGCAACAAAGATACCTATTTGAGGTGCTTCGTAGATTCCTGGTGGTCGCTGGAATAGGGCGCTGGAGAACCAGCGCGTGGATTCCAGATGTGAAAATTGCAAATCAGAAAGAATTTGTCTATCTTCGTCTAAAGAATCGCTTGAAGACTCCTCACGGTTCAGGAAACCTGTATGAAGCATATCGGCATCAAGAAGCTCTACTATTCGATCAGCGAAGTCAGCACCATCACTGGTCTCGAACAGTATGTCCTCCGCTACTGGGAGTCCGAGTTTCCACAGTTGAAACCCGCGAAGAACCGCGCCGGCAACCGGATCTACACAAACAAGGACATCAAGCTTATCCTGTACATCAAGAAGCTCCTTCGCGATGAGAGGTACACGATCGAAGGTGCCAAGAAGGTGCTGGAGGAGTACGTGCCCGAAACCGACGCACCGGAGCAACTTGAGCTCCTGAACGTTCCTCAGAAGAAGAAAATTCAGGACGAGGAAATCCGGTCTGAGATGATGGAAGTTCGCCAGCTTCTCGAAGATATCGCGGAGAAGCTGAAGTAGTCTCTGCCAACCTCCTTCTTTTCACGCGAATCTGAACGCCCGTGGTATCGCGTTCGTATACCGCCGCCCTCCGCTGTAGCCACATACCTCCGACAACTGAAATCCCCCGATTTGAACTTGTGACTCCAAACTTGAAACTCCAAACTCAATTCTCTTTCTCCCTTCCCTTTTTCTCGAATTCTTTCTACCTTTTTCGCCATCTGGAGTTATCTTCCGCCGGACGGGATAGTTGCCGGGATTGTTCCGTTCTGCATCCCCCTCATTTCCCCAGAGGAGTATTATGGATTTCTCATCGGTCGGACGCGGCCTCCTCGGTCTCATCATTGTCACTGCTCTGGCATTCGCCTTCTCTTCCAACAAACGGGCCATCAACTGGCGCCTTGTAGCAGTGGGACTGGGGCTGCAGTTTCTCTTCGCGCTCTTTGTGTTGAAGACGAGTATCGGTCGCGATGTTTTTGACGCAATTGCCCGTGCGTTCGTCAGACTCTTCGCGTTCGCGCTGAACGGCGCACAGTTCGTGTTCGGATCACTCGCTACGGCACCAGGCGAGGGTGGAAGTCTCGGCTTCTTCTTCGCCTTCCAGGTTCTTCCGACCATCATCTTCTTCGCCTCCCTCATGGCAATTCTGTACCATCTCGGAATCATGCAACGCGTGGTGCAGGCGATGGCGTGGGTAATCGCGAAGTTCATGAAGGCAAGCGGCGCTGAGTCGCTCTGCGTCGCGGCGGCGACGTTCATCGGTCAGACCGAGGCTCCGCTGGTGATCCGGCCGTACATCGCGAAGATGACGCAGTCTGAGCTCTACACGATCATGGTCAGCGGTATGGCGCACATCGCCGGCGGAGTGATGATCGCATACTACACGTTGCTCGGCGCAGCGTACGCAAAATCCTACGCGCTCGGAGTCGACGCATCTCAGATATACTTTGCGGGACACTTGCTGGCAGCGGTTATTATGGCGGCTCCGGCGACGATTGTTGTGGCGAAAATGCTCTTTCCTGAAACGGAAGAGCCGCTCACGATGGGGACAGTGAAGCTGAAGATCGAAAAATCCTACTCCAACGTGATCGAGGCTGCGGCAGGCGGAGCATCCGACGGCGTGCGGCTGGCGCTGAATGTCGGGGGGATGCTCATTGCATTCATCGCGTTTATCGCTCTGATCAATTTCCTTCTTGGCTTGCTTGGTGACCTTACAGGACTGAGCGGAATCTGTCTCACCAATTTTGGGAAGCCGCTTTCACTCGAACTTCTTTTCGGTCTCGTCTTTCAGTTTGTCGCGTTTGCCATTGGCGTTCCCTGGGGGGATGCACTGAACGTCGGCAGCCTGATGGGGATCAAGCTTGTTTTGAATGAGTTTGTAGCCTACTCGCAGATGGCCGATGTCGTTTCAGCTCACCAACTGTCGGATAAGGCTATCGTGATTGCGACCTACGCGCTGTGCGGATTTGCCAACTTTTCGTCAATTGCGATACAGATCGGTGGAATTAGTCCGCTGGCCGAAAACCGGCGTGCAGATATTGCGAAACTGGGCTTCCGGGCGCTCCTGGGGGGAACCATTGCCACTTGGATGACAGCGTCCATTGCAGGAATGTTTGTTGGCTAAATCCGAAATTCGAAGAAGATCCGAAGCACAAACTTCGAATCATTGGTCAACACCGAAAATGGTTCGCATTTGAGATTTCGAGCTTCCTTCGGATTTCGTGCTTCGGTTTTCGGATTTGACTAGAGCCTTCCATGAACAGCAGAGTGACTCGAGAATGACGACTGAATCAAGGCGCTACCATTGGTTTGCCCTCGGAGACCTCAATGGTTTCTTCGGGCTCATGTTTGACAACCTGACGGTGCTCTCATTTCTTGCCGGCATCCTCGTCTTCGTCTTCAAGTTCCCGGCAGAAATCGTCTACACAAAAATGTTTCCCGGCACCGCATTCGGCGTTCTGTTCGGTGACATTGTCTACACCTGGATGGCATTCCGTCTCGCGAAGAAGACGGGAAATACTACTGTGACAGCCATGCCGCTCGGGTTGGACACACCGTCGACGATCGGTATTGCACTCGTCGTCCTTGGTCCCGCCTTCGTCGGATTGAAGGCTGAAGGGATGTCGGAGAACGATGCCGCCATGATGACATGGTACATCGGCATGGCAACGATGGTCATGATCGGCATTGTGAAGGTGATCTTCTCGTTCATCGGTCAGTGGGTGCAGCGGGTTGTGCCGCAGGCGGGACTCCTTGGCTCGCTGGCAGGAATCGGCCTTGCTCTCATCGGACTGACGCCTCTCGTTGATGTCTTTGGCATGCCGATCGTTGGGATGATTTCGCTCGGTCTGATTCTCTACACGCTCGTTGCGCGGATTAGACTGCCGAAAAACTTCCCCAGCGTCTTCGCCGCGATCTTCATCGGGACCGCGCTCTACTATCTTCTTGGTTCCACAGGGTGGATGGGAGGGACGTACGCCGGCGCCCCGCCGCTGGAGTTCCACTATGGCTTTCCGACGCCGACGCTTGGGTTCCTGGAAGGTTTCACCCGCGCTCTGAAGTACCTTCCGATTGCCATTCCATTTGGATTACTCACCGTTGTTGGCGGCATCAACGTCACTGAGAGTGCCAAGGTCGCAGGGGATGACTACAATACAAGAAGCATTCTTCTGACCGAAGCGATTGCGACGCTTGTCGCGGGATTGTGCGGTGGTGTTGCGCAATCGACTCCGTACATCGGTCAGCCTGCCTACAAGCGGATGGGCTCGCGTGCGGGCTATACGCTCCTGACAGGATTGTTCATCGGTCTGGGCGGGGTGCTCGGGTATGTCTCGTTCTTTGTCGAACTTATTCCGCGTGCAGTGCTTGCTCCGATCCTGATCTTCGTTGCCCTTGATATTGTCGTGCAATCGTTTCTGGCATGTCCGCCGCGGCACGCTCCGGCAGTTGCATTCGCGTTCTTCCCGACGGTTGCCAGACTCCTTTCGATCAAACTGGGCAATCCTGAGTTCGTACCGATCGAGAACTTTCAAAAGCTGCTCACGGCTTCAGGCAAGCCGCTCCCCGAGCTGCTCGTAACGATCGCTCTCGGCAATGGCTTCATTCTGACTGCGATGTTGTGGGGCGGATTTCTTGCGGAGATGATCGATCGCAAACTGAGGGTATCCGCGGTCTATCTCTTCCTCCTCGCGGTCTTGACCTTCTTCGGCGTCATCCATTCGGCCTCTCCCGACGGTGTAATGTACCTGCCATGGACCCTGGACGGATTTACGCAGAAGATCCCGTATCAGTTTACCGTCGCGTACATAGCATTTGGGATCATGCTGCTCCTCTTCTCGTTTACAAAAGAGTCGCGCGAGGCGATGCCCGAACACGAGTAGCGAGGCGTTGTAAGAAGGAGCCGTCTCCTCTTGACGGCTCGCGACGCAACAAGACCGCCCCGTTCACGATATCCTGCAAGGAGGTCTACAATGCGCTCACTCCCCCTTTTTCTGTTGCTCCTGGCATCCCATGCCTTCTGCCAGGTATCACCCATGATTCATTTGAATTCCCCCCGGGCCAACATATCCGTTGATTTCAGACTTGATCCGGCAGGAGTGCCACAGTGGAGAGTATCCGGCCCGGGCGGGATGTTGCTGACATGGTCGAATCTGGGCTTAACCCTTGACCACGGCCGCCCGCTGACGTCCGGTTTCGCTTTGGTCGACTCCTCCATCAAGGAACATGACGAAACCTATCCGGTGGTAGCAGGCAAGTCGAAGCAGGCGCGCGACAATTTCCGGGAGCTTCGCGTCACGTTGCAGGAATCTGCGTCGCCCCAACGCCGGCTTGAGCTATCGTTTCGCGCCTACAATGACGGCGTGGCATTCCGATACCTTCTTCCGGTTCAACCAACTGTCGCGGCGTTCGGCATCGTTCAGGAAAACACTCAGTTTCACTTCCCGGGAGACCTCAAGGCGTGGGCTTTCCAGATCAACACGTTCCGCGCTTCATATGAAGGACTGTACCTGCCGACGATGTTGGACGCGATCCCGGACACCGGATTGGTTTACCCTCCTCTCACATTGCAGCGGCCGGATGGTGTAACCATGGCGATCACCGAGGCAGAGTTGACCGACTATGCCGGTATGTACTTCCGCGGGATGCCGGGAACTGCACTTCAGGTTGCTCTGGCCCCGCGGCTGAACGATGGCAAGATTTGTGTGCGTGGCCGTACACCGTTTCCTTCTCCCTGGCGTGTGATCATGATCGGAGAGAAACCGGTGGATCTGATCGCGTCCACGATCATCGAGAACCTCAACTCCCCTTGCGCCCTCGAGGACGTTTCGTGGATCAAACCGGGCAAGGCCATTTTTCCGTGGTGGCCGAATTTCTTTTCCGACAAACCCGGAGTGGCAAGTAAACTGAATTTTGAAAACCAGAAGTACTATATCGATTTTGCGGCGGAGAACAACATCGAGTACCTTGAATTGGAGCCGCCCTGGTACGGCGACGAGGCCGATTGCATCGAGCATCCGGAGAAGTATGACATCACCAAACCGGTCCCCGAGCTTCGCCTGCCTGAGCTCTTTGAGCACGCGCGGAAGAAGAATGTTGGTATCTTCCTTTGGGCGCATTGGGAAAATGTGGATCGCCAGGGCGATGACGCCTTTGCCCTGTACAAGACGTGGGGCGCCGCGGGCGTCAAGATCGATTTCATGAACCGTGACGATCAGGAAATGGTGCAATGGTATCACAAGACGCTGAAGAAAGCGGCTGAGCACCGCTTGATGGTCTACTTTCACGGCGCTTACAAACCGACCGGCACGCGGCGTATGTATCCTCATCTCCTCACGCAGGAAGGCGTCCTGGGCAACGAGCAAAACAAAGTCTCGTACCTGGCCACGCCGGAGCATACCCTCACGCTTCCTTTCTCACGCATGCTCGTTGGCCCTATGGATTTCACACCTGGCGGCTTTCGCAATGCTACTGCGGCACAATTCAAGCCGAACTATGACCAGCCGATGGTCATGGGGACTCGCTGTCATCAGCTGGCAATGTTCGTGGTATACGAAAGTCCGCTCGAGATGGTGTGCGATGATCCAGGGGCCTACCGCAATCAACCCGGGCTGGACTTCATTCGGGTTGTTCCAACGAGTTGGGACGAGACCGCACCGATCGACGGACAGGTCGGTGAGTATGTTGTCATTGCCAGAAAGCGCGGAGAAGAGTGGTATCTTGGGGCGATGACGAATTGGACAGCCCGGGAGATAAAGATCCCGCTATCGTTTTTGGGTCAGGGTACATATCAGGCAGAGATGTATAAGGACGGACCGGATGCCGACAGGAGTCCCACCCAGGTGACAACCGCGACCGAGACTGTGACCGCGGGGGACTCACTCACCGTTCGGCTTGCTCAGGGCGGGGGATTGGTAATCCGTTTCCGGAGATAGGTAGTTGTGAAATCTAAGAGGTTCCTTTTGTCATCGACATGAAACCTGGCAGGTTTCCACGCGCATCGGGGGGGGAGGTGCGGCACAGGAATCCGGAGCTCCTTGTGACAATAGCGCTTGGAAACGGTTTCATTCTGACGGCAATGTTGTGGGGCGGATTCCTTGCGGAGCTGATTGACCGCAAACTCAGGATCTCTGCCGTCTATCTGTTCCTCCTTGCTGTGCTCACGTTCTTCGGCGTTATTCATTCGGCATCGCCCGATGGAGTGATGTATCTTTCCTGGACGCTTGATGGGTTTGCGCAGAAGATCCCGTATCAGTTTGCGGTCGCCTATGTTGCATACGGCGTCATGTTGCTTTTGTTTTCATACACGAAGGAGTCACGCGAACCCTTGCCAGACCATGAATAATCGTGTTTGGAAGGATTAAACCTTGCGCAAGCAGGGCTGTCGAAGAGAGAAACAGAAAGGAGACAACAATGAAAGTACGGGGAGCTATCATCGGTGCAGCAATTCTGGCGGTCATGCTGACGTTGAGTCTGGGAGCATGCGCAGATCGTGGCAGTAATCCGAACCCGAGAGATTTGAATTTCGAGATTGCCCAGTTTGCGATCATCGACTACGGGGACGTCGAGAACGGGATCGAGGATGCAACGACCGAAACCGAAATGACATTCAACAGCACGATGCTGAACTACAGCGTGATGGGGGGAGACAGGCCGTTCAATCCAGGTGATCCCGGACTGCGGGGGATGCGATGGTTCGATCGGTTTGATTTCGGGAAACATCTCGGATTTCTGTTTCGACAGCTGAACCTGACGGATGACCAGAAGACGTCGGTCCGAGATTTGGCAAAGACATTCCACACGGCGATGAGGCCGCTTGTGCGACAATTCTATGAAGCGAACAAGACGATCATTCAGGACGCAAACACACAACGGAAAGCGATCGTGGATCAGGTCAAAGCGGGTACCCTGACGCGGGAAGAAGCGGCGGCAAAGATCAAAGCGTTGAATGAGGCGACGCGCGACCTCATCAAGGCAAACCAAGCTTCGCAGACGATCAAGACGGACATGTGTGCCGTGCGTGACACTTTCTTCACCGGCGTGCGAGCTGTCCTTCAAGGTGAGCAAATAGCAAAATGGGATGCCTGGATCGCCAGACTGAAGGATCCTTGCCTCCCGTGATCAACGGTTGAATCTCGGAAACGAAGAAGCCGGTCGCTGCCTGACCGGCTTTCTTCTTTTGTTGCGCGGTTGCTGATCGGTAGAAACATGTCTAACTTCTCATCTATCCGACCTGCCTTGTCGTCAATCTCTTTCGCTGGGCCAACTTGAAAGCGGAAGGGATCGAGCCGCTCAGTTGCGCAGCAGGTACTGCAGTTTCACGAAGTACTGACGGGCCGTCGTGGCAAAGCCGGTGTCGCTGCCATAGTCGAGATAGTCGTTGGTGATGCCAGCGTAGAAGGTTGTGAATGCGTTCAGCTTGTAGCTGAACAAAGGGTAGACGCTGAACGATTTGTCGAATGAGTTGTACTGCGCAATCCCCCGAAGGAATGCCTCCGTCGTAAACTGATACGTTGCGACAGTCCGCACGATATTCCCGTCGAAATATAGCCGGTCGGTAGCGATACTCGACAGACGCGCCCGCGAATAGGCAAGATCTAGTTTTAGTTTCGTCGTGGGCCTGATCGTCAGCGTGGCACCGAGTCGATGCCCGGTTCCCAGATCTGGAGTGGAGGAACGATAGATGAACCTGCCGAGCTGAGCCTCCAATTCCAGCGAAAGCTCACGCCACGGCCGGGAATTCATGAGCCCGATGAAACGCCGTACGTTGTTGAACTGAACATTCCGAAACCGCTCGTCATTGACGAGAAGATACATGGCATCAACGTGAGTCTGCCCCTTGAATTGAAGGCAAAGGCTTGGCTGTACGTTCTGCTCTTTCTTCACTCCTTCATAATTGTACTGAATGTTGGCCGAAAGCTGAATGCGGGCACGGTCGAGAATGGAGTTATTGGGATAGATGGTATACCCCTGGTAGATGCCGATGGCTCTGTAGTCGACGGAGGAGAAGAGTCCGTTGTACGTTTGGTACGTTGGTGAGAAATTATTGATCACAATGTTCAGGTTGTATTCGCGAGAGGAGTGAGAAAGCACCAGGTGAAGGCCGCTCCCGGAATAACGCTCCCCATCGAACCCAGCCGTAAACTCCGTGTCGCCGAACCGCCGGCCGGACGTGAAGAGCCCGGGATCGTTCAGTTCCTTCGTCTGCGAGAGGAATCCCTCGCCGGAGAAGTACCAGTTTCCCCAGAACTTGTAGTTCCAGTCGAATCCCAGAAGATAGTTGTGGCCGTCTGAGAAATTGCGGGTCATCAGCATACTTCCGATGTACGATTCATTCCCGAGGTCGTAGCGCACTCTGCCGATATTAGAGAACGACTTGCGGGAGGACGAAAACGTATTGCTTCCTTCTTCCCCCGGAACATCGAACGGTGTGTTGCGGTCATATGCGCCAAGGTACATGTACGAGACGCCGCCGCTCTTTCCGTTGATGCGCGCGGCCCCGAGGGGATTGTTGATCGACCTCGAGTAGTACATCGGAGTCTGGAGCAGCTCCTGTCCTGTAAGGAAGAACGGCCGCTTCTCTTGATAGTACAGTGCGAAGGTCGTATTGACACTGATCTGATCGGCATCAGTTTCTATCTGGCTGAAATCGGGATTGAGCACTGCGTCGAGCGTAAAGCTCGGGCTTGGCGAGTACTGAATTCCTCCGCCAACGCGCCCCTGAATCTTATTATTTGAGAAACCTGACTTGGGATCGCTGGCATTAGCAAGACTGCCGGTTTGCTGCCCCATCGCATATGGCAGAAGCTCAAACGAACCGCCGGACTCAATATCGGCGAGTCCCGTCAGAAGCCCGGCTTGTGAGAGATCGCTGGGATTGTTCCTGTCATATTGTGTCCATGAGATGATGACCCGGCTCGTCCGGGGATACACACGGTAGAGGAGAACGGACCACTTCTGCTCTCCGACGCTGGGAAACCGGAGGCTCTTGAACGGGATCGCGAGTTCCGCGGTCCAGCCTGAGTCATTGCGGGCAGCCGCGGAGTGCCATACGAGATCGAAACTCTCATCTTCATTATTCAGAGTCTTCATCAGATCTGCCTGAATGCCGAACGGATTGACGGCGAACTCATAGCCGCGCTGGAAGTCGCCGTAGGTATCCAAAATCGCCATCACGAAATCATCCTGAAAAATCCGATCCCGGTCAGTCATGTTGGCTCTGATTGCTCCGGGGTCCGAGTCGTAGCAGCGAAATCCGATGTAGAGGTAATCGTTCGTGTAGAGGGCCGTAGCGAAGGTAATTTGCGGTGCGCGAACGTTTTCACCCGGTGAAATCTCATAGGAGAGGTTCACCGGCTGGCCCAGTTTCCAGAGTGGGTCGTCGAGTTTCCCCGTAAGCTGCACCGACCTCTCGACGCGGGTGGCTTGAAAACGCGGCTTCGAGTCCTGATCTCCGATGCCGCCGTACGTCGATTGAGAAATCGAGAATAAGAAGAGAAGGGTAGCGAGAAAAATGGCCGGAGATTTCATAACGGTGCTCTGCTCTCGTGAAGGAAGGGATCGTCAAGCGCTATTGACCTGATATATGACGCCAAAAAGTCAAGAAAGGTTGCACCTTGTGACGAATCGGCTGGTTTTCGGGACAGGCTCCCGATGTGACCGTGTCATTCCAGATTGTAAGAATTGTACAAGAGGGAGGGGCTCGTGTGGAGGAGCATCAGGTTCGTCAGCAAGGGCCGGGTTGCTCTTCAGGCAGGAATCAGTTACGTTTGCTCTGCCTGCGTGACGGGCACAACTGCGCGTTTGTCTGAACAGTCAACAACTCGAGTTGTTCAAAACTAGGGAAGCACATGTATGACCTCGCGTGAAAGAGTATTGAGTTCTTATGAGGGTCGCGGCTACGATCGCATACCGATCAAACACGAAGGAACGCCCGAAGTGAACCGTATGATCATGGAGCATTTCGGACTCAGCAATATGGAGCAGGTGTTGCGCGTGGTGGGTGACGACTTCCGGTATGTAGAACCTATCTACATCGGTCCTGAGTTGCGCACGTTTCCTGATGGAAGCATCGAAGGGTATTTTGGTGAACGGTACCGATACGCACAGTTCGAAGGGGGTCGTTACCTCGAAGCGTGTTACCTGCCGTATGCCGGAATTGAGACACTGGACAAACTTGATCGCTCGCATTTTCCAACCGCTGATTGGTTCGATTATTCGACAATCCGCGAACAATGTGAGGCCCTGAAAGGTCGGTATGCGATCTGTTTCGGGACGGCAGGGGATATGGATTTCATCAACAGTATTGGCCGCGCGCGAGGCATGGAAGAAGTACTTACCGATCTGCTTACGGACAACGAAGTCTTCATGGAGATCATGGACGCGCGGTTCAACTTCTATTATGAACAACATCGCCGTGTTCTCGAGGCAGCGGGAGGATTGATCGACTTCACTCATGTCGGAGATGATCTCGGGAACCAGCGGGGACAGATGATCAGTCACGAGACATTCGAGAAGCACTTTGCACCGAAGTACAAAAAATACTTTGAGATGGTGCACAGCTACGGTGCGCGAACAATGATGCACATGTGCGGCACGGTGGAAGCATTTCTGCCCCGGTTGATCGAGATCGGTCTTGACGTTCAGGATGTGGTCCAACCGACGACTCCGGAAATGGATATCGGATACCTTAAGACAAAGTACGGCGATCGGCTCCGCTTCTGTGGATCGGTGTGCGTGCAGACGACCATGGCATGGGGATCGGTTGCGGATGTGGAGCGGGAAGTGCGACGGAGATTAGAGCTCTTTCCCAAGGGGGGACTCTTTCTTGGACCTTCTCACGCGATTCAGGTAGGGTCGCCGCTGGAAAACATCATCGCGCTCTACAAAACGGCGGGTTCGCTCACCGAGAAAATTGATGAGAGCATCCTCGGCGCTGAAACGGGGAAAGAGCCGGAGAAGATCAACATGTCAAAACTGTTCTGAATCGAAATTCCTTTGCCAAACCCAAAATACCAAATCCGAAATCCGAAACAAGCTCGAAGTCCAAATTCTCGAAACGCAATTGGATTCTGCGAGATCTTCATTCGGATTTGTTTCGAATTTCGATATTCGGATTTCGAGTTTGCTATTCTATGACATCACGAGAACGCGTTCTTACTTCGATGCGCCGGACCGGAAAGCCCGACCGCGTGCCGTTCGAAATCAGTTGGGGTGCGTTTACGCCCGGACTGATGGAGATCTATCGCCAACGCACCGGCTCGACGCTTGATCCTGCTGAGTACTTCGATTTCGATACGCGACTGGTGAACCTTGATCCCACGAGAAGAAAGGTTGACCACGCAGCGAGGTTCGAAGAGGTGCCGCCGCCCGACACCGTCTGGGATGAGTGGGGATACGGCGGAGTACGTGGCTCACTCGAACACTTTCTTGAGTACCGTTATCATCCGCTTGCGTCGTGCACATCGCCGGAAGATGTGTTTGAGTATTCCTGGCCGGATGTCGATGCCGACTACCGTTTTGAAGGGGTGGAGCGCGCAACCCGGTCATATCAGGAACGCGGCTACGCGGTTGCCGGAGAGCTGTATCTGACAATCTTCGAAACATCCTGGCTCATGCGCGGAATGGAAACTCTGCTCCTCGATTTCTTCCGCAATCAGAATCTTGTGCACGCGATCTTCGAATCTATCACGGAACTCCGAATCCGACAGGCCCGGAAGTATGCAGCGATCGGTGTGGATGTTTTGAGACTCGGAGACGATGTGGCAACGCAGCGTGGTCCGATCATGGCTGTTGAGTTGTACCGGGAGTTTCTGAAGCCCCGGATCGCGCGCATTATTGCCGCGGCAAAGGAAGTGAAACCTGATATTCTCGTCTTCATGCACTCCGATGGAGCGATGGCGGACTTCATCCCGGAATATATCGACGTCGGGGTTGACATCGTGAATCCGATACAGCCTGAATGCAACAATCTGGCGGAGATTGGCCGGAAGTATGGAGACAAGATTTCCTTCTGGGGAGGGATCGGAACGCAGTCGACGATGCCGTACGGTTCTCCGGCTGAGGTGAAGGCGAAGGTGAGGGAGGTCCGGGAGCACCTTGGACGTCATGGCGGTTTGCTGCTTGCTCCGTCGCACATCCTGGAACCAGAAGTTCCGTGGGAGAATGTTGTGGCCTTCGTCGAAGCTGCCCGCCAGGCGACGTACTGAGCTGCACACTCATTTTCATTTCTTCATGTCCTGGTGTCTTCGTGGTTGAATCTCAGTAGGGAGCCGATGTCAAAGCAGAACGAAGCGAAGCCCCTTGTCATTCGATGTACGAACTGCAAGCAGTTGCGCGAGCCGGATTTCAACGAGACGACGCGCAGGTATGTCTGTCCGATCTGTGCCGCGCCGGTGGATGCACAGGTCTTGATTGAAAAGAAGAAACGCGGTATACGATGATGCACACCGTTGCGCGCATTTCCTCCCTGCGATCACGGTCTAACGACTGAAAGTCGCACCTCCCCGCGCGGAATTCCCGAAGGTGCACCCCAACGTTTTCGGCCAATGTTTTAGCACTCTTGAAGCGTCAATTGATATTCCCTTTGCGAAGTGCTATGTTGGATCGTCAGCACCGTCCACCCAAAGCCAGAGATGATTCCTCCTCCCGGAGGCCGCATGTCTCACGCCTTCGCACTTGCTCACGCTGTTCAACATCATAGCCCATGATCGGCACGACGGTCTCTCACTACAAGATTCTTGAGAGGCTGGGTGGTGGCGGTATGGGAGTGGTCTACAAGGCTCAGGACTTGAAGCTGAAGCGCCTTGTGGCTCTCAAGTTTCTTCCTCCCGGATTCACGTCCGATGAACGCGCCAGAACGCGATTTATCAACGAAGCGCGGGTCATCTCCGCTCTTCAGCACAACAACATCTGCACGGTTCACGACATCGATGAGACGAGCGATGGACAGACGTTCATTGTAATGGATTTGTACGAAGGTGAGTCGCTCGCGAAGAAGATTGAACGCGGACCTCTTCCGGTCGGTGAAGCCACCGACATCGCGTTCCAGATCGCACTCGGTCTTACCGCGGCGCACAGCAAAGGCATCATCCATCGTGACGTCAAGCCGGCGAACATCCTGGTCACCGGCGATCGGGTCGTGAAGATCGTCGACTTTGGTCTTGCCAAGTTCGTGCAATCGCCGCAGATCACCAAGGAGGGGAGTGCATTGGGGACGACGACGTACATGTCTCCCGAGCAACTCAGAGGGGAAGAAGTTGATGAGCGAACGGACATCTGGTCATTCGGCGTGGTTCTGTACCAGATGCTGACAGGAGTTCCCCCGTTCCGTGCGGACTTTGATCAGGCGGTGATGTATCAGATCAGTTGTGAAGATCCGCCGGCCATCGCCTCCTTGCGTGCAGATGTTCCGCAACTTCTTACGGATCTCGTCAAGGCATGTCTTGAGAAAGACAAAGCGAACAGACCACAGTCGGCGAGTAGTGTTGCGCAGCAGCTCGGGGTGAGAGACGAACTGGGACGGGATCGCAGGAGGATCGACTGGAAGGCTTCAATTTTCTCGGTGATTGCGGTAGCAACAGCGATCTTGCTGCTGGTACTGGTAAAGGATCTGGTCATTCCGTCGCCGCCTCAAAAACTGCACTTGGCGGTCTTGCCGTTTGTCGACGAATCAGGTAACGCATCGATTGTCGAATTCAGGTCGGAAATCCAACGACTCTTTGTAACACACCTGCATTCTGAGAAGTATGCTGACACGAACGTCACCGTGGAAGATCGTCGTCGTTTCAACGATGCGCTCCTCCGGGAGCTTCACGCGGAGAATCCAGCCCGAACGAACGAGCTATTCGATTTCTTGGGTGGTCGTGGATATGATTTCGTGATCGATGGAGGTCTCACGAATTCGAGCCGGGGCGGCTACGTGATTCAAGCGAACCTCATGAAGAAGTCGGAAGGATATCAGAGCGTTGAGGAGTTCAAGGGCCACATTCGCACCAACTCCGAAATCGACTCTGTTGCCCAAGCAATGTGCCGTCAGGTGTTGGCGTATTTGAAGGTGATGGTTCTGGAGGTGAAGTCCGAAATGGGAGTATGGAAGCGAAATCGCCCCGGAAACTGGGCGGCGGTTGCAAGACTCGAGGATGCGTACGATTCTTACTGCAATAATGACCGACGGCAAGCGAACGAAGCATTGGCAGATGCGGTAAGGCTCGATTCCGATTTCGTTTCCCCTCGAATATGGCTTGCGGCAGCACAACGGAGAAGCGATCCGGGCGCTGCGTCGAGAAACTATGAGATCCTTCTGAGACTAAGGCCGCGTGCCGATCGATTCGAACAATCGATGATCGATTGGCTGGGTGCTTATCTCGACTATAGTGCCCGGGGACAGGTGCGGGCGCTTAACAAAGCGATGCCATTTGACCCGCGCAATCGCATTTTGCTCGCGAACCTTGCAGGTGCATTTTCAGAAATGCATGACACACTTCAGGCTCTGGCAGCATATCGATATTGTATTGAGAGCAAATGGAAGTTCAAGCCGTTCTATTCCATACCAGTGCGGTACTACCTGGGTCTTGGAGATCTGGATGCAGCGAGGGAAGTGTTGCTTGTATGGAAGAACATAGATACAAGCTCCATATCGCCGATGATCTACGGCTGGTTGAGTGCGATAGAATCTCGCAAGGGGAACACAGGGGATGCGTTGAGATGGAGAGACCAGCTTCTGATAGCTTGCGAAGATTCCGCTGTGGCGTGGAAAAGCTACGTGCTTGGTGCCTGTCTTGTCGATGCTGGAGTGCTTGTTGAGGGAGAGAACCTGCTAGGAGTGGCGATTTCGCTGGAGCAAAAGAATCTTGAGTTCCGGGAGAAGCTCGCGGACGCGCTCTTGCTTAGGAGAGATACGGCGGCCGCGGTTGCAGAGTACAGGATTGCCGTTGAAATGAATCCCGGGTTAAAAAGTGTGAGGCTCAAACTAGGAAATGTCTTCAGAGCGAATGGGGACATTGCCCGGGCAAAGGAACACTATGGAAGTTATTTGAAAGTGGATTCACTGAGTTTTGATGCACAGTGGATTCGGAAATGGATCCAGGCAGTTCAATAGTGCTCAAGGGAGCAGTCACACGTGGGATCAATGTTGTTGTTTGGAACGCTTGTTCAACTACGTCATGGGAGCCGTTATGTCATGGGCCGATGAAGGAATTGTGTGCTACGTCTCCAAATGCAAAGCGTCAGACCTGCAGCCTCTCTTCCGACGAGTGAGTGGCAGATTGAAGAACCGCTACTCTTTATCCGCCGCGACTTTGCGGGAGAGTCGTCGAAACGCTCAACTCGATGTGCTGTGTTACCTCGCGAACAAACATCGGAAGAATCACATACGTCTATATCATCTTTACAACGCTGCAACCGACGATCACATCTTCACCACTTCGGAGGCAGAGGTGCGCGAGTATAAAAAGAACAGTGGCTGGAAAGATGGGCCTATTGCAGTTTATGCGATGCCGCATGCCTGTCCCGACCACGTACCGTTGTTTCGTGCCTACAACAAAGAGCTTGGCGATCATCTCTATACTACTGACATACGGGAGGTCGACAAAAAGGGTCCCAAAATCACAAAGAAACAATTGGAGTCCTTGATTAGAGAACAACTGAAAGGGTATTGCCACAGGAAATTCAATGTGTACCTCCCCGACAAGTTGTACTTCTGTACTACTGAGAAAGTGGCGGATGTGATCATCAGCGGTTCGGATCTTATTAAGAGACGGGTAAGAGGGCAGTCGTTCGATTGTACTGAATTTGCCCACCTACTGAAGGCAGAATTCATCGATGACATCTACTATGAGCGGACTAGGTCGATGCCATATGCGTTCGGTATGTTATGGGGCCAGAGCACCAAGGGGGGGCACGCTGTGAACTTCATCGTTGTGAGCGAAGGGCACAAGGGAGACTTCAAGCTGATTCTCATAGAACCTCCGCAGGAAGGTGAGCCAGCAAAGAAATATTTTCCTAGCGACGGCTACATGAAGAGCATCAAGTTAGCCATTTGCTAGCGGACTACCGTCGAAGGTATACTTTGACAAGCGACATTCCATCACTACACGCAATACTGGCGATGACCTGTGTCCTCCGACCAGACTTGAGGAAGCTACTTCCCTGCACATATCAGGCAAGACGGGCTCAGATTCATTGAGAATTGCAGTCTTAAAACCCCGATTCATTAAACTCACAGCGGAGATTGCGGCCGAGGCGGGAGAAGGACGAGCCCCCAACTCAAATCAGTGTATTGTAGATGTCAGGTTCGCTAATGACGACAAAGACGCTTTCCTGCAAGAAAGCGCGTTTCAACTAGACCAAACAACGGGAGGCCAATATGGCAAGAAGAAATATCAGGACACCGATGCCAATAGTGATTCCGCCGAGAGAGGGTGACAATCCCTACAGTTTTGTTGCCCTGGAGGATGTCTACAACAGATGTCTGTGGGATAGTGTTTTCCTGGAGAAGTTGGAGAAGGCGGTTGAGGACGTCTTCAACGCTTCCAGCGATAGGGAAAAGGAAGCAGAAGAGCCCGAAGCCAGGAGAAAACTGACCGAGGTGCTTCTTAAAGAAGGATATGTTCTGCCTCAGCCGTGCTTTGACGCCCTGTTCAACAAGCTCATCAATAATAAATCTCGTGAGTGTCTCGACAAGAAGGCTATGAAAGAAAAATGGCCTTGGGACAAGGAGCAAGAACACACGCACCCCGGTCACATTGGTGCGGGATGTCAATGGCCTGATTGTCCTGATTCGGCCACATGAGGATTCCGAGAACAAAGTCGTACCGAAGGGCGTTCGTAGCGACTCAATCCGGTGCAATTCGGCGTTTGCTGGAAAAGTACTTCGGCCAAGGGCGTCGTCGCGGTTCCAAGCTGAGTCCAGGTGCCTGGTGCCGCTTGCCATACTGGAGAGTTCTACCAGCTGCGCTTCGAAAGTGCTCAACAGTCCGGACGCGGAGGGGGGTGCTTCGGAACAAAACGTTAAGAGAACTCCAGTGGGCTCAGTATTGCCTCTTTCTCTTCATCCGTTTCCAAGACGACATCTTCGACGGGCAGTCACAGGATAAAGTCGCGGTCTATGCCGCCGATCAGTGTTTGTTCGAGGCTGACAGAATCTTCGCGAAGCATTTCGCTCCTCAGTCGTGGTTCTGGAGAGAATACAGGGAATGCCTTCGCATCACTACGCAATCGATTGTTGAAGTAGATGCGCTCCAACGCAGTCCGGACACCAGACCCGAAGAGCTTCTAGATGGCTATGCCCGGGTGAGCGCTGTCTTGAAGGTCGGCTCGGCGGCGGTCTGTGCGCATTATGGCAACAAGAGGGCGTACCGCAGAGTCTCCCTGTTCTGTGATGAAATGGCAAAGGCGGGACAGATCATAGACGATTTGCGTGATCTGGAAGAGGACATGAGCAGGAAACGATACAATTACGTTGCGAATGACCTGCGGCGATCAGAGATGGAGATGCCTCGTCGGTTGAGATCAAACGAACTGATGAACCGGTTGCGCATGCTGGCGACAATGGAGCGAATCCGTGAAGAGGTCAAGACTCATGTTCTGAAGGCGGGCGAGATCATCGCGCCATTGAAGATACCAGAGATTCCAAAGTATCTTTCGAAATACGTCGAGAGCGTCTCTGCCAACTACTAATTGATCAGGTAACAAAGTCAGCGAGGCTGGATCCCTTCTTTGATATTGAAGAGCTGCCTCCATTCTCACAAAACCATTAGGAAAGGGACCGACATGCCCATCGATGCTCTCAATTCTATCGTTTCACTGCTTCTTTCCATCAGTCTTGCTGCAGAAAGGCTGGTGACGATTTTGAAAACGTTCGTTCCTTGGCTCGCAATCGAGCAAACCGATGACAAAGGGGCGGTCGACTTGAAGAAAGACAAGGGGCGACGTCTTGTGGTACAGCTGATTGCGTTTGTCTCGTGTTGGGTCACGTCGGCTTTGTTGGTTGACGGTGGATTCAACCTCAACGGTGTGCTGACGATAGGTTCCGGGCCCGGCACCATTTACATACATGTAGCAGTTGCGGGATTGCTGGCAAGCGGCGGGTCGGCGTTCTGGGCCAGTATCCTGGGCTTACTCAAGGCCCTCAAAGACTTGCGTACCTACCAGGCTGCTGCGGAGAAAAAGAAGCTAAATACCTAACGCAATGGGGATGGGATGATCACCAAGAAGCCCGGCCATCACTGACCGGGCTTCTTTGTGTTGATGAAACCTTAACGGCTTGATTGACACAACATCTTCTCACTTCATAAGCACAACCTTACGGGATGAAGTGAATACTTTCAACGACTGTGACGATTCTGTCAGCAGGCGTACGATGTAGATACCGCTTGGCAATCCATTCGCTGTCCACTCCACTTCGTAGTACCCCGTCGAGCGCTCCCCATTGATCAGCTCGGCAACGACGTTGCCGAGAATACTGTAGACGGCAAGCCTGACATTACTCCGTTCTGGGACAGCGTATCTGATGCGCGTCGAGGGATTAAACGGATTTGGATACGCTTCGTGCAATACATAGTCAACAGGGACGATTGACAGGAGGTACTCAACGCTTGTTGCAGGCGATGAATCGACGCTGAAGCTGCTGGCCAGCGTTGCCGTGCCGCCACCGGGTGCAGAGTTCATCACGACGACCGATCTCGCGCCGAGAGTTGCTGAGCTCGGTACGGTGATATTCACCAACATCTCCATCGACGTTCTGAAACTGATGGAATTGATGATGATGTCGGATCCGAAGCTCAGGCTCGTTACACCGTCAAAGAATCCTGAACCAGTCACAGTCACGTTGATTCTGCTTCCCCGACCAGCTTTTGAAGGTGTGAGAGCTGTGATGGTCGGCTCGGGGTTGTTGACTGTGAATCCACCGCTGATCGCGGCCGTTCCTCCACCGGGCGATGCATTTTTTACCGTTACGTTTCTGGAGCCCGCTGGCGCGTCAATGTCGATCGTAATGGCGGCTGTACACCTGGTGGGCGAAGACACCGCGAGAGCGTTCACCGCAATGCCGTTCCCGAATTCGACCGTCGTAACGCCCTGGAAGAAATTCGTACCAGCTAGCACGACGCTCACTGATTCGCCCCTAATGCCGCTGGTGGGAGTGATGTTCGTGAGGCTTGGGGATGGATTTGTGACGACAAGACCACCGGTGAGAGTGGCTGTTCCTCCGCCGGGTCCGGAGTTGGTTATAATGACATTGCGCGGCCCGGCAGCAGCATCAGACGAAATCGCAATGACGGCCACCAGCTCAGATGCGCTCGATATTGTGACAGAGTTGATGCTGATCCCCGAACCAAAATCTATTCCTGTGATTCCGGAGATGAAATTGGCGCCAACGCAGGTAACGGTTAGGGAGGTCCCTCGGGTGCCGCTTGATGGAGTGATGCTGGTCAGGGTTGGTGCTGGATTCCCAATCACGAAGGCACCTGGCAGGGTTGCCGTTCCGCCGCCGGGAGCTGGAGTGGTTACAGTAACGTCGCGAGAACCCGTCGGAGCTGATCCGGAGATCGTGATACTCAGATTGATCTGCGAGGCGCTCACCACGGTTGTGCTATTGACCGTGACTCCTGCTCCCGAGAAACTCACAACGCTAAGTCCGCTGACGAAGCCCGATCCCGTAAGCGTAACCGACATCGTTTCTCCGGCGGATCCCGTCGTCGGAGATATGCTGGTGAGTGTCGGTGCCGGATTCGCAATCGTGAATGCGCCAGCCAGTAGTGCTGTTCCTCCACCGGGTGCGGGATTGGTGACCTGAACATCGCGCGCTCCCGTACCCGCAGTTCCCGCTATTGTGATGTTGACAGTCATTTGCGTTGTGTTGATGACTGTTATGCTATTGACCGATATCCCGACGCCGGAGAAAGTCGCTGTTGTGACACTGCTGGTGAAGCCCGAACCGGTAAATGCAATCGCTATCGTTTCGCCCGGCATCCCTGACGACGGAGAAATGCTTGTGAGGGTTGGGACCGGATTGGCGACGGTGAACGCACCTGGTAGCGTAGCAGTTCCGCCTCCTGGTGCAGGATTGGTGACCGTGACGTCCCGCTGACCGACAGTTGCGGCCGAGGCAATTCTCACGAAAACTCTCGCTTGAGCAGCACTGTCCACCCTCACGCTGTCTACGCTTATTCCAGTACCAGAGAAGCTCACGAGGGTAGTTCCTTGAACAAATCCCGAACCCCTGAGTGTGACAACAACGGATTGGCCTGGAATCCCGGAAGAAGGAGATATGCTCGCGAGAGTCGGAACCGGGTTGGCGACGGTAAACGCGCCAGTAAGGGTAGCGGTTCCACCTCCGGGTGCAGGATTGGTTACTGTGACATCCCGGACTCCGGCTGCTGCTGTCGAGGAGATGGTTGTGTAAACGGTTGCCTGAGAAACGCTGTCCACTCTCACGCTGTCGACCGTAATTCCGGTGCCGGAGAACTTGACTGTTGTAATGCCGGGGGCAAATCCGGAACCCTTCAGAGTGACAACAACCGTTCTGCCCGGCAATCCTGTCACAGGTGTTACGCTCGTCAGTGTGAGTGCAGGATTTGTTACGGTGAATGAGCCCGCCAATGTCGCCGTGCCTCCGCCAGGCGCCGGATTGGAAACGGTAACGTCCCTCACCCCAGGCGCGGCTCCTGAGAGAATGTTCACATATGCCGTCGCTTTTGAAGCGCTATCCACTTTCACGCTGTCAACAGTGATCCCCGTGCCTGAAAATCTGACTGTTGTAATGCCGCTGACGAATCCGCGTCCTTGAACAACAACTGTCAGACGGCGACCGGAAGCGCTCGATGGCGGCGTGATGCCTGCAAGCGAAGGCGCAGGATATGCGACGCTGAACGCAGCGGCAAGTGTTGCCGTTCCGCCGCCGGGTCCAGGATTCGTGACCGTGACATTACGGAGCTCTCCCGTGGCACTAGCAGCAATGCTGATGGCGGCTGTTGCCACACCAGTGCTGTCGATCTTGAGGCTGTCTATGGAGACTCCGGTTCCTGAGAAGGAAACAGTGGTGACTCCGTGAATGAATCCCGATCCATTGAGGGTGACAGTCATTTTGTTGCCGGGGAGTCCAGAGGTTGGCGAAATGGTCACCAAGGTCGGTACCGGATTCTGTATGGTGAACGCACCGGACAATGTTGATGATCCACCTCCCGGTGGAGAATTCTCGACAGTAATGTCCCGAAGACCCGGAGCAGCGCTCCCGTTGATGGTGACGTCGATAGAGATCTGCGTTGAGCTGACGATGGTGACGTTATTGATCGTGATCCCTGTACCCGAGAAACTCACCGTGGAGATGCCATTCGAGAAGCCTGTGCCGGTGAGGAGAAGAGTGAGGGACTGACCCCGGAAACCTGTAGCCGGAGTGAGATCTGAGAGGGTCGGAGCAGTGTTGCCAACATTCAAGGCTCCGCTCAGAGTTGCCGTTCCACCGCCCGGGAGAGCATTTGTCACAGAGACATCTCTCGATCCGGACGCGGCTCCCGATGCAATCGTTACTTTAATGATGATCTGAGTGCTGCTTTGGACTTTAGTGCTGTCAATCGTAATGCCGGTTCCGGAAATACTCACTGAACTGACACCTGTTGCGAATCCGCTTCCAGTCAGCGTGATGTTGAGAGTTTCTCCCGGCGCTCCTGTCGACGGAGAGATGCTTGTCAGCGTAGGCGCCAGATTCCCGACCGTCAGGCCTGCAGTCAATGTCGCGGAACCCGCTGAAGGATTTGTCACAGAGACATCACGTGAGCCAGTTGCCGCACTTGCTCCGATGGTTACATTCACTGTGATCTGTGTTGTGCTATCGACAGTGGTGGAATTGATGGTGATTCCAGTTCCGCTGAAGCTGACCGTAGTGACGCCGGTGACGAAGTTTGTTCCCTTCAGAATGATGTTGCGAGTCGTGCCGACAGCTGCAGTCTCTGGTGAAACACTCACGAGCGTCGGAGCGGAGATCGATTCTCCCGCGGTCCAGCGTGAGAATGAAGTGACGCCGCTGAGCGAAATGGAATTAGCTGATGTATTTACCGTGCCAGCGCGGTTCGTCCAGGTCGAGCCGCCGTCAGTGGACTGATAAAGAACGAGCTTGGATTCAGTCAATCCATTGAGCTCACCGTCGAGATAGCGGAACACGACGGTCGATCCAAGTCCGGTGTTCGTCGCCGGAGAGACATCGAAGTATCGCTTGATTGATGAGCCATACGGCAGAGTGGAAGCCGACCCGGTAACGCGTGTCACCGTTGTCGTGCCGAGCCACACCGATGGATCGAAGATCTCCAGTCCCAGGCCTCCGAACGTCTGGTTCACTCCACTAGTGCAGACACGAGTCGTCGTGAGTTTGCCGATCACAGAGTATGGGGTAGTCTCGGTCAATGAGGCAAGGGTCCCCAACATGAGTGTGTCCGCGCCAGTGGCAACATTTCCTGCGGTCAGCGTGAGTGTGTCAGTCACCATCAACTTCTTGCTCAGTGTAATTCCTGCGGAATTATTGACTTCCAGGTTCAGAACAGAAGTCGGGAATCCGTTCCCCGTGGACTGTGCGAGAGAACCCGTAAACTTGTAGTTTGCCAGCGGGTCAAGCGTTCGTGTGCCTGTGACCTGAATATTGCCCGTTGTACCGGTTGTTGTGATTCCGGCCGGCGACCCGATGCCAAGCGTCGCATACGATGACAACGTGAAATCGCCGCTTCCCGTCACATTCATTGATCCGCACAGGAGTGTTCCATTGACCGTCAGGCTTCCACCGGCTGACACGGGAAGATCAGACTGTAGCTGTATTGTCCGAGATGCATCCACGACAAGAATATGCTTGGAGTCTGTAACCGTCCCTGCCATGTTAAGGTACGCCGGACCGCTCCCGGTGAAGTTGAACGTGGGTATGCCGGTGCTTGTTGCCGCTGTGTATGTTCCGGCAGTCTTGTTGAAGGAATCAAGAAAACTAAACGTGGGATTGCCTGTTCCATCAGTCCCGACAAATGTTCCGCCAGCAAGTGAGAATGTTCCGGTGACGGTGTGGACCGGCGTGCCACTTGTTGTACCGGTGAATGTGGCCGTTCCCTGTATCGTCAGGTCTCCGCTGATCGACATGGAAGTTGAGCCGGGATTGTGGGAGCCTGAGCTGAGAATTAGATGATAGTAGGGGAGTTCGTACGACGTCGCAGAACTTGTCTTTAATTCGATCGTAGATCCCGTGGCAAAGGTTGTGGCGAAAGCCGAGAATGGAGAATCACCGCTGCTCTGATTGTGAATGTACTTCGAGGTCCCGCTCAGGAGCAAATCTTCATCGATGGCAGATCCCACAGCGCTGATCACTCTGTTCCCCGCTCCGGGGGAACCATTGTTTTCCAAAATCCCTCCGTCGAGCACCTGGAGGTCGATCCCGGCAGTGAGGTTGTTCCCCACTCTCAAGAGATCTGTTGTCGTGCCTTCAAGGCGCAATGTGATGGCATTCGTGTTTCCTGTGTACCCGACCACGAGACTCCGAACCGTCTGGCTGGAAAGGGCGTCCAGCGTCACGACATAACTTCCCGTCACGCTCGTATTGTCGAGTGAGACATCATCGAATGCGCCAGGCACTCCATCTGGATTCCAGTTCGTGGCGGTGGTCCACTTCCCGTCTCCTCCTCCGCCATCCCACGTGCGTGCAACACTCATGATTTCGCCGACTGCGAAGTCACTGAATGAAGTGAGCGAGGTTATCTCCGTGCTTGTGGCCGTCGTTGTACCAACAGTGGGGTATGACCAGGTTGTACCGTCGTGTTTCCCGACTGCAAAATTTGCCGTGTTGGCACCTGCATCGAGTATCGCCGGAGTGAAATTGAACACTGCATCGAATGTTGCTGTCACACCGTCATTCACGAGTGACCAGAACGCATTCACATTCTTTGACGCGTTGATTAGGGAAGAGCCGAGCTGCGGATGGGCGCCGGAGGACGCGGAAGCTGTCAACATGCCCGACGCAGAGATCCCGGTGAATGTGAGATCGATTGGCAGAGACTCTGTAGCGGTGCCAACTTCAAATCGCATGCTCTCCGTTCCAACGAGAACCGACTTCTTCAGTCGTCCGTACACATGTCCGGTTGTCGCTACGACGTTGCCGGCTTCACCCATGGTGACTGTGTTGGCTCCCGTAGCGAGAACACCGATGGACAGTGAAAGGGTGCCCACGACCATGGCATCCCCGGTCAGCGTAACTCCCGCGGGATTGCTGATCGTCAGGTTCTTGAATGCTGTCGTCGCGGTAGCTTTCAGATCCTGAGCTGTGGAACCATCGAGAACGGTTTCGCCCGCCGTGGTACCGTATGTGCCTTTGTTCTCGAAGAGCTTTTTGAAATGGTACGAGAAGTTGCCAGGCTCGAATGTCACTCCGGCATCGAGAGTAAAATCGCCGAGGACGGTGAACCCTCCAACCGAATCGATTTTGGTGCCGCTACCGCTGAACTTCAGATTGCCGAAAGTCAAGCCCGCCGGGTAGTGATGGATTGCCTGATCCACCGTCGTATCGAAATCCACTGTTGTTGCGGGGCCGAGGTTGACCGTGGCATAGCCTTGAGGAAATCCACTAGTGTGCCCAATAACAAGTGTCGAGTTGTTCTCAACGGAGAAGAAACCCGCTGGTGGTCCGGCAGCAATCGTCAACTTCGCAGGCGACGGTGCCTCGGTTGGTCCAGGGCCGGTATAGGCGTTCGCCGTATATCTGGAGAGATCGAACGTGCCGTTGACAAGTGAGAAAGTTCCCATGACTCCAAAATTCGAGCCTGCCGTTGCCGTGCCTCCGAGCTTGTCTATTGTGAGATTGTAGTAGTTCAACCCTCCGGCAACGGTTTGAGGACTGGAGCCTGTATAGCTGACGGTCCCCGTCTCTGTCGTGAATGACGCGGCCGGTTCCAGCTTCAGCGGTTCTGGTGTACCGGTCAATGTCAATGTGCCTGACGGTAGATAGAACGTCTTGCTCGTATCGATGACAATGCGTGCGATCGTGTGGTCGCTTGAAAGCGTCAGGGATCCACTTGAAGGATCGGCCACGACCTCGGAAGAGAACGTGCCGCTTCCCGTGAGCGTCGGAGATGCACCGCTAAACACGGTCTTGGATGTCACGGTCCCGTTGTTTGTGAACATCTTTGAGGAGCCGGCGAACTCGATCGACGTCGTGCTCGTAAGCGTGGCACCAGGCTCCGTGATGATGCCTCCCTGGAGCGGACCGTTTGCCGATGTCGTTCCCGCGGTCACCCAGAGCGTCGGATAGAAATTGCCGCTCGTGTGAATTGTAAGCATCCCCTGTGTGGCCAGAAGCCCGGGGCCATTGACAGTTCCCTCCTCTACAAAGGTATCTCCGGGGCCGCCATCCAGTGTCAGGGTTTTGGTTGCAGCGATTGAAAGTGAACCGTTATGGCGAACGATCAGGTTATCAAGCGTCATGTCTGACAATACGCTCATCGTGTGATTCGCGAGAACATTGATGGCACCGTCCGCCTGAGCCGGTGCAGAGGCCGCGGCTGTCCAGACGGATCCGTCAAACTTTTCCCAATTTGTCGCCAGGGACCAGTCACCGCTTTGTTTTGACCTGAAATCGCCGCTGCCAGCGCTCGGAGCATCTGAAACGAGCCAGACCGGTCCGTCTGTGAATGTTCCAGGATTTCCCTTGCCTGAGTTGTCCGCCGTTGTCACTCCGCTGCCTTCATCGAGACGCCAATATCCGACGAGGCCTGCCTCGTTTCCAACAAGCCGGCTCTTCATTGCGCCCTGAATCTGAGTTTGTGTCCTGGCCACATCCCAGATGCGGACCTCGTCGATGTTTCCTTTCCAGCTTTCGCGCGGTATCATCTCGGGACGGTTTGAACCGATCCTGACTTTCTTGGCGAGGTTGTATGAAATCGTGCCTGTTTGGCTTGCAGTCGCCTCCAACACGCCGTTGACGTAGATTGAGGCGGTCGAGCCGTCATACACGGCTGCGACGTGATGCCATTGATTCAAGGCCATTTCCTTGGTTCCGGAAAGCTGCAGAAGTGTTCCGCCCAGGTTCACTTCAAACCCGAACTTCTTCGTAGTGCCATACGCTTCAAGGGCCCATGAAATGTAGGGATAGGTTGCACCAGAGTAGTCTCGCTCGATGATCTTCGCCCAGTTAGACTGGACGTCTGTCGGTTTTACCCATGCCTCGAGCGTGATCGTTGTCGCGGGGGCGATGTTCGTGGCGGTTCCACAGTCGAGATGCGATGTGACACCGTCAAACTGCAGTGCCTTCCCCATGGTGAGGGGCGGAGGCGACATTGTGCGATTCTCCAGAATCGAGATGCTTGATGCCCCATAGTTCGAGACCACCATGTCGGGTTTCGAGTCCCCGTTGATGTCAGTCATGTTGACTGCGTACGAACCGGTCATCACGTAGAAGTCAACCTTCGGACCGAAAGAGCTGCTGGTAAAACTTCCGGAGGTGGTTTTGTTCTTGAAGACGCTCACCGCATTGGAGCCGTAGTGAGCAATGACAATATCCGGTTTTCCATCTCCGTCGATATCGTTCACCGCTGCGTGTGATGGATTCGTGTTGACGGTGATATCAAGGGGCAAGGAGAAGCTGGCGGAGTCGGCGGTGCTGACGTTCCTGAAGATGGAGACGTTCCCACTTCCATAGTTCGGTACGACCACATCTGGTTTCCCGTCATTGTCAAGATCGGCGACGGCGAATCTCATGGTCGTCGTTCCGGCCATGAAATCAAGTCGTCCGGCAAACGAGGTCGCGTCGATGAATCCGGGCGAGGATGTGCTTCGGAACACTGAGAAGGTGTTGCTGTTTCTATTAACCAGAACAATGTCTTTTCGCCCGTCTCCGTTAATATCAGACAAATGCGCATCCAAGGGGGTTGCCCCTGTCGCAAAATCAACTTTCGGCTGCATCGAGACTGATCCTATGACGCTTGTATTTCTGAAAACGGAGACGGTGTTCGCCGAAGCATTGGTGACAGCAAGATCAGGTTTGCCGTCACCGTCAATGTCCCCAACGGCCACGCCGTCAGCGCCGGTCCCCGCGGGGAAATCGACCCTGGCAGCAAACGTTGAGGCGTTTATTGTTCCGGATGTCGAGGTGTTTCTGTAAATGGAGACAGAGCCGCTAGAGAAGTTCGTCACGATGAGATCGAGCTTTCCGTCGCCGTCAATGTCCCCGTATGCGCTCCAATGCGGGGATGATCCGACCCCAAAATCGATCTTCGGTTCAAGCGTTGATGATGCAATCGTGCCCGGGAGGGCCGCGTTTCTGAAGACAGAAACATCCGCGGCACCTTCATTCACCACAGAGAGATCCGGTTTCCCATCCCCGTCGACGTCCATAGCCGTCACCCCTACCGGTGATGCATTCGTTGTGAAATCGACGTTAATACCGAAGGACCCGTCGTCAATCACGTTTTGCGAGTCAAATGTGACGCCAAAGGGCTTGTCGGTAGTTGCGGTCAGCCCGTTGGTTGTGACCGTGATAGGATCGAAGGTCGCTCCCGAAGGCACGGCGACCGTCAATGAGGTCGTGGACGCCGCAGAGACCGATGCTCCTACACCTCCAAAATAGACGGAGTTGTTAGCGGGGGTGGGGTCAAAATTCGATCCATTGATGATGACTGTAGTTCCTACTGGTCCTGTGGAAGGCGAGACGGATGTGATTGTCGGCCATGCCGCTTCCAGCTCGCCAACGATGAAGTCACTGAATGTCGTGAGACCTATGGCCTGAATTGTTGTGGCCGTCCTGGTTCCTACAACGGGCTCAGTCCAGCTCGCGCCGTCTTTCTTGCTGACGACGAACCTGTTCCAACTGGCCACTGTGTCAATGTCTCCTGCGGTGAAGGAAAGTGCGGCTGATGCTGAGGCAAAAACGACGCCAGAGTTCGTGATTCTCCACCAGCGATTGACGCTCTTCGCGGTGTCGATGCGCGAATTGGCGATATCAGCGTGGTCGGCGGATCCTGAAACAGTTGCTGTCAGATCTCCGGCAGCGCCCACATTGTTGAAAGCAACGGTCACAGGGAGATATGAGGTTCCGTACCCGATCTCGAACAGAGCACTTGGACTGGTTCCTGCCGGGATGGTCTTCTGAAGGTTGCCAACAACGTGACCCGACGTTCTTGTGACCGTCGCTGCCGGCCCGAGCTTCAATGTGTATGTTCCGGTATTGACGTTGCCGTTGAGAAGCTCAAGCTTGGTGATGATCTCCCGGTTGGCATGGAGATTGACCCCCGCTGGATTGTTGATGCTCAGGGTCACGGGACCGTTCGATGTGGGGAATACTTTATCAGAGGTTGTCTGCGCCGCTGAACCGCTGTACTTGAGGACGCCGCTCGCACCGTAGGAAACTGTCGGAGTCCCGAGGACTGTACCTTGCTTGAGTTCAAGCGTCCCGAAAATCTGAATGCCAGCTAGTCCTGGATCAAGCGTTACACCGTTCGGGTTGTCCACGATCAGATTCTTGAGGTTAAAGGCGTTGTAGGGAACGGTGATACCGGATGCTGTGCCTGCGACAATGTACGTTGAGTTGCTCGTCGAGGTCAGGTTTGTGGTTGTGCCTGTCAGCGGGTTGTTGAGAGTGAGTGTTGCGTTGCCAACTGAGAATGTGCCGCTATTCAGCTGCAGAGTACCAGTGATTGTGCAGGTGCCCGACACGGACCGCGAGGCATTGATCACCGTTGTTCCACCGTACCCCCCCGACCCGCCGATGCTCGTTGTTCCGCCGCCACCCAGAGAGGCTGTCTGAATTGTCCATGTGCCGTTGTTGGTGATGTTGCCAGTGATGGTGACCGCGAGCGTCCCGTTGCTAGGATAACTCCTGATCGTACCGTTATTCGTCAGATCACCTGTTACGGTGATGTCGGATCCATTGGCTGCGGCGTTCTGGATGGTTGCCGTTGCGGTAACTGTCACCGTTCCTTCGAACGTTGCATCGGCACCAGTTAAGACGTTCGGGATCTCTTTCGTGCCGCCATCAAACTGTATCTGGCTGACCTTGTAGTATCCCTGCACGGGCTGATTGCTCCAGAAGATTATCGTGCCCGTTCCCTCGACGCGTCCTGTGCCTTGTGTCGTGGTCCAAACTGTTGTCTTCAAGGAGTTCGGAGTGTCAACCGTCAGCTTCCCACCCGTTGCTACGCGCAAGCGGTCAATAGTCACGTTCCCGCTGATGGTGCGTGTCAGTGTCGTGACTACACACTCATTGGTGCTGGCATAGGGATTGGCCCCTCCGGCACTTCCGGTCCCCTGGAACGTTGTCACGTAGTTCGCCCATGTGCCGTCGTTCGTCACGTTATTGTTGAGTGTAACGTTCAGCGTCCCGTTGCTAGGATAACTCCTGATCGTACCGTTATTCGTCAGATCACCTGTTACCGTGATGTCGGATCCATTGGCTGCGGCGTTCTGGATGGTTGCCCCGGCCACCACAGTTACCGTCCCTTGAAGCGTCATATCGGAACCGGTAAAGTCGTTGGGGATTTCTATTGCCCCGGCCTCAAACTGGATGACGCTGACCTTGTAGATACCGCGTGCGGACTGATTCCCGTAGAACAATATTGTCCCTCTCCCTTCGATCGACCCCGTAGATTCTGTCTTATTCCACACAGCCATCTTTAATGTGTTCAGGGTGTCGACGGTAAGTTTTGCCCCCGCTGCTATATGGAGCCGCTCGATGGTGACATACCCGCTGATGGTCCGCGTTGTGCTGTCGACAAGACACTCGCTCGGACTGGCATACGTTCCGCTGCCTGCAATACTCCCGCCTCCTGCCAACGTCGTTGTTTGGTTTGTCCAGGTGCCATTGTTGGTCACGTCGCCGCGGACCGTGGTAACCAGTGTCCCATTGCTAGGGTAGTTCGTGATGGTACCGTTGTTGGTCAGGTTCCCTGTGATCGATGCTGTGGAGCCATGTGCTGCGACGTTCCGGAGCGTTACACCAGAATTGATTGTCACAGTGCCGACCAACGTCAGATCCGGATCTGCTCCAGGATTTGGTACTTCTTTGGCCGTCCCGCTCGTAATGAACTCAATGAGCGTGCTTGCTGTGTACTTGCCACTGACCTGTTGATTACCTCCAAACGTCACCGTCGTGACATTCGTGTTGGCTGAACTGACATTGCCGTTGTACTGTACCGCACCGCTTCCTGTCAGACCCCCGTTGATCGTTACAGTCCCATTTGTTGTTATTTTGGTTTCGGCTGGGACCGTTAGCAGCTTCGAGCTATTCACGGTCAAGCTATACACAGTCACATCGCCGCTGATCGAGCGGTCAGCAGTCATCACGATGGTCCCTGCACTGAACGTCTGCGATGCAGACAGAGTTCTTGTTCCATCACCGCCAAGGTTTGTTGTGACGTTTGTCCAGGTTCCGTTGTTGGTGATGTTGCCAGTGATGGTGACCGCGAGAGTCCCATTGCTGGGATAGTCCCTGATCAGACCATCGTTGGTGATGTCACCTGTTACGGTGATGTCGGATCCATTGGCTGCGGCGTTCTGGATGGTTGCCGTTGCGGTAACTGTCACCGTTCCTTCGAACGTTGCATCGGCACCAGTTAAGACGTTCGGGATCTCTTTCGTGCCGCCATCAAACTGTATCTGGCTGACCTTGTAGTATCCCTGCACGGGCTGATTGCTCCAGAAGATTATCGTGCCCGTTCCCTCGACGCGTCCTGTGCCTTGTGTCGTGGTCCAAACTGTTGTCTTCAAGGAGTTCGGAGTGTCAACCGTCAGCTTCCCACCCGTTGCTACGCGCAAGCGGTCAATAGTCACGTTCCCGCTGATGGTGCGTGTCAGTGTCGTGACTACACACTCATTGGTGCTGGCATAGGGATTGGCCCCTCCGGCACTTCCGGTCCCCTGGAACGTTGTCACGTAGTTCGCCCATGTGCCGTCGTTCGTCACGTTATTGTTGAGTGTAACGTTCAGCGTCCCGTTGCTAGGATAACTCCTGATCGTACCGTTATTCGTCAGATCACCTGTTACCGTGATGTCGGATCCATTGGCTGCGGCGTTCTGGATGGTTGCCCCGGCCACCACAGTTACCGTCCCTTGAAGCGTCATATCGGAACCGGTAAAGTCGTTGGGGATTTCTATTGCCCCGGCCTCAAACTGGATGACGCTGACCTTGTAGATACCGCGTGCGGACTGATTCCCGTAGAACAATATTGTCCCTCTCCCTTCGATCGACCCCGTAGATTCTGTCTTATTCCACACAGCCATCTTTAATGTGTTCAGGGTGTCGACGGTAAGTTTTGCCCCCGCTGCTATATGGAGCCGCTCGATGGTGACATACCCGCTGATGGTCCGCGTTGTGCTGTCGACAAGACACTCGTTCGGACTGGCATACGTCCCGCTGCCTGCAATACTCCCGCCTCCTGCCAACGTCGTTGTTTGGTTTGTCCAAGTGCCATTGTTGGTCACGTCACCGCGGATTGTCGTGGTCAGTGTCCCATTGCTAGGGTAGTTTGTGATAGTACCGTCGTTGGTCAGGTTCCCTGCGATGGATGTCGTGGAGTTGTTTCCTGCGGCGTTCCGGAGTGTTACGCCGGATTTGATTGTCACTGTGCCGTTCAGTCTCAAATCGGTTCCCGAAATGTCCGGTATCGACTTAGTCGTCCCACTGGTGATGAACTCAATGAGTGTACTGGCTGTGTAACTGCCGTCGATCTGTTGATTGCCATCAAAGGTTATCGAGTCAACGTTAGTATTGAATGAACTGACGTTTGCTTTAAACAGTACTGTGCCGGATCCTGTCAGACTCCCATCGATGTTCGCTGTCGCATTGATTGTTATTTTATCTGCAGAGGTAGGGACGGTCAGTTGTTTTGTCGTATTCACCGTGAGGCTGGTGACACTGATGCTGCCGCTGACAGCCCGGTTTGCAGTCACCACGATTGTCCCTGCAGTGAAGGCCTGCGATGCCGTAAGAGTCCTTGTCCCGTCACCTCCCAGATTTGTTGTTTGGTTTGTCCAGGTCCCATTGTTGGTCACATTGCCGTTCAACGTCAGGGTTAAAGTGCCTCCCGATGTGTGATTCTTGATAGTTCCGTTGTTGGTAACGGCGCCTGTCATTGTGGATGTCGAGTTGTTTCCTGAGACGTTCTGGAGTGTTACACCGGTATTGATTGTCACTGTGCCGTTCAGTGTCAAATCGGTTCCCGAAATGTCCGGTATCGACTTAGTCGTCCCACTGGTGATGAACTCAATGAGTGTGCTGGCTGTGTAACTGCCGTCGATCTGTTGATTGCCATCAAAGGTTATCGAGTCAACGTTAGTATTGAATGAACTGACGTTTGCTTTAAACAGTACTGTGCCGGATCCTGTCAGACTCCCATCGATGTTCGCTGTCGCATTGATTGTTATTTTATCTGCAGAGGTAGGGACGGTCAGTTGTTTTGTCGTATTCACCGTGAGGCTGGTGACACTGATGCTGCCGCTGACAGCCCGGTTTGCACTGATCACGATGGTCCCTGCCCCAAACGCTGATGATGCCGTCAAGGTCTTCGTCCCATCACCGCCGAGCGTGGTAGTGGTGTTCGTCCATGTCCCATCGTTCACGACGTTACCGCTGATCGTCGTAGCCAGTGATCCTGTCGTGTTGTTCCTGATCACTCCATTGTTCGTGACGTCACCTGAGATTGTCAATGTGACCGAAGCACCGGCAGTATTCTGCAATGTTGCAGTGGAGAGGACCGTGAGTGTGCTGCAGGCTCGTGCCGAAGGGATCTCCACTGTGTGCCCTGAGGAGATAACCACGAAATCACCCGATCCAGGAACTCCGGATGGTGACCACGTGGCGATGTTGGTCCACGATCCGCTCGCTGCAGAATAGTATGTCGTCTGCGCGAAGACATGACTACACGGCGCCAGGAACACCATAGATGTGAGTACAAGAAGTTGGAGCCGCGTGACACGCGACGAGAGGAACTGGGCGAGTGCTGAGGTGTTCATACATTCTCCCTAAGAGATAGATCCGCAATTCGGAGTAAGAGAAATGATGAGGACGGGCAGGTGTGGTGCAGTCGAACCATGAGGATCCCGCGTAGTAGTCCGCTGTCCCGGCCGAGGATGGCGTCAGGACGCGGTTCTGCAGAACGTTTCAGTCTTCAGAATACCAGGTAAAAGCTGTCATACGAAATGAGTCGCTCCAAGGGATTCAGAGCGAGATGTTGCCCCTGAGACAGCTTCTGTTGTCACACGGTGCTGCGAGAATAACCGGAAGGCAAGCATGCAGGACGCTGACCAGAGGGCGAGCGCGAGCGAGATGTGAGCTTGCTCGGCGCGCCAGGTATGACTGAATACCAACCACGACGAAACAGCATCCTGCAAGCGTACAATCTTACCCATTATGAGGAGGAATGTCAAGAAAAGAGGGACTCGAAAGGCCGCATGATGACGTACATCACGTCCGTGAAACGAATGTCCTGGTGCTTGACGAGGCACGTGCCTCACGCGTATTCGTGAAAATGTTTGCCAAGTAGGAAGTGTTGTGAGATGATAGTTCTAGAGCCTATCTCAAAAACCCAAGCCCGCTTGTCATTCCGACCGATCTGTCCGCCGAAGCGGAGCGGAGGCGGAAGGGAGGAATCTTGCACAAGCTTTTGTAGGATTTCTCGTCGCTTCTCTCCTCGAAATGACAGCTGAAGTTGTTTTGAGATGACTTCTAGTCTCAGCTTTGCCCGAGTTTCTCTGGCGAGATGCAATTTTGAGAACATCGACAACCTGTATCACTTTTTCTGACAAAACCTGACGTGCTCTATCAGGATTTCACCTGTCACTTTCTCTCCCCATGTTCACGCGGCTTATAGACGCCCTCCCTCGTAATCGTTTGCCTGTAGGGACTGTCCCAACTCTTGTTGAAAATCTGAGAAAGCTTGCCGGCCAGACCATTTCCAGTGACGACCACGCCAAGGTTCCGCGAACCGTGGAAGTAGCTCTTTGAGTGGTTGCTCGTGCCGAGCCAGAATCTCTCGCTGTCTGCTACGATGACCTTGCAGTGTTCGACTCTTGCGAATGAGATGTAACCCCCCGACCACTCGGGAATGGCCGTGAACGCCACTTCTATGTTTGGCAAAGAAGCCAGTTCCTTCAGACCCTCGACAGCGGGCGATCCCTTTGCCCAGTCGGAGACGATCATCCGGACTTTCACCCCACGCTGTGCCGCGTCTTTTATTGCATCCTCGATCACGGTATAAGAACCGCCCTGGCGCTCCCGAGTGGAGTACGAAAGGAACTGCAGAGTCAGGCTCTTCCTTGCACCTCGTATCAGCTGCACAATCGCACGCTCATCCCAATTTGCAGAATCTGCAATCCAGCCGAGTGGGCTGAATGTTGGAACAACGTTCACCATCTCGCCTCCCGGTCCTCGCAGGCGCGCCGATCTGGCCGCCTTCCCCTGCGCTGGTCTCAGTTCGTTGAGGTTGCCGGAGGATGCTGACGCGAGTTTCCAATCGAGATCGAATGTTTCGCCAACTGCGGCGGCGATTTCTTTGCTTCGGATGCGGAGGCCAAGCTCATGGATATGCTCGAGCGCTCGCCAGTCGAAATTCTGACTTCCGATAAACACTTCCTTGCCGTCGACGATGAAGAACTTGGCGTGCTGGATGCCCCCTGCCACCGGACCGAAGTCGATGTGACGCACCTCAATGCCCCGGTACCGGCTCAGACTGTCGACACTTCCAGGATACGTCTTGTACATCCGTGCATCAACGATAATCCGGACTTTCACACCCCGATGTGCCGCAGCGTAGATCTGTGTCAGTATCTTCTCGAAGAGGCTTCCCGTTGCGTTGGAAATGTAGAACTGTTCGATGTCAAGAGAATGTTTCGCCCCCGTGATCATCTCAATCCATACAGGGTAGGTATCGCGGATGTCAGGATTGTCAAGCGTAGTTTCTACCGGGATGCTCTCGACGATTTCGATGTCTGCTAAAGTTTGGCTGTGAGCAGAAAGAGGGACGAGCAGGAAGAAGAGGATCAAGGTCTTCAATATTCTCATGGTGTACCTTCAGGAAAGAATGTTTATGTCGAGCGTGCCTTCTCCATTGTACAAAACAGGTCCAGGAATTGCCATATGCTGCGGCGAGCGAAGCGTCGATGTGAATGACATTACTGAATGATTGAAGAAATGCCAGACCAAAGCTGGAGAATTCCAAAAAGAGCGAGCGCTGCTGCAGATACTCCGATAAGATAGTGCGCCACGCGAGGTCCGCTGGTCCGTGCTCGTGCGAAAACGCCGAGGAGTGCACCTGTCGTCGCCACGAGCACAACATAAAATGTAATGACGAAGAGGATGCCATTTACGGGTGCCTGGTGCCAAGCGTTGAGCAGCAGTGGTCCCATGATGAGAGTCCAGCCGAGGTACGGATTCGGATTGAGCAGATTCACCACAACCGCATTTAGGACCGTTTGGCGTATTGGAGCTGGAGGAGTTTCTGAGTCTGCCGCAGAGGCACGAAAGGACTTTGCTGCACCGTATGCAAGGTATAACAAGAAACCGCCTCCGCTGAGTTGGAGCAAGTGAATCGCGAGAGGTGGCATCTGAGTGAGAAGAAGGAGTACGAGCAGGATGATTGGGATGTCACTCAGGATCGGTGCAAACGCCGCCGGAATCGTACGGCGCCAGCCGTTGCAGAGCGTCTGAGAAATCAGGTACGCCTGCAACGGTCCCGGTTGTACGGCAGCGGCGAACGCGTAGGTCGCGCTGGCGAGGATAGACGCATAGAGGTTCAGAGTTTCGTGTGGAGCCAACATGCTTCGGCAGTTTGAACTGTGCGACTTCCGCAAAGATCCGAATTTCGCGGCCAACGTGCCAGATGGATTGGGTTCATTGTGCGGTGTTAGTATGAACAGCCAAAATTCGTCAGGTCAAATACTGAAAACTATCTTGATTATATCAGGATTAAACCTTAAGTTTACCTACGACAACTAAGGTGATAAACTGATGAAATCTGCAAGGAAGAAACTGCTCTTACAACAGATGGACAGGAAACTGAATGAGTATCGCAGTCTGGCAAGCATCGAGATTCCTACGAAAGGCTGGATTCACGCCACCCGGACAGCGCTCGGGATGTCGCTGAGGCAGCTTGGGGGTCGGCTTGGTGTGAAGCCTCAGACAGTCCACGACCTCGAAGCTGCGGAAGCTTCGGGGGGAATCACGCTCAGAACGCTTCGGGAAGCTGGGGCCGCGATGTCTCTCAAACTTGTGTACGGCTTCGTGCCGCAGACCCAGTCGCTTGAAGAGTTGATCGAGAACCGTGCCCGCGAGCTTGCGAAGGAAATCGTGCTACGTACCTCTCACTCAATGAAACTTGAAGATCAGGAAAACGCCCGGGAACGGATCGAACAGGCAACGCGCGAACGCGCCCAGGAGATTCTACGGGAGATGCCGAGGTACTTGTGGGACTAGAGTTTGAGACCGCCAGCGGGCAGACGCCTCTCGAAGACGACGAGAAAGAAGGTCTCCTCGTACAGACGATCACGACGAGGGGTGAACTCGATGAGCTTGAACAACTGAACATCGAGCATGCCGTAGAGTGGTCGATGAAGAGGAAGCTTGACCGCCCGAGGATTCTGACTGAGAGCTTTGTGAAGGAACTTCATCGCCGGATGTACGATGAAGTATGGAAATGGGCGGGGGAGTTCCGTCGTACGAACAAGAATATTGGCGTTGATTGGCCTGAAATCCCAGTTGCGTTGAAGCAGCTACTCGACGATGTCGCATATTGGATCGATCATGGAACGTATCCTCCTGACGAGATTGCCGTGCGGTTCAGTCATCGGATCGTCAGCATTCATTGTTTCTCCAATGGCAATGGAAGGCACTCAAGGCTCATTGCTGATATTCTGGCTAGCCACGCTCTGAACCAGCCATTCTTTACATGGGGGAGAAGAAGTCTCGTGAAGGAAGGCGAGGCGCGTCGTGCGTACCTGACGGCGATCCACTCAGCCGATGAAGGAAACATCGCGCCGCTTGTGACATTCGCTCGCTCCTGACGTTCTATCGGAAACCCTCGTCGCAATGTGACGGAGGTATTCGGTGAGCACATGAACCTCTACAATACGAAATGAAAGAACACCTTCATGGACAAACCATTCGACACCATCAAGCAACTCGTCGCTGATTTCAAAGCTCAGGAAGCAGCGTATCTTGCCCCTGCAAGACCGGGCAAAAGCATAGTGCCTTCTGAGGAATATTTCGTTTTCGGGAGAACTGACACGGAGAAGAATCAACCGGAGCTGCTAGGCCAAGATCGTCAGATCCGGGAAGCTGCGGATGAGCTGTACGGTTTGACTGAAGAAGAGGTGAAGACTGAGGTCGTGAAGAGACCCTGATCCAGGAGGTCTCAGTCACTGGTCGAAGATGAAATCAGATGATTCTCAGAACTGGTCTCAGGAAACCAATGCTGTTTGTGCAATACCGTGAATCTGCTTGACGTTCTTAAGTTTCGTTCCTACTATGACATCTAGAATATTGCATCCTTCGGGTCTGTGCAAAGCAGACCAGGATCACATTAATAGCGTCAATCACCACGAAGTATTCCATGAAAATGCATTCCGGCTGGTCTAGAATTACCCGCGGGCTCATCGGCATGGTCACTCTGTTGACCGCTTTCGTCGCAATTTCGCCCGCTCAGATCTCAGTCCCTCAATCCGGATTCTCGAACCTACTCACAGCGGGATACTCGTTCTATTACTATCAGTCGGATTCGCTTCCGAGCCCCGTGAATATCGGAACACGAGGCGGTCCTACAACCTATGATTTCAATGGGCTTAGCAGGCAGGGCTAAAAAGACAACGGAGCTAGCATCGGCCCGAAAAGTGGACCTGGCTAGCTCCGGTCATTTTGGCGTCGGAACGGCCCGCCTTCGCACTCCGTGCTTCGGCGGGCTGGTTGAAGCTCAGTCGGAACGGCGGGATTTTGCGCCGACTTCATCGGCTCCGACTCGAGGAGGCACATCCGCCACGCTCTTTGGCGGAGAACCCTCCATCGCTCCTAAAATGAAAACTGCCGATTGAGTTTCCCCAACCGGCAGCAGTATCGTCGGAACGGCGGGATTTGTTCCAAAATCACCCACGAACGTTTTCTGTGAGTGACAGTGATTTTGAGAATCCCGTCTGTTTTGCAGACGGGAAACCCGCCAACGTACGTCCCGCCTTCGCTACGCTACGGCGGGACTCTCAATTCGACGATGAACTTAACTGAGAAGCGTTAAGTTCAGTCGAATTGGAGTCGGAACGGCGGGATTTGAACCCGCGACCCCTTGCACCCCAAGCAAGTGCGCTACCGGGCTGCGCTACGTTCCGATGTGAATCCTGTTCATTTTCGCCGGTTCTTAATTTCCCCAACCCTCCTGATTGCTGGGTCTAGTTAGCAATCAGTTAGCAATTCCCATTCTGCTGATGGTGTGCGGTTTGAGTTTTGGACTGCGAACCAATTTACGAAAGTACCAACTCGCAAGCAAGAGGAAGGACTATTCTGTGAGTGTCATCGGTGTGAACTCTGCCAGCTGAAGTTTCTCGACCGCACTTCGGAGATGCTCGTGCTCAAGATGTGCAACCGTGAAAGTTGCTGATGAGGAACTGCGTAGCCCCGAAGCTCAATCCAGCCACCAAACATGCGGGCCACACCTCAAGCATCGCCTTGAACCCGGCCATGACCCAGATCAGCCAGAAGGGTACGAGAAACGAAAAGAGAGGAAGCTGATGACCAACCATCGCGCTGAGTTGCATCGCAGGAATTCCTGTCACGCCGGCGAGAGCGATGATGGGTGTACCGAGTGCTCCGAATGCAAGGGGAGCGGTGTTCCCGATCAGTGAAAGCCCGGCTGCCTGCAGGGGCTTGAAACCAAGGCCGATGAGCATCGCGGCGGACATAGCGACCGGGGTTCCGAAACCTGCAGAGCCTTCTATAAAAGCTCCGAAGCTGAATGCGACCAAGAGCACCTGAAGCCGGCGGTCGACGGCAAGTCCCGCGACGGAATCCTTGACGATCTCGAACGTACCCGTCTTCACTGTGACATCATACAAAAAGATCGCGCACAGGACTATCCATCCGATCGGAAATAACCCATAGGCTGCTCCGTAGCCTGCGCTCACGAGTGCAAGAGAGGTAGGCATGCGGTACACAAGAACAGCGACGATCAATGCCGTGGCCAATGCGGAAAGGGCAGCCGAGTGAGCTTTCACGCGAAACCACCCCAGTAATCCCAACAACACCACGACGGGAAGCGCGGCAAGGAGTGCCGACGCAAGGAGATTGTCAAAAAGGGGGGTGTAGTGTTGTGTCCAGGTCAATGGGATGGTGATTCTCTTGGGAGACAGCGGACGGTTGAGGAATCAATGGTGCGAAACTAGCAGAGTTTTTGGTGAAAGGCAACCGTGGGAGATTCCCGGGTTCCGAGGATCTTTTGGAGGCCAGTTGCCTTTCATCTTGGACAACAGTACAATTGTACCGTTTGGATTTCCAACCGCACCGAAAACACTGTCTGATGTCCCAATTCCAACGGCGAGGAATCGACCATGCTCGGGCAAGTTGTTTCCCATTACAAAATCCTCGAAAAGCTCGGAGAGGGAGGTATGGGAATCGTCTACCGCGCACGAGACCTCAAACTCGATCGAGACGTTGCACTGAAATTCCTCCCCCCTGAACTCACTCGAGATCCCGAAGCCAAGCAACGATTCATCACAGAGGCGAAGGCAGCTTCGGCCCTCGATCACAGCAATATCTATACAATCCACGAGATAGATGAGACACCTGAAGGCCTTCTTCCTGCCGGAGGGCCCGTTGGCAGACAGCTCTTCATCGTGATGGCGTATTATGATGGCCCGACGGTGAAGCAAAAGATCGAACGTGGACCATTGAGCATTGATGAAGCCCTTGGTATCGCAATTCAGATTGCAGAAGGTATCGCCAAAGCGCACGGTTCAGGATTTATTCATCGCGACATCAAGCCTGCAAACATTATTGTTACCAGAGACGGTACGGCAAAGATACTGGACTTTGGCTTGGCGAAGTTGTCGGGGCAGTCAGCCATCACCAAATCTGGCAGAATGCTCGGCACCGTCGCGTACGTATCCCCGGAGCAGGCGCTGGGGGAGGAAGTTGACCATCAGACTGACATCTGGTCGCTCGGTGCGGTGCTCTACGAAATGCTCACCGGACAGAAGCCGTTCCAGAGCGAGCACGAGCAGACACTCATCTATTCGATCATGAATCTTGACCCGAAACCGATCAGGTCAATCAGACCCGACGTGCCTGAAGTCGTTGAGCTCATTACCGCCAAGGCTCTCACGAAAGACAAGGAGGAACGTTATCAAAAGATCGATGAGATGCTCTCCGACCTGAAGGTCGCTCGTGGAAGGAGCGATACAAGCGAGACAATCGCGGCAACCGCAATCCTCAAGCAGAAACGGAAGAGAACGATCAGAACCTCCATCATTGCAGCGTGCTCCCTCCTGCTCATCCTGGCGGGGCTCCTGATTGTACGACCGCTCTTGCAGGATCAAGCCATCGCATCAAATCCCAAGACCATCGCCTTTATCAGCTTCGAGAATCAGACCGGCGACAGATCACTGGACAATCTGCAGTCGTCCCTCCCGAGCTACCTCACCATGAGTCTGGATGAATCAAAATATTTCAGGGTGATGCGGTGGGATCAGGTTCGCGGCATCCTGCGGCAGATGGGAAAAGAGGAGGCGTCGTTCATCGATAGAGAGCTGGGACTCGAGCTATGCCGCCGCGCCGGTATCGAAGCACTTGGAGTCGGCACGTTGATGAAGGCAGGGAGTACTTATGTGACGAACCTCCAGATCCTCGACGTGAATAGCGGAGAGCCAATCATCAAGTCGTTGCGGGCAACTGGCGAGGGGGCCGAGAGCATTCTCGTCTCGCAGGTGGACGATCTTGCAAAGCAGATCACCCATGGTCTGGGAATTTCACGTTGGGGCACCAATGCCTCCCTCAAGCCAATCCAACAAATCACGACGAGCTCGTCGGAGGCGTTCAATTTCTACGTGAGGGGCGAATACGAATTTGACAGGCTGCACTGGAAGGACGCAGTGCGTTTTCTTGAGCTGGCCGTCAAATACGATTCCACATTCGCTGCGGCATGGGGCTTCCTCTCACGAGCTCGATCCATGGCTTCTTACGCCGCGAACGGAGATCCGAAGGGAATCAAACCGGCCCGCGAGAATGCGCTGAGATACATTTCCAGAGCGTCAGAACGCGAGCGCATTTACATTGCGCTTTGGGATTCAACACTTATAGCGAATTTTCTCGAGACCCCCTGGCGAGGCGATTGGCTAGCTTACTGGCAGCGGTGTATTGAGCGGTTTCCAGACGACGCACGTGGTCATCAGGAACTTGGATTGGCCCTGATGCGTCGGCTACGGTTTAACGATGCAATCGATCATTTCATGAAAGCAGCCCCTACGATTCTCCAGTCCTGGAACCTGGCGATGTATTCATACTTGTACTCTAACAAGGTCGACAAAGCGATTGAAGCTGCGAGGCAATATGCAAAGTATGGTGCTGGGGAAGCCAATCCGATCGATGGTTTGGGAGAATGTTTCTGGTATGCGGGAAGGTTTGATGAAGCAATTGCTGAATTCGAGAAGGCGGCCGAAGTAGATCCAAGCTTTGCCGCGCCGGAACGCGTCTCGATCGGTCAACTCCATTTCTTGAAAGAGGAATACGAGGAGGCGATCGCCTCGTTCAAACGCGGGAACGATCGTTGGTGGCAAATCTACACGCTCATCTGGCTCGGACGCTTGAAGGAAGCAGAGAAAGCACTCCCCTCAATTGAAAACGACCCGGATGCACCGTGGCTCGGAGCGTGGGTCGCTTATGAGACTGGGGCATACGACAAATCCAGGACTCTCTTAAACAAATGGGCGAAGAGATATTCACCGCGGCAGCAAGAACCAATCGGGAGTATGTTCGCGGACTACTGCCTCGGCCTGGTCGATCTCAAGCAAGGTAGATCAGATTCCGTGCGACTGCGCCTCGCGGAAATGGAGCAAATGCGGATTCAGTCGGGTGCTTACACGGACTCCGTCTATATACCGATCGCGTATAATCTGTACGGCAAAGCCCTGAAGGCGGCTTACCTCTATGCCACGCGGCGAGCCAGCGAGATTGATCCGTCTTGGGGCGGGGGACCTGGAAGTTGGCCAAAGGAGCTTGAACGGTCGCACGGTCTGGGAAGCAGACCTATCCACGGCTTTGAGGGCCCCAGGCCACTGCCTCACGCCAAAGGCTTCTGGGTCCCGGTTCCTTTCGACATTGTCCCGCAAGCCTTCATACAGCGTCGAATGCTCGACAGTGCAATCGTTACTTACGAATGGGCAGTGGACAGAAAGACTGACTTTCTGTGTCCAATCATTCCACGATACCATTATCGGCTGGCGAAACTGTACGAGCAGAAAGGCATGAAGAAGAAGGCCATTGAGCAATACACAAAATTTCTGAAAATCTGGGGGAGGGCAGACCCAATCTTCTCGGAACCGAAGGTTGCAAGACTGAGGTTAGCACAGTTGAATACTCAGCAGGAAAGAGAGCCATGACAACAGACACGTCATCACTTGAGAAGCGCCTCCATGAATTGGAAGAACTTCAGCAACTCTCCCGTTCACTGAGTTCAGTACTCACCGTTAGCGAGACGCTCGGTCTTATCGCTGATTACACTCTCAAGTTCTGTGGAGCCGAGCGCGCCTCGATTGTGCTTCTCAGCTTGCCGACCGGTGAATCGGTCATGACCCTTGCAAGGAGCAGCGTCCCGTCTGAAACAGAAATTGACCACACCGTGAATTCTCTCGTCGCGGGATGGGTAAAAGAACATCAGAGCTCTTTTGTCACCGATGACATCGTCGAACACTTGAAGATCCGGAAGGCTTCGGATCGGTGGCGAAAGATGGGCTCTGCAATGGCGCTCCCGCTCACTGCAAATGAGGCGATTATCGGCGTCATCAACCTCGTCAACTCGCGGGGAGGCAGGTTATTCTCCGACGACTCACTGCGTATCGCCAACACTATCGCCCCCCTCGCCTCCCGATTCATCGAGCGGGCGAAAATTCACGAATCGCTCACAAGCGACAACCAACGACTTAAGGCTGCCCTCACCGAGCGATATGGCTTGGATTCACTCATCGGCGCGAGTTCTCAAATGAGCGAGGTTCGGGAAAAGATTTCGCTCATCGCGTCGACCAACGCAACGGTCCTGATCGTTGGGGAGACAGGAACCGGCAAAGAGCTTGCGGCCAGGTGCATTCATTACCAGAGCGATCGGGCGGACAAACCGTTTATCCCCATCAACTGCGCTGCGATTCCGGAAGCCCTGTTTGAGTCAGAGCTCTTCGGACATGAGCGCGGGGCCTATACCGGTGCGACAGAAATGATGAAGGGCAAATTTGAACTTGCGAACCAGGGATCGATTTTCCTCGATGAGATCTCTGAAACGCCCATCCCGCTGCAAACGAAACTCCTACGCGTTCTTGAGGACAAGATCGTTTGCCGGGTAGGGTCCTCAGCCGAACAACACGTGGATGTTCGCGTTCTCGCAGCGAGCAGTACAGAGCTGCGCCAGGCTGTAGTCGACAGGAAGTTCAGTGAAGCGCTCTATCACCGTCTGAACGTGTTGCCGATCCATCTACCCCCTCTCCGCGGCAGAGTAGAAGACATCCCTCTTCTGGCGAAGGCGTTCCTTCACGAATTCTGCGGCACAAGAAAAAGCTTTGCAGCTGACGCGCTTGCTCTGCTCACCGAGCTCGAATGGAGAGGAAATGTCCGGGAGCTTCGTAATCTCACAGAGCGGGCCTCGATCTTCATCAGCTCTGATCAGATTACGGCTGCTCATCTTCGGTCCATTGGAATTGGAAGCGAAGGTAATGCGATCACAGGACTCGAATCAACGTTCCAGAGGCTTCTTCGCGACAGCGACGGCAGGACCGACGTGCTCGAATCAATTGAGAAAGACCTTGTGAAATCGGCACTCCGTGAAGCTCAGGGCAACGTAACTCGCGCCGCCCGACTCCTCGGTATCGATCGGAGCGCTCTCCAAAGGCGCCTCGAGAAGTACTCCATGTGAGAGTACCCTTCAGCGGTTCAAATCTCGCGTAGTGCACTGCAGTGCCGCTCTTCTCCTGGGCGTTTTCGAGCAGTCGTACGCTCGGAAACGCGCGCTTCTTCCCGCTAGCTCCCCGAAAGCACACGAAAATCAGATGATTTACCCCTGGCACGGCGGTTGCGCTCCCGCAAGGAAATCCTGAACGAAGGGAAGGGGCGGCAGAGGCCCCATGTCGTTCAGCCTCGCGAAAAGCGTGACCCCAAAACCATCGGAGGCATCTCATGAACAAGAATGTATTCTCCCTTTGCCTGGTGTTTCTCTCTCTCGCCACTGGATTGTTCATCGTCGGATGCAGCAAGGGATCATCTGACTCACCGACCGGTCCTGAACCGACGACCTACCCCTCAGTCGCACCGTACTGGAAGGGACAGGCAACTTTATCCGGCGGAGAGAAGAATGACCTGACCGTCAAACTCGACCAAAGCCTTGAAAAGCTCAGTGGGTTTTGCGTCTGGATGAAGTCTGGAGAGAGCCCGGATGCAGAGTTCTGCAGTGGCTCAATCACAGCTTCCAGGCAGATAACGCTGAAGGGGACGGGACTCAATCGCAGCACCGTTCCGTCCGGCGGCGATCCATGGCCGTTGCACGATTGGACGGTGACTATGTCTGCGGGCGGAGATACAATCAACGGTAGTTTCACGGCTCAGACCAGAACCGCTTATCCTGGAACTTTAGTTCTTGTCAAACAAGCTCAAACGTTTCCAACTGTCGCGGCAAGCTGGAAGGGAACTGTAGTTCAGTTCGCATGGCAGAACCAGGGGAGAAAGCAGTGGGATGTTCAATGCAGTATCTCTCAGGCACTGGACGTCCTTATCGGTAATCTGAACTTCGGATTTGCTAAAGAGTACTTCGCGGGAAGCATATCGGCAGTACGCGAAATCAAAATGAGAGGTTGGTCAGTTGAAAAAGACATTACCGCTCCTTGGTACCCTGGAATTTACTCAGGTGTGCTGTCCGCTCGCGGCGATTCAATCTCCGGATCCTGGGTCGATCCTCGGGGAACCGGATTGAATGGCACGTGGGATCTGGCTAAGCAGTAGCTTGAGAGATGGTGCGGCGTTCGATGGCAGGGGACGTCAACGTTTGACCATTGTGCATAGGACCGAAACGCGGGCAATGCGTTCTCACTCCCACCCCTCCGCCGCCAGGGCATCATGCAACTCCGCAGATGAAAGGTGCGCATATATGTGAGTGACAGCCACACTCGAATGACCCATCAATTTAGAGATGTCATAGATGCTTACTCCCGCCCGAACCAAAAGAGTTCCGAATGAATGTCTCAGGCTATGGAGGGTTAGATCCTTGTTTAGCTTTGCCTCATCGATGGCTTTCCGAAAACACTGGGACAAATAATAATCGCCCAACTTGCCGCCTTTTTCTCCCACGAAAACGTAGTCAGACACCTTAGGCAGCATCCTCAACGCCCCCTCTGCTGATGCATTCAGAGGAATTTCTCGCTCTGATTTGGTCTTCGTCTGAAAGAAATCCAAATTGCATACAAGCACAACCTTCCGCTCAAAGTCTATCTGATCCCAGCGAAGGTTAATCATTTCTCCTCTTCTTAGTCCCGTATTCACGCCGAACACTATGAGTTGTTTCAACCAGGGCTTTCCGACCGAGGCAAGGAGAGTATTCAATTCATCCCAGTTCGAGTTTTCATGAGGATCCTCCTGAAGATTGATTGTGACAAGGAAACAGAACGGTCTGAGATGAAACGACTGCTCAAACCAAGAATCAAGAAGCCCTAGGTCAATGGCGAAAATCACTCTGTCCGAGCCCCGGCTTCGGACGCGATGTTCGTTGCCCACCGAGAAGAAAAATGCTATCTTTGGATGAAGATGTCCGACAATGAACCTATGGTTTCAGAACACGATCATGGAAATGAAAGCACGCAAGAAGATCATCCTCGTAGGCGACAAGGTGTTGATCGCGCCCGACGCTGAATCTGATCGCACCAACCACGGCCTCTATCTTCCTCCGGGAGTGAAGGAAAAGGAGAAAGTGAACAGCGGCGTTGTGGTGCAGGTCGGACCCGGCTATGCTGTTCCGAATCCCGGATACCTCGATCAGGAGCAGTGGTCCACCTCTCCGAAAGATCCGATCAAGTATTTGCCGTTGCAGGCGGAGGAGGGGGACTACGCGCTCTTTCTTCGTGATTCTGGAATTGAGATCGAATACGATGGACACAAGTATCTCATCGTCCCACACTCTGCGATTCTCATGTTGATCCGCAGAGGCGAATATTTGCAGGGACTGGAACAATAGAGGATAGGGTGGAGAGAGACCTTCGATCATTCAGTCACGAGAACCTGCTTGAACAGCTCACCACGGCGGAATTCAGGAACGGGTATTACGTCCTCGAGTTCTACGCCGAGACTCATAAACCTTCTGCAAAACCCACCGCTACTGTAGAGAAATTCTACCTTTATCCCTCCGGGGGCACCCTCCGAGACAGCAGTTTTCAGCTGGTCTTTTACGATTCCCGCTACGATACATACAGAGGATTCAAGCCGCCCCGACCGTGAGCCGCTTGGGGATGATGGAACCTTCGCTCCCTGCCGGATGTTCTCATTATCACGAAGAAGATCATTCCGACACTCACGAGAGGGTAGTCTCCATGTACGATATTCTCATCCAACAGATGCGCACTGAGGTGTCACGCCTGGGAGCACAGGAACTGCGAACTCCGGCTGATGTCGATGCAGCGCTGCCCAATTCAAAGGGAACGATGCTCGTTGTGGTGAATTCAACCTGCGGATGCGCGGCGGGTGCCGCGCGGCCGGCTCTTGCTCAGGCTCTTCAACACGTGAATGCACCTGACAAGGTTGTGACCGTTTTCGCCGGCGTTGATAAGGAAGCGACAGCCCGCGCGCGGGAATATTTTACCGACCAACCTCCATCCTCACCATCCTTTGCACTGCTGCGCGACGGGCAGTTTGTCCACATGATCCATCGGTATCAGATTGAAGGGCACACGACCGATCAAGTGGCCGCAACGTTGAAACAGGCATTTGAGAAATATTGTGTGCCGGAGGCCAAGCCGGTCCAATAGCCGGTTCAATTGATTTCAACAGAGAAGGCCGGGCGCCGATGCGCTCCGGGCTTTCTTGTGAAGCCTGTCACGGTCATGCCGCAGCGGGAACCATATGCCGCTCACCCATGTTGGACAAGAAACACCACGAACCTCCACCAACATCAGCAAGAGAAGGAGCACCCTTATGCAACTTCGATCACGTGTTACGACCCGCCAGCTGTTGTCCTCTGCTCTGTATGCCACTGTCTTTTTCTCCATAATTGCCTATGGTTCCTACGTGTTTGCCTCCTCCGGGGGAAAGACGGGAGCGACGCGGAAGAATGGGAACGGGTGCAATTGCCACGGGCCATCAGCATCGACCGCCGTGACGGTTTCAATCACCGGGCCCGCGGAACTCTCGCCGGGTCAGGTGGGGAACTATACACTGACCGTTCAGGGGGGACCCGCTGTACGGGCCGGTACAAACATCGCGGCCTCAGCCGGTGTGCTCAACGCCGGTTCGGGTGCGTTGCAGAAGATGGGAGATGAGCTGACGCACTCTCTACCTCAGTCCTTCGTCGGAGGGTCGGCGACATTTCCGTTTACCTACACAGCCCCAACTACTCCCGGAACATATACGATCTTTGCCAACGGCAACAGCGTCAACTTTAATGGAAGCACGTCAGGCGACCAGTGGAACTTTGCCCCTGACAAGGTGGTGACCGTCAAGGCGGCGACGTCGGTCGAGACCTCCGCTGCGAGCGAGCGCCAATTCTTGCTGGCACAGAACTACCCAAATCCGTTCAATCCTTCAACGAACATCTCGTACGATGTAGCCCGGCCTTCGCATGTCCAGCTTGCCGTGTATGATCTCTCTGGAAAACTCGTCCGCACACTCGTCGATCAGGCGCAGAGCGCTGGAATGCATTCGGTAATGTTTCGTGCGGATGGATTAGCGTCAGGAACATACATATACACCATGCGCGTGGACGGTGCCGTTGTTCAGACGCGAACGATGTCTCTCGTGAAGTAATTCTCGGCACGTCCGGGATGAAGAGGCTCAAGGGACTGCCAGAGACGGCCAGACTCCGAGATCAGAACTTGTTGCCATGATGATGACTTCGCGTGGATCAAAACACAACTCGAGACCTCAACCAAGTTGGCGGGCACTGATCTGCTTGCTGGCAATTGCCGCGATTGGCTGTGCGGATCTTGGAGCAGATCCGGTACCTTCTGAGTCGGTCTCACCGCAGCCGCCATCGCCGTCAGGACAGATTTCCTTTCAAGCTCAGGTTCGACCGGTCTTCCAATCGTATGCCTGCCTCTCGTGTCACGGTTCCGCCGGAGGACTCTCGGTAGCTACAGCCAGCGATCTCCTCAGGGGAGGAGATCACGGACCGGCTGTCGTGGCGGGAAGAGCGGAATCCAGTCTCCTTCTCGCGAAGCTTTCTCCCGCTCCTCCGTTCGGAAGCAGAATGCCGCAAGGAGGGCCATTCCTTCCCGATACTGCCATCGCGCTCCTGCGGCTGTGGATCAATCAGGGCACGAAAAACAACTAGCAGGGTGCGGAAAAACCAAGTTTCTAACCACAAAGTCACCAAGACACGAAGGGCCAAAAAGCGTAATAGATGATTTTGGAATGAATCGGCCGTTCCTCAAAAACGACTTCGTGACTTTGTGTCTTGGTGGTCATTATTGTTTCTGTTTTTCAACATCCTCCTAGTGCAATTTCAACTCTCCGATTTGTATCTTACACGTTGTAAGCATTGTCCGTGGATCTCACGCGCTCGATCCTGGGCAGCCAACGAACCAACCCTTCAACTCAAAACTTCAGGATCACACCTGTGAAAAGCTTAACTCAGATTCTGATCATCCTCGCGGTCTGTTCGACTCTTCTTCTGGCGCAGGAGAAGCAACCCAAAAAGGACATTGCGCCGGTGAGCTTCAAGAAAGATGTTGCCCCCATTCTCGACAAGTACTGTACAGGTTGTCACAGTGCGGACGAAGAGCATCCGAGCCAGCTCTACCTGGATTCCTATGAGTCGTTGATGAAAGGGGGCAAGAACGGTGCTTCGATCAAACCGGGCGATTCAAAGGAGAGTCTCTTCATGCAGAAGATGAGTGCGAATCCTCCGTTTGGGAAAATCATGCCGCCGCCGAGGAAGAAAGCTCCAACGCCGGAACAGATCGAGGTCATTCGCATGTGGATAGACCAAGGAGCCAAGAAGAACTAGCTGCGGAGAACCGAGAGACAACGCATCTGCTCTGAAAGGCCGAGACCACTAACCTGCAACTTTGAACTCTGAACTCGAGACTGATGTTCCTGGCGCATTGATGAACCTCATATCTACAACGCTCCTTCACAAGATCAGGCCCCCAGCGTCTCACATGCATGAGAAGCCTCCCGCCCTTGTATTACTCCATGGCCGGGGCACGAACGAGGATGATCTCCTCGGGCTTGTTGATTATCTCGACCCTCGATTCTTCGTGATCAGCGCCCGCGCACCGTATCCTTTCCAGGATGGATATGGGGGATACACGTGGTATGATCTTCGCGACATTGGTTCTCCCGATCTCGCTCAGTTTGACGACAGTACCGCGAGGCTCGTCCGGTTTCTCGCCGATATTAAAAGCGGATATCCTGTCGATGCCGAGCGCGTCTTCTTGCTTGGCTTCAGCATGGGAAGCGTGATGTCCTTTGCTGCCGGATTGACGGTTCCGGGGATTGTCCGCGGCATTGTTGCGCACAGCGGATATATTCCCGAGAAGACGAATCAGAACTTCGCATGGGACAGGCTTCACGGGCTCTCAGTATTTGTTGCGCATGGAATCCACGATCCGGTGATACCGATTGAGTACGGGCGTCGCGCGAAAGAACTTCTCGCGGCCTCGACAGCCGATGTTGAGTACAAAGAATATCCGATTCCGCATACAATCAGCGAGCAGAGTCTCGCAGATCTCTCCTCGTGGCTGCAGATAAAGCTTGATGTTCCTGCCGATATGAAGTAGATTTGGTTCACCGTGGTGTGCAATCTCTCCCAACGATCCCAGTATCTGTGACAAAACGCAGGCGAAAGACCACAGCAACCTCAGCTTTTGGAACGTCGGGTAGAATCAGTCATGATTCATCCCGTTTCTACGAAAGCCGACTCTACGCGTCCAGCGTTCATGATTCGCATCCGCGTGGAATGGAGCATGCTCTCCCTGACGAAGTGAAGAACAGAGTGTTCCGGAAGAGCAGCGAGGATATGAGCGAGTTGCCTGACGCTTCCGTCCACCTCATGATCACCTCACCACCGTACAACGTCTCCAAAGAGTACGATGAGGATCTCACTCTCGATGAATACAGAGCCCTGCTGCAACGTGTCTTTAGGGAAACGTACCGAGTGCTCGTCGAAGGTGGAAGAGCATGCGTGAATGTGGCAAACGTCGGACGGAAACCGTACCTCCCTTTTCATGCCTTCCTGACACAAGACCTGATTGAGCTCGGATTTCTGATGAGGGGAGAAGTCATCTGGAACAAAGCCGGGAGCGCCGGACCCTCGACCGCATGGGGAAGCTGGAAGTCGGCCTCCAACCCTACGCTTCGAGATGTGCACGAATACATCCTGATTTTTTCAAAAGGTTCTTTCTCCCGCTCGAAAGACGGAAAGAAGAACACCATCAGTCGCGATGAGTTTCTTGAATTCACAAAGAGCATATGGACATTTCCATCCGAGTCGGCGCGTCGTGTAGGTCATCCGGCTCCTTTTCCGGTCGAACTTCCGCGACGACTCATTGAACTCTACAGCTTCGCGGGCGATGTCGTGCTCGATCCGTTCGTAGGAAGCGGCTCCACCTGTATCGCCGCTCTTCAATCGAAACGGCAATTTGTAGGGTACGAGAAGAACGGCCACTACGCCAAACTTGCTGACAAACGAATACGTGAACAGGCGCTCGCAGCATCCCCCGCGTCGCGCAAACGATAACACCTCGTCATCCGTCAAATCCGGATCAAACAGCATCCGATCGGTCGCACCAACAATACTCCAAGATTCTCGTGAGACGAACGATGAAACACCAGGCAATGCTTCTTGTCTCGGCACTCCTCCTGACTCTTCTTGTATCGTGTCAGCGTCCTGAGCCCTCTGACGCGCCCGCAAAGGCAGTTCTCGACTCGCTAAAGACCCGCTACGCGCCGGATGACCGTGTGGCGGTGTTTCAGGTCAGCACCGTGCACCAGGGGAGCATCTCGATTGTGAAGGGCGAGGTGGACAATCAAGCCGCAAAAGATGACGCTCTCGCTGCAGTGCGAAACACTCTTCGTGGTGAGGTTCTCGATAGCATCAAAGTCTTGCCGGACCCGAAGCTTGGCGAGAAGAGGTTTGGAATTGTTGCGGTGAGCGTGGGGAATGTGCGCACAAGCCCGCGGCATCCCGGAGGGATGGGCACGCAGGCGCTCATGGGAATGACCGTGAAGTTGCTCAAGAGGCAGGGCGACTGGTACTACATCCAGCTGCCTGACCGGTACCTGGGGTGGCTGGAGTCGGACGCCCTGAAGATCACAAACGAATCAGGTGTAGAGGCTTGGAAGAACGCCTCGAAAGTTATCGTGACGACAATCTTCACGTGGGTGCGCCAGCAACCGAACGGGAATGCGCAACCCGTAAGAGACGCGGTGGCGGGCGTGCTGATGAGACAACTTGGAAGATCCGGGGGCTGGACCTCCGTCGAGCTTCCGGACGGTGCAGCTGGATTCATCGAGGCCGCGAGCGTTGAGGAGTTTTCTCAGTGGAAGAAGACGCGTCGACTCACGCCGGAGAATATCGAAAAGACGGCAAGATCACTGCTCGGGATTCCGTACCTGTGGGGAGGAACATCCGTGAAAGGAATGGATTGTTCCGGTTTTACGAAGACAGTCTACAGGTTGAACGGTCTTGAGCTCGCACGGGATGCGAATCAGCAGTCCGAAGGCGGCGAGGAAATTGTTCCTGGTGAAGGTTTTCAGAATCTGAAGAAAGGAGACCTTGTCTTCTTTGGACGGAAGGCGACAGCCGAAAAGCCTGAACACATCAGTCACGTGGGAATCTATGTTCAGGACCGCGAATTTGTCCACACTCCGGGCGGATCGTGGGTAAAGTTCAACAGCTTCGATCCGTCTTCACCGAACTACAGTGAGTCGTTGCGCAGGAGCTTCGTCCGCGCACGACGATATATTGGTTCAGCAAAGGTCCCCGAGGTTCCCGCGAAATGATAGTTCGCGGAATCGAACGCAGAAGACACGATGCTACGAGACGTACACAGAAAGGGATCATAGTATTAGATATCTACTATCTGTGAGAATCAGGTGCATCGGTGTACTCTGTGTGCTATTTCTTCACAGCGCCAATCCCGGGTCGATCTATGAGCGTCACCTTCCCGTCGATCACCTTCGTTCCGTCGTAGACGTCATTACTGATGAGCAGAGCGCCGTCAAGGTCGGCATAGTCGGCCATTGGCGAGAGATGTGATGCGGCCGAGATCGCGCATGAGGTTTCCGTCATGCACCCAAGCATGACCTTCATTCCGAGTGATCGCGCCATGACGAGCATTTTATGTGCTTCCCGCATCCCGGTGCTCTTCATGAGCTTGATGTTGATGCCGCTGTAGACGCCATGCGCTTTCTTGACGTCCGGCAATCGCTGAACGGCCTCGTCACCGAATATCGGGATAGGGCTTCGTTCCGTCAGCCAGGCGTTGCTGTCAATCTGCTCTTTCGGCATCGGCTGCTCGACCATGACGACGTTCCTCTCCTTCAGCCAGTGAAGCATCTCAAGCGCAACCGACCGGTCCTTCCAACCCTGATTGACGTCGGCGGTGATCGGTTTATCGGTCACCGAACGGATCGTCTCGATCATCATCTTGTCCGTGTCGCGGCCGAGTTTCACCTTCAGGATTTTGAACTCTGCCGCCTCTTTCGTCTTTTGCCTGACGACGTCTTCCTTGTCGATGCCGATCGTGAAGGAAGTGTACGGCGTGAGATCTTTCCTATACCCCCATATGTTGTACCACGGCTGGTTCATCATCTTGCCGATCAGATCGTGGAGGGCGATGTCGACAGAAGCTTTTGCAGCCGGATTGCCGGGAGCAAGGCCATCGACATATTCCAATATCATCTCCAACTCGAAGGGATTCTTGAACGTGCTCAGATCAACCTTCGAAAGGAACGCGGTTGCAGTGTCGTGTGATTCCCCCAGGTAGGGAGGCATCGAGGCTTCGCCATACCCAATGATACCATCGAACTCGATTTCCGTCAGGACAACCGGGGTTGTTGTTCTTGAACTTGTCGCGATCGTGAAGACGTGCTTCAGCTCAAGCGTGTAAGGTTTGAATCGGAGCTTCATTCCTCCCGTTGAACGTGCAATACCCTGTGCTGATGCTCCGCTCAGCGCGGAGAGCGTTCCAGTCAAAGATGCCCCTGCCAGCAGGGAAGTGGTTCTCAAAAAGGACCGACGATCGCTGTTCATGGTAACTCCTCTCGTTGATTGCGCTGGATCACAAAGTAGGGAAAAGGGGAATCATTTTCAAAGCGGTCCTGTTGACCGCCGTGCAACTGATCGTGCATCACCTCAAATCGTGTTTGACTTCTTGTGTGCGTCTCATTACCTTGGATCAGGTCAAGACATGAAAGCCAGGAAGAAGCAAATCCTCGTTGTTGACGACGAGCCGGCGTGGCTTCGCAGCATGGCTGCGGAGCTGCGAAAAGTTGGCTACCAGGTCAAAGAAGCACAAAGTGCATCACAGGCGCTCGCGCTTCTGGCGAAGTATCATCCGGATCTCATCGTCAGCGATCTGCGGATGCCGGACATGAACGGTTTTGATCTCCTCGACAAGATCAGGCAATCGCCCAGCACCTCCTCTACTCCGGTTGTATTCTTTTCTGCAATCGATGATTTCCACGCGAAGAAAGTCGCGCGTGAACTCGGCGCGACCGCTTGCCTGCTGAAGCCCTATGACAAGCAGGATTTTGTCACCATCCTCAAGCAATATCTTCCCCGGCAGTCGAAGTGACACTTGTCCCCCGGTACATCACTTGCTATTGGTGCACTGTCGTGGTACTTTTTTGATGGGAACGTGCTCACGCGTCTATGAAACTCCATAAGATCTTTAAACTCCGGACATCCCTCGGCCCTGTCGAGCAGGCTCAGGTTGTGGCGTCAACGGCAGTCGTTGTGACAATGGCAACGATTGTCAGTATCCGTCTCTTCGCGGTCGGAAAGACGATCGACTGGCTCCTGTTCGGGAGCATCATCGCCACAGGTATTTTTGGCTTCATCAATGTGTTCTTCACGCTGAAGTACGGGCAGCAACTGGAAGAGCAAAAGAGGGAGCTCCTTGCCCTCAATACGATTGCCGAGGCCGTGACTCGGTCCGTTGAAATCGACCTCCTTCTTCGTGAGGCTATCCGAGAAGTTCGAAGACTCCTCGAAGTCGATTTTGGCTGGATCTACTACATCGAAGGGGGAAAGCTCATTCTGAGGCAAGCCGACGGTGTGGTGCCACCGCCGCAGCACATCATCGAGCCGAATATCGATGCGGAGCATCCGGAAATCCTCTGGGCGCGACAACCCCGGGTCCGCCGGAAATCGCGGAAATTCCAGAAGCCGGACTGGCCCTTCGGTCCGATTGCCGCTTGGGGGTCTGTCCCAATTAAAGTGAAGGACCGTTTTGCCGGAGTTCTTGTTGTCGCAAGCCGGGACCGGACAGCGATTCCGGAGAAACAGCTTGGGCTTCTTGCCGCCTTTTCTAACCAGATCGGGGTGGCTCTGGAGAACGCAACTCTCTTTGAACAGTTGCGGAACTCCGAAGAGCGGTACATAGACCTCTTCGAGCACTCGCCGGACATGTATCACATTGTGAATAAAGACGGCATCGTCATCAGCTGCAATCAAACCGAATCCGACCGTCTCGGCTACCGCAAGGAAGAACTTGTGGGGTATTCCGTGCTGAAAATATATCCTTCCGCGTATCATGAAAAAGCGCTCAAGTTGCTGCGCGAGATTTTTGGCGAGGGTCTACGGGTCTCCGGACTCGAGGAACAGATCGTGACAAAGGCAGGGGAGGTCGTCGATGTAAGCGTCAGTGCTTCTATCATCTACGACGAATTCCAGAAGCCCGCACTCATCCGGGTCGTGGCGCGCGACATCACAGAGAAAAAGAAACTGGAATCAAAGATCATGCACGCGCAACGGATCGACAGCATCGGGAACCTGGCGGGGGGAATTGCCCACGACTTCAACAACATTCTGACGTCGATCCTTGGCTCCACGTCAATCATGAAGCGCAAGATGCGGACGACGAACACGTGGTTTCATTTTGCCGATATCATCGAAACGGCCGCCAAGCGGGGTGCGGGTCTTACCCGCCAGCTCCTCACCTTCGCGCGAAAGAGCACGCCTCAGTTCCGTCCCATCGTGGTCAACGACATCATCGAAGAGACGCTCCGTTTGTTTGAGCGGAGCATCGACAAGAGTATTGTGGTCGACAAGGTCTACTGCAACGACATGGCAATCATCAAGGGAGATGATGGTCAGATCCAACAGGCGATATTGAATCTTCTCATCAATGCCCGGGATGCGATGCCGGGCGGAGGTACAATCACCATCACTAGTGAGCTCACTCCGCCTGATCTTCGGTCTGCGACTGTCATCGGTGAGCCGCGCCCTGGTGAATTTGCATCAATTGTCATCAAGGATACAGGGGTCGGCATCAGTCACGCAGATCAACAACGGATCTTTGAACCGTTTTTCACGACGAAGGAGAAGGGGACCGGGCTTGGCCTGTCGGTGGTGTACGGAGTCGTTAATTCCCATGGAGGATTCGTTTCCGTTCAGAGCCGGCCTGACGAAGGATCGCAATTCTCAATGTTCTTCCCACTTCTGGCCGACCGCGAGAAGTTCCACCGCACGCTCCGGAGCCAGAAACTTCGTCGCGGCAACGAACGAATTCTGGTCGTGGATGACGAGGAACATGTACGTGAGCTGATCGGCAGGATGCTGCAGAGCCTCGGCTACAAAGTGGAGGCGGTCGAAGACGGGCAAGATGCCCTTGCTGCAATCACAAAGAAGCCCCGATTCGATGCCATCATTCTTGATATGAACATGCCGAAGATGAGCGGGAAGGAAACCTTCGCGAAACTGAAAGAAGTAAAGCCCGACCTCAAAGTGGTGGTGTCGACCGGTTACAGCGACGCCAGCCTCGAGCCTGACGCTCTTCGCAATCTCGTCGATGGATTTCTCCAGAAACCGTACCAGATGGAAGAACTCTCAAAGGTACTTCGCGAACTCTTCGATAGGAAACGGGACGGTTCGTAGAGTCTGTGCGGGAGAAGCCTGCGCCGAATATACTCCCTCGTTGCAACTCGGTCAAATAATCGGTACCATTTTGCGGAACCAGTGCGGTTCCTCCGCTCGTGTGAGCGTATCACTGATCACTGCATGGGCACTATGACGCTCGAGTCTTTTGGCGAAGAACTGCGAAAGCAGCGCGAACAACGACAGATATCGCTGACCTCAATCTCTGAAAGCACCCGCATCAGTGCAAAGATGCTCGAGGCAATAGAGGCAGGCAAATTCTCCGTTGTTCCGCAGGCCTATGTTCGAGCATTTCTTCGCTCGTATGCACTAGCGATCGGACTTGACGGCGATGAAACTCTTCGTCGATATGACGCCGTGAACCAGGAGATCCGGAACGCGGCCGAGGAGTGGGTGAACCGGGCAAAGGCGCCATCCGTGAAACCGCCACGAAGCGGTGATACCGCACCAGATCACACTCCAAGCCGGTCCCTGGGCTCTGTCGTGATTGCCGTTGTCGCGCTCATCGCCGTTGCTGCGATCATCTACTTCGTCAATCGGGGGGAACCAGAAGCCGTTCAGGAACCGCTCTCAAAGGTGCCCTTCGACCGTGCGATTCACGAATCGGAAGCAACGGTCTCCCAGCCGGAACAAGTACCACCCCCTGTGCTTCACACCACACCGACACCCGATAGTCTCCGGCTTGAGATCACGACATCGGACTCCGCCTGGGTCTCCATTCTGATCGACGGTCAGCGCAAAGGCGAGTACCTCTTTCCTCCGGGCCGAGTTCGCAGCTGGGCGGCCAGAGAGCACTTCGTGATCTCGATGGGGAATGCCGGCGCAGCGACATTCCGGCTCAACGGCAAAGATCTCGGACCGATCGGTCGGCGTGGCGCTGTGGCGCGAAACGTTCTCATCACGCAAACCGGCATTCAGCAACCTCAATAACAATCCGGTACGTCCATGGCTGTGAGTGCGGATATTCTCAAACGTCTGGAGCGGTTGCGCGCGCAACTCCGCGAGCATGACTATCGCTACTACGTGCTGGCGCAACCGACCATCTCTGACGAGGAATACGACCGGCTCCTGCGGGATCTCCTGGTACTCGAAGATGCTCATCCCGAACTTGTAACCCCTGATTCGCCGAGCCAGCGTGTTGGGGGACGGCCAACAAAGGAATTCCCGACGGTCCTCCATGACGTGCCGATGCTGAGTCTCTCGAATACGTACAACGAAGAAGAGGTGCGTGATTTTGACCGCAGGGTCAGCACAAATCTCGGCAGCGAAACGCGTCAATATGTTTGTGAGCTGAAAGTGGATGGCGTAGCGATCAGCCTTCTCTATCGCGGAGCAATCCTCGAACGAGGAGCGACACGGGGAGACGGGATGCAGGGGGATGACATCACGCAGAACCTGAAAACGATCCGCTCTGTGCCGCTCCGAGTGCGCTCGGAGCGCAAAGGATTGAATGAGTTCGAAGTCCGCGGCGAAGTCTTCATGAAGAGAGACGACTTTCGACGGATGAATGAAGAGCGCGAACTCGCCGGCGAAAAACTGTTCGTCAATCCACGGAACTCGGCTGCAGGGACACTGAAACTCCAGGACCCGAAAATTGTTGCTGCCCGCCCGCTCAACTTTGTGGCCTACTACCTGCGCACGGGCACGCTCGTGAGTCACCGCGAGAACCTGAGCATTCTCAGGGATCTCGGTTTCCCGGTCAGTGAGCACACGAGAACGTGCAAAAACATTGAGTCGGTGATTGAGTACTGGAAAGAGTGGGAGACCCGCCGGGATTCTCTGCCGTATGATATCGATGGGGTGGTCGTCAAAGTCGATTCGTTGCGTCAGCAGGAACGGCTTGGTACGATTGCAAAGAGCCCCCGTTGGGCGATTGCCTTCAAATTTGCCGCCCGCCAGGCGACAACAACACTCCGAAACATTATTTTTCAGGTTGGCCGTGTCGGAACGATCACGCCTGTGGCAGACCTTGAGCCCGTGTTCGTGGGTGGAACGACTGTTTCCAGGGCCACTCTCCATAATGAAGATTATATCAAAGAGCTTGACATCCGCCCCGGAGATACCGTGGTAGTGGAAAAGGGCGGTGACGTCATTCCGAAAGTGAGCTCCGTCATCAAAGAGCGCCGTAAACCGGGCACAAAGCCGTTTGCGATGCCGACGCAATGTCCGGAGTGCGGATCAAAAATCTCTCGGCCCGAGGGTGAAGCGAGCACCTACTGCGAGAACAGTGAGTGCCCGGCACAAATCAGAGCACGCATCGAACACTTCGCCGCTCGAGGTGCCATGGACATCGAAGGCCTTGGCGAAGCCGTCGTTGACCAGCTCGTGAGCCTCGGGTTTGTTCATAACTACGCGGACCTGTATGAGCTTCATCAACGAAGGGACAAGCTGACCGGTCTGGATCGATGGGGGGAAAAGAGTGTTGACAATCTTCTTCGCGCGATTGAGCAGAGCAAGAAACAGCCGTTCAGCAGACTTCTGTTCGCATTGGGGATTCGCCATGTCGGAGTCAGCGTCGCTCAACTGCTGACAGAACAATTCAGATCATTGGATCTGTTGAGGGCTGCCACGCTGGAACAGCTTCAGGGTGTGCAGGGAATAGGTCCGCGGATCGCGGAGAGCATCATCCGATTTCTGGCCGACAAGCATAACAGAAAAATTCTTGATCGGCTGCAGAAGTACGGACTGACGCTTGAAGAAAAGCGAAAGCGGAACATCCGCCAGAGTCCGCTGACCGGCAAGACGGTGGTCCTTACGGGGACACTCGCCTCGTACGGACGCGAGGAGGCGAAGGCGCTCATTGAGGAACGTGGCGGTCACGTCGCATCGAGCGTGAGCAGCAAGACGGATCTCGTGGTTGTCGGCGCGGACGCAGGCTCAAAGCTTGCAAAGGCAAGGAAACTCGGCATCCGAACGCTGGACGAAGAGGAATTCCTGAAGCTGCTTGAAGGGAATGCGTGAAACGGAGAAAGACAAATGGCCGGCCACTGCCGGTTCAGAGCATGAATCCCCTGCGTAATGTTTTTGACAAGTGAGTGCGTTCCATGTTTGAACAAGCCAGATTGAAAATCGGCACCTCGTATGCGCGCTTCCATTTCGGCCGGTCGCGCGATCCGATCGTGCGATTCACCTCCGTGATCTCTGAAGCGAGAAGGCCGCTGATCATCTTGCCCGAGAAGCCGAGTGAAGCTTCCAGCATTGAGAATGTTCTAAAGTTCCTCACACAGCGATATCACACGAGCAAGATCACGACGGTCGCCCGCAAGGACGTCGTGGCATCGCTTCCAGATCACAGGGGATTCAACATCACGACCTTCTCTCCGGAGGAGCTCAACCCCCTCTTTCTTCCGCGGGCTGATTTGCTTCGAAGGTTGAAAAAGAGTACATTCGATGTGGCGCTGGACCTGAATGTCGGCTTTGCGCTGACGAGCTGCTATCTGTGTCGCGCATCCGCGGCGCCGCTTCGCATTGGATTCGTCAAACCGTACGCTGACAGCTTCTACAATTTACAAGTTCAGACCGGGCAGTCCGGCAATCTCACGATCGTCTATTCGCAACTGTTGAAGTGCATTGAAATGTTCTGAGGACATCAGACCACCAGAGCCGGGTCCTCTCTGGCAGGGCTCTCTGGCAAGAGGAGGATGCGATGCAATTTGAAGTGAAGAAAAACGGTGACGCGACGATTCTCAAGATCAAGGAGCGAAAGCTCGATGCCAGCGTTTCGCCCGAGCTGAAGGGTGAGTTCCTCGTCCTGTGCAATCGCCAGACAAAGAACCTTGTCGTCGATATGAGCGAGGTCGAGTTCTGCGACAGCAGCGGATTAAGTGCCCTCCTGATCGCCGAACGCAAAATGCGTGAGAATGGTGGTGTCGTAAAGCTGGCCGGTCTGCAGAAAAAAGTCCTTTCGCTCATACGCATTTCCCGCCTTGACCGAGCGTTTCGAATCCATGACACGGTTGCCAAGGCACTTCGGTCATAGCGTTCATACGCACCTCAGCAGCTCTTTTCCCTTCGTACTCTTCAGGGAATCCTCCCTCGTCGCTTCATAGGAGACATCATGGGCTTTTCGGGACTCGACTACGCAATTGTGGCAGTGTATCTGATCGGAGTAACCGTCGCAGGCACTTGGATCGCAGGTAAGCAGAAATCGTCGCGTGACTACTTTCTCGGCGGCAAGGAAATGTCATGGTGGTCTGTGGGATTCTCGATCGTGGCGAGCGAAACGAGCACGTTGACGTTCATTAGCATTCCCGGTTTGGGCTACACGGGCAACATGAATTTCCTTCAGCTGGCCTTTGGCTACTTCATTGGCCGGTTACTCGTAAGTGTGGTGTTCATTCCCGCGTACTACAAAGGAGATCTGGAAACCGCGTACGATTTCCTGGGAAAGCGGTTCGGCACAGGACTGAGGAAATTCACATCATCAGTCTTTCTGATCACGCGGGTCCTCGCGTCCGGCGTGCGGCTCTTCGCGACTGCAATTCCCGTCCACCTCATCACAGGCCTTGATTACGCAACGAGTATTCTCCTCATCGGTGTGTTCACACTGATGTACACGTACCTTGGCGGCCTCAAAGCGGTTGTCGCCATGGATGTGGTCCAACTCTTCATTTATCTCAGCGGCGCTGTGGCGTCAATGGGGATCATCATCCACCACCTTCCGAATGGGTGGGCCGATGTGTTCAGCTTTGCCACGGCTGACGGCCAGAACAAATTCGCCATCCTCAACCTGACCTGGGGGGACAGCTTCTGGGGATTCCTCGCAACACCGTACACGCTGATTGGCGGATTGCTGGGGGGTACCTTCCTCACCATGGCTTCTCATGGCACCGATCAACTGCTTGTGCAGCGCCTGCTCGGGTGCAAATCGCGCTGGGACAGCCAGAAGGCCCTCATGCTCGACGCCACAGTGATCGTCCTTCAGTTCGCATTCTTCCTGACGCTGGGACTCTGCCTGTATGCATTCTATGGTGGCGTCTCCATTCAACAGCTGGGTCTGAGTGCCTCGGACGAGATATTTCCGAAGTTCATCATTGAGAACCTTCCGACGGGCATCGCCGGACTGGTTGTAGCAGGCGTGCTCGCCTCCGCGATGGGAACCCTGTCCTCATCCATCAGCTCGCTGGCATCCTCGACGTACCTCGATCTGTTCAAATTCACGTCTCGCGGAAGAAATCTCACCGAACAGGCTGAGATGCGCTGGTCGAAGCTCTTTACGCTTCTGTGGGGCATCATTCTGATCGGCGGAGCAATGCTCTTCACCGACACCAAGAATCCCGTCGTCGAACTCGGCCTGAAAATTGCCTCATTCACGTATGGCGGACTGCTCGGTACGTTCTTCCTCGGCCTCCTGTTCAAGCACACAGAGCAGAAAGACGCGTACGTTGGATTTGTCGCAGGCATCGTTGCGATGACGCTCGTGCTCTCCATGACGAAGATTGATTTCACCTGGCACACGTTCATCGGTGCTTCCGTGACCATCCTCTTCGGCAACGCCAGCTGGTGGATTCGCGAACGCGGTGGTGCACACAGATAACCACTGACGCTACCGACTTCCACACACATTCTCAAGATCTTTTCTGTGTTGATCTTGTAACATCTGTGTCGTCTGTGTTCTATTATGAAAGGACTGTTCGGGGTGATAGCACACAGATAACGCTGACGCTACTGACTTCCACAGATATACTCTAAATATCTTCTCTGTGTTGGTCCTGTAGCATCTGTGTCTTCTGTGTTCCATCATCAGTGAACATCTTGTAGTATCTGCGTACTCTGTGTTCCACAACAGAGTTCTACCGGATAATCCTATGGGGAAAAGTGCTCGAATCCCGAAGCGCAAGAGTGTGCTTGAAGCAACAGCACTCGACAAAGAAATCCGCCGGTACTTTGACTTTCTCCGTCTGGAAAAGGGACTGACGCAGCATTCGATCCACTCATATCAGTTTGATCTCGCAAAGTATCAGGCGTTTCTGGGCGGACGAAGCATCACGACAGCACGAAACGTCACGGAAGCACACCTCGGCGAATTCCTCACAACACTCTCTCAACGGCGTCTCTCTCCGCGCAGCGTTGCCCGAATCCTCTCGGCTGTTCGTGGATTTCACCGGTTTTTGGTGGGCGAAGGAATCCACGACGACGATCCGACCGAGAATATCGATTCGCCCAAACGATCCAAACATCTGCCGGGAGTGCTCTCCATTGCTGAAATCGAATCAATTCTGAAGCAACCCGACACGCGTGAAGAACTTGGCAGAAGGGATCGGGCGATTCTCGAAGTGATGTATGCGACGGGCGTGCGTGTTTCGGAGCTGACCGGTCTGAAGCAATCGGACCTGATGTTTGATGCCGAGTTGATCCTGGTCTTCGGGAAGGGATCAAAAGAGCGGCTGGTGCCGATAGGCACATCGGCGATCGACTGGGTGAAGAAGTACCAGCGGGAAGTTCGTGTCCGGCTTGCCCGTCCGGGGAAGTCACACGATATTCTTTTTCTGAATTATCGGGGGGGAAAGCTCTCCCGTGCTGCGATTCGTGACATGATTGTCAAATATGCCAGACAGGCGGGCATCAAGAAAGAAGTCCATCCCCACACATTCCGGCATTCCTTTGCGACGCACTTGCTTGAAGGAGGTGCCGACCTCCGCGCCGTGCAGGAAATGCTCGGTCACGCCGACATCTCAACGACACAGATTTATACGCACATCGATCGCGAGTACCTGAAGGAAGTGCACCGCACATTTCACCCGCGCGGATAGTACTGCTGCCCAGGCAGTCCACGCGTAGAATTCCGGGTGCCTCAGAGAGAGGGTGGGGGGAGCGACGACTCTTCGCGTTTGAACAATCCGACGATTCTCATGACGGCGACAAGAATGAGATAACCGAGCGCGGCGACGAGTCCGCCGTTGAGGGCTCCCATCGTTATGGCGCCAAACCGTCCCGGACGGTGGAGAACACGGAAGGACTCGACGATTGAGTCGAACTCACGCTTGTACTGAGGATACTGATCGGTGAGGGCGGATGACGTGAGAATGTACGACCTACCTTTCCCCGGAATAAGGGTCTGGACGAATTTCATCTCGAAGTCTTTCCATTCGTACGACCGTCCACTGTTGCTCCGGCGTTGGCCAGAATAGTTCTCCACGGATTCGGTTTCCGATTTCTGTACCCTGACCTTCAGGCTTCCCCTGCTGGTGAACTGTGCGGAGGTCAACTCGTCGACGGTGACAAGCTCCGATCGCTCCATCACATAGTTATCGAGCATGCTGCGAAATCCTTCGCTCAACACCTTCGCACCTTCTGCGAGCTCCGCTTCGTCAAGCGCCGGGATCTCCGTCTTCATGACCACCACATTGACGGACGGGGAGAATTCAGACTCCGGCAAGATGTTCATGAACCCAACTTCGATGTTGCGGCTTGCGAGTCCCTGGCGGAGCATCTTCGGGAACCGATCCCCCAAGGAATCGAAGAATGCCTCGTAGGTATCTGCTGTCAGCTTCATCCAGCCTGACGGTGCGAGCATCGCAAACTGGTTCTCGGTGTTGACGTACGATCCCTCCAACTGAGGCAGACCCTCGGGAGAATTGAGCCACCAAAGTACGAGTCCGAGGATGAGCGCAACGAACAAAGAGCCGAGGATGACGATGGCGGGGTGTGAACTCATCCCGGCGGATGCCTGCGGAGTCGGCCGAACTGTTCGCTTTGGCACATTTGCCGGCGAAGCGGGAAAGATGTATCTGCATTTCTGGCACTGTGAGAAAACGTCGGGCTGTTCGTTACCGCACTTCGGGCAAATCATAGCGGGGTTCCGCGCTTGTGAGAGAAAATCGTGATGTCGGACGTGTTCAACGACGGAGAGTGGACGAAAGATAGGAGTGCACACGCTGAAAGTCAATTTCCACTGCCGCATGCAGTGTCTGTTGCAGCAGAAGCATCGAATCGGTTTGTGGAACTCCGCAGCAATGGTCACTCGGAAAGCTTGAGTTTCTACGGAAATTTTGCTACATAATGAAGTCGAACTCCCGCAAGCGTCCACCGTCCGCTCCAGGCGGGCCACCTGCGGGAGTTTTTCATATCGGAGACATTGTGAAATCTGAACGACGGATTCTCGCCCTGGCAGAAGGGCGTTTCAGTCCGCTAAAATCCAAGACGGCCAATGGAGCCATTGCTTACCTGCCCAATCAGGTAGTCGGCGTGATTGACAGCACCAAGGCCGGGTTGACAGCGCAACAAGTGTTGGGATATGGGGGGACCATTCCGGTTGTCCGGAACCTTGAGGAAGGATTGAAGCTCCGGCCGACGCACCTTCTCATCGGCATCGCGCCATCCGGAGGATATCTGCCGGAATCGTGGCGGGACATTCTCCGGTCGACGCTGAAGGCAGGTCTCCACGTGCTCAGCGGTCTCCATACGATTCTCTCCGATGATCCGGAGTTTGTTCAATTGGCTCGGGAGAACGGTGTCGAACTGACGGACTATCGCAAGATTCTGCCTGAGTCGGAGGTCGTTGCCCGGGGGACGTGGCGCAATCGATCGGCGAACGTCATTCTGACCGTTGGTACCGACTGCAATATCGGAAAGATGACAACCATCCTCGAAGTGCATAAAGATCTCTTGCGGCGCGGCGTCAGGGCGGATTTCGTAGCGACAGGTCAGACAGGAATGTTGATTCGCGGCAGGGGAGTGGCTGTCGACTCGCTCATCGGAGACTATATCGCGGGAGCGATCGAAAAGGAAATCGATCAGTCGGTCAACGAGGGGTACGAATATATTCTGGTGGAAGGTCAGGGGGCGCTGACCCATATGGGATACTCAGGTGTCACGCTGGGACTTCTCCATGGTACCATGCCCGACGCGATGATCCTCTGCCACCAGCCGACGCGAGTGAAAGACGACTATGGCCTGACGTTGCCAGATCTCGACAGCATCATACGGCTCCATGAAGAGTTGGTCAGGTCTTTCAAGGAGACGAAGGTCATCGCGATCGGCCTGAACTCCGTGGGGCTCTCGGACGAGGAATCGCAGGCGGCGGCGAAAAGGATTTCGAGTGCAACAGGGCTTCCTGCGGTTGACGCGTTTCGGTTTGGGCCCGCTGCAATCACAGAGGCAGTTCTCGCACATTTTGCATCAGCAGGCCGACAGGTTTGAGAAAGGATATCGTGGACGCATTTCGTTATCAGGACAATGAGCTGTACTGTGAAGATGTTCCGCTGAGAGAACTGGGCGAAGAGTTCGGTACGCCGCTCTACGTGTACAGCAGAAACCAGATCCTGCAGAATTTCAGGATGGTCGCCGCTCCGCTTGCAGAGCTCGACCACTGTGTCTGCTATGCGCTGAAAGCCAACGCGAACCAAGCTCTCCTCAAAATGCTCGCACAGGAGGGGAGCGGGGCTGATGTTGTCTCCGGAGGCGAACTCCACCTTGCCCTGAAAGCTGGATTCGCACCGTCGAAGATCTCATTTGCCGGAGTCGGGAAGCGTGACGACGAAATCGAGTTTGCTCTGTCCTCGGGAGTCTTCTCGATCAATGTGGAATCGTCACAGGAACTACAGGTGGTATCCCGAATAGCATATCGCCTCGGAACCACGGCTCGCGTGACGATCAGGATCAATCCAGACATTGATGCACAGAGCCACCCGTACATCACAACCGGGCTGAAGCAAAACAAGTTTGGCATTCCGGCCGACGAAGCGATTCCGATGTTCAAGTATGCGGCGACGTTGCCAAGCATTTCTGTCATCGGTGTTCATACGCACATCGGTTCACAGATCACAAAGGTGGAACCGTTTGTCGAAGCCGCCACAGCCCTCGTTGGTCTGACGAAATCGCTCCGTGAGGCGGGATTCCCGGTGAACCACATTGATTTGGGAGGGGGATTCGGAGTTCAGTATGTCAACGCTATCATGCGGGAGGGTCTTCCGCACGAGGCAGAAACGACCGCAGTGCCGGCCCTGAATGTGTTCATAGAACGTGTACTGCCTGTATTGAAGGAAAGCGGCTGTTCCGTATGGCTCGAACCGGGAAGATCGATCGTTGCCAGCGCCGGTGCTCTGGTGACGAAAGTCCTCTATACGAAAGGAAATGGAGCCAAGAAATTTGTGATCGTTGACGCGGGGATGAATGACCTTCTCCGGCCAAGCCTGTACAATGCCTACCATCAAATCGTTCCAGTCTCTGTGCAGACCTATGAGCACGAGAGAGTCGATGTGGTCGGTCCGATTTGTGAAACCGGTGATTTTCTCGCGCGTGATCGGCTGTTGACGGTATCAAAACGTGACGATCTTCTGGCGGTCCTGACGGCAGGTGCATACGGGTTTGCGCTTTCTTCAAACTACAATGCGCGGCTTCGCCCGGCAGAAATTCTCGTCAATGGAGAGAAGGTTCGGATCATCAGGGATCGTGAAACGTTGGATGATCTGGAGAATTGAATTGAGGCGGGAGGAAGTGGAATGAAATCATATGTTGTGGCAGTGGTTGGCGCCACCGGACTTGTCGGTAGAAAGATGATGCAGGTGTTGGAAGAGCGCAGGTTCCCGGTGCAGAAATTCGTCCCTCTTGCCTCGGAGCGGTCGGCAGGGAAGGAAGTGCAGTTCAACGGTCAGCGATTCACCGTTCAGAAACTCGGTGTTGGGAGTTTTCAAGGGGTCGACATTGCTCTCTTCTCTGCCGGTGCGAGCGTGAGCAAGGAGTTTGCTCCGCATGCCGTCAAGGCTGGGACCGTGGTCATTGATAACAGCAGCGCGTTCAGGATGGATGAGAATACACCGCTCGTCGTACCGGAAGTCAACCGTCATCAAATCTTCCGGCATCGAGGCATTATCGCGAACCCGAACTGCTCCACGATCCAGATGGTCGTTGTCCTCAAGCCGCTTCATGAACGGTTCGGCATCAGGCGCGTTGTTGTTTCCACGTACCAGTCCGTGACAGGTGCAGGTCAGCGCGCCGTCACTCAGCTTGAAGATGAACTTGCCGGCCGCACGCCGCGCGAGGTGAAGTTCCCCTACCAGATCGCGTACAATTGTCTCCCCCACATCGATGTGTTCTTTGAGGACGGCTATACCAAAGAAGAACTCAAAATGAAGCTGGAGACGAAGAAGATAATGGAAGCGGACATCGCGGTGACTGCCACGACAGTGCGAGTGCCGGTGATGGGTGGGCACAGCGAGTCCGTGAACATCGAGTTCGACAAGCCCTGTACAGTTGCAGAGGTGCGTGATCTGTTGCGGAAGGCGCCAGGGGTTGTCGTGGAGGATGATCCGTCCAGGAATCTCTATCCTATGCCTGTTCGCTCATTCGACCGGGACGAAGTCTTTGTGGGAAGAGTTCGGTTGGATGATACCATCCCGAACGGGATAAACCTCTGGATTGTCTCCGACAATATCCGTAAGGGCGCCGCGACAAACGCAGTTCAAATTGCTGAAGCTTTGATCGCCGGACAGTAGCAGAAAGGAGCATCATATGCGATCTCTTGACGCATGGTCATTCGTCCTGATAGGTATGCTCCTCGTCTCCGGTTGCGGGAAGAAGGAAGACCAAGGCGCTGCTGCGCGACAACCTCACCCCTTCGTCGGAAAGGTCGTTGCCATCGACCCGCCTTCAAAGCAGATCATCATCGCCCATGGCGATATGCCGGGGTTCATGAAACCCATGACGATGCCATTCGTTGTGAAAGACACCAGCCTCTTCCGTGGAATTGCCGTCGGCGATTCGGTCAAAGGAGTCCTGATAGTCCAGCGGCCGGAGGTCTGGCTCGACAGTCTGGCGCTTATTCCGACAAAGTAGTGCTTGATGATTTGCTGCCTGCAATCTGCCTGCACCAATCAATCCGGGGAATTCTGTGAAGCTTGATTTCCGTGAGCGGCTACGACGCGGTCCGCTTCTTTGCGACGGGGCCATGGGCACCTTGCTGGATCACTACGGCCACACGGAACGTCCGCATGAACTGCACAATCTCAAGAATCCCGACGTTGTCCGACGCATCCATCGGGAATACATCGAAGCCGGTGCCGAAATCATTGAGACGAATACGTTTTCGGCAAACCGGTTCAGGCTCTCGCAGTTCCACCTTCAGGACAAGCTCAAAGAGATCAATAGCGCTGCCGTCAAAATTGCCCGCCAGGCAGCTGGCGACAATGTCTATGTTGCCGGATCGGTCGGTCCAACGGGCAAATTGCTGGAACCGATCGGGAAAATTCGGCTTCAGGATGCCCGCGCAGCGTTCAGGGAACAGATCGAGATTCTCCTCGAGGGTGGAATCGACCTCCTCATTCTGGAGACATTCGTCAGCCTCCATGAGCTCGATGAGGCGATCGCGGCAGCAAAGGAATTGACGTCTATCCCCATCGTAGCTCAGAAAGCCTTTCCCGAAGATGGGAGTATCCTCTCTGGGACCTTCCCCCTTGAAGTGGTCGAACATCTTCTTGACAGGGGCGTCGATGTCATCGGGGCAAATTGCACCGTCGGTCCGCAGCGAATGTTCAGCATCATCCGGACCATGTACAAGGACGGCGTCATACTCTCCGCTCAACCTGCGGCCGGCATTCCCACCCTTCAGGATGGGCGCTCGGTCTATCACACGACTCCTGAGTATCTTGCTACCTACGCGCGTGAGCTCGTGCAGTCAGGTGTCACACTCATTGGAGCTTGTTGCGGTTCAACTCCCGCACACATCAGAGCCATGCGGAGAGTGCTCGATGAAGTGACGACACGGCCTGAAATCACCATGACGTCTGCGCGCGAAAGCGGAGCGGCCGTTGAACAAGTGCCGACGGCAGAGGAGCCGATCGCAGATCGGGAAAGCTCCTCGCACTTTGCGCGCTCGATCGGACAGAAGTTTCTTGTGACAGCGGAGCTGGATGTTCCCAGGGGTATCGACATGTCGCCGGTTCTTGAAGGTGCTGCGTACCTCCACCGGCATGGCGTCGATGCTGTCAACATTACGGACGGTGCCCGTGCACGCATGCGCATGAGTTCGGTTGCATTGTCGGCGATGATACAGCGGGATGTGGGAATCGAGGCAATGACGCATTTGACGTCCCGTGATCGCAATCTCATCGGACTCCAATCAGAGCTCCTTGGAGCCCACGCGATGGGTTTGAGAAACATCCTCTGCATCACGGGTGATCCGACAAACATCGGTGACTATCCGCACGCAACATCGGTGTTTGATGTCGACTCCATCGGTCTCATCCGTGCCGTGCGTGCGATGAACGCCGGACGGGATCTCATGGGGAACACAATTACACAAAGGACTTCATTCCTCATTGCGTGTGCTGCGAATCCAAAAGCGGACGACATGGATCGTGAGGTGTTCCGGTTGGGAAAAAAGGTGGAGGCGGGTGCACATATCGTTTTTACACAGCCGATCTATGAAATGAAGACGCTCGAGGAGTTCATGCGGCGTGTGGAGCAGTGGCGCATACCAGTCATGCTCGGTCTCTTGCCGTTGCGCAGTTATCGTCATGCCGAGTTTCTGCACAATGAAATCCCCGGGATGGTGATCCCCGAAAGCATCCGGGAAGCGCTCAGGCGCGGAGGAGAAAAGGCCTCTGCTGTCGGGATCCAGCTCGCACAGGACTTTCTGAAAGAAGCAAAGCATCTTGTTGCAGGGGCATATCTGATGCCGCCGTTCAAGCGATACGATGTGGTACCTCAGGTGTTGGAAGGAGTTCGATAGAGGGCGGGACCTTGCGGCGATTGCATGTTCAATCACAATTCGCTTTGCGATTTTGACGCGTTTTTGAGAATCTGCTTGCTTTTCCATCGCCTGTTCGTGATATTTCTGCGAATATTCCCCGTATTGTAGGACCCCAGACTGCTCTGCAGATATGTCCTCATCCCACTGCCTGGCAATATTAATCGTCATTCTCATCTTTTGGGGAGCGGAATCTCTCTCGCAGACGATTCCCGACTCGACAAAGATCCTCACAGCTGTTCGCACTCATGAAACGCTCAAGATTGACGGGAAGCTGACCGAGGCCGTTTGGCAGCGGGTGGGAGAGACGGGCTTCATCCAGCGCGAGCCGGATGAAGGTGCCCCTTCGTCTGAAAAGACAGAGGTTCTCCTCGCGTATGACAAGTACGCTCTGTACGTTGGCATCAAACTCTACGACAGACATCCGGATTCGATCGTCGGGCGTTTGGCCAGGAGAGACGAAGGATCGGAATCGGATGATGTCACCATAGGCATCGATGCCGCCTTTGACCGCCGGAACTGTGCGTACTTTGGCGTCAATCCGGCCGGAGCGATCGGCGACGGAACTCTCTCGAATGACGCTGACGCGGATGGAAGTTGGGATGGTGTGTGGAGTGTAGGAGTGAGTGTCGAGTCGTGGGGTTGGTGTGCCGAATTCCGGATTCCCTATTCGCAGCTTCGCTTTCCGGAACAGGCATCCTATACCTGGGGCTTCGAAGTCCAGAGAATAATCCGGCGGCGAAATGAAGAATCCTATCTTACCTTCTACCCGAGAACTGACCGGGTCCGCGTGTCACGGTTTCCGGTGGTGAAAGGAATTGAGGGAATCAAGCCACCGGCGCGCATAGAGCTCATGCCGTACGCCACCGCGACAGGAAAATTTCTCCAGGAGCCGGACGTCGCTCCCTTCAACAGGGGCAGAGAAGATCCCTTCAGAACCCAGCGTAACTTTCCTGCCAACCTCGGGCTTGACGCGAAGCTAGGCCTGTCGGGAGATGTGACGCTCGATCTCTCCTTGAATCCTGATTTTGCACAGGTCGAAGTCGATCCTGCTGTGGTCAACCTGACGGCGTATGAAACGTACTACCAGGAAAAGCGGCCATTCTTCATCGAAGGAGCGAACATCCTTCGATTTGGGCGGGGTGGCGCATCCTCGTTACAGGATTTCGACTGGTCCGATCCGAAGTTCTTCTACAGCCGTCGCATCGGCCGTGCTCCCCAGGGATCTGTGTCTCATGATGGATTTCTCAATGTCCCTGATCGCACGACGATTCTCGGGGCGGCAAAGATCAGTGGCAAATTCACCAACACATGGTCGTTCGCGGCGCTCAGTGCTCTGACCGACAGGGAATACGGAGAGGTCGATTCAGCCGGCATTCGCATGAGAGATGAAATTGAGCCGCTTTCGTTCTACACCGTGATCCGTACACTGAAGGAATTCAACGATTCGAGACAGGCGATCGGAGTTCTCGGCACTGCAGTCGAACGCCATCTACGCGATGGCAGAACGACTGAGCTATTGAATGATCGCGCTCTCTCGCTCGGAATTGATGGCTGGTCGTTTCTCGACGAAAAGAAGGTCTGGGTGCTGACCGGGTGGGGAGGATTCTCAACGGTCTCGGGCAGTCCGGCCAGAATGACCTCCCTGCAACGATCGTCTGCTCATTACTTCCAACGTCCCGATGCCTCGTACCTTAAGTTTGATTCAGGAGCGACATCATTGACGGGGTGGGCCTCGAGACTTTGGATCGACAAAGTCAGCGGAAACTGGATCTTTAATGCTGCGATCGGTGCCATCAATCCCTCATTCGAGACGAACGATCTTGGCTATCTTACGCGGGCCGACTATATCAACGGGCACATCTATTTTGGCTACGAGTGGTACGAGCCGGATCAGACCCTGCGCACGAAGGCCATAACAGGTGCAGTGATCCGTGCGTATGATTTCGGGGGCAATAAGATTGGTGAAGCCTACCGGCTCTTCCTCTCCACCCAATTCATGAACTATTGGAGTGCAAATCTCTCGCTCGCGTTGTATGGAGAGTCCTTTGACGATCAGATGACGCGCGGAGGCCCCCTGATGAAATCACTTGCCGGCCGGGGTGGCTTTCTCAGCATCGGCAGTGATGCGCGAATGGATCTGTATGGTTCTCTGAGCGTAAGCGGCGGAAGTGGCGAGTCGGGCGGATGGTACGTGACGGAAGGAGTGTACCTGAATTGGAAAGCAACGCGTACCCTGAACGTAAGCCTGAGTCTGGACTATTCGCGCGTCCGCTCCGCGTCGCAATACATTTCAGAAGTGCCTGACGACACGTTCGCCGCAACCTATGGCTCCAGATATGTGTTTGGGGTGCTTAATCAGAAGCAGGTCTCAACGACGATTCGATTGAACTGGACGTTCACTCCTGCGATGAGCTTTCAGTTCTATATGCAGCCGCTGATCGCCGCGGGGGCATATTCCAGCATCATGGAGCTTGCCCGGCCCGGTACATTCGATTTCAATCGCTACGGCGAGGGTGCGTCGACGATCGCATTCTCCAATGGTCAGTACATGATCGATCCCGATGGTCCCGGAGGAAGAGCCTCCTCATTTTCGCTCTGGAATCCGGACTTCAACTTCAAGTCAATCCGTGCGAATGCGGTCTTTCGCTGGGAATATCTCCCGGGCTCTACGCTCTATTTCGTCTGGACGAACATGAAAATGAATTATGAGAGCCGCGGAGATTTTGCATTTGGCCGGGACCTTGATCAATTGCTCCACGCCCGCCCCGACAATGTCTACTCGCTTAAGCTCACCTACTGGTTCAATCCGTGAAGGTTGTGGCATGGCCGTACTGCTACTGCCGACAGACCTCTTCTCTTGAAGCGCACACAGACCTCACAGATACACATTTGGAAGGAAGCCGGAAATTCGAAGAAAGATATTCACGAACGACCGAAAACGGTGGGAATCCACAGAGGGAATGAAGTGGTCAACGCTCAAATAATCTGAGGCCGTCTGTGCGTCCTGTGTCCTCTGTGTTCTATTACCGGGTCTTTCGTGCGATGGTGGCCAGGAACTGAGGATCGGTCGACACCGAGAGGAAGTCTGCGTCGAGGATTTGACGGAAATTGTACTCTATGGCAACTGCCTTGGCAAGTTCCTTGAGTGCTTCGGCTTTTTGCTTCTTGATCGCGTACATCCGCGCTGCCCAGTAATGTACCATTGCGGAAGAGGGCGCAAGGGTTGCGGCTCGTTGAATCAGGCGTCCGGCGGTCTCCGGGCTCTTTCCGCTACGCGTCATGAGCAGCGCGTAGTACGAAAGTGTTCTGTAATCTCTCGGATCCTGCGTGACAGCGCGATCGGCAGACTGGATTCCCTGCTCCAAGCTGGACAATGATTCACCAAGTTTCCCTTTGAGAGAGTACGTACGGCCAAGCTCATAGTTCAAGAAGGCCTTACCCTTGTCATCGGCTCGCCCCATCTCCTGCTGACAAGCCGCGATGATCTTGTCCTCCTGATCACCTCCAAGCCATGTCGATACTCTGTACGAGAACGTGAGCAATGAATCAGGGGCCCCCAGTTTTACAGCATCGTCGAAGAGTTGTGATGCGAGCTCCGCCTGCGGCTTTCGCTGATTGATATCCTCGCACTGGGCTTTGTAAAGATGAATGATTCCCTTGACGTACGGGGATTTGAATCCTCGCGGATCGGTTGCGAGCGCTTTTGTTGCCTTCTCCAGCGCTTCATCAGATTTTCCTTCCGACAGCAGAAGGAGGGCGAGGGGTCTCAGAGCATCAGGCAAATCTGGTTGGAGAGTCAGCGCTTTTTCTATCTCGGTTCGCGCAACGGTAAACTTCTGGCTTAGTCGTGCTGCTTCACCAAGAGCTACATGTGCGTAGACATCGTCTGGATTCGAACTGACCGCCATCTGTGCAAGAGATGCTGCTTCCGCGAGGAGAGCAGCGTCCCGATCTCCATCCTGTTTGTATTGCTCGAGGAGTGCAAGGCTCAATCCGCACCGCGCGACCATCATGAGTGAATCACTCGACAATGCCTCGCGGTAGCTCGAAATGCTCTGAGAGAGTGCTTCCTTGCCTGGCTGCGTAGAGAAGGCAAGGCCTCGCAAATAGGCGGTTGCGGCGTCCTGGTTCTCTGAGATCCGTGTGCCGGAGGGTTCAGCGATTTCACTGCCGAGCGAGTTCATCAATGCGGCTGTCGCTTTTCCGGCAAGGGAGTTCAGGTCGCGGAGGTCTCCCTCAATCGTTGTCTGCCAAACGGTGTTTCCCTCGCTGAGTTCAACGCATGATGCCTGTATGGATACCGTTGAACCGGTCAGGGTGAGAGAGCCTCGAACGAGATGGCTGACGCCGAGCGATCCAAGCTGCTGGGCGTTCGCAGTGCCTACCACTCGCGAGCTCGTCGGCGCAAGAACACTCATCCCCTCGATGCGCCCAATGTGCCGCGAGAGAAGGATGGAGAACGCCTCTCCCGATGAAGGATCATCTGCCTGTGCGACCGTGAATGGGAGTACAGCGACGCCGGAAGGTTTGGCGAGAGGACCTTGAGTGAAGACGTAGAATGCCACAGCAGCGATCACAAGCACGCCCAGAATCCCGCCAACAATGATGGCTCGTTTCGATTTGGGTGCTTCCTTCGCTTCCTTTCGGGCTGCCGCACGCTGAAGGGCTGCTTCGGCAAGTTCTTGAGCCCGCTGTTGCGCGAGTCGTGCAGCTTCTTCTCGCTGACGCTCTTCCTCCGCCTGGGCTGCCTGTCGTTCCCGCTCCAGACGAGCTTCTTCTGCCAGCTGAAGCTGTTTCTCGATCCGTTTCGCCTGCTCGTTGTTGGGCTCGAGACCGTACACTTCCTGCAACGCGCCGAGAGCTTCCGCAAACTTCTCTTGTTCTATGAACTGGATGGCGTTATCAAGGATTCTCTGTATGCGCTGCTTTCGTTCTTCTTCTTTCCGGAGTTTCTCTTCCTTCACCCGACGTTTGCGATCCTCTTCTTCAAGCTGGGACCGTCGCTCTTCGATCTGGATGAGCAACATCTGCGCTTCGTAGTGGATCTGGACGATCTTGTAGACTTCCTTGATCTCCTCTTCAGCCTTTGCTACATCGTCAGCCTGGAAGTACTCGAGCGCCTTCTTGTAATGTACGTCAGCCCGTTCGCGTCTCTCGGTTTCTTCTGCATCGATCTTCCGGCGTGTTTCCTCTACCTTCTTTGCCTCTTCTTGTTCCTGCTTGGAGATCTGCTCCGCACGCTTCCGTGTCGGAATGGACTGTGCGGATTTCGATGGCGTCGCCAGCTCAGGAATTGACTCAAGGAGGATTTCGAAGACCTCTACCGGCTCTGCGATATTCTTCAGGTCTGTCTCACCGATACTGTATACCTTAATGGGGAATTTGTTCTTGACCTGGTTGTAGATTTCTGCGGATATGCAGATGCGCGTGGCCTCGGTGATGGCCTGGATCCTTGCAGCGATGTTGACACCGTCACCGTAAATGTCGTTGCCGACAATGATGACGTCGCCCAGATGGATGCCTACTCTGATCTGGATGCTCTCAAATTCGGACTTCCCTTTGTTGTACTCCCAAAACCTCTCCTGCGCCTCGATTGCACATTTTACTGCATTCACAGCACTGGAGAAGTCGACCATGAACGAGTCACCGATGACCTTAATGACAACGCCATGATGCTTTGCCACGATCTCCCGCATCGTGTCGTCGTGTGTGCGTAGTACTTCCATTGCAGCAACTTCATTTTCACCCATCTTCTTGGAGAAATCCTTGACATCGGTGAACATGATCGCCGCAAGTTTTCGCGTGCCGCCTTCGGAATTGGACGCCATCGTCGGTGTGTTCTGGTAGTGATGGTTGCGAGTAGGCGGAGGAGGAGTGACGGGAACCCAGATACCCGGAATCGCTCCACCGCGCCAGCCGGAAGGACTCCCCTCACTGACGCTCGAGGAGCTTCCAGATCTACAGCGGTACCAAGATATGACCTCGAGATCGGAATGTCAATATGAGACACTGAAGCAGTGGGGGGCGTGACAGCGAAGTGAATTGGCGTTTTTTTGGGGGTGACGTACGCCTACAAGCCGATGTAGTACTTCTTGACATATTCGGCAACCATACGATCGGTATTATACACCGGTATGAGGCTTCTCATAGCAGCCCGTATTCGTCTGATCCAGCCCACGGGAATACCTTGGGCGTTCCGCTGGTAAAACTCGGGCACGATCTGCTCCGCGAGGATCTCGTAGAGACTCGCCGCATCGTGCTCATCCTGGACTTCAATATCCGGCTCCGACGAGTCCTCTCCAATCGACCAGCCGTTCGAGCCGCTGTATGCCTCGCGCCACCAGCCATCCATGATGCTCAGATTAAGGCCGCCATGAATCACGATCTTCTGACCGCTTGTCCCGCTCGCTTCTAGAGGCCGGCGGGGAGTATTGAGCCAAACATCTGCTCCGGCAACAAGGAATCGCGCTACATTCATGTCGTAGTTCTCAATAAGGACTACTTTGCCGGCCAATTGCGGGTGCCGGGAAATTTCCACAATGGTCTGTAGGAATCGCTTTCCTTCGTTGTCGCGCGGGTGTGCTTTGCCGGCAAACACAAATTGCACCGGCCGATCGGGATTGTTCACCAGCGAGATCATCCGGTCAAGATCTCTGAACACAAGAGGGGCTCGTTTGTATGTCGCAAACCGACGCGCAAAACAAATGGTGAGAGCATCAGGAGAGAGCGCTTGATCGATGAACCCGGAGAACTCGGTTTCTGGCCGGGAGTACTGCATGCGAAGGCGGCGGCGCGCAAACTCCACAAGATCTCTGCGAAGCATATACCGAAGCGCCCATAATTCTTCATCCGAAGCCATGTCCCCATTCTCCAGCTTCGACCAGAATCGGGGATCCATGAGCTTCGCAGTCCAATCGACCCCCAGCCGCTTGTTCCAAAAATCATGCGCTTTTGTAGTTGCCCAGCTTGGCGTGTGAATGCCGTTCGTAACGTGTCCGATAGGAACCGACGCTGATTGCTCTGCAGCATAGAGTTCCTTCCACATTTCCCGGCTGACTTGCCCGTGGAGATCACTCACACCGTTTGCTGCGCGCGACATCCTGAGCGCAAGTACTGTCATCGTAAACAATTCCTGGGAATCGTCCTGATTGACTCGGCCGTAAGTCATCAAGTGGTCCATGGACTGACCCGTCTGTTCCCAGAATCTCCCCATCGTGTGGTACAGCAGTTCGCTGCTGAAGCGATCATGTCCGGCAGGGACAGGTGTGTGCGTGGTGAAGATACATCGGCCCGCGACGTTTCGTCGAGCCTTCTCGAGGTCGGTGCCCCGACCGATCTCCTCGCGCAGAAGTTCCAGCGTCAGGAATGCGGAGTGGCCTTCGTTCATGTGATACACTGCAGGATTGATGCCGAGCGAGCGCAGAAGACGGACGCCGCCAATCCCAAGGACAATCTCCTGGCCAATTCTCGTATCGACGTCGCCGCCATACACATATGCCGTGAGTCCCTGAAAATGACGGTCGTTCTCCTGGAGGTTTGTGTCAAGGAGGTAGATCGTCGCACGTCCGACCCGAAGCCGCCACGCCTGGAAAAACACCGTGCTGTGGCCAATCTCGACAGAATTCAGAATCCGACCGCCTTCTTCACTCGTCACAAGTTCGAGCGGGAGGTGCAGGGGGTCAGCCATCGGATACGACTCCTGCTGCCACCCTTCAGGGCTCAGATGCTGCTGGAAGTATCCGTTGCGATAGAAGAGACTGATGCCGATGAAAGGAATTCCGAGATCGCTTGCCGATTTTGTATGATCACCCGCCAGAACGCCGAGGCCGCCGGAGTAAATCGGGATCGACTCGTGCAGGCCGAACTCAGCGGAAAAGTACGCAACAGGGTTCTTCAGCTGCGAAGCGTGGTGAGACGTCCACGTTTCGGTGGTGTCCATGTACGCCTCAAACTCATCCAGCACGCGATGGACCCTCTTTTGAAAATCAGAATCGCGCAGGCGCGCGGAGAGTTCCATGTGCGAGATTTCCCGGAGGACTGCAACGGCGCTATGATTTGACCGCTCCCAGGTGAGGGGGGAGAGTTCGCGGAAGATTTCCTGTGCCTGAGGATTCCACGTCCACCAGAGATTACGGGAGAGTATTTGAAGTCGTTCGGCGAAAGGTCGGTTATTGCTGTGGCTCACGAAGAAGCAGATGAATATTGGTGAATAGTTTGCCGCCTTAACGGGGTGAATTGGTGAATGACAAGATTACGACTTATAAGAATGCAAAAAAATCGCCTGAAATTCCACCGAATCTGGCACCTGACCGGAGTACCAAGAGTTCATCGAAGAATTCAATTTCTGCACAACAAGTGAACGATTGCCAATCCATGCCATCACTCCCCTACAAATCGCGAGGAGTGATGTGAAATGTGGATCGGCAAGAGTCTATTTCTGAAGGCTTGTGCCTCCGCCTTGACCAACCGACCTGAGGGACGGCCTTTGGTTGCCTATCTCCACCGTGACTTCATAGACGAGTTGCGTGAGCTTCTGCATTTTCTCGAAATCAATGTTCTCCGGATCATCGGTTGGCAAGTGAAGATCCTCGTGCCGTCCGGAAAAGAAGAATGCAACCGGTATTCCCTC
>Ga0233425_10000147_pt1 | contig 179636 bp, 158 predicted proteins | sample Watercolumn_Towu_2_FD_181712 | JGI IMG/M metagenome (GOLD analysis project Ga0233425, IMG submission 181712) | Freshwater microbial communities from Lake Towuti, South Sulawesi, Indonesia - Watercolumn_Towuti2014_140_MG | ecosystem: Environmental > Aquatic > Freshwater > Lake | place...
TGATCGAACTCTACGCCAAAACTTTGGAACGTAAACGGCCTGACCGAAAAGCGACCAGACCCAAGAACCGATTCAGCCCCAAACCAAAGCGGCAGTACCGGTGAGGCTTAACTTAACGGCATTGGGACTGTTGCTTGCCCAAGGAGCGGTCGTAGCCGCGTTGGTGAAGTTGTTTTAGGCTCAACAATTTTATCTTTGCAAAACTACATTGTGTTACTTTGGTGACTCTCTTAAAGCGTAAGTCTATCGCCTCCTAAAATCAAACACTCCTATTTTCAAAAACGACAACTGTTTGACTATCAACTGGATAGTAATGATGTTTTAATGGTTTTTGCTCCTCTAACGCGACAATATCGCCCGGTGCTGTACTTGACGTATCAGCAGCAAGACACCACTCCCGACCAGTAACGACAGGCAGTTCCATTGTGGCTGCTTGCTCTGACATATTCATCACAATATGTAAATCAGGCTCATTTTCGGCGACGCCTGAAAGGGTGAACGCCAAGATTCTCGCCTCATAATCATCCCATAAAGGCGCATTTAGTTGGGCCCCATGCCAAGTAACATCTGGTATTGATCGCCCAGGCACCGGGTTTCCGGTCAAAAAGCGCCGCCTCATCAGTGAGGGATGGCGTTTTCGAAGTGCAATCATTTTTTGTACGAAGCGCAGTATTTCGGACTTTACTGGCGTCATCGTCCAATCCATCCAGGTCAACTCGTTATCCTGGCAATAGCCATTATTATTGCCATATTGGGTATGCAAAAACTCATCCCCCGCTAATAGCATGGGTACACCCTGACTCAACAGCAAAATAGAATAAGCGTTTTTGGCTTTCTTCCTGCGTAATCTCAAGATTTCAATATCATCGGTTTCCCCTTCCGCGCCACAATTAAAGCTCAGATTGTGACTACAACCATCTCTATTGTTTTCGCCATTGGCAAAATTATGCTTTTCGTTATAACTGAACAAATCAAAAAGTGTAAAGCCATCATGACAGGTCACAAAATTAATACTGCTAATAGGCAAACGGCCTTGATGCTGATAAAGATCGCTGCTGCCGCATAAGCGAGTTGCTAAATCTTGAACTAAGCCTCTATCGCCGCGTAAAAAACGACGCACCGTATCACGATAAATACCGTTCCACTCAGCCCACCGGTAACCTGGAAAGCTGCCGACTTGGTACAGTCCGGCGGCATCCCAGGCCTCGGCTATCAGCTTTGTTTTCGCCAATTGCCTGGACAACTCGATACCCCATAACACCGGCGGATCAGGCAATACTTCTCCGCTCTCACCTCTTGCCATTGCGCTGGCCAAATCAAAACGAAACCCGTCAACATGCATTTCCTTTACCCAGTATTCCAGGCAACTGATTATAAAACGAGCAACCAAAGGATGATTAGCGTTAACCGTATTGCCGCATCCGGTGTAGTCGTGCAGGATACTTTTGTCGAAAGCATCATGATGATAAAAAATATTATCCCCGATACCTCTGAAATTAATGATGGGGCCGCCCGCGCCGGCCTCTGCCGTGTGATTGAAAACCACATCCATAATCACCCCAATGCCGGCCTTGTGCAGGGCTTTTACTAAGTCGCGAAACTCTCTGATATGAGTGCCTTGTTCGGGGGTCACGCAATAACCCGGATGTGGGCTAAAAAAGCTGTGCGTGCTATAACCCCAGTAATTTTTCAATCCGAGCGCGGCGGTGTTTCGAGGTACGTCTTGTTCATCAAAGGCCATAACGGGCAATAATTCAACATGCGTAATGCCTAATGCCTGTAAATAAGGAATTTTTTCAATCAGGCCTGAAAAAGTGCCGGGGTGCTTTACGCCTGAAGAAGCATGGCGAGTAAATCCGCCGACATGCAACTCGTAAATGATAGCTTTTTCGCTGCTGATTCTAAGCGGTATATCGCCTTCCCAATCATAGTCATCATCAGCCACTACGCAGCGCATGGCAGTTCTTCCATTGTTTCCAGGCACGCAAGCAGCGCTTCTGCGCCAGCGTTTCTGACTGACGGCTTTTGCCCAGGGATCAATCAGATGCTTTTCTTTATCGAAATGCAAGCCGGATTCCGGCGTATGATTTGGACCATCCATACGCCAGCAATACCAAGTGCCGACCGGCAATCCCACCACATAGACATGCCAAGAAAAAAATGTTCTGTCTTTATCTTTCTCCAAAGCTACGACTTGAAAAGGCTCGTCGCTCTCTGCCGACTCAAACAACAAGAGCTCGGCGCTGGTGGCGTGACGACTAAAAATCGAAAAGTTAACGCCTCCGACATTATGCCTCGAGCCCGAAGGATAAGGATTTCCATGTTTGACTTGATATTTTATCTTTTGCATATCCCCTCATTATTTTTGAACCAAAATAATTAATCCGCCTGTAGTATTAATTGTTGGCGGGCTCCCTGCGATATTTTGATTTTAGCCGGATATTTTAGGTGCAAATAAGATAATTATTCAACAATGATACTAATTTACTCGGTTATTTCGTTCAAACTAGCGAGCAACCTGTTAAGAAACCGTCTGAAAAGCGTAGCGAGCGAGTTGGCCGGAGCGCAGAGTCCGGAGTGTACACGAAGTACAGGAGGCGTTCGATCACCACCCACCCCCGGATCACGCTTGTGCAGTAGCTTTTAAGACGGTTTCTAAGCGTTATTTTCCGATAATCCATTTAAGATGCGCAAACCAGCTCTGCAATGAGTTTTCCTGAATCGTTTTCAGGAGTTCATGCCAATTAAAAGCATGATGTCTTTCATAAGCCACGCCGTGTTGGCTAAAATTTGCTAAACCCGTGTCCCGGGCATGTTCAACAAAGCCGCTATTTTTCCAGAAAAAAGCACCTGGCATGGTTGTCGGTATCACCAAAACAAAAAATAATGAGCGTCCAAAAACGCTAGCTATCAAGGCGCAAACCACCAAAACACCGGCTATTAGCAGTTTAATGGGCGTCTGCGCTTCAATGACAGCCAACAATGCGGCCATGATAATACTGAAACCTAACAATAAATTGCGCAATAAATAGGATTTGCCATAGAAGGTGACTTGCCGATAATACGATGCGGCGCCCTCATTACCGCTGATCTGCATCGCTTTCGCATGCGCAAAAAGTCCCGCCGCCTCCAACCCAAGCCCTGCAACACCCCATCCAGCCAGCGCCCGCATCAGCGCGGTTGAATCAAAACCAAAGCTCAACGAATATAACAAGCTTAGCGTCACGATAATCAATCCACCTAAACTGATCATGGAACCCCAAAATGCCGCGCCGGTTTGCCAATGATTCCAGAAAGGCCGCGCCGGAATGCGATAAAGCTTGTACATGTAGTATAAGCCCACTAAACCACTGCCAATCCCTAAAACCGCAAAGCCGCCTCTGACCCAATGCAGCGAATCATAAGCCAATAGACATAAAGCGGTGTAGGCCAGAAGGCTCATATAAAACAACGACACGCCGGCAATCTCCCGGCTCACCGGCGAAAGTCGTAAATTGTTAAAGCCGCGATAAAAACGATGCGGTTTGCCCAAGTGCATATTTAAATTGAACAAGCCAAACGAAGTAATCACGACAAGCGTTACTAAAAGCACAAGTTTAAAAGTCTTCTGCTGCAACAGAGCAAGCGACTCGATGTCCAACAGCGGCGCCAGCAACACAATTAAAAAAGCGCCCACGCCGGCTTGCGTACATAAGGTAAAAATCACATGTGCGCTTTCATGGCTGGTCAGCAATTTCCGCAAATTCCAGCACTTCTCCCGACCATATTTTTCATCGACAGCGGGTTTAAATTTTTCTTCCTTGTCATCTCGATGATACTTCAAAGGCATTGCATCGGTTCGTGTCATTTCCCGATGCGTTGATCGAGTTTGCTGAAAACGGATATTCGGATGCGTGATCTCAGCATTGGGAAAACCCGGAATTTCAGTTTTAGCCTGAACACGATTGACCGGAATATTTTCAATAACGCCAAAATCCAGCGCATTACCTAAACAAGCCGCAACGCAAGCCGGTTTCAAGCCTACTTCCAAACGATCCACACACATATTGCATTTGGACACCTCACCTCTCACCGGGTCAAGTTGAGGCGCATTATAAGGACATACCCAAGTACAGTAACCACAGCCAAAACAGATATCCGGGTCCTGCAGCACTGCGCCATACTCGGCGAATTTGGTGTAAGCGCGAGTTGGACAGCCTTTCAAGCAAACCGGATCATCGCAATGATTGCAAGCCATTGAGATATTGATCCGCTGATAGGCCGGATAGGTCCCGCCTTCGACAAAACCGACCGAGCGATAAGCCAAATGAATGGGTACTTCATTCTTCTCGCTGCAGGCCGACTCGCATGCATGGCAGCCTATGCAATTATCCGCGTTAAAATAAAATCCGTGTTGCTTGTAGCGATTCGGATTGATGCCGATAGCGCTCTCGGCATTAATGTTGAGGCTTTGATTGCGTAACTGGCTGTTAGGCTCGGTTAACTCGATACCAAGACCGTAGCGATTTTGCGAATGGCAGGTCTGGTCATTTAAAAAAGCGTATTTGGGTTCGTCTCGGCGTATTTCAAACATCTTCAATCCTGGTAGGGTACCCATCGCGCACCATTTTTAAAGCCTCGAAAGATATGCGATGCGTACTACGGGTTTCAATATTCCCGCGACTCCTTGTTTAACTGAGCCGCTAGTTGCTGATCGACTTGTTCAATCCTGACCGCCGATTGCTTGAAAGCCGGTTGCCTCGAATGTGGATCCAGTAAACCCAAGGTCAGCCGATTCACGCAGTCAAAAAAATGGAAGGGTATGAACACCATATTTCTGGGTACGCGTTGAGTCAACATCACCATAACAATCGCGTCGCCGCGGCGAGAAATGACGCGCACATAAGATTGATGCTTGATCGCCATGGCTGCGGCCGCATCCGGATTCATTTCCATGAACGGAATCGGGCTGAATTTATTGTTATTGCCAATTTTTCCGGTTTTAGTTCGCGTGTGCCAGTGCTCGACCAAGCGGCCAGAATTCAACCAAAACGGATAATCTTGATCGGGCGCCTCGTTATTATTGATAAACGGCAATGGAATCAATCGAGCCTTGCCATCTTTAAAGCAAAAACTGGCAGGCTGGCTGTAAAGCCTCTGATCTCCATTCAACGCCTGTGCGGCTTGAGCTTCGGTATACGGCCACTGAATGCCGCGTTTGGCTTCAATCAGTTCGTAACTCATCCCGGAAATATCACACAACCTGCCTTTTGACAGCGCCTTCATCTCTTCAAATACCTGAGCAGGCTGCTTCGGAAAATTGATTTTATGGCCATTATCGAAACGTTTCGCCAATTCATTAAAAATCTGCAAATCGGATTTTGAATTGGCATACGGCGCTCTAACTTGCCGGGTCAAATTGACCCGGCGTTCGGTATTGGTAAACACGCCTTCTTTTTCAGCCCAAATTGCGCCGGGCAAATAAATATGCGCATATTGCGTGGTTTCGACATCGGCATAGGAATCCTGCACCACCAGACACTCCAGCTTTTCCAGCGTTTTGCGAATCCTCGCGGTATTTGGCATGGACGTCATCGGATTGGTCGCGATCAGCCAAAGCCCCTTAATTTGACCGGTTTCGATTGCCGGAAAAATATCGGTTTCGGTCAAGCCCCGCCGCTCTGGAAAAAACGCTTCGTCAATCCCCCAAAACTGAGCCATTTCCTGTCTATCTTCCGGCTTTTCCAACAATCGGTAGCCGGGCAAGCCCGAACAAGATGACCATTCACGCGTGCCCATCGCATTGCATTGACCGGTGATCGATAGACTGGTGCCGCCGGGCTTGCCGATATTGCCGGTTACCAAATTCAAGTTATTGATGCCCACCACGCCATCCGAGCCGTGGGTGCTCTGATTGATGCCCATGGTCCAGATGCTCATCGCGCTTTCGGCTTTTGCATACAGGCGCGCCACCAAACGAATCGTATCTTCATCGATGCCGCAAATTTTCGCTGCTGTGCAGGGATCGTAATGGCGGACTTCCCGCGCCAGCTCATCGAAGCCATGGGTATTGGCATGGATATATTCATGGTCTTCCAGGCCTTCCGACAGAATCACATGAATCAACGCGTTTTGCAGTACAACGTCAGTGCCTGGCGTAATCGGCAAATGTATGTCGGCATTTTGGGCAAAAATCGTGACCCGCGGATCGACAACAATCAGCGGAAACCTGCGCTTTTCAAGCGCTTCCTTTAGCCGCCAATAAATAATCGGATGTTGTTCGGGTAAATTGGAGCCCCAAGCGATCAAGCAGTGTGTGTGATCAAAATCATCATAGCAACCCGGCGGCCCATCCGACCCAAAGGAGCGCTTATAGCCGGACACAGCCGAAGCCATGCACAAGGTAGTATTGCCATCATAGTTGTTGGTGCCGATCACGCCGCGCGTCAATTTGCCCAAAGTATAAAATTCTTCGGTGAATATCTGTCCGGTCGAGACAATGGCAAAGGCGTCGCGACCATAAGCAGCCTGAATACGTTTTATCTCAAGCGCCATTTTATCGAGCGCCGGATCCCAATCGGCGGCTGCCAAAGGCTGGTCGACTCGGTCGCGCAACAACGGCGTTTTACCTCGGCCGGCGGCTTCAAAAATTTCGTATTCAAAGATACCTTTCAGACAAAGCTTGCCTCGATTGACGTCGGCGCCGCCAACGCCACGAGAAGCGACAACATGACCCTCGGCATTGCTGCCGATTTCAATTGAGCAGCCGGTCGAGCAATAGCCGCAAGTCGAGTAAGTCCATTTGACTACACCTTTGTCAGCCATTCTGATGGGATTTTTCTGGTTTCGGCCAAATAGCATAGTTTTGTTCAGTTCAATATCAGGTCAGTAAACGCGGGCGAGGCTGCACAATCTTTCTCGTGCGATAAATCTAAATTAGCTGTTAAGCGGTCGCAAAGAACCAGCGGCCGCAAGCCTAACCCGTCGCATCCGGCAAGGTAATCTCGCCCTTAGCAAACACAACGGCTTCTCCACCCACACGAAGCATTAATTGCGCTTGACCTTTATGATCCATTTCCAAATTGATGACGCTACGCCGAGATTGCGCATCGCCGCGATCCACTGCGAAGGTGTAAGTTCCTTTTTTAAGATGATCAAACGAGCATAAGTACGAAGCAAAAGCGGGCATCGCGCCGCCGACTGGCGGATCATCATCGCGACCGATGTGCGGCCCCAGCAGACGGGCATTAAAATCCGAATCGGCGAAGGGCGTTTTCGGAGCAAACAGTAGAATTTCCTGCGCAGCGGTTTGCGGTGCGGTAGACTGACTCCAAGCCGCATAATTGAAGCGCGCTTGCCGAACCGTTTCGTAGCTCCAAACCGGCACAATCAAGTAAGGCGAACCGCAAGACACCAAGCGTGGCGTATATTTCTTATGGTCAAGGGCCGATTGTGAAATCGTCAGCAAAGCCGCCATTTCTTCATCCGTTGGAGTAAATCGGTCAACGATTGAAGACACCTTCCGGCTGAATTGAATGAAGGTGGGCTTGCCTGCGTCCGCAGATATATTGACTTCAATCGGCCCGACATTCTGCTCAAAAATTACCGGCGTTACCGGCTCGGTTAAGCAAATGTCCCCCGATAGGCCCAGCACATAAGCCGCTGCGATAATAGGATGACCGGCAAAATCAATCTCAGCCTTAGGGGAGAAAATTCGCAGTCTGCGAGTTGTACTCCACCTATCTGGATGAAACACAAAAACGGTATCGGTTAAATTCAGCTCTCTTGCCAACAGTTGCATCTGCTTATCACTGAGGCCATCGGCATGCGGAAAAACAGCAATCTGAGCGCCGTTGAAAATCTGCTTGGTGAAAGCGTCTGCAATATAATAGGTATATTTCATCGTGTTATTCCGGCGCTAACTGAGTATTGACTTCAACCCGGCCATTAATGATCCGAATCGCGTAAGCCGGTACCGACATCTTAGCGTCCTCCAGACAAACGCCTGTTATCAGATTAAAATGTTGTTTATACAAAGGAGACGCCACCATCACTTGCCCATTTAAATCGCCAATCAGGCCGCGCGACAACACATTGGCCTTGCCGAAAGGATCGAAATTATTGATCGCGTAAACAGCGCCCTCTTCCGGCAGGTAAAAAATAGCCACCTGTAAGCCGTCGACCAACGCACAAATTCCCGAATTAGGCTGTAAATCATCGAGCCCGCCTATATCAAACCACCCCATCTCAATCCACCTCGATCAGGTTAAAATGCTGGCGTTCTCTTTCGTTCGCCGGCCGTAACTGACCGCGCTCTTCAACAAAAGCCAGGTTTTCATCCGGCTGGTCGCTGTTAACAAAATGTCTGAAACGCTTTAACTTGGCTTCATCTTCGATCGTGGTTTTCCACTCGCATTGATAAGTATTGATGACATGCTGCATCTGTTCTTCGAGCTGCTCGGCTATACCAAGCTTATCGTCAATAATCACGGCTTTCAGATAATCGAGCCCGCCTTCCATGTTCTCCATCCAAACTGACGTCCGCTGCAAGCGGTCAGCGGTACGAACATAAAAAATCAGCAAGCGGTCGATCAGCTTGATTAACTGGGCCTTATCCAATCCGGTGGCGAACAAGTCAGCATGCCGGGGCTTCATGCCGCCATTACCGCAAACGTAAAGATTCCAGCCGTTCTCGGTCGCAATAACGCCGACATCCTTGCCTTGTGCTTCGGCGCATTCGCGCGTGCAACCGGAGACCGCAAATTTCAGTTTATGCGGCGAACGCAATCCCTTGTAGCGATTTTCCAGTTCGATCGCGAGACCAACACTGTCATCGATGCCGTAGCGGCACCAGGTGCTCCCGACACAAGACTTAACGGTTCGTAACGATTTGCCGTATGCATGGCCTGATTCAAAGCCCGCATCGATTAGTTCTTTCCAAATCAGAGGCAATTGATCGACCCGCGCGCCAAATAAATCAACACGCTGACCGCCGGTGATTTTGGTATAGAGTTTATATTTTTTGCCAACTTGCCCCAAAGCGATCAACATATCCGGCGAAATTTCACCGCCGGTGATGCGCGGCACAACCGAATACGTACCGTCTTTCTGCATATTGGCCAAAAACGTATCATTGGTATCCTGGAGCCCCAAATGCTCGGTCTTTAATACATAGTCATTCCAATACGAGGCCAAAATGGAGCCGACTGCGGGTTTGCAGATATCGCAGCCTTTACCTTTGCCGTGTTTCATCAACAATTCTTCAAAGGTCTTGATCTGATTCACCATGACCAGGTTATAAAGGTCTTGGCGGGTATAGGCAAAATGCTCGCAAATATCGGTATTGACAACATAGCCCTGTTTAGCCAATTCACAATTCAGCACCGATTTCAGTAACGCGGCGCAACCGCCGCAACCGGTTGAAGCCTTGGTTTCGGCTTTTAATCCGGCCATTGTCGTACAGCCGGCCTCAATCGCTTGGCAGACATCGCCTTTGGTAACCGCGTAACAGGAACAAATTTGCGCCGCCATTGGCAAAGCGTCTGGCCCCAGCCCTACCGACTCGTCTGAGCGCGCCGGCAAGATCAAGGCGTCTGGATTTTCCGGCAATTCAATTGCGCTTAAGCAATATTGCAACAAAGCACTGTAGCCTGCCGCATCGCCAACCAAAACAGCGCCCAGCAACTGTTTTTTGTTCTGGCTGACCACCAGGCGTTTATAGACCTCGTTTGCGCCGTTCTGGTAGCTATACACCATAGCGCCAGGAGTTTTGGCATGGGCATCGCCAATACTGGCGACATCAACGCCCATTAACTTCAATTTGGTGCTCATGTCAGCACCGGTGAAGCTGGCGGCTTCACCGGCCAAATCCGCGACCACGGTGCGCGCCATTGCATAACCGGGCGCGGCCAAACCAAATATCTGGCCATTCCATATAGCGCATTCGCCAATCGCATAAATAGCCGGATCAGATGTCCGACACTGGTTATCAATGACAATGCCGCCACGCTGACCCATTTCTAAACCGCACTGACGCGCCATTTCATCGCGCGGCCTAATGCCCGCGGAAAAAAGCACGATATCGGTTTCCAGCTCTTCGCCATCGGCAAAACACATCTTGTTCAGACACTGCTGGCCCTGCACAATTTCACGGGTATTTTTACCCGTATGCACGGTAACGCCCAAAGCTTCGATCTTGCGCTTCAACATCGCGCCGCCGGCTTCATCCAGCTGCACAGCCATCAAGCGCGGCGCAAATTCGACAACATGCGTTTGCAAACCCAAATCCTTTAATGCTTTAGCCGCCTCTAAACCTAACAAACCGCCACCGACCACAACACCCACTTTGGCTGATTTGGCTGCTTCTTGCATTGCGATCAAATCGTCAATGGTGCGGTACACCAGACAGTTTGGCCGGTCATGACCCGGCACGGGCGGCACAAACGGATAAGAGCCTGTCGCCAATACGATTTTGTCGTAGGGCGCGATAACGCCATTCGCCGAGATCACCGTTTGCTTATCACGGTCTATTTGAACCGCTTTATCGCCAAGATAAAGGTTAATTTGATGCGCGGCGTAAAAATCAGCGTCCGCAAGCGCCAAGTCCTGGGCTGTTTTGCCAGAAAAAAACTCCGATAAATGAACCCGATCATAGGCTGGCCGAGGCTCTTCGCAAAAAGTTACGATGTCAAATTTATCTTTAATAGAGCTGGCAACCAAGTTAGCCAAAAAATTCTGGCCAACCATGCCGTTTCCGATAACAACCAATCTTTGTTTTCTGTTCATGACCACTCTCAATGGCTCTTCACGACTATTTCTCTAGAGAAAAGCAAACACCGTGCCACATGAACAAAGTCTTGATTTTAACTGCTTATCAGCCGCCGACTGCGATCAACCTTGCTTTTTTGCGTTAAAGTGGTGCGCAAATATGCTCATAATCTTAAGCTTTGTTCAATTTCAGTGCATGACAGCCAAACAAGCGCCAACAGCATTAACTTAGTCATTTTTATTCGCACCATTTCGACTCAATTGAGGCCTGTAAAATGCGCTCTGAGCGAGGTTTCGTCGATTAAAATTGTTTATCGGGCAAAAAGCTGCTGTTAATGGCATGACATCTGCAGATACAGACGAAATTATCACTAAAGTGAGACTTAACATGTCATCCGAAAAACTGAGCTTATTATCGTTTACCGGCAAAACAAAAATCCTGCATATGAGCTGGCTGGCTTTTTTCATCAGCTTTGTCGTCTGGTTTAACCATGCGCCTTTAATGCTGGCGATAGCCAAAACGCTTAACATGAGCAACGCAGAAATTAAAACCATCCTGATCTTGAATGTTGCGTTGACCATTCCTGCCCGAATTGTCATCGGCATCCTGGTCGACAAATTCGGTCCCAAGCGGACTTATTCGACCTTACTGGCTGCCAGCAGCCTGCCATGTTTTCTGTTCGCTTTTGCCAACAGCTTCGAGCAATTGGCGCTTGCGCGATTTCTATTAGGCTTTGTCGGCGCGGGTTTTGTGATTGGCATACGCATGGTCGGCGAATGGTTTCCAGCCAAACAGGTCGGCATCGCCGAAGGCATTTACGGCGGTTGGGGCAATTTCGGCTCGGCCGCCGCAGCCGGCGCCTTACCTCTGTTAAGCCTGCAATTTAGCGGCGATGACGGCTGGCGCTATGCTGTCGCCAGCACCGGCGCGGTTGCGCTAATATACGCCGTCATTTATTTTTTTAGCGTATCTGACACCCCCAAAGGCTCAACTTATTTCAAACCGAAGAAAAGCGGCGCGATGGAAGTCACCAGCATGGGCGATCTTTACTTTTATATCGGGATGACGACGCCTCTGTATCTGGCGTTAACACTGCTGACCTGGAAGCTTTCCTCAGCCACTGGCGTCGCCTTGATGTCCAAACCTGTCGCGTTTGCTATATACATCGCGATCTGGTTATTATTTGCCTACAATGTGCATAAAATCATCCAGCTCAATAAAGATCATTTACAGCAGCCGATCGAGGAGATTCATCGCTACCGCTTCAAACAGGTGGCTATCCTGGACTTGGCTTATTTCATTACTTTCGGCTCCGAACTGGCGATAGTGTCCATGCTACCGCTCTTTTTTTTCGATACTTTCCATGACTCGCATGGCGTCACGATGGTGCAAGCGGGTCTTCTAGCCGGCAGTTTCGCCTTCATCAATTTAATTGCCCGGCCAGCGGGTGGCTGGATCAGCGACAAGTTTGGACGTAAACTGTCCTTAAGCGTATTTGTGCTGGGTTTATCCGCGGGCTATTTCGGAATGTCGCTGATCAATGCAAGCTGGTCATTAATCCCCGCCGTCATTATCACAATGGCCTGCTCCTGCTTTGTTTCCGGCGGTTGCGGCGCTGTCTACGCCATCGTGCCGCTAATCAAGCGCCGAATGACGGGTCAGATCGCCGGCATGGTCGGCGCTTACGGCAACGTCGGCGGCGTATTGTTTCTAACCTTGCTAGCCTTCGTCACACCGGTGCAATTTTTTATGCTGATCGCCGCGGTTGCCTTGGCGATTCTGCTAGCGGTGCAATTCATCGACGAGCCCAAAGGCCACATGGCCGAAGTTCAAGATGACGGCACGGTTGAAATGATTGAGTTGAATTAACCCAAGTTAAAAAATCGCCGCCAATCAAGTCTATTTAGCACAACCTACGATCGATGAGCAAACCCGAACTCCAAGTCAGCATCGGCTATGCCAGCAATCAAGGCATCAAAGCCGAAAATGAAGACTGTCTGGGTTCATTTACGCCGGAAGGCGCGCAGTTGATTCACAAAGGCATCGCCGCTGTTATTGCCGACGGCATGAGCGGCAGCGATGCCGGCAAAGAAGCCAGCCATTGCTGCGTGGTCAGTTTTTTAAGCGATTACTACAGCACGCCCGACTCCTGGTCGGTCAAGCAAGCCGGGCAAAAAATATTGTCGGCGACTAATTCCTGGCTCTATAGTCAGGGCCAAAACCGCTACCAGTCAAGCAAAGGCATGGTCAGCACGCTGAGCATCCTGATCCTGAAATCGACCACCGCGCATATTTTTCATATCGGTGACACCCGAATTTACCGTTGGCGCAAAGGCCATTTCGAACAGATCACCCGCGACCATCGCATCTGGCTGAGCAACGAAAAAAACTACCTGAACCGAGCCATGGGCATTGAACCTCGGCTGGAAGTGGATTACAAATCGCTGCCGCTGGAACGAGGCGACCTTTTTTTAATGACGACCGATGGCGTGCATGACTTTATCGACGACAAAGCCATCCGGCAGCTGCTTCAGAATGGCGCCGATTTAACTAACACCGCCGAAAACATGCTGGCTCAGGCTGCCGCCAATCAAAGCGACGATAATTTGAGCTGCCAGCTAATTCGCATCGAGGCCTTACCGGAAGCCAAGGAAGACGAAATTATCCGCCGCCATTCCAATCTGCCGTTTCCTCCACATCTGGAGCCTGGCATGGTCATTGACGGCTATCGGATCGAAGAAGAACTACATGCCAGCAAGCGCACGCAAATTTACCGAGCCTACGACACCCAAAACCATCGTCATGTCATCCTCAAAACGCCGTCAATTCTATACGATGACGATACGCACTATATCGAGCATTTTCTGCACGAAGAATGGGCCGGCAAACGCATTAACCATGAAAATGTTCTGAAAGTCTTGCCGACCGACCGAAACAAAAGCTGCATTTATTACGTCACTGAATATATCGACGGTCAAACCTTAAGGCAATGGCGCGCCGCCAATCTAAAACCCTATATCCGGGAAATTAGACCCATCGTTGAACAAATCGCCAAAGGGCTGCGCGCTTTTCATCGCATGGAAATGCTGCATCAGGATCTAAAACCTGAAAATATCATGATCGACAAGCAGGGCGCCGTTAAAATTATCGATTTCGGCTCGGTCAAAATCGCCGGCATCGCCGAAATAACGCCGCTCGATCAATCTCGCGAAGAAAACGTCCTTGGCACCTTAAACTACACAGCGCCTGAATACCATCTAGGCCAACGCGGCACTACCCAATCCGATCTGTTTTCGCTGGCGGTGATTACTTATGAATTGATTAATGGTGCCCTACCCTTTGGCCAAGCCATGCCGGAAAAACCCAGCGCAATCAATCTAGCAAAGCTTCAGTATGTGCCGAGTTTTCACCACAATGTCATGGTGCCCGCCTGGATTGACGGAGCTCTAAAGAAGGGTACCGCGCCGAATCCAAGCCTGCGTTATGACTCGCTCTCCGAATTTTTATACGATCTAGCCAACCCAAACCCGCGTTTTTTGAGCACGCAAGAATCTACGCCTTTGCTTGAGCGTAATCCCTTACGTTTTTGGCAATGCTTATCCATCCTATTGTTGCTTATCAATCTAGTTTTAGTGTATTGGTTGATTTGAGTAAAAATATGTCATGTAAAACGCGGCGGCTTACAAAAACTATTCAGTAAAATCCGCGCGTCAGTTCAAATTTTTGGCATTTCCCTCTGACAATTTTGTCAATTTAGAATACAGTTTCTAAAGCAGAAGCCGCAATGAAAGCGACTTTCGCTAGTTGGCACAAATTTTGTTTAATCCACTTTCAATAAGCTAATTTCATTTGATGGTTGCAGCTTCCTTGGCTAAAGCTGACAGGTTGTAACCAAGTCCTTCTTGGAGCTTTAACATGAACAATCGACGCTCATCTATTCGGCGCTTACGTTTTCACGGCTTGTTGGCCCTTAGTTTAGTGCTGGCGGCCAATCCATCTTTAGCCTCGCCGTTATTAGAGCTGGGCGCGGCGGCGGCTTTCAACGGCATTGTTTTAGGCGACATGACCGCTAGCAATTCTGATGTCGAAGGCCGCTTGGCTGTCGGTGGCAATTTAACCTTGAATCATTACGCGATCGGCATGGAACTCAGCAACTCCCATGGCGCACGCGACGACTTGATCGTTGGCGGCGCATTGAATTTCAGCAACGGCAGAGTATACAACGGCAATGCGCGCAGCGGCGGCGCGGCTAACATTGATCAAACTGTCGGCTTTTATTCTAACGATCCAAACCAGCCCAATGGTAGCTACATTGCTGGCAATCCGCTAAACTTTGCCAGCTTGGGCGCGGCTTTGAAACAGCAATCGCTAGCCTGGAGCTTAATTTCGGCAAACGGCGTAACCAGCATAGAATACAATAATATCCGCTTGACCGGCGCTAATAGTGGGCTTAATGTCTTTCACCTATCTGGCGACATGCTGTCCGTGGCCACATCATTTTGGCTGGATATTCCTGAGGATGCCTCGGCTATTGTCAACATTTCCGGTCAGACTATCGCAATGCATGATTTTGCTTTTTTCCGCACGATCAACAACAACCGGCAGCAGTTACCAGACAACCAACCCGGCGTATTCAGACAAGATGGCCGCTTGACCAGAAACATCATGCTGAACTTGTTTCAATCAACAGCGCTTGACCTGCACGCGATTGGCATTAAAGGCAACCTGCTGGCGCCTTATGCTGATACGAACTTTTACAATGGCCATATCGACGGCAATTTAATGGTGGCCTCTTTGTCCAGTCCTGAAGGGCAATTTACCGGACAAATCAATTACTATCCCGTCGGCGGCGTCGACACGGTCCCTTTCCTGCCGTTATTGATGCAATTAGCCTTGCTGGCAATCCTTGCCGCTTATCTGGCTGGGCCAGCCAGAACAGCCCAGGCTGACTCAGTTTAAGCATCCTTCCAGCTCCGAGATTAAGAAAGCTCGCCTAATACATTGTCGAGAACATCGTATCTGGCAAATCCGTGCTAAACGAAGCTTTTCTGCTGTTAAAGTAATATCTGACAAACAAGCCGCCGCTATAGTCCTCATATCCGCTGGTTTTGCGAACCGCAGCGCCCGCGCCGATCTGAAACTGAGAGCTGATCAGCCAAACGCCTTTTAATTCGAAGTCAAAAGCTTCGCCAAAGCGGTGATCGCCGGGATAAAACCCGAATGGGTCATTGTTGAGCGGAAACCACGGCGAGCTGGCTTCGTTAATGATTTGAACGCCGGCGCTCAACCGACCTTTGACCACATAAGGCCGGCCTTCCTTGGTCAGGAAATTAACGCCCAAACCGGTGTTGATGTAATGTTCGGGACTAAAATATCCACCGTGACCATAAGTAAAATGACTGAGATTATTTGCATAATGCTCATAGTTAAACGAAGGCCCAACAGAAAAATAATCAAAGCCGCCCAGACTCAGATTTCTGCCAATATTGGCAGAAACGGCAATCGAGGTATTCTGCTCGACATTTTTCCCTTCCACAAATGCCGCGTCAACCGATCCCGATGCGTTCCAATCGTCGTTAAAGCGATAAAACAGTGACGATTTGACTCCGGTTCTAACCACCCTTCCCCATTCCAAAGACGAGCCGCCTGGATTCCGATAGGGATCCTGGATGCCGGTGTAAGAAAGAATGGATTGCCTAATCGGCTGCGAATAAGCATTCAGCCCCCAATGGCCGAATTCGGTCTGCTGCACAAAACCGACGTCAAAAGTGATCGTCGGCGCAAGCAAACCGCCGATTGGCGTTGTGCCTACTCGAACAAAAGGGCTCAACCAGCCCTCTCGTCGATAAGAAAAATCAATCTCAAGCGCATGATCCAAACGGGTCGTTGGCGAAAAAAACAAATTCGGATTGTTCCGGCAAGCGGTTTGCGATGGATTGTCGGGCGGCAAACCGCCAATAGCCGACCGGCAACGCTCAGGCTGGCCAGAATAAAGTTGAATCCGGCTCAATTCCAGCTTGAACAGGTGATTTCCAGCTCCGGTATAAAATGCCGAAGCCACTGGCGCTTTAAACAAATCAAGCCGGCCCAAGCCATCCTCGCCCGATTTGTAACGCAAATAAGCGCCGCCATCGATGCCCGGCGAATCAATAGCCGCCAGTGCCGGAAAAAGTTTGGGAGCCAGTTGATAAGCCGATTGAAACTGTTTTCGCTCATACAATTCCTTAGCTTGAAAGCGCTGATATTCCCTCAGCATCATGCCGCCTGCTTGCGCGGCCCGATCCGCGAGCATTTGCCGGTCAACTAAGGCCAAACTCTGAACATAAGGGCGCGCATAGTTTTCTTTTGGGGTCTGACGGTATAATTCACCGAATCCGAGAGCGGCTTCGTCATAACGACTCGTCTGCTTGGCAATCCAGGCCTTAAGCTCGGTGATTTCAGGCTCCTGCCCGGCCAATTGCTGAGCTTGAACCGTTAGCTGCTCAGCCTGATCAAACTGCTGCCGGTCAAACGCTTGCCAAGCTTTAGCTTTATAACTGCGCGCCGCCAACGCCCGCATCGGCTTTGTTGGCTGCTTGATCTGCGCATAGAGACTGAGCGCTTGCGAATGGTCGCCCAGTTTTTCCAGCGCCAATAATCGACCGTAAAGCGCATCGTCGTTCGACGGCTCCCAATTTGCCGATTGCTTAAACCAGTCGGCTGCTTGGTTATAAGCGCGCAAATCAAAAAAACGCCAGCCGATCATTGCAGCCAACCGGCTGTCCCGAGTCTTTGCCAATAAAGCGCTTATTTGCCCGACCGCTTGCTCGTGCTCCGCCAAATTGCCCGGTTTTTCGGCTAACCATTGATTTTTCATAGCCTCGAAGCGGAAATGATCAATCGCTTGGGGTGGCAGATAGGCGCTGCTAAGCTGAACTAATAAGACAAAATCAGCTGGCTGAAGTTTTCCTTGAGCGACTTCCAACGTTTGCTGCTTAACCCTGAATGGGCAATGGCTAATTAGGCGATGATAATGCGCTATTGCCTGGTCAGGATGGCTCGGTAAATGCCATTCAGCCTGCCGCCATTGGTCTGGCAAATCCTCGCATAAAAAAACGCGCTTGATCGATGGCTGAGGCTTTCTAGCCGTCTTTTTAGCTTGCGTCTGAACGCGAAAACCTGGCGCTGGAGCTTGCAGACTTTTCAGCAAATCGCTGGGCGGCTTCCAGGCGGGGTAATGTTGCTGCAACACGGCAAGCTGGCGCTTTAATTCCCGGTATTTTTTCGCTTGCAATAAGCGCCATAATACCCGCTCATCAGGCCCATCACTCGATTCGCCCAGAGCCGCCGCCTCATCGACCACAGCGCTGGATTGGCGTTGGCTGATTTCAACAGCGATCGCCGCGCCAGCCGGCCAGACTACCAGCAACGCCATGGCGAGCGCGAACAGCTTTTTTATCACGAATCCGCCAACTGCTGGTAGCCTAGCTTGCTCAGCAGCAATAAGGTTGCCGAATAATAATCCTGGCTTTTGTCAATCACCGAGAATCGCCCCTGACCTACTCGCCCAGCGGCCCTTAAGGTCACTATTTTAACCGCCTTAATGCCCGAACTAGCGCCAAAAGAATCCATGACATTTTCTTGCAAACTGATCCACGAAGGCGTAAACGGCCGGTAAAAGCACCAATAGTTGGCAAAGGGTTTGAGCAGTTCAGAGTCCATGTCCGCCCAAAGCAGATAAATCGGAATTCTAATCGCGTCGTAACCGAAGCGTTTGTTGCGAAACGGCTGTAGCTGGTTATTATTGCTGATTGTCAGCCAATCGGGAGGAAGCTGCCAAAAACCAAAACGAGCTTTTTGCATTAATGTCTGGCCGCTGCTAATTAAGCGGAGCCATCGTGGATCCTTATCATAAACAGCAAAGGCATGAAATGCCGGATAAACCCAATAAGACAAATTAACCACGCTAGCGTCTGGAGATTGAAAACCATATTCGCCCGGCAAAATCAGAGTCAGATCATTGCTGGCGACAATCAGTTTTTCTTTGATATCGTTGATAACCTGAACAGCCTCTTGCCGGTAGTCCATTTGCCGCCACTTGGCCGACGCTTCCAGCAAAGACCAGGCGATTAGAATGTCGCCATCGGAGGCATTGTTTTTATCTTCTTCGTTAACCGCAACTGATGGCCTGCGCCGCCAAATAAATAAATGGTCGTTTCTGATTTGTAAATTAGCTTTTGTCCATCGCCATATCTGCTTGAAGGTTTCTTTGTCATTCATCTTCAAGGCCAGCAGCAAGCCGTAGCCTTGACCTTCCGAATGCGAAACTCCGCCATTGCCGGTATCAATAACCCTGCCATCGGGCGTGACAAACAAGGCCTTATAACGCGACCAATCGCCTTCTATGTCGAGATCCGGCTTAAACTGACAGGCGGGCAATAAAATCAGCAGCGCCAAGACGAAGCCCAAACGACTTAACAAGCTCATGAATCAACCGCTTGATGCGTTCTTTTTTTGTAGCGTATTAATAGCTGGTGAATGATGAACGCCATCAGCACCAGCAAAGACAGGATCAACACCAACCATTGCCAGGGATGATTAGAAAAATACTGAATCATGCCAAGCCTGGAAACGCTATGGCCGGATAGAAAAGTAGCGCCTTCTTGTTGCGAATAAAACTTTTTCTGGTCGTTCCAAGTAAAGATATTGCCTTTCAATTGACTCCATAGCTCTGGCGAAACCAGGGTATTGACGCCCGCATTGAGATCATTTTGGCGGTCGCTGATCAAGGCTAAAACCACACTCTCTGGCGACTGCGGCGATGGATAGGAGAGCAATAAAAATTTCTGCCCCAAACCGCCGCTTTGCGAAACCGGCGCATTGGCTGGCTTAATCTCCGTCACCAACGACGGCGACTCTCTATCCGTAATCATTCTATCCAGCCATTGCCAAAAACTTTCATCTTTTTTCTGCTGTTCTTCTTTGAGCAGATAAGGAAAACGATTCAACTGACCCAACCGCACTGGCGAACCAGCCAAAAGCGTTTGATCTTGTGCAGACAGTTTGCCAATCAAGACGATATTTTTCTTGGTCGCTGCGGCGTCTTTGCTTATCGCAAGATCGAAAGTGGGCATAGCCGAATGGCCGGCCAGTTTAGCCAGGAAATGCCAAGCAGCAGCCACCGAATCGGGCGAATCATCGAGCACCCGAACAACGCTATCAGCGGCCGAACCATTTTTAATGATCGGAAAACCGGTACGTTCCAGCAACTGCAAATCGGGCAATTCGACGCCCCGGCCTACATCCGGAAAAGTGATCGTGGAATCTTCGTATAGGGACACCAGCAAATTTTCTCGCTGCACGAATGTACATTTGCCGTATTCGGAAGGCGTCAACACAGCCGAAAATTTCAAGTTGTTTGAACCCGCACTGAAATTTCTCAGCGGTATTGTGATCCGGTAATTTCGATAATGCGCGCCTTCCGCTTCTTTTAATTGAATAGCGTGATTAAATAGACCATTCAGACTGATATTAATCACCGAATCTTTACGCATACCCGCGCCATAAGCCAGATTCAAATTCAGCGCGACCATTTTCTCTTCGGTACCGTACAAGTCGGCAGGCAGCCGAATGGTCAGTTCAGCGTCGGTCTTTGCCGCCGTCAATACTTTATTAGCAAAAGCCAGTTGCTTGAACTGATAGGTATGATCGGGAAGCACCGATTGACGCGGAAAAGTAAGATTGGGATCGGGCAGTAGCGTTTGCTCGATAACCGTCTGTTGAACGTCGGGAAAAGGCGCGGATAACAACGTAAAAGCTTGCACCGCCTTGGTGACCTCCTGATCTGTGTTGCCAGAAGCCACTAGAATGAATCGGGCTTTAGTTGCCGGCTGTTGAAAAATGCCCAGATAAGGCCCTGTTATCGCCTTGCTGACAGCTTCTGGCAGGATGGCTTGAAGGGTGGTTTTTGTGCCAACAAGAATGGCGTCATGGGTCAACTGATCCGGATTCAGCTTGAATACATTGGCCAAACTCGCGCCTGCCGCATCAAGCGCGGTATAAGGCTTTACCAACTGCTCATCCAGCTGCATCGGCACATATTTCAGGCGTAATTGAACGCCTTGCGCCAGCAGTGCGCCCCAATACAAATAGTCATTTGACCGCTTTTCATCAGCCCTCAAAATGCTCAACGCATACTGGTCAAGCTTGTCATTAATTAAGCTATTTAAATCGGAAAGTTTTTCGCTAACCCAACGATCCTGATAATTCAGGGTCAAAGTCGATTTTGCCGGATTGATTGCGGTCCATAATTCCGGCGCCGACCAGTCCTCGCATTGAGTCTCGGTGTAATGCTGAGCGACCTTGAACGAAATCTGGTTATAGCCTGATCTCAAATAATCCTTATCGATAATGAATTTTGCTTTAGTTTCATTATTGACCGGATTCAGTTTGATCTGTCCAACCACATAATCATTCACATGAACGACAAATTGCGCGCGATTTTCATGCAATAAGTTGGAATTGGTAATCGCCAGATCCAATTCCACCGACAGCGGCTCCACTCGCTCGGACAGCGGAAAACTGATCGTGTAAGAGCCGCTGACATTTTTAATCATCAGCGCCTGATCTTCAAACATAAAATGGCTTAATGGCCATGACTTACTCTGTTTTGCTTCCACCGCCCAAACTGAATCGGACAGTAGTAACAGCATCAGTAATAAAGCGCAATGAGATAATAACTTAGGCATAGACATTTTTTATTTTTGTTAAAAATGATTTCAGAACCACATAAAGGTGAGTAAAACCGTAATAAACGCCATTTTTAATCATAAAAACAACGCTCCTAATCAAGCCTGGATCCTTTCCGGTCTGTTCATGAATTTTCACCCAGCGCGCGCTATTGCCATGAATAAACCGGACAATACGCAAATAGTCATCGAGATTGGCGTATTGGAATTGCACGCCATACGCAAAGTGATTGTGTTTGTGGGATTGATTATTGACGACCACCTGAAACAGCTCCCGAATCTGACTCTGTTCATCAACGATCTCCAGAAACGCTTGCTCGTCATCATCAGGCATCGGCAGTTCAAACGAGCTGATAAAATTGCTCCCTCCCATCGATAAGTCCTTAACCTGCACGGCAGCTTGGCTGCGGTGCTGTGACAGTTTTGACTTAATCAGCCAATTTGCCGCCATTTGCACCGGAATTCGTGGATTGACGCGCCGCTGACGGTGCTCATACAGCGCGCCTAGCGCTGCCAGAATAAGCAACAAATTAAACAGCCCCCAAAAAAGCGTAATCGCTATCAGAGGTCTCTCCGCTGAAAAACTCATGTAGCGCCAGAAACCGAAAACGACCGCCATCACGGTATAAACGATGGTCCAATAAAAAGGCTTGGACAAGGGTGAAATAAAATCCTGATCCAATTTTTCCATTTTTGGCGTCACTGAAAACTGGGGTTTATTAGGATTTTTGAGCACCGCCAGCACCGCTCTGATTGAAAACAAGGATTGCATCGTTTCGTAAATTTCAGACACAAAAACCCAGCGCACCTTACTAAAAAAATAATGATTCACCAACAGCAATACTGCAAGAAAAGGAACGGTGTAAGTAAAAAACTCGGTGATATTGGCATGATAAATTTTTAGGCCAAAAAACAAATAAAATCCCGGCGAAACCAAAAAAATCAAGCGGGCAAAAGGAAAAAACCAGAACATCATATTGGAGAGATAACAAATCCGTTGACTGATCTTTAGATTCGGTATCAGCACCGGATTGTTAAAAATAAAATTCTGCACCATGCCCTGTGCCCAGCGCATTCTCTGAATCATGAAGCTGTCAAAGGTTTCGGGCTGCAAACCTGAAATCAAAGGGTACATCAGATACTGAGATTTCCAGCCTTTGCTATGCAATTTGATCGCAGTTTCGGAATCTTCAGTGATAGTTTTGCCACTGAAGCCATTCACTTCATCAATCGCTTGACGTTTTAAAATAGCCGCCGAACCGCAAAAAAAAGAACCCTGCCAAAAATCAAGACCCGGCTGGATTGCTTTGTAAAACATATCATTCTCTGCCGGCATACGACCAAATAAATCCAAATTCTTTTCAAAAGGATCCGGATTAATAAAAAAATGCGGCGTCTGCACCAAAAACAATTTTTCATCCTGTAAAAAAAAGCCAGCCGTCTTGTGCAAAAAATCGACAGCAGGCGCATGGTCAGCATCCAACACCAAAATCAACTCGCCATGAATAAACTGCAAGGCATGGTTCATATTGCCAGCTTTGGCGTTGATATTATGCGCGCGGGTTAAATAAGTGATATCCAATTGCTTACAGAATGCTTTAAGCAGCTGGCTACGCAGATAGGCTTCGTTTCGGGCCTGTTGATCGGGCGCATTCAATTTTTGCTGAGTGCCGCCATCATCAAGCAAATAAATCCGCAGTTTCTGAGCCGGATAATCGAGGTTTCTGGCGGCCGCCATCGTAATCTTAACCAATTCAAAAGGCTCGTTATAGCAAGGAATGATCACATCAACCGAAGGCCAAAGGCTTTGATTAACAGGCAAAGCAGGCGGCTTTCGTTGCAGCGGACAGATATTGACAAAAACACTGAAAAAAAACATCAAACAGCCATACAGCTCTGCCAGAAACAAAGCGATTGCCCCGATGTAACTAAAAAAATCCTCATAAACCAGCGTATAGTTAAGCCGCCATAATAAATACCGCAGCACGATAAAACTGCTTAAAGTGACAAACAGCACGCGAACAAAACCCGCATTTTCCTGGCTTCTGATAACAATCAAGCCAATCAAGACAACTACAGTAATAACCATCTGCGTAGCAAAATCGACCCGCAACCCGGAGAAAAATAGCAATCCGGCTAAAACAAAGACAAAAAGCGCTAACTCCGCCTTCTCAGTAATTGATTGGCGACCTTCCCCTACTTGTTCGATCATTGGATAGCGAAATTCAAATAATTAAGTGATGTTACGCACCATTATGCAAGGCGCGTTGATTTATTCTGTTGTGTCGCTCTCGCGACGCATGATTTAATCGGGTTCTCGCACCCGAAGGCGAGATACTTACTTTTGCTTCGCCAAAAGCAAGTATCTCGGCGGCCGGTCCGAATACCGGCTTTAAACACTATCGCGTCAGCGATTCTACTTTTACTGCGTAACATCAATAATTAATTAGCTTTAATGGAACCCGGCAACTGAAAACCAAGGCGGGTTTGCATCCATTTTGAGTGTTAAAAAAATCGCAAATCGCGCGGAAAAATTTTTCGCCCAAACTAACCCATATGCTCATGGGCCTAATAGGCTTCTTATGTGCTGCGTTCTCTTTCTTTAAACATTGCCGCAATAGACCGCCTTGATAGCAAGCAACAGCAGCTTACGCAAGCTTCGCACTTGATCGGCAAGCGGCCTTACGAAAGGCGGACGATAGTGCCGCTATTTTTGCGAAAGCTTGTTTTGGGCATCCAAGCCCAAGCAAGCGGCAAAAATGACGCGGCAACCCATGCCTTCGGCGGCCCCAGCCGTCCTGCTACGCTCGCCACCTCGCTTTACCACGCTCGGTGACGTCGCTGCGCAAATGACTCGACGCGATGTCGGGATGCTTTGCAATTTCACTCTGCGCCTTCGGCACGGACGTGAAATCGCACAGCCCTATCGCTTCTGGGGGACTACTCGGCTTCCCGCCTCGCAGCGAATGAGCCAGCTTATTTTCACCGCTTATTTCAATCCGCATCAAAATCATCGTTACGTCCAGGCACTTGTTTAGAAACTGTCTGAAAAGCGTAACGAGCGAGTGTCAGCCGGGTTTGGCCGGAACGCAGAACCCGGCGTGTACACGAAGTACACGAGGCGTTCGAGCACCGCCCACGCCCGGATCACGCTTGTGCAGTAGCTTTTAAGACGGTTTCTTAGCCCCGGTTAGTTAAAGTTCGCGGCAAACAAATTTATTTCTTTCGTACAAACAATACGATAAAAAATACTGCTGTTAGTAAGAAAGGAATAACTAAAAACATGACTTGAGGAGAATCGGTATTTTGGGTGCCGCGGCGCATTAAGGGATCGTCAGACTCGGCATAGGCGCCTTTTTTAATTAATAGCGAACCGCTGGCTTCGCGAGACAAAATGCTGCTGATGAAACTTGCTGCTGAAAGATTGGCAAGACTGAAATTAAACTGATTGATGTCTTGAGCGGCTGCCTCGCGACTGCTCAAGCAACTTAATAAAAGCACGATGTTTAGACTTAGCATTATTTTTTTCATCTTTTTTTCCTGATTAACAATTTATATAAACACTGCCTACAATCACTGACTTGTTATTGTTTTATTGGCGACTGCAAGCAAGCTTCAATTTTCTAATTTTGTATCAAAAAAACGACTTAACAGTGTCATCGGATTAAAACATCCGACATAGGGTTAACCGCTAAATTTTAAACCCTCGGCTATGATAACTCTTGCCAAGCCTTCGACTCAATAAAAAACAAGCCAGTATTCCACTTTAGTTTTAGCCTTATTGCAGGATTGAGCTTCATTATCGGGCCATAGCCAGCTTGTTTTCATCGCGTCGAAATTCATCCCAGCGCAGCCAGTTCAGCTAAACGTTGAATATTGGCTTGGTTTAGCTTCGCCGTGATTAACAAAGGCATTCGACGCCGAAGCAAATCGTCCAGCTTTACCACCATTTCCTCGCGCGCACAAAAAACAAAATCGGCATAAATAAAGGGCAGTGAAGGCTTTATTCGCTGAGCAAGCTTCCGGTCTTGCTCAATCAGCTCAAAAATCGATGTTATCCGTTTACCGTGTCGCCGAATGAGCCACTTTGCGCAAACCTCGTCGACGCCCAGCTCAAGCGCTTGCTTGGCCATTGAATCCGACCAAAGTGAGAAGTCACCGGCGGGCAGCCAAGGGAATGAGCGGCCAAAGGTAAGGCAAGATCGATTGATCCGTAAGCCTTGACACAGCCTATCGACGATATGGGAGGCATCTTCCCGGGCCGAGGTGAATTTGCCGCCAATGGAAAACAGTACGCCATTATCGGCTATTTTCAATTCCCAATCTCGGCTTACTGCCGAAGGCGCCGATTCAGCCTGATTTTTCAATACACGAAGCCCCGCATAGCGGCCGATAATGTCGGCCTCGGTCCATTTTACTGATTTCAGTACCTGATTGGCTTCAGTCAGAAGGTAACGAATATCCTCTATTTCAGCCTGCACTTGCTGAACATCGCCGTGATAATCAGTATCCGTTGTACCCAGCAAAGTTAAACCATACCAAGGAATCATATAAAACACGCGCCCATCCTGCTTGGCTGTCAATAATAAAGCTTCATTTCCCAGCAGCTTGGGCATCAGCAAATGAACCCCTTTGGTCAAGCGGCACCAAGCTTTGCTTTGAGGACTTGCTGACAACCACTGGCCGCTAGCGTTAACGATCTGCCGCGCTTTGATACAGCAGATTTTGCCGCTAACCATATCCATCACCTGAACAGCGTTTACCTGGCTCTGGTAGTCAATAGAGTCCGTCGCTTGACAGTAATTGACAGCCACTGCGCCCGCCGTTATTGCACCATCGATCAGTTCCAGTACGAAACGAGCATCGTCAGTCTGCGCGTCAAGATAAGTAAATCCCGCTCGAAGACCAGAGGAATCGAGATAAGGAAAAAGCTCGGCAAATTGACTTCGCTTAAGCCAACGATAACGGTCAGAGTCGCTTAGATCGTCAGCCAGCCAGTCATAAAGCGTTAACCCGGCCCCTAAGCGAAAACGATCCAAGCGGCTGCCAGCAAACACCGGAATCCCGAAGCGCAGCGGCCATACCCGATGCGGCGCGCTTTGCATCAGCATCTGACGCTCCCGCAACGCTTTTTTGACCAATTTGAAATCCAGGGTTTCCAGATAACGCAAGCCGCCATGAATTAACTTGCTGGACGCTGAAGACGTTGCCGACGCCCAATCGCTTTGTTCGACAATGGCGACTTTCAAGCCGCGCAAAGCGGCGTCATAAGCTATCCAGGCGCCATAAATACCGCCGCCGCAGACCAGCACATCGAATTGTTGCTGTTCAAGTTTGGAAAAGTCGCGATTCATAAGGCTTTACAATCAGGTATAAAAATCATGCCGATTGCAAGGTTACAAATTTGTCCGGATTCTCTGTTTGCGTGAATGCTAGATACTGATAGACCTGCTCGCTGCGCTTATAAGCGCCATGCGTGCTGACAACATGCTTGCAATTGGCGACAAAGACATTGGTCAGCACTTGATCGACTTGCCGCACGTCCTCAGGACCAAACAAGCCCAAAGCCGTATCCAGTTCGGCCGTGCTGTAAGCCGATGCTAACACTTCATCACGAATGGAATGCAGGACAAACAATCTCTCGACAGCATTTAACGACAGATTAAACTCCTGATCAGTTTCAAGACTTTCATTGTCCACCGCCGCTGCCATACAGTAGTAATGCCTGATTAACGGCAGAGACGCTTCTTTCAGCGCTTTTAGCGCTACGCGGGCACCCAGGCTGTGTGAAATGATATCGATGCTGGCGCGCGAGCTCAGTTGCTCCAGTAACAAGCGAAATCGTCGACCTACCGCGTTTGACCGGCGCTTAGCGCTCCACCATTCAAAAGCGCTATCACCGCCCGGCCAACTGTAGCCGATTACCGCATCATAAACGCCGGGTAAAACCCCATTAAGGTTTTTTTCAATAATTTCATAAGCATCGCGTACTTCTTCGTGTTCATTGTTATAGCCATGAACCAGAAGGCAAATTTTTTTGCCGGTAATTTCGTCGAGTAAAGTTTCAAGGCTAATGTCTCTTTTTTCAGAATCATCGTTTAAGTCGATTTCTTTAATCAAATGCCCTTCGGGTAAAAGCCTATCGGGATCGGTAAAGTCATTGCGTGAACTGATAATAATCATATCGATGCTCCTTGTCAGCGCCTGATAAAAAAGTAGGTTTTGAAAAAATTAGACGGGTGCGGCAAGAATCAGAGTTGCTGCTCGCTTACTTTATCGCTTCTATTTTGTCTGAACAACCGGTATGACCAACAATCTTGATCGAATAGATTCATGCCGCTTTATTTTTAGGCGTATAATTGTCAGAAGCGACTACATCCGGTTTCAATCGCAAACATGGTTTTTCGGCTCCGAGCCCTTTTGTTGATAGTTTTGCTGCTGCTGCAATGTGTAGCGCCGCTGGTTCATGCGCATGCAGGCGGGCAAGACCGCGCCTTCGGAACTCCCGCACCAGCAAGACTACACATACCCGGTCTTGAAAACTACAGCAATGACTTTACAATGCCCGCCTTCGCTTCAAGCAACCATGACCATGGCGTTGAAGGCATGATTTTCAGCATCGAATCCGGCATCAAACAACAGCCGGCGCAGACCCCAAGCTCTGATCAGCCAACCTTGATAAGAACGTTTGAGCTTATCAAATCCGTAATTTTTCGTTTGGCTGTCAATTTTTCTCCCCCTGGGGCAAGCGTTATTGGTCACCCTAGTCTCGTTTCACTTGTCCCGCGCGCACCGCCGACTACTCATTAATTTACTCTGTATAAAAAAGAGACTTTAACTTTCAGTCTCTTCTGCAATCGTTTTTGCACGATAATTAAAGCGGTCCATCCCGCACTGAGCTATAACATGAGTCACGTTATTTTTTTTCGGCCATGCCTGCCAATATTAATGTACGCAGTCTTGGCTTTTTGCCTTTGTTTTGCCAAGCCAGGCCTTAGCGAATCTCACGACAGCTTGGTGTTATCCAAGGCTGACCAATCGAAACCCCTGGTCGATCATTTGGACCCGATCGAGGAGGACGCCCGCTTAAGCCTGGCCAAAGTCGTTGAGATGACTTTGGACAAATACCCGGATGCCGCCTGGTTAAAAGCCATGGAAGACGAAGCAGCCGCGATCGCCGAACGCAGCAAAAGCTGGACTGCTGGCGCTGCGCAAGCAGGTTTGCGTTTTCAAGAAGCCACCAGCGGCACTTTGCACTATATTGACGCCGATGTGCAGGTGCCGCTATGGAACTTGGGTCAGCGCGATGCGGAAAAAAAACTGGCTGATGAAGCGGAAGCCAGTACCGATGCGCAAGTTACCGCCACGCGCTTGCGTGTTGCCGGACTGGTTAGAAGCGCGCTATGGGACATGGCTTTACAAAAAATACGCTATGAGCAAGCACAAGCAGAGGTAAGCTTTTTTGAGCAGTTATTAAGCAAAATTTCATTACAAGTCGAACTGGGTGACTTACCCAAGGCCGACTTATTACTAGCGAAAACCGAATGGCTGCAAAAACGCTCCGTCTTGACGCAAGCCGAAGCGGAACTGATGCATTCCCGAAAACGCTACTCCAGCATTACCCAACTCATCAAAATCCCCGTTCTCTATCAAGAAGAACTGGCTGCTTTAGCCGAAATTCAGCAAAACCATCCGGCCTTGGCCGCGTTGAACAGCCAAATCGAGCGCAAACAGGCGGAAATTGCCGCTATTAAATTAATTGGCTCGGGGCAAAGCAGCCTTACGGTCGGTGTAAACAGCGATCGCGGCGATAATGACCCGCGCAGCAATCAAACTGAAAGCTTCAATATCGGCGTTACCGTTCCCTTTGGCGGCAGCGCGCATTTAGCGCCGCAAATTGCCGCAGCCAATGTTGAATTAACCAAACTCATCGCCGAACGCGAACAGCTTTATCGCACTCTCGAACAAACTCATCACGAAGCCAAGCATAATTTAGAAGTCAATAAAGCCGAGCTAACCATTGCTAATGAGTTAAAACAGGTTGCCGAAGAACACCTGACCATGATGAACTTAAGCTATTCGATGGGCGAGATTGATTTGCTGGATTTGTTGAAAATTCAGTCCAGAACCCAACAAGCTGTGTTAAACGCAAAAGAACGCGCGCTGATGCTGGAACGTGACAAAGCGCTCTATAACCAAGCTGTCGGTGTAATCCCATGAAATTAGTCAAAGCTTTGCTGTTATCTGGATGCCTAGCCTGCGCTAAGGTTTTAGCGGATGCCGAAAACATGATTCAATTGCCTGAAGCGCATCTGAATAATCTTGGCGTCGTTATCGGTAAATTAACGCCGGTACAACAAATGCCCTTATTGTCAGCGCCAGCCAAAGTGGTCATTCCACCCAGTCACGAATATGTCGTAAGTGCGTCCCAATCCGGTCTAATTACCAAGCTTAATGTCGCGATCGGCGATAAAGTTAGCAAAGGCGACATACTGGCGCAAATTAACAGTTCCGATCTGTTATCAACCCAGCGGCTTTATCTTAAAGCAAAAAGCGAACTGAATTTTGGTTCGTTGAGCTATCAACGTGATAAAAAGCTGCTCGAACAAGGTGTCATTTCTGAACGGCGCTGGCTAGAAACCAAAAGCCAGTACCAGGCTTTCGCTTCGGAACTTGACGAACACCGCCAACTGCTGGAAATCGCCGGCATGTCGTCCGCCGATATCGCCCGCCTCAGTAAAACCCATCGCTTGAGCGGGCAACTGAATATTTACGCCCCCGCCACCGGCATTGTAATCGAACGCTTGGCTGTAGCCGGTGAACGTGTTGACAACTTAGCCCCGCTTTATCGCATCGGCGTGCTTGACGAGCTTTGGCTGGAGATCGCCGTACCGCAGGAGCGTATCGGGGCAATAAAAATCGGCGATCAGGTCTGGATCGACAACTCGGAAGCCCGCGCCAACATCATCGCCTTGGGCCAAAGTGTAAATCCAGAAAATCAAAGCGTGCTCGCCCGAGCATTGTTAAACAAAAAACAAGACTCACTGCGCGCCGGACAAAAAGTCAGCATCCAAATTATTCAAGAAATGGCTGGCGCATTTAAAATACCCAATACCGGCGTCGTTCAACATGAAGGCAAATCCTACGTGTTTATTCGAGCTGCAAGCGGCTTTCAAGCCAGCCCGATTGAGATTATCGGCAAACAAGGCGATGAATCCGTTATCAAGGGAAATTTGTCCGGACAAGAAACCGTCGCCCTGCAAGGCGCTGTTGCTTTGAAAGCGAATTGGCTGGGCCTAGGGAGCGATGAATAATGGTCAACCTGATTCGCTTTGCGCTCAGCCAGCGCTTGTTAATGCTGATTGTTACCTTGCTGTTGACCGGCAGCGGCTTTTACGCCTTCAAAAATATCCCCATCGATGCGTTTCCGGAAGTATCTCCCACCCAGGTAAAAATCATCATCAAGGCGCCCGGCATGACGCCAGAGGAAGTCGAAGCCCGTATTACCGCACCAATCGAGGTGGAGCTGCTTGGCATTCCGCACCAAACCATGTTGCGCTCGATCGCCAAGTATGCGCTTACCGACATCACCATTGACTTTGCTGAAGGCACCGATATTTTCTGGGCGCGCCAGCAAATCTCGGAACGCTTAAATGGCCTGTGGAGCAACTTACCAGCAGACATTTCCGGCGGTATTGCACCGATGACAACACCTTTGGGCGAGATGTTCATGTTTACCGTGGAAGGGGGCGATTTAAGCTTGATGGAGCGACGCAGCTTGTTGGACTGGGTTATCCGGCCAGTTCTCAGAACAGTACCCGGCGTTGCCGATGTCAATAGCCTGGGCGGCCTGGTCAGAAGCTTTGAAGTGACCCCTGACAATACCCGGCTGTCAGCCCGGAATATCACGATAGATAAACTCATTCTCGCCTTAACCCGTAATAACCGCAATGATGGCGCAGGGCGTTTGACGGATGGCGAAGAAGCGCTTATTGTTCGCGCCGAGGGCCGCATCCACACCTTAACCGATGTCGGCGCGATTGTCATCGATAACAATAATGGCATTCCGATTACGGTTGCCGATGTAGCGGATATCAAAATCGGTGCGCTAACACGTTACGGCGCAGTCAGTAAAAATGGTGAAGGCGAAGCGGTTACTGGGCTTGTGCTGAGCCTACGCGGGGCAAACACCCGGCAAACGATTGCCGGCATCGAAAAAAAGCTGGCTGAAATCAGTGTTGGATTTCCCCAAGGCGTTAAGGCTAAAGTCTTTTACAATCGCAGTGATCTGGTCGGCAAAGCCGTCGATACGGTCTTGCATGCCTTATTGGAAGCGATTGTGCTAGTCGTGATCTTGCTGATTTTATTTTTGGGCGACTTGCGCGCCGCTTTGGTCGTCGCTTTTGCCTTGCCACTAGCGGCGATGGTGACTTTTATCCTGATGAAGCTGACGGGTATGTCGGCCAATCTCATGAGCCTGGGCGGTCTTGCCATTGCTATCGGCATGCTGGTTGACGCAGCGGTCGTCGTGGTCGAAAACATCATTACGCATCAAGCGCATAAAGAAAAAGCCGGCCGCCTACCGCCGCTGCATGTAATCTACCGGGCCGTCCGTGAAGTCGCAGCGCCGGTAACGTCCGGGATTTTGATCATCATCATCGTATTTTTGCCTTTGCTAACCCTGCAAGGCCTGGAAGGCAAATTATTTACCCCGGTTGCGCTAACCATCGTTTTCGCGCTGAGCGGCTCGCTGCTATTGTCGCTGACCGTGATACCGGTAATCGCTTCCTATTTATTAACCCGGGTTTCGCATGACGAACCCTGGCTGCCCAAACAATTGCAAAGACTTTATCAACCCGCCCTGCTATGGTGCCTGGCCAATAGCAATAAAGTCTTTATCGCCGCTGGTTTGTTATTGGCGGCTACCGCTCTTACCTTTACTCGGATAGGCAGCACTTTTATGCCGACAATGGACGAAGGCGACATCATCGTGCAACTGGAAAAACTGCCGTCAATTACGCTTGCTCAATCAATCGCCCTTGATTTGCAGGTGCAGAAAAATCTGCGCAAGCGCGTTCCGGAAATTATCGACGTGGTTTCCCGAGTCGGTTCGGACGAATTAGGCTTGGATCCGATGAGTTTAAATGACACCGATACGTTTTTGACTTTGAAACCGAAAGACGCTTGGCAAGCCGCCAGCAAAGAACAATTGATTCAGAAAATACGCGACATCATGGCCGAAACCCCTGGCATCGCTTTCAAATTCACTCAACCGATTGAAATGCGGGTGTCTGAAATGCTGACCGGCACCCGCGGCGATGTCGCAGTTAAACTCTTCGGCGCCGATCTTGTCGTCTTGAACGACAAAGCTCAAGAAATAACCGCTGTGCTAAAAAAACTGACCGGCGCCAGCGATGTTTTTACCAAGCTCAATGAAGGCATGCAATTTCTATCGGTGACCATCGACAAATCGGCCGCCGGCCGCTTAGGCTTAGATAGCGATAGCATTGAAACCTTGCTGCGCTCGCAAATTGAAGGATTAAAGCTGGGCGTGGTGCAGGAAGGCATCAAACGCACGCCGCTTATTTTGCGCGGCAATAGCAATACAGCTAATTTCGAAAACCTGCAAATTACCTTGCCAAACGGTAGTCATGTGCCTATTACTGCTGTCGCGAAGCTCGCCAAAGTGGAAGGCGTCGTTTCGGTCGAGCGTGAACGCGGTCAACGATTTGTCGTGATCAGCACCAACGTCCAAAATCGCGATTTAGTCGGATTTGTCGACGAAGCCCGCCAAGCGGTCAAATCCAAAGTACAGTTGCCGACGGGTTATTTTGTCGAATTCGGCGGCCAGTTCGAAAACCAGCAACGAGCCGCAGCAACCTTATCAATCGTCATTCCGATGTCATTAGGCTTGATTTTTTTATTGTTGTTTTCAACGTTTGGCTCAATCCGGCAAGCGGTGTTAGTGCTTTCCAACATTCCTCTGGCGATGATTGGCGGCGTTTTTGCGTTATCGATTTCCGGCGAGTATTTATCAGTACCCGCCTCTGTCGGCTTTATCGCCTTGCTCGGTATCGCAGTGCTTAACGGTGTCGTAATGGTCAGTTATTTCAATCAATTACTGGCGACCGGCATGGCCGTGACTCAAGTCGTTCAACTGGGCTCCACACGACGCTTACGTCCCGTATTGATGACCGCCAGCATTGCGGCCTTTGGTTTGATCCCATTATTATTCGCCAGCGGCCCGGGCTCGGAAATTCAACGCCCATTGGCCGTCGTTGTGATCGGCGGCCTGGTTTCGTCAACTTTTTTGACCTTGTTCTTATTACCGATTTTGTTCCAACTATTTGGGCAAGCGAAAGAAGACCGCGCCGATTTTTAAGTTAAACAGTATTATTGACAACGCCATGAACCATCCTGAATATCTTGTCACCATCAACGTGCCGCCCAGTATCGAAGGGGCTGTTGTGGACTGTCTTCTGCTTTTGGAAACAGAACGCGGATTTAGCAGCTTTCCCATCAGCGCCCACCATCACAGAAATAAGGGCTTATCTCGAAATGAACAAGTCACCGGCCGGCAAAAAGAAATTCGTTTTCAAATTTACATTCAGCAGCATGCTTTACCGGAATTACTCAATCAATTACGCCAGGGTTTTTCTGGTTTAGGAATTCAATATTGGGTTTCGCCAGTACTGGAAAAAGGCGTTATCTAAGTTTGATAAACCCCATTTGACTTCACAAACCTTATTCCAAAATCCGCAAAGCAGCTCACAAATGCCCATAGCTCCCTCATAGCCGTGGAGATTTGCGTCCTCTTTGGCATATACGTCCGAACAAACAAAGCGATCGGGTCAAATAGCCTAACTTCGCTAACGCAACGAGAGTATCTAAATGAAAACCGTCACCCAAAATGCATTGAAATTATCGCTGATGCTTAGCCTTGGCATGATAACCAGCACGCAAGCGCAAGCTCAAACCGCTGAGGATTTCCAAACCTGGGGCAATATTACCGCAACCGGCAACTTAGGCATTATCCAGCCGGAACTGAAAAATTTTAACTATTGGCTGGAAGGACAAGGCCGCTTTGGTTTAAATACATCGGATTTATCGCAAGCCATGCTTCGTGCGGGCCTGGGCTATCAATTGAACAAGCAAACCAGTATCTGGCTGGGTTATGCCTGGGTGCCCACCGATGCGCCCTTTACCAAAACCGCGTTCGATGAACACCGAATCTGGCAGCAATTACTTTGGAGCGACAAGTTTTCTTTCGGCGCCTTGACCAGTAGAAGCCGAATGGAACAGCGCTTTATTCCTACCGGCAGCCAGGTCGGCTGGCGCTTCCGGCAAATGCTTAAGCTTTCCGTACCCTGGTCATTTGCGCCTGCCTTCAGCTTTGTCGCCTCGGATGAATATTTTGTCAACTTAAATAAAACCAATTACGGCGCCGATGATGGCTTCGACCAAAACCGCGTCTTTGCAGGGATTGGCTACAACTTCAATCAACCTATCAAAACCGAAATCGGTTACATGAATCAGTATATCCGGCGAGCCAATAACCCGGACCGGATGGACCATATTTTGTCGGTTAATCTGTATCTCAATTATTGAGCTCAAAGCAAGCAAATGGATTTGAAGGCTTATTAACGAGTCACACCCTTCAGCAGCCTCGACACTATCGCCACCATCAAAGCGCTAACAAAACCGAATCAATTCAGTATAATAAGCGCCATTTTACGCAGATGTCCTAAACCTGCGTTTTTGGAGGAATTTGCCCATGCCCGAAATTGTTGTTTGCGCCTTATATAAATTTGTCAGCCTGCCGGATTATTCCGCCATGCGCCCGCCTTTGTTAACGGTAATGACGCGGGAAAATATTCGCGGCACTTTATTACTGGCGCACGAAGGCATCAATGGCACAGTGGCGGGCACACGCGCCAGCATTGATGCGTTGTTGAAATGGCTGCGCAATGATCCGCGCCTGGCTGATATCGATTACAAAGAATCACTGACCGACGCCTTTCCTTTCAATCGTGCCAAAGTCAAGCTGAAAAAAGAAATCGTCACGCTGGGCGTCGAAGGTGTAGACCCGAACCGGAATGCCGGCGCTTATGTCAAGCCCAAAGACTGGAATCAACTGATCTCTGATCCGGATGTGCTGGTCATCGATACGCGTAATGACTACGAATATCAAGTTGGCACCTTCAAAAATGCAATCAATCCCAAAACAGACAGCTTTCGTCAGTTCCCAGACTTTGTCAAAGCACATCTTGATCCGGAAAAACATAAAAAAATCGCGATGTTTTGCACCGGCGGCATTCGCTGCGAAAAATCGACCGCTTATTTGAAAGAACAGGGTTTCGGCGAAGTCTATCATTTAAAGGGCGGCGTTTTAAAATATCTGGAAGAAGTCCCGCCTGAAGAAACACTGTGGCAAGGCGAATGCTTCGTCTTTGACGAACGGGTCACGGTCAATTTGCATTTGCAAAAAGGCCAATACGATCAATGCAATGCTTGCCGGATGCCGATTACTGAAGCGGATAAAGTCAGCGCTCTCTATCAGCAAGGCTGTTCCTGTCCCCATTGTTACAACAAAGTCGCGGCAGAACGAAAAGTGCGTTTTATCGAGCGGGAAAAACAAATCGCACTGGCCCGGCAGCGAGGCGAAGCGCATCTTGGCGCCGATGCCGCTAAAATGCTGGCAAGCAAGCGCGCCGCCAAACTGCAGCGCCGTCAGCAAACAAAATCAGAGTCCAGCGCCGACTAAAACCCATGAGTTCAACAGCACGCATCGGCGACAAAGTGCCGCTCCTGCCAATCGAGCAATGGGTGCAAGGAGGCGCGCTTAACCTGGATCAGTTGTTGGGCAACGTTGTGCTGATCGAAGTGTTTCAGGTGAATTGTCCAGGCTGTTTTTTATACGCGCTGCCCGAAGCGATTCAATTGCATCATCGTTATGCGCTTCATGGTTTATCGGTACTCGCGATTGCCACAGCCTTTGAAGATTTTGATAAAAACAATCTGGAAAACCTATTGCTTTTGCTTGAGCATAGGCAAGTCATCGGCGAAACCTACCGGCTGTTACGCCAACATAATCTATTAATCGATAACCGCCTGCCCTATCGCCTACCTTTTCCGGTAGCCATGGACCGACTGCAGCAACGCGAAAACCCGGTCGACGAAGCAGAAATCAGCGCGTTGATCAATGAACAGGCACCGAACTTTCGGCAATTAAGCCAGTCTCAACAGCAGCAGATGTGGCAGCAAGCCTCCGCTTACCTAAACGCACAGGCTTTTCGAGCCGAAACATTCAAACTGTTTAACCTGAGAGGCACGCCCTCTCATATTCTGATCGATAAACAAGGGGTTTTGGTGAGCTGCACATTTGGCAATACACCTGATTTGGAACAGCGAATCATTGCGTTACTGGATTAATCGTTTTGACGACTGTTTCCTGTTTAACCTTCAATCAATTACTAGTTATTTTATTGTTCACTTACGGCGATCTATGCCCAAAAAAATCGTTTTTTTAATTTTATTACTCGTCGCAGCATTAACCGCAATAGCCTACCACTATACGCCTAAAATTGCCGAAAAAGCCGGCGTTCTAGCGCCCGCGACTGTTTATCATCAGTCGGAAGAAACTCTCAGCCTGGAAAAGCCTTGCTCCAACGAACATCCAGAATGGCGAAAAGAGCAAATCATCGATGGGGTAAAAATCGCCGAATCTTTGTCATGCGAACCCGATAATCCTTACGATGTGGCCGCGTCGGTCAAAGGCACGAACAATATTTCGATGCAGACACTGATGCAAACCCACTTGTCAGAAGATGCATTGATCAAAACCGATGATCTCGATCATGACGGCGATCCCGATGTAATCCGTATCAAACTCGAAGTTGTCGAATTGAACGGCTCCAGCCCGGACGGCGACTTTTTGATCAACACCTATGATATTGCGCCTGGCATTCAACCGGGCCTTTGGGTTTATGCGCCGAAATCACAGGGCATGGCGCTAAAAAACTTCAATTCGGTCGTCGCCAATCCATTTTTGCGCGCGCCATCGCCCACCATTCGCGTTGAACAAGGCGATAAAGTCTATATCACGCTGGAAAACACGCATTACCTGCCGCATACCATCCATCTACACGGCGTGGATCATCCCTGGCATAACGGCAAAGGCGAAGACAATGACGGCGCGGAAGAACATCCGGTTTTTCCAGGCACAAGCCATACTTATGAAATCAAACCGCGCCATGCCGGCACTATGCTCTACCACTGTCACGTGCAAACCGCTCAGCATGTGATGATGGGGCTGAGCGGCCTGTTTATCATCGAAGAAAACCAGCCCAACAATTGGCTGCAAACCTTTAACGTGGGAGCGGGCAAAGTGCGGCATTCCTCGGTTGCCGTACAAAAAACTTACAGCCAGGAATATGATTTATTCTATCAATCAATCGACAAGCGCTTGTCGAACATCATTCAGACCGCGAATGATCCAAGACTTATCGCCAAGCGCATGAGCCGGGACTATAACATCACCGAATCCTTTGAAAATTATTTTCTGGTCAATGGCCGTTCCTTTCCGTATACACTTCGCGATGGCATGATTGCCGTCGATGAGCATGAGCATGTTAAACTGCGCATGGTCAATATGCATCGCTCACTGGCCGCGATTCATTTTCATGGCCATAAAGCCACCATTACCGCCTATGACGGTGTTGACCAAGCCGAAGCCTCGCAGATTACCCGTGATGTTTTTGATCTGGCGCCCGGTCAGCGCATTGACCTGCATTTATTCACCGAAAATGATGGCTTGCACAGTTATGGACCAGGCGCCTGGATGTTCCATGATCATTCAGTGGCGGCCACGACCTCAGACGGTCTGGAGCCGGGGGGCAATGTTTCGATGCTGGTGTACAAGCCGCTGCTCGATGAACAGGGCATGCCGAAACTACATGACGAACTGCTCAGCCAATTGTTCAATAAAGACTATTACGCGAAGCAAAAAGCCGTTTTCGAGCACGGCGATTTTGCGCAATTGCTCGGCGATCCAGGACTTATCGAAGCGGAACTGGGGCGAATTATCATTTTCGGCTTAGCCTCTGGCCTGGCGTTAGGGCTGGTGATCGTGGCGGCCAGATTTTATAAAAGGAAGTCGAACCATGCACGTTAAACCAACACTGACCGCTTTGACATTGGCGCTTCTGCTGGCCAATCAACTTAGCTGGGCGGGCATGCATCATGACGGCATGATCATGAACGAAACCGGCATGATCATGAACGCCAATAGCGATAAACTGCCGAAAGACTGCGCAAAAATATCCGGCGATGTCAATCTCACCGTTCATGCCGGACGCAAGCATGCGCTGAAATTTACCGGAAAAATGTTTGCTTTTGATCAACAGCAATGGCATGTCGCGCCTTGCAGCAGACTCAATATCACTTTCATCAATGATGACCAAATCCGCCACCAATTCATGATCCACGGCCTGCCCGGGTATTTATATCCGCAAGGCATGTTTCATCTGGAACTGTTTGGAGCCGGCGAACTGAAGGCTTCGCTAATTATGCCGGCGCAGAAAAAAACTTATTTAGTCCATTGCGAACTGGCGCAACATATGGAAAAAGGCATGAAAGCGCAATTGAAAGTCGATGGCGGCGATGGTGATTTGCCCAGCATTCCGGGCATCAGCAAGCCCCTTCGAGCCGATGTTTACCCGGTCGACTGGAAGCCATCATCGCTGGCCTTACTTCTATTCTGCCTGGTCACTGGCGTGCTGTTGCCTGTTTTCTTTCTGCGCAAGCCTTTAAAAGGTTAAGGAATACGCATCACCCATCAAAATTCGGCACCAACAATGCCGAATTTTGATCCGTTGATGGCCTAACTGCAAAAAAAGACAATATCTATAACCAAGGTATTATTGCCTTTTTTACCCTGAGAAGATATGTTAATCTCAACTCAAAAAAATAATACTATCGCTATGCCAAAGCCCTGGCAAGCGCTAAACAGCGTGCTTTCAGAGATATCTTTAAAAGGTAACTATTCAGCCACAGATTAACGCAGATGCACACTGATAAACTGAAATATAAAGAGCTTAAAACAGTTTGCTGCCTTGAGCCTGTACATGAAGCACTGTTACTCAACTCGTTGAAGGCTGCCACGATTGAGCCGGGATTGCTCATGAATGTGCCAAAGTTTCAACGACTTATTGATAATAAGCAACAAAAGCAATCTGTATAATCCGTGTTGATCCGTGGCTGAATGGTTACAATAAAATAACTATAACAAAGCTTCGCCCGCAACTTTTTGCCGGGCAAAAGTGGCTTTTTCCAAATTTATCGTCATTGAGGGGGAATTGTGGGAAGATTTGGTTTTAGAAAAAAACATAGCTTTAAAGCCGCAAAAGAGTCCGCCAAACGCGAACAGCCCCCCCAGCCACCCGCAAGCAAAAGCCTCGAACAATCTCAAAAACTACAAACTTCAGACCCGCCTCATGAGGCTTCACAAGCGCCCAAACGCTTTGCTTTTTTACAAGGCAAAATGAAGGCTGAACCTGCTTCTGTCGCTTCAAATCCCGACGTATCAGCGCCACAATCACCCGCCTGCCCATTTGGCGGCATCATCAGCCACGAACAGACCACACTGAAACATCCCAGCATTACGCCCGGCTCTCAAAGCGAGCACGAGTTACAACAGAAATGGGGCACACGAGACCGGGCGCTAAATTTTTATGACCGGCAAGTGATGGATTATTTAGCGCCGAAAATGAAGGAGTTTATTGCTCGCCAGGAATTTTTATTTGTCGCCTCCGCCGACCGAAACGGCGAGTGCGATTGCACATCCAAATTTGGCAAGCCGGGATTTATTCGGGTTCTGGGAGATAAATATCTGATGTACCCGGAATACCGCGGCAATGGCGTTTATGCCAATGCCGGCAATATGACCGAAAACCCGCACATCGCGATGCTGATGATCGACTTTACCCGAGACACGATTGGTTTGCATGTAAACGGTAAGGTCCGAATAGTTGCCAATGAAGAGCTGATGAATTTTGCCAACAAATTGCCTGCTGACGTTCTTGAAGAAATTCATCAGGAAGGTAAAAAATGCCCCGAACGCTGGGTGATGGTCGAAGTTGAAGAGGCTTATATTCAATGCTCAAAACATATTCCCTTAATGAAAAAGGCGGATAAAAAAATCGATTGGGGCACCGATAACGCTGCGGCCAAAGGTGGTGATTACTTTCAGATAATGAATATCCCGCTTTATGACCGAGTCGGCGGCGACAAAGCCATGGAAGTATGCGTCGATTTATTCTACCGTAAAGTGCTGCAAGACGATTTGGTCAGTCACTTCTTTGAAGATACCAATATAGAAAGCCAGCGCTTGAAACAAAAATCGTTTTTGTCGATGGCCTTCGGCGGTCCTTATCACTATACAGATCAGGATTTGCGCTCCGTCCACAAACCCTTGATAGACAAATATGGCTTGTCTGACGTTCATTTCGATCGAATCATGCGTTTATTTAAAGAATCGCTGGATGAGCTTAATATTTCCGCCAATGAACAACAAGGCATGCTGGAAATTCTTGAAAGTATGCGAGATGCCGTATTGGATCGCTAATTCTTGGTCTGATTGTTGATTTAACCTGTACCCCAAAACCTAAAAAATAACGGATGAGCCGACCGTTCAACCTATTGCTCGATGGCCAAATCTATACCAGCTTGCCTGAAGAAACAGTGCTCGATACGCTGCTCAGGCATAAAGTGAATGTGCCTTTTTCGTGCAAAAAACAAACCTGCATGAGTTGCGTACTACAATCACTGAATGGTCCTCCACCGGTTCATGCCCAAGTCAATCTTAAAGACACTTTACAATTGCAAAACAATTTTTTAGCCTGCGCCTGCATTCCAGAACGAGACATGGAAATCGCCGTCAATCAGGAAATTTTAACGCGACAAGTCAGTGCTCATGTTGTTGAACTCAACTGGTTAAACCCAACAGTTTTGGAGCTGGTTTTGCAATGTGAAACCCCGGTCGACTATCACGGCGGACAGCTCGTGTTGTTATTAAATTACGAGCATATCGGCAAGAAATTTCCGATTGCCTCGGCCACTAGCGCAAAAAGCAGCGGGCAATTAACCATCCATGTCAAACGTAAAATAGGCGCTGTTTTTTCGGCCTGGATACATGAAAACCTTCGTGTTGATGATCAACTATTTATCTGCGGCGTTTCCGGCGAACTGTTTTACGTACCCGGTCATCCCAAGCAACCCCTGCTTCTCACCGCCTGGGATGGCGATTTGGCCGCTATGATTGGCGTTGTTCAAGATGTTTTCGAACACAATCACAATGGTCCTGTTTATCTTTTTCATAGCGTGGCCAGTAGTGAACATTTATATTTTTCTGCTGAACTCAATGAAATTAGTGATTTTTTTCCTAATTTCCACTATTTTCCCTGTGTTGAGCACGGCCCAACAACACCTCAGAGCTACCAAGGCCCGGTTGACATAATCATCGCCAAAACGCTTCCAAACCTCAGCCACTGGAAAATTTATTTATGCGGAAGCCGAAATCAAACCCATAGCGTTCAGAAGCAAGCCTATTTGACTGGCGCCGCAATGAAAGACATTTATGTTGAAGTAACGTCATTTTAATTGCCCGTATTTGGAAAAAATCATGATACAAAAAAATGATTTCGATCAGGATCAGAACATATTTTGGCAAAAAGCCTTTTTTTCCGATCATAAGCCTGTACAGCCCTTACGCCGGACTCGCACCAATTTAAATGAGCTGCATGGCAAAAAAATTGATGCGTCCAAAGGCGAACTCTGGCTGAACCAATTATTTGAAGGACACAATCCGAAAAATGAATCGGGTGACTCACTGACCGTTTTCAAGGAAGGCAAGTTGATTTATGAAATCCCGTTAGCAAAACTAGGCCAGGAAACCCTAATCGGCCGGCATCCGGACGCTGATTTGCAGCTTGAATCGCAAAGACTGGCGATGTTTCATCTGGTTATTTATAAAAAAGACGAGCAGTATTTTCTCGAAAGCCTCGACGACGTTAACGGCTGCCTGATCAAGCAAAAAAAATTAAAATTGAAAGCCCCTATTCAAGTCAGCAACGGCATGCAGGCCGACCTGCCCGACTTCCGCTTGCAGTTTGGCATCCCGGATGACCAAGGCAGCAGCAACGAAACTGAAATTGACGCCTATGAAATAATTGATATTCCGGATTTTTTCTATAAAGTACCGCCGCCTCCGCCCAGCCCTTTATTGGTGAATTTGGTGGATAATTTCAGTACTTTGAAGGTCTGGAGCGAAGGCACCTCGTTGGTCAAGGTTGCTGACATTATTGAAGAAACTCACGACTGTAAAACATTCCGTTTAGTAGGTATAGAACCAACCCTGTTTTCATACAAACCGGGACAGTTTATTACCTTTCTGCTGAACATTAATGGCGAAGAAATCAGACGCTCCTACAGCATGTCATCAAGCCCGTCCCGACCGCATTTATTGGAAATCACGATCAAACGCGTACCGGGCGGCCTGGTATCGAACTGGTTTTGCGATCAGATCAAGCTTGGCGATGAACTCACCATAAAAGGGCCGGCCGGTAAATTCACCTGCTTTAATTATCCGTCCAACAAAATGCTATTCATTGGCGCAGGTAGTGGTATTACACCGATTCTATCGATGAGCCGCTGGATCGCTGACACGGCTGCCAGTGTTGATGTCAAATTGCTGGCTTCATTCAAATCACCCCCAGATATTATTTTTCGCAAGGAATTTGAAATGCTGTCAGCGCGTAATCGCGGCTTTCAAATCGCGTTAACGGTTACGTCAGGCTGGCATGGCTCGGATTTCTGGACTGGATTTACTGGCCGAATCAGTAGCCATATGCTTAATATGTTTGTTCCCGACATTCACGACCGCGACATTTTCTTATGTGGACCGGAACCGTTTGCCGATGGCGTCAAATCCTTATTGCGAGAAATCGGCTACGACATGAGCCGCTTTCATACCGAAAGCTTTGGCTCGGGACGTTCTGCACAGGCATCCGCTAATGTTGAGCAGGCTTTACAATTAAAAGGACCGCTGCATAAAGTTACCTTTGCTAAATCAGGAAAAACGGTTGATGCGGACGAGCATATTACACTGCTTGAACTCGCCGAAGCTCATGGCATTGAAATCGAATATAGCTGCCGGATCGGCAGTTGCGGCGCTTGTGAAGCGAAGTGCCGAGGCGCTGTTCATACCGCACCGACTTGCGAAATTGATGAAAAAACCAAAAACGCCGGTTTTGTCTATACCTGTTGCACGATGGCCAGTTCCGATCTGGAACTGGATATTTGATCACGCGCCAAATGAGTTCCGCAACGAACACATTTGGCGACCAACAATAGAATTTATTTTACCGTACAGGTCTTTGAACCCATTGCTGAAAGGGTATAAACCAAGCCACCCACCGAATTGCGAGTAACCCGATAAACACGCCCGTACGCCGTATTCGCGCCAGGACCTATCAATGTAGGAGGTATCGCAGTTGCGCCTGCCGCAATATCCGCAGCATTGCTATCAAAATCGAATTCTGCTTCTCCTGCCGCTGAGCGCAATACATTCCGCGACCATACACTGCCATTGGCTGTCGTCGCTTTGGCCCGATACAGGCCCGCCAATAGACCTCTCCCGTCAACTGATATTTTCGAGCGCGGAGGCGACGCTCGGCGTTCGCACCGCACATCAGCACTGGCTGCCTGAGCGATGGTTACAGTTCCTAAATTAAGCACTAAAGCAGATATCGCCATTCCAACAAGCTTATTTTTAAACAACATATTATTCTCCATTAAACCCAAGAAAAACTATAAGGAAAAAGATAAATTACAGATCCTTGCATTAGTTAATTATTAAATAACTTTAATAGGTTCAATGGCTAAAAAAATAAATTTTGAAGGGCTCTTTACAACAGACGAGGCCGTTACACCGGCAATTTAAGGATTGAAGCTAAAGGGCAAATTCTGGCTTTCACTTACTGCCTATATTATCCAAATCCCCATTCAAGCGCACTGCGAATTAAGCAAAAAATTAGTTATGCGTTTTTTTTCTGTTCGCTGTTATCATTGGCCGACATGATTATCCCAATACTTGCGCCAACTCTTTCGGATAACTGGGTGCAGACCGAGCAGGTCGAAGTGACAGTTTGTGATTTTTCGATCCTGCCTTTAATCTTAGCTACACAGGAAATGTCATGAACAAATCAATTCTTGCTTTTATCATCGGCAGCTCGATCAGTTTTTCTGCGTTAGCCGCCAATCGCTACACCGTCGACCCCAGCCACACCTTCCCCAGCTTTGAAATTAGTCATCTCGGTTTCTCAACTCAGCGCGGCCGTTTTGATGAAACCAGCGGCAAAATCACCCTCGACACCAAAGCTAAAACCGGCAACATCAACATTACGATCAAAACCGCGTCAATCAGCACTGGCCTAGCTGAATTGGAAAAGCATTTACGCAGCGAAGATTTTCTTGATGCCGAACGTTTTCCTGAAATAACCTTTGCCTCAAACCAGCTGACCTTTAACAACGAAAAATTGATTGGCGTCGATGGCGATCTTACCATTCATGGCGTTACCAAGCCGGTTCATCTGAATTTGACTCATTTTTATTGCGGCATCAGCATGATCACGATGAAATCGGTCTGTGGCGCCAATGCGACAACCACGATTAAACGCTCCGATTTCAGCGTTAGCAAGTATGTACCGGCGATCGGAAATGACGTCAATATTTCAATCCAGATCGAAGCGATCAAGGATTAAACAGCAGGGCCGCTCAGAGTCAACTTAGATAATCTAGTCTATTGACAATGAAGCTGCTTGTTTGGTTTCTGGCATTCTTGTTAACCGCGTTAACGGCGCATTCCTATCTTGCACGCCAAGCAGCGCAACAACCTCAACCTGAGGTTTTGCACTGCGCCGCGTTCAGTCCTTATGTTGGCGCCTTCAATCCCGATTGGGGACCGCATCCAAACCCAGAATTAATCGATCAATTGCTCGATAATCTGATCAAACATACGCCATTCCGATGCATTATGACTTACGGCGTCCTGAACGGCCTTGACTATACCTTCGCCGCAGCGAAGAAACGGCAGCTTAAAGTCATTGCTATTCTTTGGCTGGACAAAGATATCGCTGTCAATTCTCAATCCATCAGCAAAGGCATCGAAGCCGCCCGAACCTATCCGGACACTCTGGTCAGATTAAGCTGCGGCTCGGAAGTAAGAACCCGTCATAGCCATGCATTCGACAGCGAAATTACGCGCTGCTTGAACGCCTTGCGAGAAGCGAAAGTCAGCCAGCCGATCAGCACGATTGATACCTGGTGGGAATGGTGCAACCGCTCATTAATCTGCGCACCAACCCAATTCGGCGCACAAGTTGACTGGATTGGCGTCAATGTTTTTCCTTGGTGGGAAAACAAGCATTCGGGCGCTTACACCTGCATTCCTGCGGCAAAAGCCGCTGACTTTCATATCGACCGTATCCAAACCATACGCAACACTTATCCCGGCAAAGAGGTCATCCTGACCGAATTTGGCTGGCCTTACGGCCCTGAGCAGCGCAGCGAAATCAATGAGCACACTGGGAAACATTGCGGCATCGCCTCGAAATCAAATCAACGCCAAGTGATAAAGCAAACTTTCGCTCAACTCACTCAAAAAAACTGGTCTGGCGTCGTTTTTGAAGCTTATTCGGAAAACTGGAAACCGGCAAACGAAGGCCCTTTTGGCGATTATTGGGGAATCTGCCAAAACACGCCGCCTTACTCGTGCGGATTGCAGTAACCGCTTACTTTAATCTCCGGGATGATGCGGGTATTCAGTTGCGCATTCAAATTCGGCGCTTTGCTTATGGCGATTTAACCAACTCACTTCATCGCTGACTTAAGACTCCGTGATAATAGTTTGTATTGTTTGCTATAATTATCGGCAAATCTAATATCCAGCTGCTTCCAGCCAAGCGACCCCGCCTTTTTTGCATGATCAATACCAGCAAGACCATCGGGCTACCCGGTACAGAACGAGTACCCGAGCGCCTTTATTCAAGTCAAGCTGCAACAATGGCTAGCAATGCAAACCGACATATTGAGCACAATTAGTGGTTAATGCATAAAAAAAGATTCTCAGTTTTTCGATTCATCGGCTTAAGTAGCGCCGCGCTGTTGGTCATTGCCGGCGTTATCGCCTTTACGCTTATCCACGAAGAGATCCGGACTTCCAAATATCAAGCCAAATATATCTCTGAAATCAGTAAGCAGTTAAGCTACAAGCTCGACCCAGGCCCCAGTTCTTCCATTCGCTATCCCGAATACGGCCCCTATGATCAAAGACTAGGTTATACTCTGCTGCCGGCGGCTATCACGCGCTTGCAAAATTCAGGATTTGCGATTCAGGCGCAAGCCTCTTCATCGCCGATGATGACGCAGCTATTCGATAGCGGCTTATTCATGATCTATCGAGAAAAGACCCAGGTGGGCTTACGCATCCTGGATCAATCCGATCGCGAAATTTTCCGCAACCTCTACCCGACTTATGGCTATCCCTATTTCGAGGCTATTCCGCCGTTAATTTTGGATACCCTGCTGTTTATCGAAAATCGTGAGTTGTTAAATAAAACCAACACGATGATGAATCCGGCCATTGAGTGGGACAGACTTGGCTTTGCCAGTCTTCAGATCATCGCGAATAAACTGGGTCTCAGCAATAATGTGCCCGGTGGCAGCACTTTGGCGACCCAAATCGAAAAATACCGCCATTCCAAAAATGGCTACACCAATTCGATTCTGGATAAGTTCCGCCAAATGGGCAGCGCTTCGCTTCGAGCCTATTTACTCGGCCCCGATACGCGCGAAATGCGTAAAGCCATTGCTCTGGCTTATTTAAATTCGATGCCGCTCTCGGCCACGCCCAAACTCGGCGAAGTCCACGGCCTTGGCGATGGCTTGATGGCCTGGTTTGGCGCTAATTTCAACGAAATTAATCAGTTGCTTGGCGCTTCCGACATCAATGCCACAGAACAAATTAGCCCACAACAAGCGCTCGCCTACCGCCAAGTGCTGTCGATTTTGCTATCGCAGCGGCGCCCTTCTTATTTGCTCGGCCCCGGCTTTTCTGCGCTGCAAAACTTGACTGACAGCTACTTGCGGCTGCTGTCGGAACAAGGCGTCATTTCAATTCAACTTAGAGATGCGGCTTTAAAAATAAGCACTGTTAAAACACCCGGCTCCGAACAAACCGCTGCAAAATTTTTATCGGAAAAAAAGACTCAAGCCGTTTTACGAAGCCGGCTCGCTAGAGCCCTCAGCATTAAAACCAACTATGAATTAGACCGCCTGGATCTAAGCGTCAAAACAACTCTCGACTTTGCCACGCAAGAAAAAGTCACGCAAGCCTTACGCCGCTTGAGCGAGCCTGAAACGGCGCATGCCGCCGGCATATTTGGCTTCCGCTTGCTCAATGAAACTGCCGACTTAAGCCCCATCATTTATAGCTTGATGCTGTTTGAACGCAGCGCGAGCGGCAATCTGCTACGTGTGCAAACAGATAATTATGATCAGCCTCTCGACATTAATGAAGGCATCCGGCTCGACCTAGGTTCAACCTCCAAGCTGAGAACCCTGGTGCATTTTCTGGAGTTAGTTGCCGATATTTACCCGCTCTACAAAGATTTAAGCCCAACTGAACGCGCTAAAATCAAGCTGCATCCGCGGGATTATTTATCCGCCTGGGTGATCGATGAATTAAGGGTAAACCCTAAAATCAGTCTGGAAGCTCTGCTGAATTTAGCGCTCGACCGGAAATATTCCGCCAGCCCCGGCGAGAGTTTTTACACAGGCGGAGGCTTGCATCATTTCAACAATTTTGACAAGGCTGAAGACATCAAAATCATATCGGTCCGGCATGCCTTGCGCGACTCGGTCAACCTGGTCTTCATTCGCTTGATGCGCGACCTCGTTTATCATCATCTCTATAAACCGGGGGGCATTGCGCGCTGGCTGGAAAACCCCAATGACCCCAAACGCCAAGAATATCTGGAAAATTTCGCCAATCGTGAAGGCAGCGTCTATTTGCGGCGTTTTTACCTCAAATACCAAGGCAAGAGCACGGAAGAATCGCTGGCCATGCTGACGCAACGCGTGCAAGCCAAGCCTTCACGCTTAACCATGCTGTACCGGTCGATATATCCCAGCCATAACGAAAGCGATCTGGATCAGTATCTGCGCGCGCATTTAAGCAAGGCCGCGCTTGCTGACGAAGACTTGTATGGCTTATTCGATAAATTTTCAATTGAAAACTTTGACCTGCAAGATCAAGGCTACATTACTAAAATTCATCCGCTGGAATTGTGGCTGGTACGTTATTTGGCCGAATATCCTCAAGCCAGCCGCGACGAAGTAATTGCCGCAAGCGAAAAGGCGCGCCAGGAAGTCTATCGCTGGCTGCTCAAAAGCAAACGCAAAGGCGGCCAGCTGCGCCGTATCATGACCATGCTGGAACAAGAGGCCTTTAAAGAAATCCATAAGGCCTGGAAACGCGTCGGCTATCCGTTTGGCAAATTGACGCCTTCCTACGCCACATCGATTGGCGCATCCGGCGACCGTCCCGCCGCTTTGGCCGAATTGATGGGCGTTCTGGTCAACGATGGCGTCAGATTGCCCTCGGTGCGCTTTGAAAGTTTGCGCTTTGCTGAAAACACTCCCTATGAAACGCTGCTCAGCAAACAGACTGAAAAAGGCGAACGCATCTTTGCGCCGGAAATCGCCAAGGTTGCCCGGGAAGCGCTAACCGGCGTTGTCGAAGGCGGAACCGCATCAAGATTGCGCGGCGTCTACCACACTAGCGATGGCGGTCAATTAACGGTTGGGGGGAAAACGGGAACAGGCGACCATCGCCAGGAAATCTGGGGCGAACAAGGCCATTTGATTGAATCCAAATTTATCAGCCGGGCCGCAACCTTTGTGTTTTTTCTGGGCGACCGTTTTTTTGGCGTGATTACCGCCTACGTCGCCGGCGCTAACGCCGAACAATATCATTTCACCAGTTCCTTGCCGGTGCAAATCATCAAATTTTTGCAACCCACCCTGTCGCCGCTAATCAATACAAATGCTGAGATGGAAAAATCTACGATAACCATGGCCACAAAACAGCTCCATTAATGATCGGGCTGGATAGACCTTAAAGAGGCTCACTTTGGAAGATAGAATCCACGAAGTTTATAACGACAGTTTTCAGCGCTGTCTGTCAAAACCAAATTTTTTAGCTTATTTTTACGAGTTATTTTTAAATGCCTCGCCAGAAGTTCGAGAAAAATTCAAAAATACCGATTTTAAACAGCAAACCCGCATCATTAAGAAATCACTGTATTCTTTGACCTTGGCTTCTGTCGGAACTAAAGAGTCTCGGGCCGAAATTGAGCGGCTTGGCCATTCGCACGGCAAAGAGGGGCTGAAAATACCGGCTTATTTATACGATCTATGGCTGGATTGTTTATTGCAGGCTGTGCAAGAGTACGATGTCGGCTGGACGCCGGAAGTTGAGCGGTGCTGGCGTAAAATGCTGGAACCGCATATCGAAAAGCTCAAGCGCTATTCGTAAACAATTGTCACGGTCTAGGGCTAAGGCTTGAACCGGCGGCGCTATTTCAACACCAGCTCAACCAGCCTGACAAAGGCTGGATTAAATAAAGTCAAGCCAAAAACCGCTATTCCTATCAAGACCTTGAGCAGCAACGCGTTTTGTTTTAATTCGGCGCGTATCTCGATAATCTCGGCGCGTAATGCGTTATTTTCCGCACGAACAAATTCCTTAGTCGCCAGCTCCGTGCGTAATTCATTATAGAGCTCAGCTTTTAAATCTTCCTTTTTCTGGCTGATCCGCCCTTCCGCCTGATGCTCAATCGCCTGAATCGAGCCCTCTATCGCTTTAGCAAAAACCTCTGCTTTTGCACGATCATGATTACAGGCCTCTTCCAATAAAAGAAACAAATCACGAGGAATGGAATAAGACATCGAGTGCTCCGAACATTTTCGCCTTTCGGATTATAACATAGCTCCATAATCCCGCTCGCAGCGAATGTTCGGAATCCCCAAAAACCCAGTGCCTTCTTATCAACGGTGCAAAGCCAGCGCCGCTTGGTCTTTGTCGTGTGACGTCATATAGTCAAGCACTGATTCAATATCCAGATCGCTTAGCCTTAAATTTGGCATCATAACTTTGTTGTAGCGATTGTATAAAGCCACCGCAAGCGGGTCTTTTTCCGCCAGCAATTTGTCCGGGGCTTTTAACCAACGCACCAGCCAAGCCTTGTCACGCTTGGCGGTCACACCAAACAACCCAGGCCCCAAACCATCCTGAGTGCCTAAACTATGACAGGCTTCGCAGCGAAAACGGAATAAATCTTCGCCACGGCTCATTTTTGGCCTGATTTGAGCTGTTTTGTAACTGGTCTGCCTGCTGGATCGATAGGCTGTTTTGTCCGATGCTATCGCATAACCCAGCGTCCAGGCCAAAGCTTTCGGATCGTCAAACGGCGAGCGCTTAATCCAGATACCTAAGGCTTCATTGCCAATCATGATACTGGTATGATGATCCTTAACGTTCTTTTCTTCACTTTCCCGATACATGCCCAATTTTTTTCTGAGCAAAATGATGTCTTGTTTTTTCCCGGTCAAAAACCGCCATCCGTTACCGGCTTTGTAGCGTTTGGCATAGGCTTGCAAAACCTGAGGCGTGTCTCGGTTAGGATCGACACTGATCGAATAAAAGAAAATATCCTTGCCCACGCGATCAACCAGGCGCTTTTGAACCTGGCTCATGCTTGCGGTTTCCAACGGACACACATCACCGCAATGCGTGTAAATAAAGTTGATCGCGACTTCCTTATTTTTGATCAAGTCGTCATAAAATCGTAACTTTTTGCCATCCTGATCAATCAATTCGATATTCGGAAAATAGGTTTCATTCCATGGCGAGCCTTGTGGAGCGGCTATTGTTGTTTTTGCCAACAACAGGAAAAGCGTTAATCCAACCACAATGACTAAATGTTTTATCAATTCAAGACTGCCGTGCCTGTTCATCGTGTTTATCCCGTAACCCAACAAAAAAATAATGAAAAATTTGGGCAATCCCTGCGGTTAAAACTCCATGTATCCGAATTCCGGCAAGTTGTAGGCTGGGTTGAGGTACGAAACCCAGCTTTTCCAGCAATGCCGGGTTTACGCTGTCGCTTCAACCCGGCCTACATTACTGTAAATAAGACGTAGGGTACGCACTGTGTACCCTACTGACTTTATGGCAATACGAATTGCTGTTTAGCCTTCAAATCACCCGTTTCGGCTGTCGGTAAACGCTCGGAGGGCTCATAGACCACACCGTTCCATTCCGGCATCGGCGCGGGTATCGCCAAGGTTTGACCCGGCCGTTCATTATCCCAGCGCAGCAACATGGCCTTGTCTTCGTGTTGCGTGTTGTGGCAATGCTCAACATAAGTGCCGGCAAACTCTCTAAAGCGTATCGCGACATCTACGCTGTCCTTACTGTCTTTATAAGGACCCACCCGATAGATGTCTTTGCGCGCCCATTTTTCCCATTCAGGCGGAGTTACGCCACCGCGTTTTAAAATCTGGCCTTCTTCAAAATGAATATGAACCGGATGATTCCACGAGTTGTCGCCTCGAATATGCCAGATTTCAACTTTACCCGGTTCCACAGGATTCGCCGGCAGTTCTGGCGCTGCTGAAACACGATGCGGATCGGCATTTAACGCCGCGCCGCCATCCGTTTGTATCGCCCAGGGCGTCAAGTCGGTAGCCCCGCCTTTAGCAAATCGGAAAGAGCGTTGTGTTGCGGCCTGCAACTCTGCCTGCGTGGGTTTGTTCAACGGAATCATTTTCTTTTTGCCAGCCACATAATCATCCGGATTCATACTGAAATCCTGACAAGCGCCCGTTGGGTTTTCCGTGGTTTTAGCGCAGCTGACCACATTGATTTTCATGATTTTGCCCACCATCGGATCATTCGCTTCCGGGTTATAGCGGCCCGATATCACATCAGCCACAGGTACAATGCGGTTGCTTTTTAATGATGACGAAAATTCCATCAAATTAACCAGGTACAAGGTTTGACCCACATAAGGCTTAAAATCGGCGACAATATCGAAGCGTTCGGCAATCGCCTGCTCAGGCCACATGCCCTGTTCGGATTCAGAGCGCGGAAATTTCACCGCATGCTCCATGATATTGCCATCGTTAGCGACCATGTAGGACGGCACTACCTTGCCGGCAGCGGTCACCAAACCCATCTTCATGAAACGCGACACGCTGCCGTTCAATATCCTTAAGCGATATTTGCGCGCACGCACATCAACCGTGGGTTTATAAACAAAGTTCACCGTCGCGCGATCAGCCAAAAAACCATTCGTGTTAAAAATGTTAAAGGCCAGTTGGCCATTTTGGTCCCAGGCTTTGTCGGCAACAACCAGATTCATGTCATAACTGCGGTTGCCCCAGTCCAGGTCGCTACCGCTGGGAAAACATAAGTTGACATTGTCTGGATTGGCGTAATGACAGCCATAACCCGGATTGTCACTTCCTGATGAATCGACTTTACCGGTCAAGGCTTCATTTGCTGATGCCGGCTCCCGGCCGCGATCAACCGCGCTGTAGATGTTCATCATTGCAGCATTGCCTTTGTAGACATTCTGCGCGGTGAAATCCAGCATATGATCATGAAACCAATGAGTACTCGCGGTTTCACGCCAATCCCCGGGGACATAATTAATGCCGCCATTACCATCCGGCGCACCGGTACGCGGGTCTGTCGCACCGGTATTGATGCTATCATGTCCGGCCAGAATCATCGGCCAATGGTAGTCGTAATATTGGCCCGGATAGAAATAAGCGTGGATAAAACCGTCGCTTTCAGCCGGGTTATGGCCGTTATGCTCGTGTGTGGAGATGGTATGAGTGCCAAAACCGCCATTATGGGCAATATCGATCGGCAGCGCGTTATAATGTCTGAACAACAAAGACTCGCCGTATCTCGCCATCAATAACTTGGGCGGCAAGGTGCCGTCAAACGTCCATATCGACGTTGGCAATTGTGTCGGCAAATTAGGGTGAAATTTGATTTCAACCCCTTTGCTGCCCGGTTTTCCATCGCCATTGGCATCAAGGTAATACAGTCCGCCAGGGCCAAACTCGCCTTTCTCATACTTGTGCAATTGCTTTTTATCACGCAGCCCGCCGTTTTTTCGAGACGGCGCCATTGCAGTCTGGAAATAACTTTTGGGCGAAAACTCTGCAAAACGCTGATGCGCAAACCATACATTGGGCGGTCGTCCTTCGGTCGGTGTACGCGTGGCGCCCACGCAGAACTGAATTTGCGCCTGCCATGGGCTCAAATCGATTTCATTAGAATCTTCAGTCGCCGCACGGAAAAGATCATGATCCAGAAAGTCATCCAAAGCATCGCCATCCGGCGCATTCCGGCATACCGCCGTCGGGTCTTTAGCATCGGCAACCGGCGCCGGAAAATCAGTCAGCGAATGACTACTGGTCGATGAGCTGTCCATGCTTTCGGTGCCGAACTCTTCAAATTGAATCAAGGGTTGACTAAATTCGGTAGCGCATTTGCCCGCGATACATAAAGGGCTCTTCGGCATATCCGTCGGTATGTTAAAGCCACCGGCATTCGAAATCGCAGGCAAAACCAATGCGGCGATGGCCATGGACAAGCCTGTGGCAGAACGCCTATGAAACCGGCTGTTTAGATCGTTGGTATTTTTTTTAAATAACATTTGTTAACTCCAAAATAAATAGTAGATGTTGCATCGGCTCATTAATCCCGTGCAAATTCGCTTATTGACCGTTGCGTAGGGTACCTGGGCCGCCCAACTACACATTTATTAAAATCTCCGTACTAGCTAAAGCTGTTACGAAGCTATTTAAGGTCCCGCCAGAAGCCGGCTATTACTTCCGGCGGGATCTGTTTTTGCCTAATTAAACACAACCATGCATAAGTCTCCTTACTGCACTGCCACAGCGATATTATTTCGGACGTTGCCCACTGCGCTTCTCAAGCTGATCGGCGAGATACAGGCTGGACCGGCTTTGGCCTGGTAAGCAAACTGGCCTTTTGAATTCAACGTTAACAAGCCACCCAGCTTATTGGTCGTCAAATCTGCCGGTACGCTGGCTGTGGCATACAGCTGGATCGAATTGTTTGTGATCACGCTGGTAGTGCCTTGGATTTTCCATTCACCAGATGTCGCATTGATGCGTTTGCACTGCGGCTGACTAACCGTAATGGTTTCTGCAGGCGGAGGCGGTGCGGTCTGAGTCACTGTCACGCTAAAGCTGCCGGTAGCGCTATTACCCGCTTGATCGCTGGCCGAACAATTAACCGTCGTAGCGCCAATCTGGAAAGTCGATCCTGACCCCGGCAAACAAGTCACGGGAACCGCGCCAGAAACGCTATCCGTCGCCGTTGCCGAATAAGTGACAGCTGTACCGCCCGCATTGGTCGTTGAAACAGCCATGTTAGCCGGCAAGTTAAGGCTTGGCCGAGTTGTGTCCCGCACTGTTACGGTAAAGCTGGCGCTTCCGGCATTACCGGCATTATCGCTTGCCGAGCAGCTAACGGTTCGCGTACCCAACACAAAGGTAGAACCCGATACCGGCGAACAAGTAAGTCCCGCCGCTGTTAAACCTGAAGTTGCTTCAGTTACCGAAGGCGTCGGCCAAGTAACCACCGCACCGGTCGCACTGGTCGCTTCCGCCGTTATGCTGGCCGGAACCGTAATACTCGGCGCTGTCACATCAACGCGCAGCGTTTGCGAAACGCCAGGTCTTTGGCCACCCGCGCTGGAAGCCGCGCAGGTATCGGTTACGCCCACGCTATCGGTGCTTTGATTTAAGCCCGCACAACCGGTTTTAACCAAGGTTTGTGGCGATTCCAGTTCAGTCACGTTCCAGTTCAATGTCACCGGACTACGGTACCAATTGTTATTGCCCAAAGTGCCGGTAATGACCGGCGCAATGGTGGGCGGACTCGGATCAGTAACCGTCACTCTGAAAGTAGACGACCCGGTATTGCCCGCAATATCGACAGCACGACAGGTGACCGTATTAACGCCCGCGCTAAAACTTGAACCGGACACCGGTGAACAGGTAGCAAGCGTGGACGCCAATCCAGAACCCGGCGTTGGATCGCTGGCCGAGGCCGTACCAAAATTAACCACTGTCGAGCTCGATCCATTGAGTGTGGCCGTGGTATCTCTGGGCACGGTGACTACCGGCGCAGTCGAATCAACCCGAATCATACGGCTAACCGCTGGCGTGCTGCCGCCTGCACTGCTTGCCGCACAACTGCTGGTCACGCCGGTTGCATTGGTATTCGCGGTTTGCGTTATGCTTAAACATCCCGTTTTTTGCAAGGTTTCTGGCGACTCAGCTTCAGTCACGTTCCAGTTTAAAATAACATCACTGCGATACCAGTTATTGGTACCTGCAAGCCCCGTGATTACAGGCGTAACAACGGGCGCTGTAGGGTCAGTCACTGTCACATTGAAAGATGCCGAACGCGAATTGCCGGCATTGTCCGCAGCAGTACAGGTCACCGGTGTTACACCACGATTAAATGATGACCCCGATGCAGGTGTACAAGACGTACTAGCGGCATTGATGCCCGATCCAGGAACCGTATCGCTGACCACAGGCGCAGCAAACGTTACCGGTATGCTGGTCGCACCATTCAATTGTGCGCTGGTTGCTGCAGGCGGTGTGATAGTCGGCGCAGTTGTATCTACCTTGATGCTTGTTACTGAGTTCGTAGTACCGCCAGCACTGGATGCAGAACATGATAATGTTTGACCAGATGCCGGTGTATCGGCAATGGCTTGAATATCCGTACATCCGTTTTTCGTGATTTGAACGGACTCAGGATCGGTCACGCTCCAGACGATGCTAGGTGAGGTTTGATACCACCCCGTAACTGGATTTGGCGAAGCCGGCGTAAGCTTAAAAGACACAACCGGTGGTGTAGTATCGGTTGGCTCCAAGATAAATCCATGTTTTTCACCGTTCAATAAGCCAATTCCGGTTATGACGCCGGAATCACTAATTGCATTTGCTTCCAGCAAACGCCAGCCGGTACCTGCTGGAATTAAAGCATTCAGATCGCTCATACCGCTGGTGGAACTCCAGATAAATGCGCTTTGCAAAAACTCGCCCGCCAACGTGGAATAACCGACAATCACGCCATTGGCATTAATCGCTCTAGCTTCGCTATATATGCCTCCTAATGTTTTTAAATCGGTCAAGACGAGAGGTTGCTGTGATGTATCCGCGACAAAAGCATGAGTTTGGGCGTCAAGAAGGGTTGTTGACGATCCGGCAAGCTGGCCACTGTTATTGATACTTACCGCCACACTCCGAGCGCCGCCTAATGTGCCGACATCGGACGCGGCCCAGACGCCATTGATTTTTTTCCAGACCACAGCGTGATGGTTCAGACCAGTGGCAACTGTACTGTACCCAGCAGCCGTACCTGATTCATTAATCGCATTCGCCCGGCTCCGGCCACTACCATTCGCAGCTAAAGTCCCTAAATCTTCCTTTGTCCACACGCCGTTAACCTTATTCCAAACTACAGCATGTTCGGCACTGCTGTTCTGAATAGACGAAACGCCAGCTACTTGACCCAGATCATTGATGTGTAATCCCTGGCTGTTACCAGTATTGGCAATCGCTTCAAGCGTACCCAAATCCTGAACTGTAAAACCGTCCCAAACAAAGGCATGATAGTTAAGATCGCCAGGTAAATAAGAAAGGCCTGTTACCTGGTTCAAATTATTAATGTCATAAGCCTGGCTGTGGTTTCCGCCGAGCAAATTTGCAATGGGCTGTGGCAAGCTGTTAATCTGAACTTCGATAGCCTGATTAAACTGGTGATCAGCAGTTAGACCTAATCCAACCACATCACCAATGTCATTGGCGCCCAAACCCAAACTAAAGCGACTACCCACCAAAGTACCTAAATCGGACACTGCATAGGGTTCAGCAATAGCGTTACCACCGTGTAACACACTGGCAATCGCGCTGGTGAGCAAGGCTTTCTTCAGCGTTCTGTTAATTAAATTTATTGACTTCATACTCAAGTCCCTCAGATCGCAGAAAGCAGGACGTAACTGAATCGATCAGCAACAAAGCCTTGTCCTATATTGCCGCCAGCGATAATCGTAATGTCACTGAAACCACCAAGATCTTCAACACCTACAAACTGCACAATACCTGTTGTTAAATGTCGTGGTGGCAGCGCCTGGTTATTGACAATAAACTGAATGCTGGTCGCAGAACTCGGGTCCACTAAAAAGCCAAACTGACCTACCGCTTGGGTGAAATGAATCCGACTTACACGACCCACAAGGTCGGCCGGCACATTTCCACCGGGTGAAATTAAATTAGCCACGTCAACTTGTTTAAAGTTGGCGTTTTTATCAACAACAATAGGATCTTTAGGTAATAACGTTTCTCCGGTATAAGAAAATATCTCGTTAAAACCCAATTGCATTTGCCCTGTAGCCAAATCGCCACAGCGTATATCGGTAGCATTGCCATCAACCGATGTCCAACAGGGCTTTACCCCAACTGGCAATTGATCGGCCACGCTTTGTTTAAAAGTTACCGGATTGATGCTTTTGCTTATTAATTGTTGCTCGTTGGCAAAGAAAAACGTATAGGTCTGAGCTGTACTTTTCATTGCAGTGACCATTGCCGGTGCTGCTACAAGCGAACACGGCATGGTCAACAAGCCTGCCAAATATATGTTTCTAATAATTGAGTGCATAATTTCCTTCCTTCGTTCTCCACGTTCTCATGACGACTAAACGACGGATTCGGTCATCATGAGTTTGGTATCTATGAAATATTTACTTCTCTTTCGGAACCGGCCAAGCCGGTTCCGAGACTATCCTTTAAGGTATTACCATTAAGGCATGCCTTTCAAGGTAGAAAGCAGCAGCTAACTACTTGGTGGCAATCGCATTATTAGCGGTTGCGCCGGTCAAGCTTGAGGTAGCTCTAATATTTCGTGGCGGAGTGCACCAGAAACTACCGTTTGGGGTACTGTTATTGGTATTTGTCGGATTCAGAACGCCTGTTGTGGGTGACAAGATTCTGTCAAACACCCAGTTATTAGCCGCATCAACTGTTGCGGTACCCACGGTCATTCCCGCGACATTAATCGCGTTTGGACAGGATCCATCAGTAGCTCGTTTGATGCCATCGATATAAGTCAGCTTTATGGTTTGTCCTGCCGATGCAGCCACAGTGCCATCGACAACCCAGCGGAATGATTTTGACGTATACTGAGAGCGTGTAATAACCGGTTGATCAGTCAATGAAACACTCATGGCAACGTTGGCGGCGTTAGTTGAAACTCCACCACTACTGTCTATCGCTTTGTATGAGAATGACTGAGTACCTGCGGCTATAGCCGTTACCGTTAATTTACCGGTAAACTGATCGCCAATGCTTAGTGAGGTGCCATCGGATTTTTTCAGGTTTGTATTTCCAGCCGTAATCACACCCCCGACAATCGTGTTATTACCATCAACATCCGTATCATTAGCGGTAATATTAAGCGCTACCGGTATATTGATGACTGCGCCAGTCGGTGTAGTCGGTGATGGATCGTTGACAGCTACGGGCAGATCATTCACAGGCGTAACATTGACTATAACCGAGGCTGTATTTGATACCACCGTACCGACACTCACTTGATAGGTGAAGGCGTCTTGGCCATTGAAATTCAATCTTGGCGTGTAGCGAATAACCAGGTTTCCATTGGCGTCAGTTGCTGGTAGCGCTGTGCCACTCGCCGGCACTGACGACACGGTAATACCGGATGCCTGATTGACATTCGTATCATTGCCAAGCACAGCCAGATCGACAGCGCCGCCATCTTCTAAAATGGCTGCACCACCCGCTAATGGGAAGCTATCGTTGTTGGCTACCGGCAGTGGAGGCGCTCCCACTAAGGTGCCGGTATCGACCTGCAATTCAGCCAAGCCCCCGGCCGTAGAGCGCACCGAAACATGTTCGGGTGGTGTATGGGTCGGTACATTCAAAGTACCAACGACTGTATTGTTTATCGGCAACAAAATTTTGCCGTAGCCATCAACGGTTAATTCAACCGTTTGCGTTGTATCACTGGATAGTGCGGAAACACTCAAAGCATTCGCAACAGGGTCAAAAAGCGCTTCGGTAATATGGATTTGATCTGTTGTCGGATGTTCACTATATTGCTGAACAATTTGACCGCCCGCATTAACCCCCAGATGCTGCATACAGACATGGGTTGGTCTTACTCCGGGCAAATTAGCCTCTTTTCTGAATTGGTGATCGTTGCCAATCTGGCTGATCATTTGATAACCCGCCACACCTGCCGGTGCACCAGGAATGTTATTAGCATCTAAGCTACAAGGCGCCGGATACATGGTCAATTGAGGGGGTTGTTCTGGAGGTACAGGACGCGTTGGCAGCCGGCTTTGAGAAGCACTGGTTGCACTCGCAAACACCGACAAATCGTAGTTTGTACCCGTATTTGCCGTATAACTCGCACGATCGACCACCAGTTTTCCGTTAACGGCCCCTTCGTACAAGCGGCCCATGACTCCGAAATTTTGAATTTCATGCGCAAAACCATTAGGGCCTTCCACTCTGAAAATATTGGGATTTGTGTGACCGATACTTTGCACATTTGGTATCTCGTCAATATTTCCTGTTTTCCAGGCTGGTTTTGCAGTTAACAAATCAATTTCGCAATGTGTATCGGTTACCGCATCACAGGTTGCTCCGGTCAGCGGTCCAATCCGGCCCGGGTCAGCCACATATTTTTTCCCATTGTCTGGATAGGCCGTGGCGCCACCCACGCCCCCTAAACTATCGTAAAAAGGATCTATTCCCGCAGTTAAATCAGGAATTGGCGGAACTTCAGCGCCTCCGGGAATTCCAGAAGGTAATAGGAAATTGGGACTAATACTGCTCGCCAATACTTGATCAAAATTTCCCGGTGTTAAGCCGATATCCTGGGTAAAAAAGATCGTTTCACCCGCTATGCCTTCCTGTTCAAAATAGCCATAAGGGGTATAAAACTTATACAGCCCATCATAAGGGACGCTAAGCATTTTAAAACGTACCCGTCCAAACACCATTTGGTCGCCTTGAACGACCGGCCCGATCGCAAAAGCGGCTTCCAATGCCAAAACGACACTGAGCTTGATTGGATTGGGCGAACCGTTGGGGTCAGGAATACTTTCAACAGCACCTGCATTCCAATAAAAATGTTCGTCAAAGAATTGGTTAGGGAAAGATTCGGGGGCAGTTGTATCACCCGGTAGCAGCAAACACCAGCCACCATCGAGCTCGGCTTGAGAATCAACCGTACATAATTCGACAGCAAGTCCGGATTGATCCTGATACCAAGTTGGGTAACCGTGAGGACCGAGCGGTCCATGGGCTTTCAAGTCAGCGTAGCTCGAAGTGCCAACGAGCAGTGAACCAGCCAAAGCTAATTGAATCGAACTGCGCAATACATTGTTTTTTTGTTTGTTCATTTTTAACTCCTTCATTTAGGGATTGCCATAAAAAGGCTTCGTTTTCAAAAATCATTAATTAACCTTTCCGCGCATTTTTTTACATGCCTGGTCATTGGTATTGTTCGCCAGGATTACTTCGCAAATTTTTTCTACTTTGCGCCAATTATTCAGGGCATCGCCCCTACTACTCGGATCCCAAAAGTAAGAAGGTGACTATTTAGTCTTCAGTCGCAATACAAAGAAATTCAACATTGCAAAACAACTTAGAGCATTTATAGCAATGACCATGCCATACAGTGTATCTATATGTTTTATATGTTTTTTTATAAAATTTAAACGATGCAAAGTTGATAAATGAAAAGCTATTTGTAACTTTGGCGTTACAAATAGCAAGGTGAAGGCTGTATAAAAACGTCGCTATCTCAAGCAACATAGGCAATACAAGTAAAAAAGCCGATTTGTAAGCTTTTTGTAACAGTCAAGGAAAGGGTTTTAATTGAGTCTTATCCAATAAGATATCGTCATGAGGATAATTAGTTATTTTATTTCATATAGTTATGCGTGAAAGCGGGTTATTTTCTAAAAACACCGCATCGAGGAGTGTTGCATAAGGTTTACAAAGTCTGAACCTGCAAAACCGGAAAATCTGGGGGCGATTAGATTTTAATTAAAGGCTTTAAGTTTTTTCTTGAAATGCTTGTTTTTACTTTGTTTTAACCACGCATTGCGCTTTTAGGTAAAAAATTAGCCTTTACTTGGCAAATGATGAACAGGATTAAGCGGGCAATTTTTTTCGCCTCCTCGAAAAAAATGTAAAACAGCTTCGTTCAGCCCTTCTCAATAATGTTACACTCTAAAAACATTTATTTTATTTTTCATTGGCTTATATATTTTTCCGGTGATGAATGGCGATGTAGGGTACGCAGTGCGTACCCTATTTGTGGACAAGATAACCAACGATTCCGCCCGTCGTGGCCGATAGCACCGACATTGCCCATTTTTTCTCCTCACCGCTCGCCATTGCTGAAACAAGCGTCGAATAGCATAAAAAAGCAATCAGTACGACAAACCCTAGAGCGACAACAAACAAAGCCACATCCTTGAATAAGCGAACATTGCGTTCAATTTCGGTTTCTTCCCGATCAACCGATACGCTGAATGTGTGGTTCGGTGGGGGCTTGTTGAGATCGATATGACTCATAAGCCGATAATTTCGGTCTCTAATTTTTGCGTTTCCGGTTCAACCAAACCAATTTTTAAACCGCGCCGGCGGCCATCTCTAGCCGCCAAGTATAAGGTAATGGCCTTACGCAAAATTTCACTTTTATTCGTTTCGCTTTCTTGGGCGGCTTGATCCAGTTCACGGTTAAGGTCATCTGATAGCACAACATTAAAACGAACAGACATAATCTACTTCTCGTCAATAATAAGGATATGTATTTTATACACCGATAATGCGCATCTAGCAAAATTAATTCACTGCTTCTACTTTTCCGTCAGCCTGATCGCCAAAACATCGCACTGGGCGTGTTGCAAGACACCGTTGGCGGTAGAGCCGAACAGCCAGCTCAAGCCCTGTCTGGCGTGAAAGCCGACCACGATCAAATCGGCTTGTTGTTGTTTGGCTAATTCGGCGATTTCATTTTCCGGCACGCCCCAAATTAACCAGCAGTTGGAAGGTTCTATGCGCAAGCTTTCCGCCGTTTGCAGCAAGCGTGCTTTTTCCTGCTCCAGCAAGGGGTCGCCTGATTTTTGGTCCAGACGAATAACCGCGCCATAAGCCGTATCCGGCATCGGAATATTATCTAGCACATGGACTAAGGTTAATTTCGCTTGATACTGTTTGGCAATTGATTGGGCTTTTTCGGCAACTTCAGCGTCTTGCACAGAAAAGCTTTGCGCCAATAAAATATGCTGATACGGTTTCATCGTTGATCCTGAGGCTGGATAATATGTAAGGTGCGCAATGCGTACCCTACATTGTTTTTAACACCGGCGCAGCCTGGACCAGCTTCCGGGTATAAGGATGCTCCGGCTGTTTCAACACTTGCTCGACAGCGCCCTGCTCTATGATCCGGCCCCGGTACATCACGGCGACCTCGTCCGCAATTTCCGCCACCACCGCCAGATCATGCGTGATAAACAAATAGCTGATGCCTTGTTCTTGCTGCAGTCGCTGCAATAACTGAATAATCTGCGCCTGCACCGAAACATCCAGAGCGCTGGTCGGTTCATCGCAAACGAGCAGTTTCGGCTCCACCGCCAATGCCCGGGCAATACAGATGCGCTGGCGCTGGCCGCCGGAAAATTCATGCGGATAACGCAGGCCCGAATCTTCCGGCAAGCCCACTTGATGCAGCAACTTCCTAACCTTTGCTTGACGCTCAGTCGCGGAAATTTCCGGCTGCAGCGCGCGTAAGCCTTCAACAATGACATCATTAACCAGCATTCGCGGATTCATCGACGAAAACGGATCTTGAAAAATAATCTGCATGGCCGCACGTTTTTGCCTTAAGGCTTCGCCGCTCAAGGCGGTTAACTCAACGCCCTCTAGCTGAACCTGTCCTGCCGTTGCCGGAATCAGATTCAACAGACTTTTGCCCAAAGTTGTCTTACCACAACCGGACTCGCCGACCAAAGCCAAGGTTTTTCCGGCCTGCAAAGTAAAACTGACGCCATCAACCGCACGCACATGATCCGCAACACGCTTGAACAAGCCTTTGCGGATCGGGTAATAAACTTTCATATCGCTGACGCGCAATAACGCCGGCTGTTCTTCAACTGCAAAGCAGTAGGTTTTATTATGCTGTCCGGCATGCTGAATCGACGGCAAAGCCTGCAGCAATTGCCGGGTATAGGCATGTTGAGGCTGATTGAACAAGGTTACGGCAGGCCCGGTTTCAACAATTTTGCCCCGCTGCATGACCGCCACCCGATCCGCCAAGGTCGAAACCAGAGCCAAATCATGACTAATCAGCCATAAGGCCATTCCGGTCTGGCGCTGCAGCGATTTCAGCAAAGCCAGGATTTGCGCCTGAATGGTAACATCCAGCGAGGTGGTTGGCTCGTCGGCGATCAGCAAATCCGGCTTGGCCGCCAGCGCCATCGCAATCATCACGCGTTGCCGTTGCCCGCCTGACAATTGATGCGGGTAATCGTTAATACGCTGTTCGGGATCGGGCATTTCCACTTGCTGCAGCAACTGTAAAACCCGCTGCCGCAAAAGTTCTTTGGCCAACGAAAAATGAGTGCTAATGGATTCTTCAATTTGCTGGCCAATGGTCATGACCGGATTCAGCGACGACATCGGGTCTTGAAATATTAAGCCGATACGCCGCCCGCGCAGCGCGCAATAAGCCCTCTCGGTCTTTTGCCGCAAATCTTCGCCATTGAACAACAAAGAGTCCATGGTTAATTGGGCATTTACCGGCAAAAGACGCAGAACGGACAGCGCTGTCATGGATTTTCCAGAGCCCGATTCGCCGACCAGCGCAAAAGTTTCTCCAGGATAAATCGCGAAACTGATCGCGTCCACCGCCTTAGCCTGGCGATTAAAGCTAACGCTCAAGCTTTCAACCGACAACAGTGGCTGATTAGAGACTGAAGCCGAGGTTTCCAAAATTGTCATGGTTAGCGGCTATCGCCCGAGCGCCTGGGATCGAAGGCTTCTTGCACCACATCGGCAAACAAATTAGCCGCCAGCACCAGCGCAAACATAAACACAAAAGCGGCCGACAATGACCACCAAACCACCGGATCGCGCGCCATTTCCAAACGCGCACCATTGATCATGTTGCCCCAGCTATAAGTCGCCGGGTCCACGCCAATATTGATATATGACAACACCGCTTCGGCCAAAACCAGCGAGCTAAAGTCCAGCACAACCGAAATCAAGACGATATGCATCAAATTGGGCAAAATGTGCCGGAGCAAAATGGCTGTACGCGTCACGCCGAGCGCTTGCGCTGCGAGCACATATTCCATTTCACGCAATTTCAGCGTTTCCGCGCGCAACAAGCGGCAAAGTCCGGTCCAGCTGGTGACGCCTAAGATCAGGCAAAGAAACAGCAAACGCATGTCGGCGCGCACAACCACACTGGTAAAGTATTGTTCGTGATTGGCCATGTAAACCTGCACCATCAAAATTGACGCAGCAATCAGCAATACGCCGGGTATCGAATTCAGCGTGGTATAACAATATTGAATGATGTCATCAACCCAGCCACGAAAAAAACCGGCAAGGATGCCAAAAACAATCGCCAGGGGCAGCATGACCAGTGTTGTTAGCGTACCAATGACCAAACCGGTGCGAATGCTTTTGATGGCTTGATAAAAAACATCCTCGCCAACCTTGTCCGTACCTAGCACATGGTAATAAGCCGATAAATAACACAAGGCATACATTGACACGACGATGATAAAAAACACCGTAGCGCAGGTTTTTACCGTCGAGCCGGCTTTCAGGTTTGGCGTAAAGCGCCGGGCAAAAAGCCAAACTAAAGCAAGACAGCCGATCGCCCACGCCGAACCTTGAAGCACACCCAGCAGAGTTTTTTTGCCAATATCCGCGGCGCGCTGCTGATTCGGATCAGACAAATGCGCGCCACCATAAGTTAAGCGTGGATAAGTCCAGACGGTTGAGCCATCCGCTTGAGTTAACAGCTCCTTGCTGTAAAGTGTGGCGGCAAACGGCGCGGAATAGGTTTTTTCTGTATGCAAGCGAATCTGACTTAAGCCAGCGTCCAGCAGACTGATGATTTCATTGCCTTCGCCGCTGGCGGGCTTGAAATGGATCGAATCCAACAAGCCAAGGGTTAAAAAAAGCATCAGCACAACGAATGCAGCCATACCCATCTGACTTTGACCCATTTTTTGCAACGGCCGCCGCAGATGCGCTTGAGTATGGGCATAAAACGCCAACGCGCCGGCCACCGCCAACAATAGAAAAATCAGAGCGTCAGTCCATAAAACTATCATTGCTTGGCGTAGGACTCTTGCTAATAAAGAAAGTAATTGCCTTATTCATGACACGGAATTCTAACAGATACAGTAAAATAGCGCGATCTGTTGGTAATTTAACTGATGTTACGCACCATTATGCAAGGCACGTTGATTTATTCTGTTGTGTCGCTCTCGCGACGCATGATTTAATCGGGTTCTCGCACCCGAAGGCGAGATACTTTCTTTTGCTTCGCCAAAAGCAAGTATCCAAAGAAAAGGCGACCCGGCTGCCGCTTGCTTCCTGCGCCCTGCCATTTTTATTAGGGGCTGCCAAAAGGGACTTCCTTATCCCTTTGGCAACGCGCAGCATCCCTGCTGCGCCCCTTAGGGCTATTCCCAATAAAAATGCCAGTGCTCGGCGCGGCATACGGGAAAATAACGTTACCTGCGTAACATGAGTAATTTAATTGAAAAGCATGTGTACCTTGACTAAGCCTCTTTTGACCTTTCCATCGCAGCAGCAGATTATTTCTGTCGGCTGCTCTCTAACCGGTTTATTTCTCCTTGCCATCTATTTTTCAACCGCGCTGGCGATTATTCTTTCAGCTGTCTTAGCTTTGCTTTGGTTGCTTTCCGGCCAGTTGCTGGCGCTTCCTTCGACATTGCAAAAATTTCCTGTCGCGGCTTGGGCTTTGCTGCTGTATATCTGTTTCATTGCAGGGCTTGGTTATGGCCAAGCCGATCCCAAAGAAGCCCATGTGATGCTGTCAAAATACCGAGAATTGTTATTGCTTACGATACTGCTGCCTTTTTTGAGCACGGAACGCTATCGAAACTGGGCCTGGAAAGCTTTCATCGCGGCTTCGGTTTTGTCTTTAAGCGTGTCCTATTTAATGGATATGGGTGTTCTTGACAGCAGCGCAAACGGGCCCTCCTGGAAAAGCCGGATTACTCATAGCCTGTTTATGGCTTTCTTCGCCTTTTATTGCCTGCACAAGACTTTTGCTCAAAAGCCTTTGCATAAACCTTATTTCGCGGGTTTCTTACTCGCTTTTTACAATCTGTTTTTTGTGGTTGAGGGTCGTTCTGGACAGCTTATTGCGCTTGCTTTACTGCTTTTGTTCGCCATTCAACGCTTAAGCAATAAACAGCGCAGTGTGCTGCTGCTATGTCTTATCGTTTTTCTTGGCCTGTTTCTTGGCTATTCTGGCAAAGCCAAACGCATTCATGAAGGTTTTGCCAATACCCAAGCTTATTTCCAGTCTCATCCTGAGCAAACCCACTCCTCGATGGGGCAACGCTATACTTTTTGGCAATACTCATTAAAACTGATTGCCGAAAAGCCCTGGTCAGGGCATGGCACAGGCAGTTTTTCATCAGAATATTATCGTCTTGCGGATAAGGAACATTTTAAAGCCCAGCACCCGCACAATGAATTCTTGATGATCGCTGTACAATTGGGTTTACTAGGCCTGGCGCCTTACTTGGGTTTTCTGGTCAGTCAATGGGTTTGCGCCAGTGCTCTGCCGGACCAAGACCGATGGCTGGCGCAGGGCCTATTTGTCAGCCTGCTCATCTTCAGCCTATTTAATACGCCTATTTTTGATCACACGGAAGGGCATTGGTTTGCTCTTATGATCGCACTCTGTTTTTCTGCTTCCAAGCCTAATTAAAAAAATGGCAGCCACTTCGGCTTGACCTTCAGTGTCATTACATCTGATTTTGCCAGCGCCGCTTTTCATGGATTCAATGTTGAAGGATTCTTGATATCCAATTAAAAATCAGAGAGATTTTTCGGCGGGAAAGCAGCCCTTAAAGCATTGGCGATCGCCAAGACATCTATCACTTCCTGAGCGACCGCGCCGCTAACCGGGCTCAGATATCCCAAAGCCGCCAACACCATGCCCGCCATACTCAGCACAATGCCGCCGATCGCGCTTTGTAACGCGATTGAGCGCATGCGAGCGCCGATATGAATCAGCTCGTCCACCTTTAACAACGAACTATCCATCACCACAGCGTCAGCCGACTCGCTGGTAATGTCGCTGTTACAACCAAAGGCGATACCAATCGTCGCCGCCAACAGGGCCGGTGCATCATTAACGCCATCGCCCAAAAACACGGTTTTGGCATGCTGTGTCTCCTCACGAACGATTTGCAATTTTTGTTCTGGGCTTTGGCTAAAGAACACATGCTCGATACCGACTTGTTCTGCCAAATAACGAACTTCCGACTCCCGATCGCCCGACACCAGCATAACCCGCTCAAACAAATGACTTGGCTGTAAATGACTGATAAAAGACGAACTATCAGAGCGCAACTCGTCGCGAAACTGCAGCGTTGCGGCATAGGCATGATCAATCGTAACAATGCATTCTAGCCCGGCATTCATCGGCGGCAACCTATCGGCATGCTCAGGCTGGAGCGCCAAATAACCTGACCGACTCAGAATCTGAACCTGCTGGCCGTGGATCCAGCCTTTAAGCCCTTCGCCGGGCAATTCAGACAACTGGTTCACGCTTAATAAAGGTAAGCCAGCATTTTCGGCGGCTTTAATAATAGCACCCGACAAAGGATGCTTAGAATAGCGTTCCAAGCTGGCGGCTAACTGCAAGACTTGGTCTTTATTCTGAGCAGCGGCCGGAATCAAATCAACCAAGGACGGCCTGCCATAAGTTAGAGTTCCGGTTTTATCAAAGATCGCAGTACGGCACGCGCTCAGTGTTTCCAAGATAGCGGGATTTTTGATGATAATCTCCCGTTTCGCCGCTAATGAAATCGAGCTGATAACCGTCACTGGAATGCCTATCAACAATGGGCAAGGAGTAGCAATCACCAGAACTGCTAGAAAGCGCATAACATCGCCGCTCAACCACCCAGCGGCCAATGCGCAAACCAACGCCAAGGGCGTATAAAAAGCGCCCAATTGATCGCCCAAACGCCGAATAGCCGGCCGATGCTGCTCGGACGAACGCATCACCTCGATAATTTGAGCGTAACGGGAATCCATGGCCAATTTATCCGCCCGAATCGTCAAACTGGATGCGCCATTTATTGCACCGGACATTACTTGTGAACCAAGCGTTTTCGACATCAAATAAGGCTCGCCGGTTAAATAAGACTCATCCATCGAGCCGGAACCTTCGACCACGGTGCCATCGACCGGACAAATTTCATGCGGCAACACCAATAAAATATCGCCGACCACCACCTGTTCGGTAGCGATATCGGTAAAGCCACTCCCGGTTTTACGATGCGCAACTGTCGGCATCCGCTGCGCCAAGGCTTCAAGCACGGACGAAGCTTTGCGCACCGCATAGGCCTCCAACACTGCGCCGCCTGACAACATTAATATAACCAAACTGCCCGCCAGATATTCGTTTAATCCGATTGCGGTTAAAATCGCCACGCCCGCCAGCAAATCCGCACCAAAATCAGCGTGGCGTATTTTAACCAACAGTTGAAAAATTAAGGGTATGCCGCCTAAGATAAATACAGCAAGCAATGGCAAGTCGATTAAATTTAACGAAAAATCGAAACGTTCCATAACCATTGCTGAATTTTTTGAACTGACAGTGGCACTGAGCGAAAATGCATAAGGATTACGCTCAATGTTCAACACATAGTGCATGATCAGATAAGCGCTTATGCCAAGGACGCTCAACATCGCAATCGTGTTTTCAGACTTTAACAGAGAACCAGAAGTCGTTTGCATCGGAATTCCACCACATTGCAGGCAGCAACATTCGTATGAGTTAATGAATTATAATGATTTATATGATTAAACCTAGCTAACCATACGACTATGACTAAACTAGGAAAAAACTGGATTTTACTGACCGGATTGTCGCGCGAATCAGGGCATTGGGGCGCATTTACCGGCTTGCTGCAAACGGCGTTTCCAGATGCCCGGATAAGCGCTCTTGACTTGCCCGGAACCGGCCGCAGGCACCGGCAAAATAGTCCAAACACCATCAGCGCTATTACCGGCTGCGTGCGCCGATATGCGCTGGATCAAGACTGTCTGCAACAACCGGCAACGCTGTTAGCCTTGTCCCTGGGCGGCATGGTCGCGTGGGAGTGGCTGCTCAATTATCCCGATGATTGCTGCGGAGCCGTACTGATCGGCAGCAGCTTCGGCGGCCTAAGTCCGTTTTATCAACGCCTACGCTGGCAGCGCTATGGACAGCTAGCAGCCTTGGCTCTAAAAACAAGCCTGCAAGATCGGGAGTTAGCCCTCTTGCAATTAATCAGCAATCGCCGCGATCACGATAGCCAAGTGGCTAAACAATGGTGGCAAATTCAAATCAAACATCCGGTCAGTCCTAAGAATTGCTTTCGACAAATACAAGCCGCCACCCAATATCAAGCGCTCGATAAAAAGCCGAAGCAACCCGTATTACTAATTAACAGCACGGGCGATCGGCTGGTAGCGCCGGAATGTTCGGAAGCCATGCAAAAAAAATGGGGTCTGGAGCTAAAAACCCATGCCTGGGCTGGTCATGAACTGGCGCTCGACGATGGCCCATGGTTGATCGCGCAGTTGCAAACTTGGGTTAATCGAGAGCGGGCGAAAACATTTGAAGGCTAAATTGCGACCGTTGCCATCCAAACTTATTTTTTTTTGATGTAAAAAATCTGGCTATTGGTTTGCCGGGTAAATTCAATTATCCGATGCCCCGATTGATCGACATAAACGCCAATATCTAAGTGCGCCGCCGGATCCGTTGCAATCACTTTGACGATATCGCCACTGGCCATTTCCGTTAATGCTTTTTTTAGCCGCAATAAGGGCAGAGGACAAAGGAGCCCGGTCGCGTCGACTTCCAGCTTATATTCAATCATAAACGGCTTGAGTTTACTTATCTGTGCTTGAAACGCTTATAATAGCACCCTCAAGCTGATCAGCGCATCGTCAAACAATGGATTATCTTCCTGTTTTTTTAAACCTGAAAGGGAAAGCCTGCCTGGTTGTGGGCGCTGGCGCAGTTGCCGCTCGCAAGATTGAATTACTGGCTCAGGCTGGCGCTAAAATTACCGTTGTCGCCGAAACTATCGGCATTCAGACAAGCCAACTGCACAACCTTTTTGCGCTGACCCTTAGGATAAAATCATTCGAGCCGACCGATGTTTCCGGCTTTTCTCTGGTAGTATCCGCTACTCATGATCAAGCCACCAATCGTACCGTCGCAGAAGCCGCCAATAACCACGCCATTCCTGTCAATGCGGTCGATAATCCCGATCTCTGTAGCTTTATTTTTCCAGCAATTATTGACCGCTCACCGATTATCGTCGCAATTTCATCCGGCGGTGCGGCGCCGGTTCTCTCGCGCTTGCTGCGCGCAAAAATGGAAACGCTGATCGCCCCTGCCTATGGCCATTTAGCGGCGTTGGCGGATAAATTTAGAACTCAAGTCAAAACACATCTCAAAACACCCGCGCAACGCCGGTTTTTTTGGGAAAACTGTTTCCAGGGCCCAATTGCTGAACTGGTTTTTGCCGGACGCGAGCAAGCAGCCGAACAACTATTGGCAGACTCTCTCTTACAGCCCTCCGAAAACAAAGGCGAAGTATATCTAATAGGCGCTGGCCCAGGAGCCCCCGATTTATTAACTTTTCGCGCATTACGCTTGATGCAGCAGGCCGATGTCATTGTTTATGATCGACTGGTAACGCCGGAAATACTTGCAATGGCAAGGCGCGACGCGGAAAAAATCTATGTCGGCAAGCAGAGGCAAAATCACACCTTACCTCAGCACTCGATCAATCAGTTATTAGCCGATTTTGCCAAAGCAGGCAAGCGGGTTGCCCGGATCAAAGGCGGCGATCCTTTTATTTTTGGCCGCGGCGGCGAAGAAATTGAAACCTTGATGCAGCAAGGCATTAACTTCCAGGTTGTTCCTGGAATAACGGCCGCCTCTGGTTGCGCCACCTATGCCGGCATTCCATTGACCCATCGCGATCATGCGCAATCCTGTATTTTTGTCACCGGCCATTTACAAGATGGCTCGGTCAATTTGAACTGGACGCAACTGGCGGCACCTAATCAAACGGTTGTAATCTATATGGGCTTGATGGGACTTGAACAAATTTGCCAATCATTGATTGAACACGGCAGCCCCAGCAATTTGCCTATCGCCCTAATTCAACAAGGCACTACGGCCAAGCAAAAAGTGATTACCGGCAGCTTAGCAACCTTGCCCGCAAAAGTGGCGAATCAATCGATTAAAGCGCCTACGTTAATCATCATTGGCTCGGTTGTCACGCTGCACGATCAGTTAACCTGGTTTCAAGGCAGTTAGCGAAAGTCACGTTGAGATTTTTACATTTACAGCGGATAACGAAAAACTATATAGTATGGCCAATGCTCTGACGCTTTCGCTAAGTTATCCTCTTATAGGTTTAGCGCTACAACAGCACACGATTTGAATTCAGTCTCTATTCAGAGAAGTTTTTGATAATGCAGCCCAACAGCACTGGAAATTAATAAAACAATTGAAATTTGGCGCTAAATTTTTTATGCTTCTACGGTTATTTAACGCTTTACTGGTATTTCCCCCAAATAAGAAGCACTCAGCTTCTTCAAATTAACCATAACGAAAGAGAGGTCAACATGAAAAAAACATTAGGTACACTAGCTGGCGCTGCTTTAATTGCCTTAAGCAGCCAAGCGTTTGCAGACGAAGCCAGCGATATCGGCAAAAAGATTTATGACCGCGCCTTTGGCCGTGGTTGCGGTACTTGCCATGATATCGCTTCAAATCCACAATTAACCGCCAACATTAAAGCGGGTACACTGACTAGAGCAAAATTTGAAGAAGTCATTAAAAACGGCAAAGGCGGCATGCCAAAAGCCATCGACGAGATTATGAACAATGCTGCGGTAAAAAAAGCGGGTTATGGCGAAGCTCAAGCCCTTGACGCATTATTCGCTTATCTGAGCAATAAATAAAACTAAACAAGCACTCTAAAAACAAAAACCGTCATGGCTTTTCAGCCAGACGGTTTTTTTATTTTTGCATAAGCTTAAAGCCGCTACAAAACAGGCCTGCTGTGCCAATCCGGTTATTTTTTACCCAAATAACTGGTTTTGGTTTTCTTATAAGGCAGGATATGACTGCTTTTTAGCCATATACCGGCCACCGCAGCCAGCATAAGGCCACATGAAGCCAAGGTTAGATAAATTAGCGTTTTTAATTGAGAGACTTCTTGCATTAATTGCTCATTAGCAATCATCGCCTGATCTCTTTTAGGCGGCTCCGAATAAGAACGCAATAGTTTCAGGTCGTTCTTTAAATCTTCAACCATCCCCAGCGAATTGTCTAAAGCGCCTGTGCGGATGCTCCCTTCGAGGATTCTCAATTTACTTTCAATGGAGCCGCTGACCAAACCCACCAGCTGGCCTTTCAAGTTATTCACTTCAGCTGATAATACTGGATTCATTTCAACGGCATAAGCGCCCGCTGGCAAGGTTTTATAACCATTAAGAAAAAAATGGGAAGGCAACAAAGCAAACCCTAGTATCACAATCACGCCCATTAATGACAAAACAATGGTCAGCAATAAACGATTAATTTTAATTAAACCATGATTTACGTTGATTCTCTGGAGATTTCCACCCGCCTCAACCAGGCTCGTGTTAATCTTGTCTAACTCACTCATCATACTTCCCCTTAAACCAAAGGTTTAAACCGTTTGGCCTGGTTCATCCGATTTATTTTTATTGTAGAAAGCGCCTAAAGCGCAGCGGCATAATCAGCGATTATACAAGTTTAATTAAATTTGTCCTGTGTTTTATTTGTATTTTTCAGCACACCGCTTCATGGTTTCAGGCGAGGTCATTAGCCACCATTAAACCTATTTTCCACGCTTGGCAGCCGCAATCCGCATCCGAAGCGCGTTTAATTTGATAAAGCCCTCAGCGTCCTTTTGATTATAAGCGCCGCGATCTTCCTCAAAAGTGGCGATGCTTTCGTCAAACAAGCTGTCTGATTCGGATTGGCGGCCAACCACGACCACATTGCCCTTGTAAAGCTTCAGCCTGACTTTGCCATTGACATTATGCTGAGAAGCGTCAATCATTGTTTGCAACATTTGCCGTTCCGGACTCCACCAATAACCGTTATAAACTAGAGATGCATAACGCGGCATTAGTTCATCCTTTAAATGCGCCACTTCCCGATCCAATGTTAATGATTCAATGGCGCGGTGCGCTTTAAGCATCACGGTTCCGGCCGGCGTTTCGTAACAACCGCGCGACTTCATGCCAACATAGCGGTTCTCGACAATATCCAGCCGGCCGACGCCATTGTCTCCGGCAATCTGGTTCAATTTTTCCATCACTTGCGCAGGCGAAAAATCAACACCATCAATGGCCACAATATCGCCGCGGCGATAGCTCAATTCAAGATAAGTCGGCCGATCAGGCGCGGCTTCAGGTGACTTTGTCCAACGCCACATTTCTTCTTCCGGCTCTTGCCAGGGATCTTCCAAGACCCGGCCTTCATAAGAAATATGCAATAAATTGGCATCCATCGAATACGGCGATGCTTTGCCCTTTTTCATTTCTACGGGAATATTGTGCCTTTCAGCATAAGCCAGCAATGTCTGACGCGAGGTCAAATCCCATTCCCGCCACGGCGCAATAATTTTAATGTCAGGGCGAAGCGCATAAGCGCCCAACTCAAATCGCACTTGGTCGTTGCCTTTTCCGGTCGCGCCATGTGAAATCGCTGCAGCGCCCGTTTCATTGGCAATTTCAATCAATCGCTTAGCAATCAACGGCCGGGCAATTGAGGTGCCTAGCAGGTATTCACCTTCGTAAATCGCATTGGCACGAAACATCGGAAATACAAAATCCCGTGCAAATTCTTCACGCAAATCATCGATATAGATTTCCTTGATGCCCAAAGCGCTGGCTTTGGCTCGCGCCGGCTCGACTTCCTCACCCTGACCCAGATCAGCGGTAAAAGTGACTACCTCGCAAGCATAAACATCCTGCAACCATTTAAGAATAACGGAAGTATCCAACCCTCCTGAATAAGCCAAAACAACTTTAGAAATTTCCGACATAGCACCCTTGCGCCTTAACATAAAAAAGGCTTTGAATTATACCGGAAAAATAAAATAACAGCAGAAAGCGATTGCCTTGAATGTATAATAGAACGATCGCGTTTCCTGTTAGAATCAAAGACCAAAGCCGCTGGCGATTATGTCTTCTCTCTCAACAAACAACCGGAACTGTAAAAACATGCCGCAAGACCAAACGGACATTTCCGCTTCGCAACCGAACTCAATTAAGTTTACTTTACCAATCTCTGGTCAACCCGGCCGCCCGGAACAAGCTATTGGCCCAGCATCCAAAATTGACGGCAACACAAGCCTCGAACCCACACGCTATGGCGATTGGGAAAAAAATGGCCGGTGCATTGATTTTTAATCGATTATCACTTTTTCCAAAGCCTAAAGCATAAACTCGTCACCCCTATTCAACTTAAGAAGCTAGCAGCACTATCCCTTACTTCGGATCGCAAAAATGGCCAATACCAACACTCGCCCCACTTCGCCGCATCTGCAAATTTACCAACTGCCTTTAACCGGTATGATTTCAATCTCGCACCGGATTAGCGGTGTTTTACTCTGCTTTGGCTTGGTTCTTTTTGCCTGCTTATTATCATCGCTTGCAAACGGACCCGAACACTTTTTGGCGGCCCAACAGTTATTGCGTTACCCGCTTATTCTCTGGTTATATCGGGGCTTCGTTTTTGCGCTTTGTTTTCATTTATGCCATGGCTTCCGGCATTTGCTTTGGGACGCCGGCTATAGTTTTGAGCACGAAACCATGAATCGTTACGCTTGGCTCGAAGTCGCTGCGTCATTATTATTGACGCCATTAGTACTTATATTTTTTTAATCTAAGGAGGGCTTTATGGATTATCAATCGCCTTTGGCAAAAGCCCGCGGCTTAGGCTCCGCCAAATCCGGGGTCGGTCATTGGTGGCTGCAGCGCGTGACTGCGTTGGCTCTGATACCCTTATCATTTTGGGCCATCCAGTTTATTAGTCTTATGATATATAGCGATTATTCACAAACTGTTAGCTGGCTAAAATCGCCGCTCCATTCTGCTGCTTTAGCCGCCTGGCTTATCGCGGCTTGTTATCATGCCGCTTTAGGTTTGCAAGTCGTCATTGAAGATTATATCGCCCATGAAGCTCGGAAAATTCTACTCGTCTGGCTTTCCCATCTGACATTTTCGCTTCTAGCTCTAGTAGCTCTCATCGCTTTATTTCGCATTCTATTCACAGGCTAACACATGCGTTCATCCTATCCTCTAATTGAGCACACTTACGATGTCATCGTCGTCGGCGCCGGTGGCGCTGGCCTTCGCGCCACTTTTGGCATGGCGGAAAAAGGTCTAAAAACCGCCTGTATCACCAAAGTTTTCCCAACCCGCAGCCATACGGTCGCAGCTCAGGGCGGAATAAGCGCCGCATTAGGTAATATGGGTGAAGATGATTGGCGTTTTCATATGTATGACACCGTCAAAGGCTCGGACTGGCTCGGCGATCAGGATGCTATTGAATATATGTGCCGTGAAGCGATTCCCGCGATCATCGAGCTGGAGCATTATGGCGTGCCGTTTTCCAGAACGCCGGACGGAAAAATTTATCAGCGCGCTTTTGGCGGCATGTCCGTTCATTATGGTAAAGGCCGAGCGCAACGCACCTGTGCGGCCGCCGATAAAACCGGCCACGCCATTCTACACACGCTCTACCAACAAGCATTGAAACACAACGCCGAGTTTTTTGTTGAATATATCGCGCTGGATCTGATCATGGACGGCAATGAATGCCGTGGCGTCCTCGCTTGGCGCCTGGAAGACGGCTCCCTGCATTTGTTTAAGGGCCATATGACCGTGTTAGCAACTGGCGGCTATGGGCGCAGCTATTTTTCCTGCACCTCCGCGCATACCGTGACCGGCGATGGCAACGCCATGGTCTTACGCGCCGGCCTTCCTTTGCAGGATATGGAATTTGTGCAATTTCATCCTACCGGCATTTACGGTTCAGGCTGCTTGATAACCGAAGGCGTGCGCGGCGAAGGCGGTTATTTGACCAATTCGGAAGGTGAACGCTTTATGGAACGATATGCGCCTTCCGCGCGCGATCTGGCTTCTCGGGACATTGTCAGTCGTGCTATCACGATCGAAGTGAATGAAGGCCGAGGCGTCGGTAGATTAAAGGACCATGCCTACCTCCATATCGAACATTTAGACCCTGCCATTATTCACGAACGCTTGCCCGGCATCGCCGAAACCGCAAAAATTTTCGCCGGCGTCGATGTCACCAAAGAACCGATACCGGTGCTGCCCACTGTACATTACAACATGGGCGGCATTCCAACCAATTACAAAGCCGAAGTAGTAACGCTGGATGGCGACAATCCGGATAAAATTGTGCCTGGCTTAATGGCCATCGGTGAAGCCGCTTGTGTCTCAGTGCATGGCGCAAATCGCTTAGGTTCCAACTCATTGCTGGATTTAGTGGTATTTGGACGTTCCGCGGCGATTCGTTGCGCCGAACTCATCAAGCCGGGCCGTTCGCATAAACCGCTCGCCAAAGACGCCGTAGACAAGGCCTTGACCCGTTTCGACCAGATTCGCCATGCTAACGGAAAACGCAGCACCGCCGAGATTCGTCTCGACATGCAAAAAATCATGCAAAGCAAAGCAGCTGTGTTCAGAACCGGCTCGACATTGCATGAAGGCGTTGCCGCAATGCACGAGATCAGAAAATCATTCAGCGACGTCAAAATCTCTGACCAATCATTAATTTGGAATACCGATCTTGTTGAAACCTTGGAATTGGATAATTTGCTCGATCAGTCCTTGGTCACCATCAGCGCAGCGGCAAATCGGACCGAAAGCCGGGGCGGACATGCTCGCGAGGATTACCCCGAGCGCGATGATGTCAATTGGTTGAAACACACCCTCACCTGGCTGCAACAAGATCGAGTGTTATTCAATTATCGGCCCGTGCATCTGTATACTTTAACTGACGAAGTCGACGTTATTCCACCTAAAGAGAGAGTTTACTAATGGCCGAATTCACTTTGCCCAAAAATTCAGCCTTAACCAAAGGCCAAACTTTCCCCGCGGACAGCTCGGTTAAAAACATCCGTCGCTTCGAAATTTACCGTTGGAACCCTGATAGCGGTGAAAATCCTCGTATTGATAGCTATGAGCTAGATAAAGACAACTGCGGTACGATGGTGCTGGACGCCCTATTAAAAATAAAAAACGAAGTTGACAGCACCTTAACCTTTAGACGCTCCTGCCGTGAAGGTGTGTGCGGTTCCTGCGCCATGAATATTAATGGCAAAAACACGCTGGCCTGCACTAAAGCTATTGATGCCTACCCGGGAACCATTAAAATATTTCCGTTGCCCCATATGTCAGTCGTTAAGGATTTGGTTCCCGACATGAACCATTTTTACGCGCAATATGCCAGCATCAAGCCCTGGCTAGACAGTCAAACACCGCCACCAGCCGATTCGGAGCGCTTGCAAAGTAAAGAAGACCGGGTAAAACTTGACGGTTTATATGAATGTGTATTGTGCGCCTGCTGTTCGACTAGCTGCCCAAGCTATTGGTGGAACAGCGAGCGCTATCTTGGCCCGGCTGTGTTACTACAGGCGTATCGCTGGCTGGCCGATAGTCGCGATGAAAACACCGGCGCTAGACTCGATGAGCTAGAAGATCCATTCAAGCTTTATCGTTGCCACACCATCATGAATTGTACGGATACCTGCCCTAAAGGACTCAACCCGGCTAAAGCGATTGCCGAAATCAAAAAACTGTTACTGCAAAGGCAGCAAGGTTAATGAACGAGCCAGGTAAATTGCAATGGCAATGCCGGCGCGGGCTATTGGAGCTTGATTTACTGCTGAGCAATTACTTGCAATCTGATTATCGAACCGCTTCGCCGGAAGAGCGCGCGCAATTTGCCAGCTTGTTAAAACTTGACGATAGCGAGCTATTGGCCGTCATGTTGAAAAAAAACCGAGCAAAAAAGTGAGCCATTGCACAAATCCGGTTTTACGCTATTCTTGAGTGCAATCGGGATTTATCAAGCTGTTGATATTTCTTTCATGAATACGCATTCTCTGCCCGCTGTCACGCAGACTCACGACCGAAGAAATTTTTTCATTCGTCGATAACATCCAGATAATACAGCCTTTTCAATTACGATCTGTCAAGGGGATTCTTTAATCTATGACTTTGCGCGTTGGCATTGCAGGTTTAGGCAGAATTGGGCGCGGCTTATTGCGCACCAATTATTCTCAGTTAGCGGGCGGCCGATTCGACGTCTGCGTTGTTTGCGACGTGATGCCGATTGACCAAGTAGCCTATCTTATGGCCAATGACAGCACTTATGGCAAGCCACCGTTCTCACTTGATTGTCATGGCGATAACCTAATGATTGATGACAAAAAAGTACGCTATCTGCGCGTCGATCGACGCCGCGATCCGCCGGATGAAAGCAATTGCCAGGCTTTACGCGAATTTGCCCTCGATGTTTTCATCGACGCCACTGGCACGGCTTCCGGCGCCGACATGAGGGCGATCATCGATCAGAGAATTGCCAAAAAAGTGATTTGCACTTCGAATATCAACGATTGTGATATCAGTCTGGTATTTGGCGTAAACCACCAAAGCTACGACCCTGCCCGTCACCATATCGTGACCGCAAGCACTTGTACCGGCAACGCCACAGTACCCATTATCTCTATTTTAGAGCAGCATTTTGGTATCGAATATGCGCGCATTATCACGATCCATCCAGCGCTTTCGGATCAACGCGTTCTTGACGGCTATCATGCCACGCCACAATTGGGCCGAACCTGCGCTGCGTCGATTATTCCCATCGCCACCAATGTCGCCAAATCAACTGCGTTGGTACTGCCTTCCCTTGCCGGCAAACTCGATTCACTCTCTTATCGCATACCAACAGCGATTGTTTCGGTAGTTGATTTCACGGCGAATCTGGCAAAAAATACATCAAAAGCTGAATGCGCAGAGCTTTTCGAACATTATGCCCAAACCAGCCTTGCCGGCATTATTCATTGCGAATATGGCGCCTGGGGCCATGAAAAAGCCAGCATCGATTTTCTTGGCACCGAATACTCGTCGATCATTTTAATGAATCAAATAACGGTTAGCCACGGCAAACAGCTGGGCATTTCGTTAATGCACGATAACGAACGCGCTTATTGCTGCCGGGCGCTTGATGTTTTGGGGCTTATCGGTCAAACGCTGGTTTAACTTGAACTCGGCTTTATGGTGGGCTGCTTCGCTTAGGCTGATTTCGAATGGCTCTTTAGCCAATCATTAAAACCATCGATAATTTTTTTTGCCACTGTCTCGGGCGCTTCATGAGAGGTGTCAATGACTAAGTCATAATTATCACGGCTTCTGAAATTTATCGCATATAAATCATAAAACCGCTGATCCTCGAAGGCTTGGCGCTTGAGATTGTTTTCCAGAGTTAAGACTAAGGACGGATTGTTTTCGTCACGGCGAGAAGCGCTAAATACCCGCTCTGCTCCAATTTCCGGTGCTACCGACAAAAACACTTTATACGCCGACGGTATAAAATGCCAAGCCAATCTCGAATCGATGATCAACTTGTCTCCGGTTTTGCCAATCTCAATCACATACGAGTCGATTTCATTATCGATACTCCGGTCGATTTGCGAAATTTTATTGAGTTCTAAAGTTGTCACGCCACGTCTTTCCGCGATAGCGCGCTGAATTTTTCCTGTGCTAATCACAGAAAAAGCGGTAATCTCTTTTAATGCAGCTGCAATAGATGACTTGCCACTGCCTATATCTCCGGACACCGCAATAATTTTTTTCATGGCTAATTCCTTTAAATTGCCCAATGACCGGTCAACGCGCCGTTCCTGAGACTAATGATGGGCCACTGAGCTGCTTTGGCAAACTCGGCCAGTTTTTCATCGGGATCAACAGCAACAGGATTTTCCACCTGTTGCAACAAAGGCAAATCGTTATGAGAGTCACTGTAAAACCAGCTGCCCTGCAGAGTTTCTGAAGAATCCGCCAACCATTCTTTTAATAATTTCACCTTACCTTCACGAAAACAAGGCGTGCCAACAAAACGCCCGGTATATTTGCCATCGATCATTTCAGGGGTAGTCGCGAGTAAATTTTCAATACCGTACAAAGCCGCAATCGGCTCGGTAACAAAACGGTTGGTTGCCGTAATAACCATCAAGGTATCGCCTTTTTTTCTATGCTGATCAATTAGGTGCTGAGCTGGCTCTAAAAGCAGAGGGGTAATGATAGCGTGAATAAATTGAGACCGCCATTGATATAGCCGTTCTGGCTCGTTTTGCGCCAAGGGTTGCAAAGAAAAATTCAAAAATTCGACAATATCCAGACTGCCTTGCTTATAGTCTTCATAGAATTTAGCGTTGGTCTTTTCATACTGAGCTTTGTCAACGATGCCTCTATCAACCAAATACTGACCCCATAAAAAGTCACTGTCGTCCGCAATCAATGTATTATCTAAATCAAAAATAGCTAAGCTCACAGTAAACCTTACGCTGCAATTAAATAAGCGGCCCCTATGGCATCCGGGCATTTTTTGTGAAACAATGTAAACATTAATTTAATTCGTTCATTTCGCCATAGTTTACCACACGTAGAACTTGACGAAAGGAAAGGAAAAACAAAGGTTTTTAACATGATTGACTCTAAAGGGTACCGACCAAATGTCGGTATAATCCTTTGCAATGATGAGGGTCGCGTGTTTTGGGCGAAGCGTATGGGAATGAACGCCTGGCAATTTCCGCAAGGCGGCATTAATGAAGATGAAGACCCTGAAACCGCGATGTACCGAGAGTTATGGGAAGAGACAGGCCTGCAAAAACAGCATGTACAGATACTCGGGCGTACGCGCTACTGGCTGAGATATCGCTTACCTGAACGCTATATCCGAAAAAACTCTCTGCCCTTATGCATAGGACAAAAACAGATTTGGTATATTTTGCGTCTGCTTACGCATGATTCAAATGTCCGTTTTGATCGCTGCTCGAAACCAGAATTTGATGGCTGGCGCTGGGTGGATTACTGGGAACCGCTAAAGGACGTTGTTTATTTCAAGCGCAAAGTGTACCAAAAAGCGATGAACGAATTGGGCGCGATACTGACCATTGACTCTGTGCCGGTAAACGCAGAAGGTTATTTGGCCAAAGAAAAAACCAACCGCAAAAGCCTATAAAGTAATTGTTTTCCTTTAGCCTGCCGCTGCAAAATACACCGCTACTAGCCATACTGGCAGGCTACATTCCTCTTCTTGTCGATAGCGCTTAGTCATCCAACTCCTCAACTAACTTGGCTTTGCCCCAGCTATAATTGGGCGCAATACTAATTAAGGCGGTTAGTAATGCAGCCACATAAGGCACTGATTGCACCGATAACACAGTAATCCATAACTTACCGCTGAGGTTGTCAAAATGCTCCAGTGTATACATAGTCCAGATTGCTGCGCCTAATAAAGACAGCAATAGCAATTCTTGCCAAATAATCGCGAGTCCGCCTAATAACGGACTGATCTTTTCATATTTGGGCGTGCGCATAAACGGCTTTCCAGATGTAAACAAACCCTGCCAAGTTCCTTTCGCAACCGTGTGGGTGAGCGACAATCCCGATAAAGCCGCCCCTAAAGATTGCCAGACAGAACATGGAACACGCGCTTGATAAAGCCATAGACCACGCAAAATCTTAAAACTAAACAGGCCAATCGTCGGCAATAAAAAGGCATTAACCGGCAACTCACTATGTATCGGATCAGCAATCAGAATCCCGGTCAAAACCAGGCTGGTGGTAGTGAATAATAAAGCCAGCGCATCGGAGAACCAGGGCAGCCAGCCGGCAATAAAATAATAACGCTGCGCTGAGGTAAGGGGTGATTCTTGAGTCGGCAGAAAACTGCGCCAATGGGCTTTGATGATTTGCATCGCGCCATATACCCAACGGTAACGCTGGGTCATATAACCGGACATGGTATCCGGCATCAAGCCACGTCCGAAGGATTCCTTGCAATAAACAGAATCGTAGCCGGCTTCATACAAGCGCAATCCCAACTCGCTATCTTCGCAAATACACCATTCCGCCCATTTGCCTACTTCCAGCAACGCTGATTTACGGATCATCGTCATTGTGCCATGTTGAATAATGGCGTTGTACTCGTTACGCTGCACCATGCCAATATTGAAGAAGCCAGCATACTCCCAATAACAAAATGACTTGAAAGTGCTAATGTGCAAATCCCGGTAATCCTGTGGCGACTGCACAAAACCAACATTTTCGTTATCAAAATAAGGCACCATGCGCTTAAGCCAGTCCGGCGACAAAATATAGTCGCTATCGATGACGGCGATGATTTCGGCGTCGCTGGCCGTTTGCTCCAATGCGTGGTTGATCGCCCCAGCTTTAAACCCAGGCCAGTTTTCCAAATGAAAAAAGCGGAATTTCGGCCCCAAGCGCTCGCAATCCGCTTTTACCGGCTGCCAAACCGCAGGGTCCTTGGTGTTGTTATCCATCACTAAAACTTCCAGATTTGGGTAATCCACTTTCGCTAAGGCCTCCAGCGTCTTACGCACCATCTTGGGCGGCTCGTTATGGATCGGCAAATGCAGTGATACTTTCGGATATTTAAACTCTGGCGTCGGCGTTAAAGGCTCAAAACTGCGCACGCTTTTCCGGTGCCAAACCACTTCGGCAATTTCCAAACTTTCAACCAACAAAATCAGCACCGCCAAAACTTGCATTAAAATCAGCAGCACCCAGAATACAATGGATATTTGCGTCTGGTATTGTTGCGCGCCGATCGACACGGTCCAGAAAATCACCGAAGCCGCCAAGTTGGCAATTAACGCAAAAAACAAAATACCCGGCAATTTAAGGCTGCTTCGGGTGAATAAAAACAAGCCTATCAACACTAAACTAAAAACTGCGGCGCCCGCAGCCCAATGCTCCCAACTCGGCAATACTAAAACATCGCCATCCATTGGATATTTGGGCTGGCGATCGGCATCAAAAATCCCCCAATAGGCGCCGGCCGAGCCTTCAATGGACATTTTCCACGGTTGATCGAATGCTTCTACGACATAGTAGGCTAATTTTTCATCGGCCGCGCGATTAAGAAACTCACGTAAAAACTTAGCCTGATTTGAACGGGACGGAATGGCATGTTTGAACGGCTGACCATCCGAAGGCCAGCCTACCTCGGTCAAGATAACGGGCTTATTCGGAAACGTGCGCTTCATTTCATTAAAACGATCGAATACATAATCCACCGCATCATCCGCCGAAATGCCTTCCCAAAATGGCAAGATATGAACCGCAATAAAATCGACTTCAGCCGCCAAGGCCGGATGCGCAAGCCACATATCCCAAGTTTCCGAGGTGCTAACTGGCCGCCAGGTGCGCTTTTTAACTTCTCTAATGTACTCGATCAATTGTTCTTCGGCCAGGTCTTTTCTTAACATGACCTCGTTGCCCACCATCACGCGCACAATCCGACGATTATTCTGCTCGCTTACCTGCAACAAAGTCTCAATTTCCTGGCGATTTTTTTCCAGGTCGCCATCCAGCCAAGCCCCCATTGTGACATTCAAATTGTGTTTGGCGGCCAGTTCAGGAACTTTATGCAATCCTTTCAGCATACTGTAAGTACGCACGGCATGAACCTTGTTTTCCAGCAGCGCTAGATCTTGATCGATCTCGACTTCGGTCGGAGATAAATTATTTTTTTGCGTATGCTCCTTACGCATCGGGTTAAAGGTCACCCCCATCGTGGTTTTCGTCCATGGCTTTAACTGCAAAGGGTTATTAACGTAACTCCAAATACTGAAATTGATAAAGGCTAATAACGAAATGGCGACTATGATAGCTAGCTTTCTTATCATCTGGATACTCGAAAGTTTCTGATAAACTGGTCTGTTAAACTTCTGTAAAACGAATAAAGACTACTGAAAAACAGCCCTTGCATCATAGAAACACCCATCAAATTCGATTAGCAATTTGTCGTCTGGCATAATTGATCTTAGTTTTTAATTCCTGTACACCGGGCTGCTGGAATCAGCCGAAATTCTGTATCGCCTGAGGTTTGTTAAGTGTCATTCAGTTTTTTTCCTTTTTGACATACAAATCGGTAATGGTGCCGGTTATCATCTCAGCAGCAAATGCAAAGGTTTCGGACAACGTGGGATGTGGATGTATAGACAGGCTGATGTCATCCATATCAGCGCCCATTTCCAAAGCCAATACCGCTTCTGCTATCAACTCGCCAGCATTTGGGCCTACCATCCCAGCGCCGAGAATTCTGCCGGTTTGCTTATCAGATAAAATTTTGGTTAAGCCTTCCTTACGCCCCATGCTTAATGAGCGCCCACTCGCGGCCCAGGGAAATACGCCTTTATCAAAGTCAAGTCCTTGCTGTTTGGCTTGATTTTCAGTTAACCCCATCCAGGCGATTTCAGGATCCGTATAAGCTACAGATGGAATGGTCAGCGCGTCAAAGCCCGCTTTTCCGCCCGAAATCACTTCGGCCGCCACTTTGCCTTCGTGCACAGCTTTATGGGCCAACATGGGGTTGCCGACAATATCGCCAATGGCAAAAATATGCGGCACATTAGTCCGCTGCTGCTCATCAACTGGAATAAAGCCTTGCTCATTAACCTGAATGCCAGCCCGCTCGGCCGAGATTAATTTGCCATTGGGCCTACGGCCTACGGCCACCAGCACAGCATCGAACCATTCAGACTCCGGCGCGCCGCCTTTGCCTTCGAAAAAGACTTTTAAGCCCTCCGCGTGTGCTTCGATGGAAGTAACCCGAGTTTCCAACCAGATATTTCGATATTGCTTCTTAATCCGGCGCATTAACGGTGTTATCAGATCTTTGTCGCAGCCGGGAATAATTTGGTTCATCAACTCAACAACACTGATTTCCGAACCCAGCGCATGATAAACCGTCGCCATCTCCAAACCGATGATGCCGCCGCCAACAATCAATATTTTTTTAGGTATTTGCGTTAGCGCTAAGGCATCTGTCGAATCCCATAGACGCGGGTCATCATTGGGAAATGCCGGAATTTTGACTGGCTGAGAACCGGCTGCAATAATCGCCTGATTAAAACGGACTGTCACCGGGTCATTGTCGGTGTTTACGCTTACGGTATTAGCCGAAGTAAACTGGCCAATGCCTTGAATTAACTTAACCTTACGCTGTTTAACTAAGCCAGCCAATCCATCGTTCAAGGTTTTAGTCACGCTTTCTTTCCAGGCCCTGATCTTGTCCAGATCAATCGCCGCCTTGCCAAAGCTGACGCCATGCTGCTCAAGCTCTTCTGCTTCATGAATAATATGCGCGGTATGCAACAAAGCTTTGGAGGGAATGCAGCCCACGTTCAAACAAACACCGCCCAACACGGGAAAACGCTCGACCAAAACAACCTGCTTGCCTAAATCAGCGGCGCGAAAAGCTGCGCTATAGCCGCCTGGGCCACCGCCCAATACCAAAACGTCTGTGGTTATCATCTCGTCACTCATGGTTTAGCGTTTCCTTGATTAAAGTAATAAACGGCGAATATCAGACAAATAATGCTTAACCACGCTGATAAAGCGCGCGCCTTCGGCGCCATCGATAACGCGATGATCATAAGTCAAATCCAATGGCAACATCAGGCGGGGAACAAATTCTTCTCCATTCCAAACCGCCTGCATCTTGGCTCGAGTGACGCCAAGTATAGCTACTTCGGGTGCATTAACAATCGGCGTGAAGGCTGTGCCGCCAATACCGCCAAGACTGGAAATGGTAATACAGCCTCCTTGCATGTCCGAAGGCATTAATTTACCTTTTCTGGCCTTGTCGCTTTTGTCAGCCAGTTCTGCTGTCAGTTCATTGATTGATTTGCGATTGACGTCGCGCAGCACTGGAACGACTAATCCATTCGGCGTGTCGACCGCAATCCCGATATTGAAATATTTTTTATAAATCAGCTGCTCGCCATCGGCCGACAATGAAGCGTTAAAACTGGGAAATTGCTGCAAACCCGCTACCAAGGCTTTCATGGTGAACGCCAGCGCCGTTATTTTGGTTTCGCCAGATTTCTTTTCGCTATTCAAGGCATTACGAAAAGCTTCTAGTTCGGTAATATCGGCTTCGTCATGGTAGGTCACCATCGGCAAATTCAACCAAACACGGCTCAAATTCTGCCCGGTCAGACGCTTGATTTTGTTTAACTTTTGGGTTTCGGTCTCGCCAAACTGAGAAAAGTCCACCACGGGTATGGCCGGTATGCCAGCACCACCGCCGTTAACAGACGGCGCTTCGGCCAGAGCCTTTTTCACATACTGTTTCACATCTTCTTTTAGAATTCGGCCTTTGCGGCCAGTGCCTGCAGCAAGTTTAGCCAAATCAACGCCCAATTCACGAGCAAAAAGACGTACGGAAGGGGAAGCATGAGGTATTGGGTTTGGCGAACGATCGCTTGGCATCACCAGCGCGGCCGACTCAACCTTAGGCGCTGCAGCCGGCTGCACCGGTGGTTTTATTGCTTCAGGGGCTGGGGTATCTGTCTGCGGCGTCACAGAAGCTTGTGAAGCATCGGATTTACTCGGTGCGACTGCAGGCGCAGCAGCTGAGTGGGTTTGTCCAGAGGCTTCAACAGTGGCAATCAGTGATCCTTCTGAAACCTTATCGCCGGCTTTAATATGGACTTGCTGAACAATGCCGGCAGCACTGGAAGGCAGCTCCATACTGGCTTTATCGGTTTCCAGCGTTGCAACGGTCTGTTCCAATGCGACAGAGTCACCGGGTTTAATCAGCACTTCTACAACATCGATATCAGCAACATTGCCAACATCAGGTACTTTTATTTCAATTAGCGTTGTCATTGGTATCCTACCCTTATTATTTTAACCAAGGCGCGGCTGCATCAGCGTTAATCGCATATTTGGCAATAGCCACTTCCACTTTAGCAGCGTCAAACTGACCCTGATCAGCTAAACTTTTCAGCGCCGCTATGGCAATATGAAAACGGTCAACTTCAAAAAACCGCCGCAAATTCTCGCGTGTGTCGGAACGTCCAAAACCGTCGGTTCCCAGCACGATATAAGGCGCCCGGATATAAGGGCGAATTTGTTCGGCAAACGCCCGGATATAGTCGCTCGCCGCAATCACCGGTCCCACAGCATCAGCCAGACATTGAGCGACATGGGTTTGCTTAGGTGTTTCAGTCGGGTGCAAACGATTCCAGCGCTCGCAGGACTGGCCATCTCTAGCTAATTCCGTAAAGCTTGGACAACTCCAGAGATCAGATTCAACTCCCCAGTCGGAACGCAACAAATCGGCGGCAAATTCAACTTCGCGAAAAATAGCGCCGGAACCCAATAATTGGACTCGCGGACTTTTCTTTTTTACGCCTTGCTTATAGCAATACATGCCCTTCAGAATGGCTTGCTCAATCCCCTTTGGCATAGCCGGGTGGCTATAATTTTCGTTCATTACCGTAATGTAGTAAAAAACGTCCTGTTGCTCGACATACATCCGCCGCAAGCCATCTTGAATGATCACCGCCAATTCATAGGCATAAGTCGGGTCATAAGAAATACAGTTCGGCACCGTCGCCGATAGCAAATGACTATGGCCATCTTCATGTTGCAAGCCTTCGCCATTGAGCGTCGTCCGGCCCGCCGTGCCGCCCATTAAAAATCCTCGCGTGCGTTGGTCGGCAGCTGCCCAAATCAAATCGCCCACCCGCTGAAAACCAAACATCGAATAGTAGATAAAAAACGGAATCATCGGCACATTATGTGTCGAATAAGACGTACCTGCGGCAATCCAGTCGCAAATGCCGCCAGCTTCATTGATGCCCTCCTGCAAAACCTGTCCGTGCTTGTCTTCTTTGTAGAACATCAACTGATCAGCGTCCTGCGGCGTATATAACTGCCCAACCTGCGACCAAATACCCAACTGTCTGAACATGCCTTCCATGCCAAAAGTTCTCGACTCATCCGGAACAATCGGTACAATCCGCTTGCCAATATTTTTGTCCTTGGCCAGAATATTCAGCAAGCGCACAAAAGCCATCGTCGTCGAGATTTCCCGACCTTCGCCACTCGCTTCCAGCAAAGCCTTGAAATCGTTTAGCACAGGCACATCAAGCGCATAAGACTTGACTCTTCGCGTCGGCAAATGTCCGCCCAAATCAGCGCGGCGCTGGCGCATATAGGCTAACTCTTTTGAACTTTCGTCAAACTTAAGATAAGTCAGATCATGTAACTGCTCATCCGTGATCGGCAAGTCATAGCTATTGCGGAAGCGTTTAAGCGATTCGTCACTCATCTTTTTTTGCTGATGGGTGATATTTTGCGCCTGTCCGGATTCGCCCATACCGTAACCTTTTATGGTTTTCGCCAAAATCACGGTAGGCTGGCCTTTATGATTGACTGCCGCATGAAACGCTGCATACACCTTAACCGGATCATGGCCGCCGCGGTTCAATTCCCAAATATCGCGATCTGACCAATCGGCCACCATAGCTTTCAGCTCTGGCGTATTAAAGAAATATTCGCGCACATAAGCGCCATCTTTAGCCTTGAAAGTTTGATAATCGCCATCGACACAGGCCATCATGCGAGCCGCCAACAAACCCTCGGTATCTCTGGCCAGCAAGGCGTCCCAGCGCTGCCCCCAAACCAGTTTGATCACATTCCAGCCGGCGCCGCGAAATTCACTTTCCAGTTCCTGAATGATCTTGCCATTGCCACGAACAGGCCCGTCCAGTCGCTGCAAATTGCAATTAACCACAAAAATGAGGTTATCCAGTTTTTCGCGGCCCGCTAAACCGATAGCACCCAATGATTCTGGTTCATCGGTTTCACCATCGCCTAAAAAGCTCCACACCTTGCGATTAGAAGTATCAGCCAAGCCGCGATCCTGCAAATAACGCATAAAACGCGCCTGATAAATCGCCATGATCGGCCCAAGACCCATTGAAACCGTTGGAAATTGCCAAAATTCCTGCATCAACCAGGGATGCGGATACGAAGAAAGACCATTGCCGCCCACTTCCTGGCGAAAATTATTCATTTGCTTTTCGCTTAATCGGCCTAATAAAAATGCGCGGGAATAGTCGCCAGGCGTCAGATGGCCTTGGGTATAAATCAAATCGCCGTCATGATTTTCCGAAGGCGCCCGCCAGAAATGGTTATAACCAACATCGTACAAGGTCGCTGCCGATGCAAAACTGGCAATATGGCCACCCACGTTGGTGTGTTTGTTTGCGCGCAGCACCATCATCATCGCATTCCAGCGCACATAAGAGCGGATTTTCACTTCGATCGCCAAATCGCCCGGAAATTGCGCCTGTTGCGCAACCGGGATTGTATTCAAATAAGCGGTGTTGGCGCTAAAAGGAATATCAAAGCCCGAATGCCGGGTAACGGCAACCAATTGTTCAATCAGAAAATGCGCCCGCACGCTACCTTCTCGTTCCAGTACCGCCTGCAGAGCCTCAATCCATTCCCTGGTTTCTGCCGGATCAATATCTTCCTGCCCGGTAATTTCTGCAATTAAACTGTTATTCATGATTTAGTCCTGTCGGGAGTGCTTATTTTTTAGCTGAAAAAGGATGCGCGGAGGCGGATATGAGTGCTCGCTAGAAACCCAGCCAGAGTAGCCTGCACACTGAACCAGAAGCGCTGAGTTAGATCGAAAGAGATGTCCAGAAAGATCAAGGCTTGACACGTTGAAACGATAGTTAAAATTCTTCGGTAGCCAGAATGAAACCGCATAGTATATACAAATGAACGGTCGCAATCATCCGTTTTGATACGGCATTATTTAAATGAATGTTTTAGGCTTGACGAAACCAGTTTATTTTTTCGCCATGATGGCTGAAAATAAAGTCTGCCAGGCGAATACTGACTTCCGATATCATGGCAAAAAATCAACCGGTGCTTGCTGATAACCCAAATCGGCTATAACCTAAAGACGGAGAAGCGCCAAGAATGCGCCCTATCCGTTCTTGGCTGCGCCGCTATAGAGCAGGCGCCAGTCCGCTTACCCCAGGAACTCAAGGCTGTAAGTTAATTACAATACCAGCGCCATCAGCTGATTTCCGCTTTTCCACCTCAGGTTCCGGCGACATGAGCAAACGGCCATCGAATTGCACCGGCAGCGTCCGTTTTCGGGCGGTATTTGAAAAAATGTTGGTTTTCTGAAAGTAACTGTCGGCATGAAGTTCTGTTGCTCGGTCTGCCAAGTCATAGTCCCGGTAAGGGGCTGAAAGATCCAGGACTTTTGGCTCGGCAGTCACTACAACCGCCTCTTGTGTAACCTTCATGCGCTCCGGCTTAACCTGCATCGCTCGATTTTTTACGAGCGCCTTTTGTGATTTCAAATCGGCTTTATGCCGCTTAATCTCAGGCGGCTTATTCAGCTTCGCCGCCACTGGTTTGTTAGATTCAAGGGCTTCAACTTCGCCAGTAAACAAAAAGGAAGAAAGCACTAGTAACATGGCTAAAAACAATGCGTGAATTTTCATGTTATTTCTCGCTTTTGCAGATAACTTATTTATACCTAAAGCTATTTTATACCGCCCTGAACAAATTGGAAGTCTTGTCAGTTTTTCCTTAATCAAACAGCAAAATTTGGGTCGAAATCAATTCTTCTTAGCGCAAGGTCTAAGCGCGCAGTCAGTCTAACTCACTCGCTTGAATACCATCAACGTAACATCATCCACCAGTTTTTCATTTTGGCGAAACTGCTTTAATTGCTGCATCAGCGCATCGATGATGGCTTGGGGCGCTTGATCAGCGCTCTGCCGCACAATGTCGCGAACCCGCTCTAAACCAAAAAACTCACCGTGCGCATTTTCAGCCTCAGTCAAACCATCGGTGTAAAATAATATCAGGTCCCCAACGGACAGATGAATACTTTTTTCTTCAAAAACAACCTGTTCTTGCACTCCCAACAGCAAACCATCGGCATCCAAGTGCGCACAATCAGACTTTAAGGCATTTGTAACCAGTGGCGGCGGGTGACCGGCATTGGCATATCTGATTTGCTGCATTTCACTATCATATTGCAGATAAAACAGGCTAAGAAAAAACCCTGCATTGGTTAAATCCTGATAAAGAAATCGATTCAGCAACATTAACATTTCTGCCGGAGTTGCTGCACTGCGGGCTTGAGCACGAATAGCGCTACGCGTTTCGACCATAAACAGCGAGGGCCCGATTGAATGTCCGGAAACATCAGCGATGATCATATCCAAGCAATTATCAGAGCGGAAAAAATAGTCGAAATAATCACCGCCCACCTGATCCGCTGGCAAGCAATAGCCGGTGACTTGAACATGCTCAGTATGAATGGGAGCCGAAGGCAATAAGGAAGCCTGAATTTGTTGTGCGATTTTTATTTCGTTCTGGGTAATCGCCAAATTGACTTGCGCTTGCCGAATTTCTTGCTCGGCCTTTTTGCGTAAAGTAATGTCATGAACAAATCCGCTGAAAATATAAGCATTATCGAGTTTCAATGGCGAGATGCTCAACTCAACCGGAAATTCGGAGCCATCCCTGCGCAAAGCCGTCTGTTCAATTTGCCGATTCAGTATAGGACTGCTTCCGCCGTGTAAAAAACGTTGTAAGCCTTGGCGATGGGACTGGCGAAACCGAACCGGAATAATCAGCTCATCCAGGCGCTTTCCGATCGCTTCGTTTCGACTCCAACCAAACATTTTTTCGGCCTGCTGGTTCCAATCGGTGATTAAGCCATAAGAATCCATCAAAACAATGGCGCTGATCGAGCTTTCGATAATCAGCCGAATCCGTTTTTCGCTTTCGATCAAAGCTTCCTGAAAGTGCTGCCGCGCAGTTATGTCGCGATCGGCGCCGCGCCACTTAAGCAATTTTCCATCTGCACTGAGAATCGGCAAGCCGGTAGATTCGGTTAACACCAAATGACCGTCCTTATGGCGATAATGATTAGTCAAGGCGTAAAACGGCTGCCGACTGGCGGCGTAGTGCTGCTGACTAACCTTGTCTTGCGGCGTCAACAATTCGGTATAATGCTTGCCAATCACTTCGTCTTGCTTAAAGCCAAGAATTTGCTTAACCGCAATACTGCTGTAGATGTAGTAACCCTGATAATCCTGTTCCCAGAGCCACTCGCCGGTCATTTCCGCCATTTGCCGAAAACGCTCCTCGCTCTCAGCCAATGCTGATTCGACTTCCCGGCACTGCAAAATGGAATGGCCGGCATCCCGATAAGGCCGGACTGAGTTTTGCTTGCTAACAATTTGGCCCGGCCACTCCTGAGCCAACAAAATATAACCCGGCTGAGCACCTGCCGCCGCCGGCCAATAGGACAGCATTGCCAATACCTGGATTTTGTTATGTTCTTGAGTGATTAATTCGGCCTTGAAGGCGCTCGCTCGCGCACTGATCTGCTCGATATCAGTCAGAGGCAAGTCAGGCGCAGAAAAAACCTGAGCCAGCGGCATCCCGGACAACTCAGCAGCGCGGTATCCCAACAATGACAGCATGGCTTGATTCGCCTGAACGATCAAAAGCTGCTTGCCGCCCTTCTCAAACGAGGTCTGTTCAAATCTAATGACATTGAACGCGAGTTTATCGAACAAATCGATCATTTACGACGCTCTCAACAGAATGGAAAAAAGGCTCGCATTACCAACTGGCTTATCGGACAGTTTTTGGCGACTTAAGTTGCCAACGCCATCGGCAAACTTTTATTTTAAAGCCCAATATCGCGCTAAATCCTCCGGGTTATCGACATCCCATTGCGCTTTCAGTCCGGCATAATGAAAACCTAAAGCTTCGATGCGGCGCAAAGTTTGTTCAAAAACATGCGCACCACCCCAATCGATCGCAGTAAACAGCTCGTTAGCGATCTGATTCAGCCCAATCATGACATAGCCGCCGTCTTCAGCCGGTGCCACAACGCAGGTTTTTGGCTTTTCCAATGCCACAAGCGCCTGTTCCAGATCACATACCTTCAAAGAAGGGCTATCACAACCGATAATGAGCGCTCGGCGAAACCCAAGCAAAGCGGAGTTAAAGGCATGGCTCATTCTTTCTCCGAGGCCATCGCCTTGTTGTTGGTGCAAGGTAATTGGGTAAGCTAAAGCAGCCGCAGTAAAAAAGGGGTGTACGGTGGTCGGCGAACACCAAAGCTGCACCTGACATAAACCGTTTTGAGTCGCCATCTGTAAAGCGCTCTCGCTCAATTCGCAATGGAGTTCGGCGGCTTCGACCGCCGACAAATAAGGCATCAAACGAGTTTTCGCCTGGCCCGGAATTGGCGCTTTACAAAAAATCATCAGCACCGCGTCGTGATAGTCATAAAGCATTCGACGACTCCTGTGTCTGAAACAAAAGGCCATTACTGAAATCTGATCGCCTGGAAATTTTGTTGCGCATAACAAAAAATAACTCTCCTAACTCATGTTACGCAGGTAACGTTATTTTCCCGTATGCCGCGCCGAGCACTGGCATTTTTATTGGGAATAGCCCCAAGGGGCGCAGGAAGCAAGCGGCAGCCGGGTCGCCTTTTCTTTGGATACTTGCTTTTGGCGAGGCAAAAGAAAGTATCTCGCCTTCGGGTGCGAGAATCCGATTAAATCATGCGTCGCGAGAGCGACACAACAGAATAAATCAACGTGCCTTGCATAATGGTGCGTAACATCAGTCTCCTAAAATAACAATGATAGAGTTTCGATGAATCGCAACTTTATTTTGAGCCTAGTTAGACTGTATTTCTATATTTAAGATAAGCGGTAATTATTCAGCCGCAGATCAACACGGATAAAGCAGATTGCTTGCATTGCTTATGATAATAAGCCGTTTAAACATCGGCTTAGCTCCAAAATTCTTGAGCAAACCCCGCTCAATCCCGGTCGAATTCAAATAGCTGAGTAACGGTGCTTCATGTGCAGGCTCAAGGCAACAAACCGATTTAAGTTCTTATTATTTCAGTTAATCAGTTTGCATCTGCGCCAATTTGTGGCTGAATAGTTACAATAAGCGCAGCCAATGAGTCTTGATGTGCTTTTATCCATGTTCAGCCTAATGCTGATATCGCTGGCGATTTTCATTTTATCAAAAAAGCTGCGTGCTCCTTATGCCGTCCTGCTGGTCATTGCCAATTCAGACACAAATGCATGAAGAGTCGCTCTATAAATCGGAAAAAACTCAACCAAACCCACCAAACCGATAACAATTCCTGATTGCTTCATTGCTTGGATAATTGTTATATTACTCGCTATGATATCAATGGGTTTAACAATGTCTGTCAGACGGTTAATTTAACTGAAGGTTAAGATTGGGATGCCAGACTAAAAGTTAAGCCTTTCCAGGATTATTGCTTTAACTAATCCTCGTTATCCCAAAGAGACTGCACGACAAACTGCCATACCTAGCGCCAAAGCTTAATATTTATAAATCACGGCCTCAAACCGTTGCTGGAGCAGATTTTAACAATTGCGATAAAGCATCATTTTAACCCATCTAACTTTGAACTAAATGATTAACATGTCTTCATCATCTTTACTCGTACGCTTTCTTTTAGCCTTGGTTTTAGCGGTTTCAGTCGCCAGTTGCGCAGGCGGCAAAACTTATGAAAGCACTGGCGAATATTTTGACAACGCGACGCTAACTGCAAAAGTTAAGGCCACTATTTTGGGCGACTCCAAACTAAAGATTTTTCAGATCAGCGTTGAGTCGTTCAGAGGCGTAGTTCAATTGAGCGGTTTTGTTAATTCTCAAGCGGCTGTCGATAGGGCTGTCGAGCTGACTCGAAAAATCAAAGGCGTCAAACAGGTCAATAACAGCTTGATTGTCAAAAACTAGCCTGCTTCCGCTTTGAGCCTGGTTTTTATGACCTGCGCCAGTCAAATTTCGGCGTTCTCTGGATTCGGCGCCGAATCCAGGCCGAAGCTGACCGAAACAAAGGGTTTAGCCTTCACCCAAATCAGAACAAATCAACCGGATCGACATCCAAAGTCCAGCGCACTTTTTTGGCCTGCTGAAGCTGATCGATTTTCGATATTAACTCAGTCAGCAAGCTATGCAAGCGCCTCCGGCTTGCCGATTGGAAGAGCAATTGAAATCGATAAACACCGGCTCGTTTAGCCATAGGCGCAGCGGCAGGACCGAGGATCTGCACCTGCGCGGCAGCGATTTCCCTAGCCAAACGACTGACAGCATCAAGAAAAGCTAAGGACAAGGCAGCATCGTTTGCCTGCGCTCGAAGCAAGGCCTGATAACTAAACGGCGGCAAACCAGCCTCCTTGCGCTCAGTTAACGCTTTCTGGGCGTAACTGTTATAGCCTTGTTCAATTAAGGTTGTGAGCAAAGAATTCTCCGGTCTTCGCGTTTGCAAGATAACCTTGCCCTTTTTGTCCGCCCGCCCAGAACGGCCTGCCACTTGTATAATCAATTGCGCCAGTTTTTCGGAAGCGTGAAAATCAATGCTGAATAAGCCGCTGTCGACATCAAGAATGGCTACCAGCGTTACCTTAGGAAAATGATGGCCTTTAGCCAGCATTTGCGTACCCAAAATAATCTGCGCCTGGCCTTGGCTAATTTTTTTTAAATACGCTTGTAATGAACCTTTATGTTGAGTCGAATCGCGATCCATGCGCACAATTCCATAGGTTGGAAATAACTCAAGCAAACAGTTTTCCACTCTTTCGGTGCCCAAACCCAAGGGCGTCAATGCGCTTGCCAAACATGCCGGGCAGTTCTCGGGCATAGGCTGTTCACAGCCGCAATGATGGCAGCGCAACAAACGCCTTTGAAGATAAATAACCAGATTAGCGTCACAGCGCCGACAACGCGCAACCCATCCGCAGTCGTGGCAAATCAAGGTTGGCGCGAATCCGCGCCGGTTCAAAAATAATAAAACCTGCTCATTTTTCGCCAAAACCTTGCGCATTTCCTCAAGCAGCGGCTGAGAGAGGCCTTCATGCATCTTTTTATTGCGAATGTCCAAAAGCTGCAAATGCGGTAGTTTAGCCTCCCCTGCCCGCTCAGGCAACAGCAGCAAACGGTAACGTTTTTTTTCAGCATTGTGTAAACTTTCCAGAGACGGCGTCGCCGAACCCAACACAACAGGAATAGCTAACAATTTGCCGCGCATAACCGCAGCATCGCGCGCTGAAAAACGAAACCCTTCTTGTTGTTTGAATGACGAATCGTGCTCTTCATCAAGAATGATCAGGCCCGGTCTCTTCAGCGGCGTAAATAAGGCCGACCGGGTGCCAAGCATAATCGAAGCCGCGCCTTGCTGCATTTTCAGCCAAGCTCTCTGGCGCTCGCCATCCGTCAGCTTTGAATGTGAAATGACTAAAGGCACCGCAAAACGTTGACTAAAGCGCTCTTGTAATTGCGGCGTCAAGGTAATCTCAGGCAATAAAACCAGCACCTGTGAACCACGCTTCAACACTGCGTGAATCAGTTGCATATAAACTTCAGTTTTACCGCTACCCGTAACGCCTTCGAGTAAAAAAACGGCAAATCGGTCCCAATGCCGGCAAACTAAGTCAATGGCTTGTTGTTGCGCTCGGTTGCACACGGGAGCTTCTTGCTTAATCAGCGAAGTAGCGAAATCTACTGGCCCCGGACCCCGTTCCAATTTGACCAGTTGCTTAGCCATTAACTGCTTCAGTGCTGATTGAAAATTTTGCCCCCAAGCGGACAGTTCTGACTCAGTAAAAAACGCACAGTTGCCTTGAATTTTTTCCAGTAATAGCTTTTGTTTAGGCGATCGTTTTAACAACGCGCTATCCATCGCTTGTCCTGAAGCCGTCAATGAGTAAAGTTTTTCTGCCGCCCACAGAGTTGATTTGCCTTGCCGCAATCCGGCTGGAAATGCACTATGAATAACTTCGCCCAAGGGGTGATGGTAATATTGACTAGCCCAATAAAGCAGTTTCAAATCCATCGCGCCGATCAAGGGCTGAGTGTCGAGTACCCGGCACACCCTTTTCAATTTTTCACTTGCAATCTCGGTAAACTCAACCACTTCGATTAAAAAAGCTATTTTTTTACGGTTCCCGAAAGGAACCTCGATGCGAACGCCTGGCTTGATGGATTCAAAATTACCAGTTTCCGGCGGCAAATAATCGAATAAGCGGTAAACAGGAACCGCAATGGCGACTCTGAATATAAGCGCCCTGTCAAAAAGCAATTTATCCATGAAAAGTCGACTATTTTTAAGTTTTTGCGGCTAAGTGATTCTAGCTAATGAACTATTTAAGTTATGCACAAAAACTGTGGATAACTTTGTGGATAAACCCTTTTTAAGCTCGGTTAATAGCGGTTTTTATTACAGTTTTGTTAAATTGGCCAAATATTAATCAATTTTTTTATTACTATTTTTCAATAAGATATAAAAATAATTAGCCTAAAGGACTAAAATTTGGCGAAAAAGCAGCGCCAATTTATTGCTCGCCTGCTGCTGTGCATTAACGCTTATTCAAACCTAAGGGCGACTCTTCATCGTCACTCGTCTTTGGTGTGCGAATAATTGGTTGAATGACTTGTCTGTAGCAGGACGACATACAAAGCATGCAGGGACATATTCATGCCTGCATTAAATTAATACCTGAACATCCAAGTCAAAAACCGCTTAATAATTTCCCCGTAGATTTATACCTTTCACTAATCAAATTTCGGCATTGCTGGATTCGGTACCGGAGCTGGTGGCAGAGGTTTCAGGCAGCAGGGATGCTGCCTGAAAGCGTACAGGGACGTACTGACAGCGTCCTCTGTTACCCGCTCCGGTGCCGAATTTTGAAGGGTGATGAGTATAGCCTGGAAATAACTACGGCTTTAGTTACGCTGGCGGCTTTCCACCATCATTCCAGATTTGCAGCAAGCTTAAAGCCGCCAGCATTAAAAAAGCAATCAAAGTCCATGCCGGCATGCTGAGTGTCAAAAAGCTCCAATTCACCTCGGCGCAATCGCCTGTGCCGCTCAGCATTAGTTTTACGGTTTCGAATAAAGGAAAGTTTTGCAACATATACTCAAGCCCGGGACCACATTCGGGTACTTGATCAGGTGGCAAGTGTTGTAACCAAACATGCCGGGCCGAAATGCTGGCGCCCGCCAAGGCAATCGCTGCGCCGGAGATCGCATAACGTTTGACGCCGGCTTTGCCAGGATTATGCCCGGCTGCCATTAAAAAGCATACGCCGGTCAGCGAAATGGCAATGCGCTGAGAGATACATAAGGGGCAAGGTTCCAAACCTTCAACAAATTGGAAATAAGCGCCCGCCGCCAACAGACTTAAGCAGCCTAGAAATCCCAAAAAAAACCATAGTCTCGGATTAAGCTTTATTTTTTCTAACATGATGGCTTCCTAAAAAATTAACCGTAGCTGATATCTTATCACTGATATAAACTTCCAAGCTCTGTTGACTGGCGCCTGCTGTTGTCTGATCTAAAACCGAGTTTTAACCTAGGCTGACCATCCTTACCGCTTGCGCCGCGCAAAACCTTAGCTTCGAATGACACAACTACTTAAATTTTCTAACAAAATCGCGCCTACCGTTAGCGCGCTTTTGGTACAAATCATAGCCTTTATCTTGATGACAGCCGGAATGCGCGCGCTGTCCATGCAATTATCGCTATTGTCCTGGGCATTTGCGATCGGGTTATGCGCTGCTGGACTCAGTTATTTGCTCCAGCAAGCGCGGTGGTGGCTGGCCATCCATTTTTTGTTCATGCCCTTGGTTGTCGTCACGCTAAGCTTACATATACCACCGCTGTTTTTTTTAGGCGCATTTCTGCTTCTATGGGTCATTTACTGGAATACCTACCGCACGCAGGTGCCGCTTTATCTATCGAGCAACCAAGTTTGGCATGCGTTGGAAGCTTATTTGCCACCTGCCAAAGAGACCGCCAGTTTTTCTTTCATCGACTTAGGATCTGGCTTGGGCGGCATTTTAACTCATTTGGCCAAGGTTCAACCTAAAGGCCGTTATCACGGAATAGAATCGGCGCCTTTCCCTTATTTCTGGAGCAAGCTACGCATTCGGCTGGGCGGTTATCGCCGATGTCGAGTCTATTGGGGCAGCTTTTGGGATTGTAATCTAGCGCATTACGACATTGTGTTCGCTTATCTTTCGCCCGCGCCAATGACACGCTTATGGAAAAAAGCAAAAGCAGAAATGCGCCCAGGCACCGTGCTTATCAGCAGCACATTTGCTATTCCAGATCAAACGCCTTCAGAAATCATTGCTGTAAACGATTTGCATCAAACCCAATTACTGATTTGGCGCATGTAAACCGGGCGCTGCATTCAAATGCTCAAGATTGTGGAAACCGAAAAGCGTAGTCTGCGACTTGTTTCGTTGGCGAATTTTGAAGTGTGATAAAAAAATTGAGGACGGCAAAATACGGAGCCGCCCTCAATTAATTACTGCCACGTTTAATGATTATCCTTTGACAAATAGCTTAGCAAGTTTTTCGCCGCTTCCGGCTGAGTGGAGGTATAAAGCGAATAGGCGCCAAACACCATCAGATGCGGTCTGCCAAGCTTTTCTTTGGTGAAATCGAGGGCAAATTGCTGCGTCAGATTTTTACCGTTCCACTGATAAGCTTTTAAAAATTGCTCGTTGTCCGCACCTTTTTTGTCCCAATTAGCCAATAAGGACGACGTGTAATACAGACGCTTGCCATCCCAACTTGATGAGACCATGTTAACTTGTGCGCCAATTTTATGCTCAAAAACCTGTTTCGGCACAAAAGGATCAGAAATATCGAAAGCTCGAGTTTTGCCATCCATGAAGGTATTGACCCACAATAACTTATCATCGCTTTGAATGGAAATATCCACTGGCAACGGAATTTTGCTCGGATCGCCAATATCAGCTACCGCTTTTGCCTGCCATTCGCCTTTTTGATCTTCATAAATCAGCCAAATTTTGGCAGTCAGCGCAGTGCTGGTAAAGCAATAATTGTGATTTTCGCCCCAAGCGCAGCGAATCTCCAACGGCGCGCCTGGCACATCAAATATTTTCTTCGGCTGCTTGGTATGTAAATTCCACTGCACAACGGTATTGCCAAAGCGTTTCATCGCTTCAGGATCTTTTAACATTTTGCCAAAATCCATCATATAATTGGACCAGCCGGTGAATGACGACGTCAGCATTAAATTGCGCCGAGGCAAAACACGTAAATCATAGCCGTAGCCATCGGCATACTTACCCGATTTTATTGCGCCCTCCAATTGTTCATCGGTCGGCATCCAGTGCGTCGCGATGTATTCTCCTTCGTTGGTATATTCAACCAGCGCAGTCCGGCCACCATGATCCTTGTTATTGGATAACCCGGTGATAATGATCCGGCCCGGTAGCGCGTAAGTGGTATGCGGACCAACCACACCGCCGCTTTTGGCGACAAAATCAGTAATGGTTTTTACCAATTTGGGCTTTGCCGGGTCGGTATGCACGTCAAAAACAAACAGCTTGCTAGTATCGAGCGAAGCAGCCCATAAAAACTGACGATCATCGGTAAAACCCGAATGATGCGCTTCATTACGCCCACCCACAGATAGGCTGCTAACAACCTTGCCATAGTGTTTCGATTTCGGATTGACATCAACTGTGACCAATTTGTCCTGCTCATCGCCGATGCCTTCTACACCCAAGGTCCAAACATAAACAAAATCTTCCTGACCGACAATTTTTGCCATATAAGGCGACTGGCAGGTTTCATCGGCAAAGGCAATCGTGAGCGGAAAGGCAAGTACAGCCATAACCGCTAAACCACCTGCCGTCAGTAACCCTGCTTTACTGCGCAAAAAATCAGTTAAATACTTGATCATTTAGGTCTCCTCACTGACACAACTGAGCGCCCCCGAAGGACACTGGTTCACCACATCGACTATCGCTTCTACACTGGCTTGCGACGCATCGATAACAAATTGGCCATCTTGAATTTTAAAAACAGCCGGAAGTGATTGCACACAAACACCCGCATGACAACATTTGCTTTCATCCCATAACACTTGCATAACAGCCTCCAATGAGCGTTAAAGTTAAATTTCCGCGGTGGTAGGATCAATCATGGTTTGGATTCGAGAAATCCGGTTGGCGGGGAATCCGCCTGATTCCGCATGCTGCTTAATGCTGGCTTCATCCGGCGCGATATAAACACAGTACACTTTATCATCCGTAACAAAGCTTTCAAGCCATTGAATCTGCGGCCCCATGGCCTTAAGAATTCCGCAGGACTTCGCTGAAATGGCTTGTAAATCCTGGGCGCTTAAAGCGCCCGCATTGGGTATTTCACGTTCAATAATGTATTTCGGCATGTTAAGTCTCCTCTGTATAAATATGACCGGTCGTCTTGATTTGTCAATCTTAACACTACTTTTTAAAAAAATCACCTAACAAATGCTGGCAGCATTGTTCAAGCGAAACAGCCGATTTTTCAATTTTCATTCTAAGTAAAGCGCCTTGCCAACCATTGACTAATAAATCCGCCATTTCTTTGGCAGAAATATCAGTTCTGACCGTACCTTGAGACTGAGCTTTTTCCAGTCCTGATTCCAGCAAATCACGATACTGATGCACTGCCATCTGCAAAGCTTGTTGACATAACGCGCTGGTATCGCCAATCTCGCCCATCAAATTGCCTAACAAGCAGCCGCCTTGAAAATCATTTTTTTTAAGTTCGCTTATTAAACTATTGAAATAATCCTGTAACGCAAAAAGCGCATCATGATTAGACTGTTTTAAATAGGCCGCCAGTTGAACAATAAAGGGCTCGATGTAATGCTGAATTACTTCAACAGCGAAATTTTCTTTACTGCCGAAGTAATTGTAAAAAGACCCCTTGGGTATTTGCACCGCATCCAAAATTTCTTTTAAGCCCGTGCCATGGTATCCCTGTTGCATCAACAACGCGACGCCCTGATTCAACAAATTGGTTCGGTTCAGCTGTTTTTGTAGAGTCGGCATAAAACAATAATACGACTGGTTGTCTTTGATTGCAAAGGCTCTTTTAAGTCGCTGTTAATGGCTAACGGTTAAAGTGTGTCATATGACATAGTCATGCGCCATATGACCCAATAAAGTGCGGGGCTTCTACTTCTATGAAAGGTAATTGTAACTAACCAATTATTATTAACTAATTGGTTTTTATCAAGTTTTTTGTGTAACCGCGTAATTTTCCAATGCTTTTCAAAAGCCAAACAAAAATTATCAGCATATTTAATGCCAAAAACAGCGTCATTTTGACGCGCGGCGATATGCCACATGTTCAGGCCACAACCGAATCGTTAGACTTTATCCAACTACTGTATGTGCTCCGAACATCATTAGTGCTTATCCTTCCCCTCAATGCGGACCAGGAATTGGGTCCGCATTCTTTTTACCCGAGGCTAACATGAATCGAAACTATAGCCGTGACCAAACCGGCATTCAAAAATCAAAAGAAATAACCAAAAAAATTGCTATTCATGAAGCCGGCCATGCCGCTGCAATCCATTTAGGCAATAAAAAACGCGGCTTACCCCCGGTTTTTTTTCAAATTTTTATTACCCCTTTAACTAGCTTTAACCAGCCAGCGGAGTTGCCCTACCCTGAAAGCCAAAATACCGCCAAAGTGGAGGGCGGACGCTTGATCCACACGTTGCCTTTGTCTTTTGAAGCGGCTGCCCTCGAATTTTCCGCGTCGGAAAAATTGGCTTTTACGCAAGCCTTTGAGGCCGATATTATCAATCTGTTAGTCGGTCCTTTAGCGGAAGCCAGCTATATCGCGTTACAAGACGGCGAAATCATCAACCCGTATCTGGTCAATATGGACGCCCTCCACTATTATGGGGGCTCAACTGACATTGAAACCATTAACCAATATCTCAACTGCCTAACAAACCAAACCTTGGGCATAAAACCTATCAAGGAGCTTTTTCTTGCGGCATTCCGTTTTGTCAATGATCGCGATAACTGGCGCGCTATCAACCTCTTGGCGGACTATATTGTGATGGGCGATAAAAATATTATCGATTATGACGAAATCGTTTCTGTACTGGATGCTAGTGCCGCTCGCCAAACAATGCCGTACCCACTCTAACGATCGTCGCACCTTCGGCTATTGCTGCTTGCAAATCGCCGCTCATGCCGTAAGAAAATGTATCGAATGAATAAGCTTTCAACTGCTTCACGGCCTCGTATAGTAAGCGATAAGGCTTTCTTTGTTGGGAAAAATCAGCTGCCGGCGCAGGAATCGCCATTACCCCCCTCAGCTTCAGCCGGGGCAAATCACCTATCTTTTCGCAAAGCTCTGGCAACTCAGCCAGACTGACGCCCGATTTACTGTTCTCGGCGCTGATATTAATTTGCAGACAAATGTTTAAAGGCGGCAATGTTTCTGGACGCTGCTCGCTAAGTCTTAGGGCTGTTTTAAACCGATCCACGCTGTGTACCCAAGCAAAATGAGTTGCAATCATTTTCGTTTTATTGGATTGAATTGGCCCAATAAAATGCCAAGTAATATCATACCCCCCCAGCTCGGTCTGTTTCTGTAAAGCTTCCTGGCAGTAATTTTCACCAAAATGGCGCTGCCCGGCGCAATACAGCTCAGCAATAGCCTGAGCCGGTTTAGTCTTGCTCACGGCAAGCAATAACACCGAACCCGGCTCACGGTGAAAAAGGGTTTCAGCTTCTTTGATTTGAGCCTGCACTTGTTTTAGTTTGTCATTCATTCGGAAAATTTTAAATTTTTTGCCCTACTTTAAATAATAATGTTTGGGAAAAGCAAGTCCTTTAAACCTAGCGCTAACGTGGAATCTCCAGGCTTCAAAAAAGCTCAAAGTTGAACTATTTTTTAAGTATCATAGTGTTTGCGTTCTTTCTAACTTCAAGAGGGTGTTATGGATATCGCTGAGTTGCTGGCTTTTTCAGTCAAAAATAGTGCATCTGACTTACATTTGTCAGCCGGCTTGCCGCCCATGATCCGGGTTGACGGCGATATTCGACGAATTAACATTCCTGCGCTCGACCATAAGGCTGTGCACAGCCTTATCTATGACATTATGAACGATAAGCAACGCCGTGATTATGAAGAGTTTTTGGAAACCGACTTTTCCTTTAATCTTCCCGGTGTGGCGCGCTTCCGGGTAAACGCATTTAATCAGGATCGTGGCGCTGCCGCGGTATTCCGAACCATTCCCTCAAAAGTGCTGAGTCTGACTGACCTCAATGCTCCCAAATTTTTTGAAGAGCTATGTAAAAAGCCGCGCGGCCTCATTTTGGTCACAGGACCCACCGGTTCCGGCAAATCAACCACGTTGGCCGCAATGATCAATCATATCAATACCAATGATTATGCGCATATTTTAACCGTTGAAGACCCAATTGAGTTTGTCCACGAAAGCCAAAAATGCTTAATTAACCAACGCGAAGTGCATCGCGATACCCACGGTTTTAACGAAGCCTTGCGTTCGGCTCTGCGGGAAGACCCGGATATCATTTTAGTCGGCGAAATGCGTGATCTGGAAACCATAAGGCTGGCGTTAACCGCCGCTGAAACCGGCCACTTGGTGTTTGGCACCTTGCATACCACATCCGCGGCAAAAACGATTGACCGAATAATCGACGTATTTCCAGCGGCTGAAAAGGATATGATACGGGCCATGCTGTCGGAGTCGTTGCAGGCTGTCATCTCGCAAACCTTGTTGAAAAAGATTGGCGGCGGTAGAATCGCGGCTCATGAAATCATGGTTGGCACATCAGCGATAAAAAACCTGATCCGGGAAGCTAAAGTAGCACAAATGTATTCAGCGATTCAAACCGGACGCAAGGACGGCATGCAAACTCTCGATCAAAATTTAAAAGAACTGGTTGATAAAAACCTTGTCTCTCCCAAGATTGCAATGGTTAAAGCTGTTAATAAAGACTTATTCCTATAAGGCGACACAATGGACTTCAAAGCTCTGCTCGCACTCATGGTGCAAAAAAAAGCCTCAGACCTGTTTATCACAGCCGGACGGCCACCGACCATCAAAGTCGATGGAGCTCTGGTTGAAGTTTCCAAAACCCCTCTGACCGCCGTTCAATCCCTTACTATTATTCAGAGTCTGATGGACCAGCGGCAACGGGATGAGTTTGAAAATACCAAGGAATGTCAATTTGCTTTTGGCGAAGATGGACTTGGCCGATTTCGGATCAGTGCTTTCATTCAACGCGACGCCGCTGGAATGGTGTTAAGGCGCATCGAAACGCATATCCCGACAGTCGAAGACTTAAATTTACCACCAGTCTTAAAAACGTTGATCATGGAAAAACGCGGTCTGGTGATTTTCGTCGGCGGCACTGGAACTGGAAAATCAACCTCTCTAGCGTCTTTGATCAAACATCGCAATGAAAATAGCAGTGGGCATATCATCACGATTGAAGATCCCATCGAGTTCCAGCATCAGCATATTAGATGCATTGTCACCCAGCGCGAGGTCGGCATTGATACTGAATCTTATGAGGTTGCTCTAAAAAATACCTTGAGACAAGCGCCCGATGTCATTCTGATCGGGGAAATTAGAAACCGGGAAACCATGCAAAACGCGATTACATTTGCCGAAACCGGGCATTTGTGTCTGTCTACATTGCACGCCAACAACGCTAACCAAGCCATAGACCGAATCCTGCACTTCTTTCCAGACGAGATGCATGATCAATTGTTGATGGATTTGTCACTGAATTTGCGTGGCATCGTTGCTCAACAATTGATTAAACGCTCAGATGGCAAAGGGCGTTATCCAGCGATTGAAATTTTAATAAACACCCCTTTAGCGAAAGACTATATTCGTAAAGGAGAAATCGATAAACTCAAAGAATTAATGAAAAACTCTCGCGAACAAGGCATGCAAACCTTTGATCAGGCGCTCTTCGATCTCTACTCTGCCCATAAGATCAGCTATGACGACGCGCTAAATGCTGCCGACTCCAAAAATGAGGTGCGTTTGCGTATTAAACTGGCTGACGAAAATAAAAATACTTTTGTTCGAGATGGCATCACGTTAACGGATACTGATAGCGGCGCACTCTATAAATAAACAGAAGCTCTAAGCCGCAAGAAAAAAGTCAAACATTTAACTTTGCTTCTATCTTTTGCTTATAGTTTAAATAATGCACCGACTGTAACTGCGTCGTACTTTCCACACGAAAAGCGGTAAACGGCAAATCGATATCCGATATATAAATCGGGTAATCCTGCTTACTTTTCCGACATTGCAAAATATGGTTATAAACCACTACAAATAATTGATTGCCATAATCCATAGAGGAAAATTCGTCCTCATTGCAATAGATCGTATAGTTAATCCCAGCTGCTGAAATCACGCCAGAAATACGCAGGCTCAATTGATTACTCGAGGCAGGTACTTTTAGATAAACCTGGTTACAAGATAAAACACCGGCAGAGTTTTTCTGAATTTCGTAATACTCAAGGGCTATCGCTTTATCAAATTGATTTCGGTTAATAATGGCCTGCAGAAATAGCGAATATTGAAACAACAACTGCTCTGGGTCGGATTTTTCATGCTGACGTGTATAGAAACTACCTCTTTCATCAAGAATATACACAGTAATGTGGCTTTTTTGCCGAAAATAAAAGATTTGCACGACATTCGCTTTATTGTTTGAATAAATAAGCGGTATCGGAGTATTTTCAAGAACAGCCTGATCAAAATACACTTGACTAAAACATGCCTGAGAACTACCCAGTTCTTTCAGTATGGCATCCGCCGATAACAAGGCTTTAAAGCCCAGCACTTTATTGGTCACACCAAAAACATAAAACATATTTTCACCCGCCACGATATAGCGGGGTAACCGGGTACGCGGCTGAGGCTTGGAAAAAAGCCTTATCAAGGCGCCAAATAAAGACTTAATGCGCAAAATAATGCTTTTTGCCCTCAGCAGTGTATGGCAGGCAATCACAAGATCTCGCTCAGTTACCGGCTTTCTGTTGTAATTGATCATATTGAGTAAGCAATCAAATAAGCCTTCGATACCCTCGAAATGGCTTACCGTAATTTCACCCCAGCTCGATACTGTAACTTTATCAATCGTCTGAATAAAACATTGCCTATTGACACCATAGCTAAGCGCATCGGAGCGCTCGCTGATCACACACATTCCGTCTTCCCTAAGTTCATTGCTAATCAAGCCAAAATTAATAACCACTAATGAATGAAGCGCTAGATTAGCCGTTTGGTAAACATCAAGAGAACCGTCGTCGGTATAATAATTGCTGAAAAATCCATCTAAAGAATTGAGTACAGACTGCAACTCATCGCTGCTTGGAAAACACGAAACCGCATGCAAATGGATCCGCAAGTGTTTTTGATAAAGCCCGTTGACCACCAACCAACATAGCATTTCCATCAAGGACCATGACTTATGAATCGGTTCGGGATCATTAATTCCATTTTCCTGCGCCTTCTTGGCAACCAACATCCAGCCCTTGACATCATTAGCAAAAGACTTTTCGACAATAGTGAGTTCGTTTTCTTTCGCATGTACTGCATTACGCGTAGTGATAATCTCGACTTTTCCTGGCTTTTTTTCTAAAAAAGAATAAAGTTTCCGACCAATTAGCTTTTGATCCGAATTACCCTGATAATTCTGCTTGTCGACATAATTGTTGGCAAATCCCAAAATCATTCGAAAACAATGGCTCAACTGATGCAAAATGACGCCATGCTCTTCAGTCGCTTTTTTTATAGTCCAAAAACGCTGTTTTTTTAAATTTGTCAGCGTGAAAGCCGGCCATTGCCATTGCTCAGCGATCGTCTGCAAATAGGCTTCTCTGGCCGCACGGCTCTGATTAGCCATTGTGTTATCCGTAGAGCCCATAATTTTTAAATAAAAACATTCCCTTACAAGCGACAAGCGCTGGCTATTTTGAATTTTCTGTAAGTAGGCATCCACTTTTTGATAAATTAAAAAATAAGGATCTAAATCACGCGTTGCAAAATCACCTTGATAAATAGCTTGTTTAATCGTCTGACACAACCATTGAGGCTGTGGATATTCACTGGCATAACACTCCATCAGCAATAATTTCAACAAGGACTTATGCGGCGAGCTAAGCGATTTATAAATATGCCACAAAGTTGCGCTAATAAACTCTTCGGCCGGAACCAACTCCAAGCCGCCAAAATCGATTAGCTCCTGTTCGTGAACAAAGCGATTTGATTTTAAATGATTGATATAATTAGTATAGTTTTCATCTTGGTGAGGCGGAACCAGCCACCATGCCGGACTTTTACCTGCCAGATAAACCGCTGTCCGATAAAATTCTTCTAACAATAAGTAATGCTGAGTTTTCCCGCTGCTTTCCTTAGACATGGGGGTATCTTGACCCGACAGAAATCGTTTACTATCCATCAGGAAGAAATGCACCTCTAAATCTAGCGAAGCAGCCCAGCTTTCAATTGCAGTGGCTTTCTGTTGTAGCTCAATAGCCTGGTCAAACGATAAATCCGATTGATGGCATAGCCATATATCCATGTCACTGGTTCTGGAAAATGCAATACTACCTGCGCTTCCCATTAAAAAAAGCCCTTCGATAGCGCCCTTACGAGATAATCGCCTACCATAAGTAAAATTTTTCGCTATCTTTTTAGCTGCTTTTATAGTTTTACTGCTCGGACTATATTCCGGTATTCCAGATGGCGTTTCCAAAGAAATAAAACCCGGTAATACCGGTATATTTCGATGAAACAACAAGGGCAACAGTTCCAGAAACAAGCGCTGGCGCGGTTGAAGAAACTCTTGAACTTGGTGCACGCGAAACTGATGCAAAGTCTTAAAACGATGTTTAACCGCCTGAAGATCTTTTTTGCTAATATCCTCACCAGGCGAGCCTAATTTAATTGGGGCGTATTGCTTTGTCACACGTTAGAATTGATAAGGAAAATCTTTTGCTTAGTAACCAGTTGTCTCGTTTCTTCTTACTCTTCTCGAAGTATAGAGCAGTTAACTTTCTATTCTAGCTGGGCACATTAAAGCTAACGTGTTAAAGCGGGTGCGATTCAAAAAATTTTTTTTCATGATACTGTATGGAACCACCAATCTTTCTCGATATATCAATCAGCGCGCAACAGCTTTCGCTGGTAAGCGAAAATATCATCACTTGTCAGTATCCTGTTTCTACCGCCAAAAAAGGAACTGGTGAACAAAAGGGAAGCGAATGCACCCCAACAGGGTGGCTCGTCATCAGAGCAAAAATAGGCGCCGGCCAACCATTGAATTCGGTCTTTGTTGGGCGACGTTACACTGGAGAAACCTATTGCTCGGAACTCGCCCGGCAATATCCCCAACGTGATTGGATTTTAACAAGAATTTTATGGCTAAGCGGCTTGGAGCCCGGAAAAAATCGCTATGGATCAGTTGATACAGGGCAGCGATACATCTACATTCATGGCTGCCCTGATGGGCTTATCAATGGCTATCCTGAGTCTCATGGCTGCATCCGCATGAACAATCAGGACGTTCTAGATCTATACGATCGCGTTTCGGTGGGTTGTAAAGTCTTTATTCATCAATAATTGCCCACTTTAAAAAAGGCCATCACCTGTTGCAGCTGCATCGCTTGGCCATTCAGTTGTTCAGCAGTGGCCGCCAACTGCTCGGAACCCGACGCATTTTGTTGCGCTGCACGATCCAATTGATTAACGGCTTGACTAATTTGACTAATACCTTGCGCCTGCTCTTCCGATGATGCTGAGATTTCTTCGACCAAATCTGCCGTTTTTTGAATATTGGGCACCATCTTTTCAAGCAAAATTCCGGCATCTTCAGCAATCTTAACGCTATTTTTTGCCAGACTGTTGATTTCTTGTGCGGTTACACGGCTGTTTTCAGCCAATTTCCTGACTTCAGCGGCAACGACAGTAAAGCCTTTGCCATGCTCCCCCGCCCGAGCTGCTTCAATCGCGGCATTCAGTGATAGTAAATTGGTTTTATAAGCAATATCTTCAATCAAACCAATTTTATCAGCAATGCCTTTCATCGCTTCAAGCGTCTTTTTCACGGCTTGACCGCCATGAGAAGCTTCTTCAGCGGCTGTTGTGGCAATACTGCTGGTGACTTTGGCATTATCAGAATTTTGCTTGACGGATGCGCTTAATTCTTCGATAGACGCAGTGGTTTCTTCCACGCCCGACGCTTGTTCAATCGCACTTTGGCTAATCGACCGAGCAGTCGCACTAATCTCTTGCGAAGCACTGCTAAAAGCATCGGAATTAGTGCGAACCTGGGTAACCACATTGCCGAGTTGATTACGCATATTCATCAATGAATTAGCTAATACTCCAATTTCATCTTTTTGATTCAAATCAGTCTTGACTCTCAAATCGCCGTTAGACAAAGCATCAATGATATGATTTAAGGCTTGTAATGATTGTAAGATGCCACGGCTGATTAAAACAGCCATAATCAACGAAAGGGTAATGCTGGTGGCAAAAATGACCAGTAAAAATAGGCTGTAGCTGTTAATTGATGAACTGGCCTGAGCCTCGGTATCCGTATTCAGTTTACTGGTAATCTTAACGACTTCGTTGATGGCTGTTAAATGTTCTTCATAAGCGCTACGCATTGTTTTGATGCTTTCCAACGCGCCGGCATGATCACCAGACTTTACTTTGGGTATTAAATTTTGCTCGGCTTCTTTATAAAATACTTGCGCTGGTTGATAAGAACGATTTAACAAATATTCTGCTTGCTCTTTATCGAGAGGTTGATTTTGCCAATAAGTATGCCTAGTTTCGTATTCACCTTTCAATTGCTCAAAGCGAGCAACTAAGGTTTGAATCTCCTGGCTAGTTTCAGAACTCACTAATTGTAAAGCGACGAGATAAGATTCAAGGATGTATTCAGGCGGCGGCAAAATGTCAGCCACCAAATCTTTACCTTGAACGACTTGCTGATAGATCGGTCCGTTGACATTTAGCGTTTTCATGGACTTAAAAGTCAATAGACCGAAAACCGTAAAACCGACAATTATTATTCCCAGCAACAAAACTAAACGAAATTTGATACTAAAATTAGTTAACATTTGATATTCCTATAAATATTATTTCTTAAGTGATATTCATGAGCTGCAGAAACAACAAACAGTTACTCAGCGTAGCTCGCTTGCTGCTCTGAAACTTGCTTAAGCTGCGACAATTCTTTCAGCGAAAGCACCCGATTAATATCAAGTAAAATAATAAACTCATCGCCAACGCGCCCCATGGCTTGAATAAAGTCATTTCGTATATCTGCCCCAAAATCAGGCGGCGGCATTATATTGGACTCAGGCAGATCAAGAATCTCGTCAACCGCATCAACCAGCATGCCCAAAAACTGACTCTCCTCATGGTATTCCACCTGCACCAACACAATACAGGTGCGTTTGGTAATTTCACTGCACTCACGGCCTAATCGGGCTGAAAGATCAATGACCGGCACTACATTCCCGCGTAAATTAATAACACCTCGAATATAGCTTGGCGTCATCGGGACACGGGTAATGGCATTCATTTCAATAATTTCTTTAACATCCAGAATACTGATAGCGAAATTCTCCTCGCCAACCAAAAACGTTAAATACTGACGTTGCTGATCTTGTCCAGCTAAATCAGTTCGTTGTTGTTTTTTAAGCATCAATTGGCTCATGGTCTGTTATACCTGTCAAAAGCGTTCAAAATCTTGTTCGTTGAATTCGGGTTGAGCTTTGCCTTGACCCGTTAAAAGCGGGGTCATTGGTACGGCTGATCCACTCACTGTCACAGACCGATAAGATGCCCGCGGCTTGCTAATTTTGCTTGCACGAACACTCGATCCCGCACTAGGCGTATTCAGAACACTTGGAAGCGGATTATTCCCATGAGCTATGCGACTGTTCTCAACTCTAAAAAACGCCATTAACTGCTGCAACTGAAGTGCTTGGCCATTGAGTTCCTCAGCTGTAGCCGCCAGTTGTTCTGAACCGGATGCGTTTTGTTGAGCGGCTCGATCCAGTTGACTAACTGCTTCGCTAATTTGGCCAATACCCTGTGCTTGCTCTTCTGAGGAGGCGGTAATTTCTTCGACCAAATCGGCTGTTTTTTGTATATTTGGCACCATTTGCGCTAGAAGAACACCGGCGTCTTCAGCAATCTTAACACTGCTCTTAGCCAAGCTATTGACCTCTTGCGCCGTTAACCGGCTATTTTCTGCTAGTTTTCTAACCTCCGCTGCAACCACAGTAAAACCCTTACCATGTTCGCCCGCTAAGGCGGCTTCTATCGCTGCATTCAACGACAACAAATTGGTTTTGTAAGCAATATCTTCGATTAGGCTGATTTTATCGGCGATTTCCTTCATTGCATCCACCGTGCGTGCCACCGCTTGACCTCCACTTTCTGCTTCAGCCGCTGCCGCCGCCGCCATATCGCTGGTTAATTTAGCGTTATCAGCATTGACGCGAACCGACGCGCTTAACTCTTCGATGGAGGCGGTTGTTTCTTCAACGCCAGCAGCCTGCTCTATCGTGCTCTGACTGATCGTCTGCGCTGTCGAACTGATTTCTTGCGAAGCGTTGCCCAACGCATCAGAGTTAATGCGAACCTGTTTGACCACGCCCGCAAGTTGATCGCGCATACCATCGATAGCTAGTGCCACCTCAGCAATTTCATCGCTTGTGTCAAGATCAATATGAGCGGTAAGATCACCTTTTGCTAAAGTTTCAGCAAACTGCTTCATCGCAGATAAAGAGCGAGAAATACCGCGAATCAATAAAGTAGCGATTACAATTGACAGCAATAATCCCGATACCAACAGAATGATAGAAACTAATCGACTTTGCTGAAAACGAATTTGCGCACTTTCATATTCTTGTTTAGCGACATCAAGTTGCAACTGGCTCAAGGCATCAATGCCCGTTTCAACTGGAACAAATAAGGGCCTCACGGACTCTCGAATCGTTTTTTCGGCAGCGTCTATATTCCCCGCCAGCAGATAGTCCAAAGCGGGATTTAGACCTTCCGTAAGAAAGCGTTTACGATCCTGCGCAAATTGATCAGCCAGTTTTTTCTCCTGATCAGTTAAATAGGTCGCCATATAGGCGTCCCATAGTTGGTTAATATCGAGGATATTCTGTTTTACGAGTTCAATGTTTTTTTGCGCTTCTTGTTTAAATAATAAGGAATTGGCGATAGCGAGACGATTTTCAAGCAGTTTTGCTTTAATCTCAGCCAATTGGCCGATAGGGATAGTCCGGTCAGCATAAACTGTCAATAAGCCTTGATTGGCTTTATTCATACCATTAAGCCCAATAAGACCGAGTGCAATCGACAATAAAACCAATATTCCTATGACCGAAATAAGCTTTGCTTTAATTGTTTTCAAAAATAAAAATCGCGTCCAGAATGTCCTTTCAACAACTTTGCCATCCAGAATCATTAAATTGCCGGCTTTACCTTCACGAAATTTACGGTAAACCTCATCAGCGGCCATTACCGAATCCCGGTTTGGCTTGTTTCTGACTGACATATAGCCAACTAGTTGACCATTTTCATAATACGGAGTAGCGCTTGCCTGCACCCAATAAAAATCGCCGTTCTTGCAGCGATTCTTCACGAATCCGCTCCAGCGTCGACCGGCTTTTAACGACTTCCATAAATCCTCAAACGCCTCGGGCGGCATGTCTGGATGGCGTACTATGTTGTGTGATTTACCTATCAGTTCTTCCTTAGAATATCCGCTAATCCGGATAAAAGCATCATTAGCATAGGTAATCCGCCCCTTTAAGTCGGTTTTGGAAGTAATGGAATCAGTCTCTGAAAGAAAATGTTCAACATTGGTGACCGGCATGTTAACTTTCATGGAATATTCTCTTAGGGAATGGAAATTAATAATGTAAAAACTTTTCGCGAAACAGAGTTTGTAATTCAATAGAAACTGATTTTAACCGTCCGAAGACAATGCCTTAACCAGCAACTTTAAAAAACCCCATCACGTGTTGTAACTGGGTGGCCTGGCCATTTAATTCTTCGGCGGTAGCGGCCAGTTGTTCAGAACCGGACGCGTTTTGTTGCGCCGCACGGTCCAATTGATTAACCGCATGATCGATCTGGCTGATACCCATGGCTTGCTCTTCGGAAGCAGCTGAAATCTCTTCGACCAAGTCGGCGGTTTTTTGAATATTGGGCACCATTTTTTCCAATAAAAATCCGGCTTCCTCGGCGATTTTTACGCTGCTTTTCGCTAGGCTATTGATTTCTTGTGCCGTTACCCGGCTGTTTTCAGCCAGTTTTCTGACTTCGGCGGCTACCACGGTAAAGCCTTTTCCATGTTCACCTGCCCGGGCCGCTTCAATCGCTGCGTTTAATGACAACAAATTGGTTTTGTAAGCAATGTCTTCAATCATGCTGATTTTATCGGCAATGCCTTTCATCGCCTCAACCGTTTTCTTCACCGCTGCGCCGCCATTGGTCGCTTCTTCGGCCGCCGTGGTGGCGATATGGCTGGTCACTTTCGCATTTTCCGAATTCTGCTTAACAGATGTGCTAAGCTGCTCAATCGCCGCGGTTGTTTCTTCCACGCTGGAAGCCTGTTCTATCGCGCTTTGGCTAATTGATTGCGCGGTCGCGCTAATCTCTTGCGAGGCGCTTGCTAACGCGTCAGAGTTTGTACGAACCTGCAGTACAACATTAGAGAGTTCATCGCGCATGCCTTTTAAGGCATTGGATAAAGCCCCAATCTCATCTTTTTGTTCGTACTGAATCGTTGTCGTTAGATCCCCTCTTGCCAAGGAATCAACAATCATTTGCATGGTTTTAATTGCGTTTAGAATACTGCGAATATTGTGAAAGCCTAACAAGGTTCCGGAACAAACAAAGATCACAGAAATTATCCATAGAATACCGGCAGATTGATCGACCGATTCATTTAATAAGCGACTAGTGTCATTCATCTGTTTGACTTCTCCTTCTTTGAGCTTATCCAGTTGTTCAGTCAAGATAGTTGCAGTTTGATCAAAATCTTCCATGATGATATTGCCAGCCTCAACACCAGAACTTACATAGACCGAAGCCATCTGTTTGCCTTTTTGATAAAACTGGTCAAACATAACTTCAAGTTCAGTTAATTGCTTAATGGTCGTTGGCTCGGTCTCAAGCTTACGAAAATGCTGAAGATCCTTTTTAAATGTGTTAGCAGCCTGCTCAGCCTCTTCGTATGCCGCCGGATCATGCGTGGCTGAAACATCGGTCAAAAACTGCTGCACCTGCACCACACTAAATGCCATGCTTTCCGCTAAAAGCGCATGTGGCAACGCCTTAAATTCCAGCTCTTTTGTTTCATCCTGAGTCTTTGCAAATTGGGTTAGACTGACAGACATAACGATAATCAGTGAGCCGATCAATGCACCATAACCCATCATCATTCGGGCTTTTATACTTTTAAATGAAAACATTCAATTTCCTAATTTCAAATTTAAGTATGGAATAGACTACTAGCATTGGTATATCCAAATTTAATAGTAGTTTGTAAAGTTAAGAAAAATCAGTTTCCGCTAATGCAGCAAACTGGCGGATACGCGTTTCTGGGCATGCTGAATCAATCCATGCACATCCAATATTAATGCAACATCACCACTACCCAGCACTGTAGCACCACCAATACCTTTCAAATTTTCAAACAGTTTGCCCAGCGGTTTAATGACGGTTTGATTCTCGCCATGCAATTCATCGACAACAAAACCGGCTTTTGCATCACCCACACGGACAATCACGAGGCTTTCACGCTGGGTAGAAGCGGATTTCTGATGAGTCCGGAAAAAATTTCCTAACCGTAAATAAGGCAACACTTCACCGCGCAAATTAATGTAATTTTGAATCTCATCTATTTGCCATTCGCTACTATCCATTTCAACGCATTCTTCTACCATGCTAAGAGGGATAATGTAGCGTTCCTTCTGGGCTTCCACCATGAAGCCATCAATAATGGCTAGCGTTAACGGCAAATGAATAGTGACTGTGGTGCCCTGTCCTAATTGGCTGGATACTGCAACGGAGCCGCGTAAAGCTTCAATATTACTTTTAACCACATCCATTCCCACACCTCGTCCAGACAGGTTACTGGCTTCTTCTTTAGTACTCAAACCCGGCGCAAATATAAGATTAAAAATTTCACTCTCTGTAAGCGCCTGATCAGGCTTCACTAAACCTTTGGCCACCGCTTTGGCAAAAATCTTCTCTGGATCCAAGCCTTTGCCATCATCGCTTATCTGAATCACGATTCGACCTGATTCATGGTAAGCATTCAGCTGAACCGTGCCTTTTTCCGGCTTGCCGACTCGCAGCCTTTCTTCCGGCATTTCAATCCCATGATCAAGGGAATTACGCACCAAATGCGTCAACGGATCATTAATTTTTTCCACCACTGTTTTATCTAGTTCCGTTTCGCCGCCGCTTATCTGAAGCTCGATTTGCTTGCCTAAATCTTTGCTGACATCGCGCACCACTCGTTGAAAACGGGAGAAAGTCTCGCCGATTTGCACCATGCGCAGTTGCAGCGCTGTATCGCGAATTTCTTGAACCAGATGGCCCATGCCGGAAGCCACATCATTGAAATCGGACAAACCTTTTTTTTGCACCATCAGACGAATCGCGGCATCTGAAATAACCAGCTCGCCAACTAAATTGATCAAATAATCCAGCTTAGCCGCATCAACCCGAATATAACTGGCTTCTTTAGCAATTTTTTGCTTGACAGCCTCTTGCTTTTTTAAGGCTTGTTCCACAACCGGCTGTTGCACGATATTCTTTTCTAGGAAACGCTCGCCAATCGGTTTTTTTGCGTCCTCGGTGTCGCGTTGTTGCTCCGCAACCACCTGATCCACTTCTTTTGGCGTCAAAGCGCCAATGTCAATCAGCATTTCTCCCAAACGCTTGAGCTGATCGTCCGCCTGCTTTTCCAGAAGCTGTAAATAAACTTCTTGCCGGGAAAACGGTGGCAAAATGTGAATATCGCAATCTTCCGCCGCAAATTCGAATACGTTTTCAATGGTTTGCTTATCCGCCGCGCTATTAAACGCAATTTTAAAGCTCAAATAGCAGCTTTCGGGATTCATCTGATCAATTTCAGTCGTTCGCGGCAAACCTGTAATCACATCAACAATCGTACCCAATGTTGATAAATAGCGAATAAACGACAATGGATCCATGCCGTTTCGCAAAGCATCTTTTTTGAAATCAAGGCTTATCACCCAATTATCAGCGCTATCGGTGGTTTTGGGCTCTTTCTCGACTGCTTCAGCGCTTTTTTTGTGTACAGCAGGAAGCTGATGGTTTGATGGATTTGCTCTGGGGGCTTTCGTATTCAGATCTTTAATGATGCGTTCGCTATGCGCCCGCAACTGCGCTGGCAACGGTTCATTTTCATGCTGAATGAAATGTTGAATTAATTGCGCTGTATGGTCTTTGCAAGCCAATAAAATCGATATTAGTTCTGCATCGATAGCACACTCGCCGTTCCTGACTTGATCCAAAACGGTTTCAGCCTGATGAGTAAAGGCCACAATATCATCAAAGCCAAACAATCCTGATGAACCTTTAATGGTATGCATCGCGCGAAAAACGCTGTTGATCCGGCCACTGTCATCAGGCGTGTCCTCCAATGCCAATAAGGCCTCTTCCATTTCAGTCAGCAATTCATCAACTTCCTGAGAAAAAGTTTGTAAGGCAAGACTCATATCACTCATGATTTTTTCCTTTCTGCCGTAATGACTACTGGATCGCCAAAATACATACCCAGTTTTAGCAGCTCAAAAACCTCAATAACGGCCAAACTATGACCCATCAAACGAAGATTAAAAGCGCGTTTTTGAGACTCTGCTTTTAACAACAGCAGAAGCTGCAACCCGGCGCTATCTAACTCGGTAACATTAGATAAATCAACCACAACCTCCGGAACGCCTGCATTGCATAAATTAATAAAGCTCTCTTTTAATGCCAGAGCGGTATAGATGGTCATATCCTCCCGAATTGAAACCTGCAGAACACCTTGTGTTTTTTTACATTCGACCGTCACAATGCAACTCCCCCAGTCTGAACTATAAATTTCATACCTAACTAAGGCAGAACTAATTTGGAAATAGCGTTCAACAGAGTCGCAGGCTGAAAGGGTTTATTGACCCAAGCCTTGGCGCCGGCATCTTTGGCAGCTTGTTTTTTAGCTTCGTCAACTTCAGTCGTTAGCATTATGATGGGCGTAAACTTATAGTTCGCGAGCTGCTTGACTTCCTTAACAAAGGTAATTCCATCCATATTCGGCATGTTAATATCGCTAACGATCAGATGCACTTTTTCGCCATTTAATTTGCCTAATGCTTCTTTACCATCAGAGGCTTCAATTAAGTCGTAGCCAGCGCCCTTGATAGCGATACCAACCACTTGCCTCATTGACGCTGAGTCATCGACGATCATAATTGTCTTTGCCATATTGATTTTCCTAAAAAATATAAAAAACTGTTAGATGAGTTGCTCATGGGCTGGCAAATTTGGCGATCGCCGCAAGTAAAACCGCGACTTGAAAGGGCTTGTTTACCCAAGCCTTAGCGCCCGCCTCTTTAACGATCCGCTTTTTTTCGGCATCCACTTCAGTAGTCAACAAAATAAACGGAGTAAATTTATAATCTGGATGCTGCTTGACCGCTTTGATGAAGGCTATGCCATCCATAACCGGCATATTCAGATCAATAACCATTAAATGGATTTTTTCGCCGTTCAACTTAGTTAAAGCCTCCCGACCATCAGCCGCTTCGATCAAGTGATAACCCGCACTTTTGATTGCAATTCCGACAACTTCTCTCAAAGAAGCCGAGTCGTCAACGATCAGGATTGTTTTTGTCATAATTCAAATTTTTTGGGTTAAAAAAAGGTTAATTCATCCGCTTCATTTTCATTAGTTAAGCGCTTTGGCAACTGATTCACCGATTCATAGTTCCGTTGGATAACCGCTAACATCTCTTCAACTTTAAGCAAGCTCTTATGGCGTTCACTACCTTGCGCCTGAATCCTTTCCACAGTTCGTTTAAGGCTGATCAGATTATTTTCCACCTGATTCAAGATTTGGCTTACCCGGTCCTGAAATTGCAAGGCTTCCAATACCTGGTCTATTTCTTTTCGGATTTGCTCAGCACTGTTTTTAAGATTAACGACTACAGATGGAGCCGGCTTATTCGATAGATGACCGCTAACGTCTATGATTTGCTGCAAATCCACGAGCATGGCTGAAAATCGCCGTATTAACAGCGCTATTTCCTGCTCGGTAAGTTCTCTAGCGGCTAAAGTCTGCTGAAATATCTCCGGCGTAACGGTTTGCAGCATGCGTTCCAACTCTAAGGTATACGCCATCAGCGTTGTGATTGACGCCCGGCTTTTTTGCTGCACTTGACTGCTCTGCACGCTCATTTGCTCGATATGCCAATACCACAAAAAAAAACCGCTAATAAAAGTAAAAACCAGCATCACCAAAGCCAGCGACAGACTCAGAGCAGAAGCATCCTGCATCCAAATAAATGTAGCGCTAAAAAAAAGGCTGGGGAAAGTTGGTATTAACGCGAATAAATATTTGCTATAGGTGGTGTTTATGGCGTCTGGCATAAAATCCTCTTCTTTTATAGTAAAAGTAGTCTATTCTCTTAAGAAAACAAGAAGTTTACCGAGCTCAAATTCTTAATTGCATGATTTAGAGGACTTTTGTTATCAGTATCCATTCAATCACGACTGAAGAGTTCAATCGGTTCCGACAAGTTCTTTATGATCATAGTGGAATTGCTCTGGCTCCGGAAAAAAAGACGATGGTGGCAAGCCGCTTAGCCAAAAGGTTACTGCATTACGGTTTACAGTCGTATGGCGACTATTTTCAGTTGCTAAATAACCGCCAATACCCCTATGAGTTTCAGTTAATGATCAATATTTTGACCACTAATGAGACGTATTTTTTTCGCGAACCTCAACACTTTGATTTTGTCCATGAACAAATTATCAAACCCTGGCGTGGCGACAATTTCAGGCTATGGAGCGCCGCAAGCTCAACCGGTGAAGAAAGTTATTCTCTGGGCATGCTGCTTATGGAATTTATGGGCGTCAAGAAGTGGGAAATTTTCGCTTCCGATGTCAATACCGACGTCTTAGAAGCTGCGCGCAAAGGGGTTTATCTCATGAATCGCCTGGAAAATATGAATCCGCGCTATTTGGAAAAATATTGTTTAAAAGGTGTGCGCTCCCAAGAAGGCTATTTTAGGATCGATGAAAAAATACGCCAACGGGTACGTTTCGAACAAGTCAATTTAAAAGCTCAATTGCCTAAACATCTGGGCTTATTCGACGTCATTTTTTTACGTAACGTGCTCATTTATTTTGACAAAGAAACCAAGCAAGACGTCGTGAAACGTGTGGTTTCCGCATTAAAACCGGGCGGTCATTTTTTTATCAGTCATTCAGAGACTCTGCATGGGCTGACCGTTGATTTACAAATGATTAAACCATCCATTTATAAAAAACCATGAAAATAGGCGAATATCAAGGCTTCCGAAGGGTTATCATCGATCCAGGCGAAAACTATGTCACCAAAAAAAATGAAATCATTTCAACCTTGCTAGGTTCCTGCGTAGCCGCTTGTTTATACGATCCGGTCAACCGGATCATTGGTATGAATCATTTTTTGCTGGCTCAACAAAGCAGCGGTCATACCACGCCTTTGTTAGGTACAGACGAGGGCCGCTACGGCATCCACGCGATGGAATTGTTAATCAATAACATGTTGAAGCAAGGGGCGCAGCGCATCCATTTAAAGGCCAAAGCATTTGGCGGCGGCGATGTTTTGAAAATGGAAAATGGAGTCAGAAGCGGTAAATCGATTGGCGCCGGCAATTGTGAATTCATCAAAACGTTCCTGACTACCGAACGAATTCCTCTGATCACATCAGATTTGGGCGGCAACAACGGACGCAATATTTTTTTTCTGGCTTCTGACTTTTCAGTTTATGTAAAACCAATAGAATCGGCCAATCAGCAAGCGCTGGCCAAAGAAGAACGAAAATTTTTGGCCCAAAGAGCACTACCCGAAACCAAAGCTGTTCCAGATCAAGCAGACTTTTGGTAGCTGCTGTTTATTTACTTTAACAATGTTGGTCAATAGTTATGGCAGATGAAATTAAGGTTTTCATAGTGGATGATTCAGCCGTTGTTAGACAAGTATTAACAACGACATTGGAAGGCACGCCTGGAATAAAAATCATTGGCGCTGCGCCTGACCCCATTTTTGCCTTAAAGCAGATGGAATCCGCATGGCCGGATGTCATTATTCTCGACATTGAAATGCCGCGCATGGATGGCATTACCTTTCTAAAAAAAATTATGGCGGAACGGCCGACGGCCATCATCATATGCTCTACGCTGACCGAGAAAGGCGCCGATGTCACGATGCAGGCCATGAGCGCCGGCGCCGTTGATATCATCACGAAACCCAAAATCAACTTAAAATCGTTTTTATTGGAATCCAAAAGCGCCATCGTCGATGTTATAAAAGCTGCAGCCAAAGCTAGGCCTGGCAAAATCAAATTACTTCAAGCGCCGCCGCTTGCGCACAACACAAATCATGTTTCAGCGCCGAAAGACGCGCTTTTTGACAGCAACCCGCAAAAGCCGATGTCTGAAACAACCGACCGGGTTGTCGTCATCGGCACCTCAACAGGCGGCACTCAAGCGCTGGAATATTTATTTACCCAGCTGCCCAGAACGGCGCCCGCAATCGTCGTTGTTCAGCATATGCCGGAACATTTCACCGCTGCTTTCGCCAAGCGACTAAATGGAATCTGCCAAGTCACCGTTAAAGAAGCCGAAAATAATGACCGAGCTCTGCCCGGCCTTATTTTGATAGCCCCAGGCGGCAAGCATATGCTGTTAAAACGCAGCGGCGCCCAGTACCGTGTCGAGATTAAAGATGGCCCTTTGGTCAGCCGTCATAGGCCATCGGTGGATGTATTGTTCCGATCAAGCGCACAAGCTGCTGGTGCAAACGCCGTCGGCATCATTTTAACCGGCATGGGCGACGATGGCGCGCATGGCTTAAAAGAAATGCATGACGCAGGCGCTTTGACGGTAGCACAAGATGAAGCCAGTTGTGTTGTTTTTGGCATGCCCAAAGAAGCCGTCAAACTAGGCGGCGTTGATATCAGTTTACCGTTATCGGCGATCCCTCAATTGATCATCCAAGCGCCTAGCCGAGCGCAACTAAAAAGAGCCTAAAAACCCAGCCAAACTAACGTTATGTTTATGTATATCACCTTCAAATCACGTATGTTGATGGGCTTTTGCTCCATCATTGTGTTACTCATTATTGTATTGAATGTCAGCCTTAGCCAATTTTCTAGAATGCAGCAACATTCGTTAGAGCAAGCAACCAGTCAACAATACGCGCTAACGGTTGCCGAACTGACTTCATCCATCCTGCTAGTCAAACAAGACTTATCTAATGTCGCGCTAACTCAAGCTGATTTAGATTTAGATGCGAATGACGTAAAAAAGAACATCACCCAGTTAAAAACCAGCGATGCGCTCAACCAACAAGAACGGCAAATCCTGACAGCTCTCGAAACCAGCTTTAGCACCTATCATGAATCCGCCAAACAAATGGCTAACGCTACCGGCGCAGAAGGCATAGTTACCGACCCTCATCTGAAGGCGAGGGTTGAAAAAACCTCTCAGCTATTAGACGAACAACTAAAAAAATTAAAATATGGCGCTGCGAACGCCTATTTCCATTCCGGAAAAAGCCAAGTTGAAAAACAATCGTCGATGACTTTAACCCTGCTTTCTGTGCTGGTTACGGTGGCTAGTTTAGGCATTGCCATTTACTTAACTCGCTACCTTAATAGTCAATTAGGCATCGACCCTTATTTCGCTAAAGGCATTGCCAAGGAAATCGCGCGCGGCGATTTATCCCGCTCTATCCGGGTCGATAGCAGCGACACCAAAAGCTTATTGTTTGCTTTGGAGCAAATGCGGCAACAATTGCTCGCCCGGCGCATTCAAGATCAAAAAACACTAAAAGAAATCTTACGAACAAAATTTGCGCTCGATACTGTCAGTGTGGGCATGATGATTACCGACGATCATCATAATATCATTTATATCAATACTGAATTACACTCGATATTCAGCAACGCGATAACCGAAATCACCGAGGTGATGCCCGATTTCTCGTTATCGACTATCGTCGGAAAACACATTAATGAAGCCAGCTTTATTCCGGTGAATGACTCGCTGCTGGAAACTTTGACCACAACTGAAAAAATACCCTTGACCTTGAGCGATCATCACATGATGATCGTCATCACGCCTGTCATTAATGAACACGGAGAGCGCCTGGGTACCGTTAGTGAATGGCATGATCAAACCGAAGCGGTCTTAGTCGAAGCTGAACTGGCGGCTGTCGTCGCAGCCGCTTCAATGGGTGATTTTACCCGAACTTTCAATGTGCAAGGAAAAGACGGTGTGATGCGCTTATTGGGCGAAGGAATCAACCAGTTAATGCATACTAATAAAGTTAGTCTTAACGAAATATCCAGAGTGCTTAGCGCGATTACCCGCGGAGACTTGACCGAAAAAATTACCAATTCTTATTTTGGCGCATTTGGCGAACTCAAAGAAAGCACCAATGCCACGGTCGATAAACTAACAGGCATTATTAGTCAAATCAAGGAAGTGACCGATATTGTGCATAATGGCGTGAAAGAAATTGCTTCAGGCAATAATGATTTATCGCAGCGCACCGAAAAACAGGCCGTTAGCTTGCAAGAAACCACCATTAATATTAAAGAACTAACCGCCGCCGTACTGAAGAATGCTGAAAACGCCCGAAAGGCCAATCAATTGGCCATTCGGGCAACCGAAGTCGCATCAAAAGGCGGCGAAGTGATCGGTAATGTCATCACCACAATGAAAGGCATTAATGACTCTTCGCACAAAGTCGTCGATATCATCTCGGTGATCAATGGCATCGCATTCCAAACCAATATTCTTGCCCTTAACGCCGCTGTCGAAGCCGCACGAGCCGGTGAACAAGGCCGAGGGTTTGCAGTCGTGGCCGGCGAGGTGCGCAATTTGGCCAAACTGGCTGCGGCGGCGGCTGATGAAATCAAAAATTTGATCGGCGATTCTGTCGAAAAAATTGACGAAGGCAGCAAGCAGGTCACCCAGGCGGGTAAAACCATGGATGAAATTCTCAGCTCCATTCAAACCGTACAGGTTATCATGGGCAACATCACTTCAGCTTCCGCAGAACAAAGCGACGGCATTGAACAAGTCAATAAAGCCATCGCTGAAATTGACAGCGTTACCCAACAAAATGCGGCTTTAGTTGAACAAGCCGCTGCTGCTGCCGAATCAGTTGAAGAACAAACGCAAAGCCTGGCCGCTACCGTAGAGAGCTTCAAACTAAACTAAAAGCGCTTTGGCGGAATCTTTAACCGCAAAGCGCTTGCAATCCATTGGCTAATCGTGACAAAGCCAAGTCAGCGCTCGTTTCATCGAGCATGCCATAAGAAATCCGCAAATAGCAATCCTCGGTCAAACCAAAAGCGCAGCCCGGAATCGCGGCCACAGCAAACTGATCGATCAGCGATTTCACCAATTGCAGATCATTTTTTTCAGTCTTGAGCTTTAACAGAAAATAAAACGCCCCTTTGGTGACCGCCAAATCGCATAAGCCGGACAAAGCTGTGAATTGGCTTAATATCATCCGGCGAACCGCAGCCAACTGAGGCAAATGCATTCGACAATAAGCCGAACCGGCCTGCAACGCGCCCACAGCGGCATATTGACTAATCAGCGGCGGGCAGATCAAATTGGTGTCCTGAATTTTCAGCAAAGCCGGCAGCAAATGTTCCGGCGCCACACTGTAACCGACTCGCCAACTGGCAAAGCCATAGGCTTTCGACAACGAAAAAAGCGAAATCGTATAGGCTTCTGAGCCGTCAATACTAGCCGGCGAAAAATGTTTCGCGCCGTCATAGATAAAATATTCATAGGCCTCATCGCTGATATGATACAGGCCATATTTTTGGCACAGAGCGCTGACGGCTCGTAATGTGGCTTCAGAATACACCGCGCCGCTTGGATTATTCGGCGAAATTGTCACAATAGCCCGCGTTTTAGCCGTAATCGCCCTTTCCAGCGCGGCGACTTGCAATTGAAATTGATCATCCGTCGGTACAGCCACCGGCGTGCAATTGAGCATGCGCACCGCCATTTCCTGATTGAAATAATACGGCGACGGCAAAATGATTTCATCGCCAGGATCGCTAATCGCCAGCAAGGCATGTAAAAACGCCATGTTCGAACCCGCTGTCACGATGATCTGATAAGCCGTTTGCGCGCAATCAATCTGGTTTTCCCGCTTAAGCTTTTCTGTAATCAAATCCAGCAGAGGACGATAGCCAAACGCAGGCCCATATAAATGCTGCTCCGGCCGGCGGCCAAACTGATCTATCGCCTGAGCAACTGATTCCGGCGGCGGATAGAACACCATGCCTTGCCCCAGCGACAGCGTTCCAGGCCGATTGCGCGTCCATTCCGCGACAGTCGGAATAATCGGTGACTGCACAGCCGCAAGCCTCCGGCTAACTTGCATGATCATCCCAAGCGTCAAAGTCGATAGTCTCCCGGCCATTCAGAATCAAAAAATGCTTGCCTTTGGCGCGCGAAATCAGCGTAACGCCAGCCTGTTGCGCCACCTCCAAGCCCATCTGCGTCGCGCCAGAACGCGATAATAATACAGGAATGCCCATTTGCGCGACCTTGATCACCATTTCTGAAGTTAAGCGCCCAGTGGTATAAAAAACCCTATTGTTGCCGGAAAGTTGGTTAAGCCACATATACCCGGCAATCGCATCCACTGCATTATGGCGGCCCACATCTTCAATAAAGAAATCAATATGCGTTCCAATGCATAGTGCGCAGCCATGCACCGCGCCTGCTTTCTTATAAACCTCGTTGCAGATTTTCAACGCATCAAGAATGCTGTACAACATCGATTGCTTGACTCTAGTTTGCGGCACCCGGATAGCCTGCAGTTTTTCCATTAAGCGTCCATACACCGTACCCTGGCCACAGCCTGTCGTCACCGTCCGCTGCCTCATTAGGGCGGAAAAATCACTCGCTTGCCGGTGTGTTACCACGGCCACCGCTTCGGTTTCCCAATCCACCTGCACTGCCTTGATGTCCTGAATAGTTTCAAAAAAGCCCTGATTTTTCAGATAACCCAGGGTTAGCAACTCCGGATGCGTACCCATGGTCATCAAGGTCACTATTTCCTGCTTGTCGACATAAATCGTCAACGCCCTTTCGCCCACCAATTCGACACAACGCGCTTCGCCGTTCTCATCGATCGCCACGACCGATCTGGAAAAACTTAAATTGGCTGCCGTCATCTCAGGCTTGTAACCGCTATCTTTCAACTTTTGCCTCCAGGTCCGATAATTCGGCCAAGGTATTCACATTGATAAACAGCTCAGGTTCATTTCGAAAGTCAGCCTGAACCATAGCATGCTGGCGCAGCCAGTTGTCAATTTTGCGCTGACCACTCGCCAAATAAGCCGCCAAACTGACCCGTAAGGTTGTTTTCAACGCTAAAAAAACCGGGTGCAGGCGCTCGCCATCAAACGCAACAGCGGCATCGGCGTCATGTTCGGCGCGGACTTGCAATAGCTTCTGCAAATGCCCGGCGTTAACGAAGGGCGAATCACAAGGCAAAGTCACTAAAATAGCTGCATCGGTGTGATTCATCGCGGTTAGTATACCGGCCAACGGCCCGTCAGAACTATCGGTCAAATCGGAAATCACTGGCAGCCCGAATTGTTGATAGTGTTCAATATTGCGATTGGCGTTGATAATCACATGATCAGTAAGCCCTGATAGCGCCACAACAGCGTAACTCACCAATGGCCGTCCGTGATAAAGCACTAAACCTTTATCCTGATGATTCATACGTCGGGCCAAACCGCCCGCCAAAATAACGCCGCTGACTTTTGTTTGCTGATTCATAATGTTAAGCTGTATTGATAAAAATATTGGCGCTAATGATGTTAAAGAACTTTGTCTTTTTCGCAAGCCTGTGCTTCATTGCCAGTTGTTCAACACAACCGGCGGGCGAGTTTGTCAATTACTATCAAGTCGAAACGACTAAACCCTATGACGAAGTGTTGGCCGAACTGGAAGTTGCCATCAGCGAGAATAACTTCAGAATAACCGGTCATAGCCGGGTTGGCAAAGTCATCCGCGACCGGGGTACGCAAAACTTCCCCGAGTATGACACGATCCAGTTTTGCAACTTGACCGAAGCCAAAACGATTTTGCTGCTGTCACCGGCGGCAATCCGGCACATGCCTTGTAATGTCGTGCTTTATCAGTTCCAAGGCAAAACCATTGTCAGAACTCATTTGCTGCCAACTGACACGGACAATCATGCGCTGAATGCATTTTCGGTTAAAATGAACGTTGTGTTAAAAAAAATTATTGATTTCGCCATTGAAGAATAATCATGTCTAGCGCAGAGCTTCTTCCTAAATCCGCCCGTTACCAGGACATTATCGATTTACCAGAAAATCTGGTCGGCGAAATCATTAACGGCCATCTGGAAGTTCATCCTCGTCCTGCGCCAAAACACACATTGGCTACCAGTTCTCTAGGCGACGAATTGGTGTCGCCGTTTCAAAAAGGCCGCAGCGGACCGGGCGGCTGGTGGATTATCGACGAACCTGAATGCCATATCGGCGGTCATGTCCTGGTTCCAGACCTTGCAGGCTGGCGTAAGCAACGCATGCCAGCTCTGCCGGAAACCGCCTGGTTTGAAATCGTGCCGGACTGGGTTTGTGAAGTATTATCGCCCAACACCTCGCGTCTGGACCGAGCGGTTAAAATGCCGATTTACGCGGCATTGGGCGTGTCTTATATCTGGCTCATCGATCCAGTGTTGCAAACCCTGGAAGCTTATCAATTGCACGAACAACACTGGCTGTTAATCGCTACGTTAAGCGAAAATCAACCGGTCACAGTCGCTCCGTTTGTCGAGCATACTTTTTCACTTTCTGATTTATGGGAATAATGACATCATCCATGAAAGATAATTACGATAATGACAGCAAAGCTTTTTTAAGCCTAGCGCTAGCCGCACTCATCGCAGGCTGCGCCAGCGCCCCTGAAAAACCGGTAGAGCCAGCCACCGCGGAACCAGCCACGCTAGTCAATGACTACCCTACCCGCGATCGCGTCGAATATGTCTTAAACTGCGTCGCCAAACACGGCGGCCTAACCTACATCACGCAATACGCCTGCGGCTGCAAAATCGACAAAATCGCCGAAAAAATGTCCTTTGCCGAATATGAGGCCGCCAATACCTTTGCCTATTTGCGCAGCACACCCGGCGATGCGGGCGGTGTATTCCGCGACCCTTCCCAGTCCAAGGATCTGAGAAAAAAACTGAAGGAAGCCGAAGCCTACGCCGAAAAAATGTGCTTTGTAAAATAGTAGCTTTTCATCACCTTAAGAAAACTCTGAACAAGCTGTTTCCGTTAATGGTTCGATAAGTTTACCATCAACGGAAACAATAGCTTACCGTTCGCCTTAAGCTTGTCGAAAGACTGATTCAGCGCTTCTTTAGGGATTAACCGCAAAGGTTTCGCTATAGGTATTGCCTTCCGCGCAAACATCCCGTGCTGTCGGGCTTGCGCATGAAGTATCGGTAATTTCGGCTTTTAATTGGCCGGCTTTGCCGGGAACGAAATAAAACCGGAAATTAGGATCGGAACTGATCGCAATATCAGTTTTCGCCGTCAGAATCGCTTCATCGTTATAAAAGACCTTAATCTGCTTAACAAAATGCGACTTCTTTAAAAACCGGGTGATTTGATCCATCTGCATGCCGGTCACATTGGGGTGGCTGATCAACAACTGAACCAATGTCGGTTCGGACGATTTAACGCCGTCATCCAAGCGAAACTTCATCTTGCCCAAACGTTTCATTGCCGCATCCAGATCGGCGCCGATTGGCGCAGAACAGCCGCCACTGGCCTTGACGAATTTTTTCGCCATGTACAATGCACCATCATTCATTTGCGCAATAGCGCGAATATAACTGTAGGTGTTGACTCGAACCCTCATCGCCAAATCCGCTTTACCGCTGTTCGGGCTGAATTCAAACTCACCGACAAACGGAAAGGGGTTTTTATCGATCAGAACCAGAATTTTTTTGATATAACGATTTTTGCTTTGCGGCAGCTTACTAATGATCTTTACCGGAACCAAGGCCGGGTCTTCGGCCCGGTATGGCGCTTCCAGATCGATGACGTCGTTGCCTTCAGTAATCGCCTTGCCAGCAAAAAACTGGTCTTTCAAGACATTGTTCCACTCAGTTTCCTCGGTTGTTTCGGCAACTGCAAAAGAAGACAGCAACAGCATTAATACCAGCCCTAAGCCATAGACATTCGATTTCATTGGATTCTGCACCTCAAAAATGGATCATAAAAAGCCATCTGCTGCCGCTAGCTCCAGGGACAGCTTTAAGATTATAATGCTTGGCAATGAAATCTAAAGGAATTTAATATGTTTAAATTACTTATTCCGCTGCTGTTTTCGATCATCTTGCCAGGCTGCGGCTATAACACCTTACAAAGCGCTGATGAAACTATCAAGGCAGCTTGGGCCGAAGTTTTAAATCAATATCAGCGTCGCGCTGATCTGGTGCCCAATCTGGTTAATGTTGTTAAAGGTTATGCCGCGCATGAAAAGGACGTGTTGACTGAAGTGACCGAAGCGAGGGCTAAAGTCGGCGCCATCCAAGCCACAGCCGAACTAGTCAACGATGAAGCAGCATTTAAGAAATTCATTGCCGCCCAGGGGCAAATGACCAGCGCTATTTCGCGCTTACTTGGCGTCGCAGAAAATTATCCGCAGCTTAAAGCCGATGGTTTGTTTCGCGATCTGCAAGCCCAGCTTGAAGGCACCGAAAATCGCATCACAGTTGCGCGCAATCGCTACATTACTGCGGTTAAAGACTACAATGTCACGGTCCGCTCCTTCCCAAGCAATTTGACTGCAATGCTATTTGGCCATAAGACCAAACCCAGCTTTAGCGTCGAGAATGAGCAAGCTATCGCTGCGCCTCCAAAAGTCGATTTTGGCGCGCCGGCATCAGCAGCGGCTCATTAATGGTTTTCAGAACTAATTTGCCTATGCGGTTTGGATTAGGCTTGGCGCTGCTCGTTTTTTTCACTCAAGTTTGGGCTGTCGTTCCGGTGCCCAAGCTTGCCAGCCGCATTACCGATCTTACTCAAACTTTGAGCATTGAACAAATCTCGGCCCTTGAAACTAAATTGGCCGAATTCGAGCGGAACAAGGGCAGCCAAATCGCCGTTTTGATCATTACCTCCACTCAGCCTGAAAGCATTGAGGAATATAGCATTAAAGTCGCCGACCTTTGGCAAGTTGGCCGAAAGAGCAGCGATGACGGAGTGATTTTGATAATCGCCAAAGAGGATCGACGCTTGCGGCTGGAAGTAGGTTATGGTTTGGAAGGCGCTATTCCAGATGCGATCGCCAAACGCATTATCAGCGAAACCATTGCCCCCTACTTTCAAAAAGACGATTATGCCGGCGGCATTGACGCTGGTATTAGCCAAATCATGCGCTTAATCGACGGTGAAGCCTTGCCTGCACCCAAGCATAACCCAGGTCAAAGGCAAGACCAAAATCCAAGCGTGTTCATATTCATACTAATGGGCGGTCTATTGATCGGCTCATTATTATCGGCCATTTTCGGCCGCGTGCTCGGCGGCGCTGTCGCTGGCGTTGGCAGCGCTGCCGCAGCGACATTGTTATTTGGCTTCAGCCTGGCCGTCATCATCATCGGCCTTATCGTTTTTTCTATCATCGGCATTCGTCAATCCTATGGCGGCTGGCATAATGGCGGCGGTTTTGGCGGCGGCATGGGCGGTGGTTCTTGGAGTGGCGGCGGTGGCCGTTTTGGTGGAGGAGGCGCATCGGGATCATGGTAGCAATCAAACGCTGGCTCATTCATAGCTTCATGCCACCCTGGCACTGGCGCAGGGCATTTTCGGCACAGGTTCTCAAAGACATTGAACACGCGATCAAACAATCCGAAAGCCGGCATTGCGGCGAACTTCGCTTTGCGCTTGAAAATGCTTTGGCCCCATCCGCTGTTTGGCGCAACTTATCGGCAAAGCAGCGAGCTATCGAGGTGTTTTCACAGTTACGAATTTGGGACACAGAAGCAAACTGCGGCATATTACTTTACTTATTGTTGGCTGACCGCGAGGTGCAAATCATCGCCGATCGCGGAATCGCCCAAAAAGTACCCCAACAAGAATGGGATAGCATCGCAGCAACGATGCAAACCGCATTTAGCCAAGGCGACTACAGGCGCGGCGTACTAGAGGGTATCGACAAGCTGAGCGATTTGTTGGCCGCTCATTTTCCTGCAACTGCGGCCAAGTCAAACGAGCTGCCGGATAGCCCCGTCATTATCAAAGCGGGCCATTAGCTTTCCGGCAGCATCCTTTCCGCTTCGCCTGACGCCAAATCCAATCGTGGCGAAATTTGATATCGGGAACCTCTAATTTTTTTAAGGCGCCTTTTGCCAAACATACACTCACCCGCCAAAGGTTATCATGGGCTTGCAAGAAAACTTTGAACAAATCGCTTTAAAAGATTTTGCCGAAAAAGCCTACCTGGATTATTCCATGTATGTAATCCTCGACCGCGCCTTGCCGCACATTGCCGATGGTTTGAAACCCGTGCAACGGCGAATCGTCTACGCAATGTCAGAACTCGGCCTGACCGCGCTGGCCAAATACAAAAAATCGGCGCGCACCGTCGGCGATGTGCTGGGCAAATACCACCCACACGGCGATACCGCCTGTTACGAAGCCATGGTGTTAATGGCGCAAGATTTTTCCTATCGCTACCCCTTAATTGACGGCCAAGGCAATTGGGGCTCCCCGGATGACCCAAAATCGTTCGCTGCGATGCGTTATACCGAGTCGCGGTTGACCGCCTATGCGCAAACCTTGCTCAATGAGCTTGGACAGGGCACTGTTAGCTGGACTGACAATTTTGACGGCACCCTCAAAGAGCCTGAATTATTACCGGCTCGCCTACCCAACGTCCTGTTAAACGGTACGATGGGCATCGCCGTGGGCATGGCCACGGATATTCCGCCGCATAACCTGCGAGAAGTCGTTAGCGCTTGTATTCGCCTGCTTGATGAGCCAGAAAGTTCGTCGGCTGAAATTTTCAGTTATGTTAATGGCCCGGATTATCCAACCGACGCTGAAATCATCACACCGTCCGAGGAAATCCATAAAATCTATAGCCTTGGCGGCGGCTCGATAAAAATGCGCGCAAAATATGAAACCGAAGACGGCAATATTATCATCACGGCCCTGCCCTACCAGGTGTCGGGCGCCAAGCTGATGGAGCAAATCGCCGCGCAAATGCTGGCGAAAAAATTACCGATGATTGAGGATCTACGCGACGAATCCGATCATGAAAACCCAACTCGCCTGTTAATCATTCCCAAATCAAAACGCATTGACGCCGACGAAGTGATGTCGCATTTATTTGCAACGACCGACTTAGAAAAAAGTTATCGCGTCAACTTAAATATGATTGGCCTTGACGGAAAACCGAAAGTCAAGAGCCTGAAAGAAATTTTGACCGAATGGCTGCATTTCCGGACTGAAACTGTCAGACGGCGTCTGCAATATCGCCTCGATAAAGTGCTGGCGCGTTTGCATATTCTCGAAGGCTTATTAATCGCTTATCTGAACATCGACGAAGTTATTAAGGTCATCCGTTACGAAGAGCATCCGAAGCCCGTTTTGATGCAACGTTTCGGCATCAGCGATCTGCAGGCAGAAGCGATACTGGAATTAAAGCTCCGCTATCTCGCCAAGCTGGAAGAAATGAAAATCCGCGGCGAACAAGACGAATTACAGCAAGAGCGCGCCGATCTGGAAAAAACGCTTGCTTCACCGCAGTTGCTTAATCGCCTAATAAAAAAAGAATTGGAGCGGGATGCCGAAAAATACGGCGACGCCCGTCGCTCGCCCATTGTCGCCAGAGAAGCGGCGCAAGCACTAGAAACCACGGCATTGATCGCGAATGAGCCATTAACGGTCATTTTGTCGCAAAAAGGCTGGATTAGGGCCGCGAAAGGCCACGATGTCGACGTGGAAAGCCTGAGCTACCGCTCCGGCGACGGTTTTTTGGCCGCGCTTAAATGCCGTTCCACGCAAGCGGTCTATTTTCTCGACTCAACCGGTCGGGCCTATAGCACGAGCAGCCACGATCTACCCTCAGCCCGCACGCAAGGCGAGCCTTTAACCGGACGGTTTAATCCACCAGCCGGCTCCTATTTCACCGCCTTGTTAGGCGGTCAGCCGGATGACTGGTATATCGTGGCCAGTAGCAGCGGCTATGGTTTTCGAGTTCAACTCAAAGAGTTTTTCAGCAAAAATAAAGCGGGCAAATTATTGCTAACCTTGCCGGATAAAGCTACGGTCGTAAAACCCGCCGCCTTGACTAGTGAGTCCGATTTATTGGCGGTTTCTACGCTGCAAGGCCGCTTATTGATTTTTCCCGCTCATGACTTACCCGCCCTGCCCCGGGGCAAAGGCAACAAATTGATCCAGATTCCCGCAAGCGATCTTGCTAGCGGCAAAGACTGCGTCGTCGCAATCGCTGCATTAGCAGAAAATGGCCAGCTGAAATTGCTCACAGGTAAACGGCATTTAACCCTAAAAGGCCCTGATATCAGGCATTACTCCGGCAATCGGGCTAATAGAGGCCTCTTTTTACCGAGAGGATTTCAAAAAGTCGATGATTTAGTCAGCGAGTAATCATTATGTCTTGACCTGATTTTGGTAAACTAGTGAGTTCAACTCTATCTTTCCTGATCAGGATCAACAGAATGGTTTCGCACCAAACAATGAAAGTCTCCTGTGCCGCCTGCCGACTAGCAGATTTATGCTTGCCTTATGGACTTCATGAGAATGAGGTTGAGCAACTAGCCACCATCGTTAAAAATAAACGCCCCTTGCGCGCCAATGAATATCTCTATAGCCAAGGCGATCCTGGACTTAGCCTTTATGCCGTCAAGTCCGGCTCATTCCGGAGTTTTATCACTAATTCAGACGGCGTTGAGCAAACCATCGGATTTTACTTGCCTGGCGAGCTAATGGGGCTTGACGGCTTGCAATCGGGCCTCTTCACCTGCTCTATTGTTGCGCTCGAAACCGGCTCAATCTGCGAGCTGCCTTTAGCTCATTTAACCGAGCTATGCGTTCAAATCCCCGGTCTGCAAAATCAGTTGATCCGTATCCTAGGCAAAGAAATTGCGTCAGATCACGATAAAATATTACTGCTCGGCCACCGCTCGGCAAAAGCAAGAATGGCGACTTTTTTGCTGATGCTGTCTTTGCGTTATGGCGCTCTCGGCTTTTCTAGCACTGAATTCAACCTGAGCATGCGCCGCCATGACATCGCCAATTTTCTAGGCTTGACCATTGAAACCGTAAGCCGTCAACTTGCCGAACTCAGCAAACACGGCATTATTTCTGTCAAAAGACGAAGTGTTCAAATCAATGATCTGGATTTGCTTAAATCCATTGTCGAACCCTCACACCCTTTTCCGGTTTGTTCGGCCGAATGATCCAATGAATAAAAAAATGATGTTACCGCTACGTGAGGAGGTGACGGTAACATCAAACCCGTGAGAGAAAACGGCTTATTGCTGAGATAATTGGCTCGAATGAGAGCTTGCCGGCTGCGCAGGACCTTTACCCTGTTCACCGCACGCCGCCAAAACAAGCACAGCAAAAACAATTACAAACAACTGACTGATGATTTTCATAAACTTTTCTCGTTCTGAGATGAGGTATAGAGTCCTCTCGACTTAAACATTTAATGAAGAAAAAACGTCCGTGTAGCACTTATTGGGTTGCGGCCATTGTGACATAATCTGTCACGGTCTCTTTGATATGGATCAACAACTGCGCAGGTCTATGCTCAGTTTTGTCTTTCATTGAATCCGATACTTTTTCAACATCCGGTATAATGAATCCGTATCGCATCAGTTTTACCCAAACTCGTCATGAAATTATTATTTTTTTTAGCTTGCCTATTCCTTAGCCCGATCGCTGCTGCCTCTAATGATTTAACCATTCAACAAGCAGCCGCCGGCATTTATGTTCATTTAGGCGAGAACGAACTACCCGATACGATTAATCATGGCGCCATTGCCAATATCGGCTTTATTATCGGCAATCGCTGCATCGCTGTTATTGATACCGGCGGCAACCCTGAACAGGGCAAAGCGTTGAAGCAAGCCATTCGCAAGGTCACGGCAAAACCGATTTGCTATGTCATCAATACGCATGTGCACCCCGACCATATTTACGGCAATTCGGCTTTTAAGGAAGCCAATGTCAAATTCATAGGCCACCACAAATTGGCACGAGCGATGGCAAGCAGAGGCCCGTTTTATCTGGAGAAAGCGCCCGAGCAACTTGGCATTCACTTAAACGCAACTGACATTATCCCGCCCGATATCGCGGTCGTTGACACCTTGGAAATTGATCTTGGCGACCGGCGCTTGCAACTGGCCGCCCATCCGGCAGCCCACACCGACAATGATCTGACGGTTTTCGATCCGCAAACCAATACTTTATGGCTTTCGGACCTGTTATTCATCGAACACATTCCGGTCATCGATGGCAGTTTGAAAGGCTGGATTTCCGTTCTCGATCGTCTCGCTCATCAATCCTACAAATTGGTCATTCCCGGTCACGGCTCGCTGGTCAGTAACTGGCCGCAAGCTTTGCAGCCGGAACAAAACTACCTTCTGATGTTGTTAAACGAAATTCGTGGCTTAATCAAAAAAGGAAAACATCTGGAAGAAGCCGTCGAAACGGTGGGTTATTCAGCGCAAAAAGATTGGCAATTATTTGATCAATTTCATCGAAAAAACATTACTACCGCTTTTGCCGAGCTGGAATGGGAAGACTAAAGATCTATCAGGCTCACAACTAGAAAGAAGAAAATCTACTAAACCCGCCTTCTCACGCCATAATGAAAATAATCCCGGTCATCGATATTAAGGATGGCCTTGTTGTCCACGCCAAACAAGGACAACGTCATCACTACCAGCCGATAAACACGCCGCTCTGCCCAACAGCAGGCATTTTCCCACTGATTGAAAAATTCGTACACGACTTTCATTTTGCTACGCTGTATCTGGCCGATTTAAATGCCATCATGGCGCAAGGCGATCACGAAGGTTTAATTCAAAAGATTTTGACCGCCTTTCCAGGCATTCAATTCTGGATTGATCGAGGCCATCAACCAGCCGCCAAGCATTTAAATCAGCCCGGCAATTACTCCCCGGTGCTTGGCAGCGAATCTTACCGAAAAGACAATTTAGGCGAACTGCAAACCTTGAATAAAAATTTTCTTCTGTCTCTCGATTTTTCTGGGCAAAAAATGCTGGGGCCAAACCAACTTTTCGCCAATCCAGCGCTGTGGCCAGACAGGCTCATTATCATGACTTTGGATCGTGTTGGCAGCGGCAAAGGGCCAGACCTAGCTAAATTAACGGCATTCAAGCAAGCCCACCCGAAAAAACGCTTTCTCGCGGCCGGCGGCATTCGAAATTTACACGATTTAAAAGCGCTTGAAGCTATCGGCGTTGAGGGCGCACTGATTGCCAGCGCATTACATGCCGGCGCTATTACTGCTGATAATATAAGAAAACTTGGCTGGTCGGGATATTGATCCCGACCGCATCATTTTGCGAAAACAGCACTTTCAAGTATCCCAAAACGGAACACCTGCAAAGAAATGGTGGGTACGGGAGGCATCTCCCGTCCCGCTTAGAGTATCCCTATGAACTTTTCTTTATCATTGTGTGATGTACGGATGTGTAAATAGAAAACACACTTTAATAATTATAAATTACCCGGACTACGAGAATTGAGCTATGACCAAATCAAATCGCCCTTACCTGACAGCACTAACATTTATACTTATGTTGGCGTCAGTCCCCGCCTTTGCGCTGTTCGCCAAATTGTCAACCACGTTGGTTGGTCAATACTCCCTTGGCGGCCAAATCCCGACCGGGAAGGCGGCAATTAACCAAGCCAATTATCCCAGCCAACCAGGGGTACTGTCGATAAGCGTAAGTAACGTTAATGTTCCCGATGGAACGCAGCTCGCTGTCATCTTGAGTGATTGTCCCTGGTATGGGCCAGTTGCTTATCTCACGGTAACTGGAAAACGTGCCAGTCAGAGCACTACATTGGCCGGCAACTGCCAAGTCGGGCGGTTGTCCAGAATTGACGTCATCTACAATAGCTTAATTCTGTTGAAAGGCGGCAATCCTTGGAAAATTTAAGCGAGTAATAGGGGGCAGAGTAGTATTTACTAAGCTGGTCGGGATGTTTATCCCGACCACAACGTTTTTTGACAGCCGAATAGGTCAACGATTATTACCAAACGATAGTAAGCGACTAGCCGATCCCCATGGTCAAGCTATCGCCGCTATGTTTTAATCCACAGAGCCGAAAGGCAGCAGTTCGTTGATGCGGCTGTTGGGCCAGGTGGGAAGTTTTTCCAAAGTGTCTTTTAACCATGCAGCCGGATCAAGGCCATTGAGTTTGGCCGTGCCGAGCAAGGTTTGAATGACGGCGGCGCGTTGGCCGGCGCGTTCGGAACCGGCAAACAACCAGTTCTTTTTACCCAAGGCAATCGGCCGAATGCTGTTTTCGACGGGATTGTTGTCGATGGGCAAATCGCCGGTTTCGGCATAACGCGTCAGCGCGGCCCAGCGTTTCAAACTGTAATCAATCGCTTTGGCTGTTGCGCTGTTAGGCGCGATCCGCAGACGAGTTTGTTGCAACCAATCGTGCAGGTTGGCCAGTACCGGCAGAGTTTTTTCTGCCCGCAAACGTTTGCGCTCGTCGGTAGCCAAATCGCGGCCATCGGCTTCGATGACATACAACTGTGCGATGCGATTCAAGGCTTCTTGCGCGATCGGACTTTGATTGGCTTGGAACAAGTCGAAGAATTTGCGGCGCGCATGCGCCCAACACGCCAGTTCGATACACAGTTCGAGCAGACATTGGGTATCGGGATGCGCGCGAGCCACGGCAAACAAGGCTTTATAACCGCCGTAGTCGTCGACCACGAGTTGCCCCTGCCAATCTTGCAGAAACTGCTGCACATGCCGGCCACTGCGGCCGGCTTGATAGTCGAAGACGAGGATCTTCGGGCCCGGTTGCAGGTCGTTGCTACGGTAGGCCCACAGGTAGGCTTTCTTGGTTTTGCCGTTGCCGGGATCGAGTTGCGGTACCGGCGTCATCCGCATGCAGGCAATCGCGTTGCAAGAGGTGCCAGGCCAGACGGTCGGCCAAAGGCTGTAAAGCGACACCAATACGCCCCACCCAATCGGCCAGCGTGGAACGAGACAAGGTCACGCCATCGCGGGCGGCGATTTGTTCCAGCCGGTACAGCGGTAAATGATCCAGGAATTTGCTGATCATCACCCAAGTCAACAAACCGACGGCGGCCATGCCGCCATCGATCACCGCCGGCGGAATCGGCGCGGCCTTGATGGTTTCGCAGGCTCGGCAAGCATATTGCGGACGAATGTGGCGATGCACGAAAAACTTGGCCGGCTCAACATCCAGTTGTTCACTGACATCTTCACCGATCTTGACCAAATCCAGACCGCATTGGCCGCAGCTGCACGATTCCGGTTCGTGACGGTGTTCGATGCGGGGCAAATGAGGCGGCAAAGGTTGACGACCGGCGCGTGGGCGTTTCGGGCGAGCCACCGTTTCACAAGGGCTGTTGTCCCGTAATTGCTCGACTTCGGCCTCAATCGCCGATAGGTCGGTATTCCAGGTTTCCGCGAACACATCCCGCTGCAACGGCGCCAGGGCTTCGCTTTTAGTACTGAAGCGAATGCGTTTGTAATACGCCAGTTCGTGGGTCAGCGCGGCGATTTTGACATCTTTGGCATTAATGACGGCATCTTTGGCTTGGAGAGTCTTGGCATCCCGTCCCGCCTGATCGATCAGCAATTGAACCAGTGCCGCCACCTCGGTTTTGGCGGCCGTTTCCAGGTTCAATTGATCGAGTTTGGCAAGTGGATTCATGGCGGTTATTATACCGCAATAAGCCCTATAACCCTTGATATTACTGGATTTCAGCAGGATTTTAATCGCCGATTTTACACCGCGTCAGACCTGCCAATCGGGTTGGCATTTTGCTGATAGCCGCTGCCAGTCAACGCCAGCAATCAACCATTGCCATTTATGCCCTTTGGGTACTGCACCTGATTGATCGAGAATAGCTTGTCGTCAGCTTTCGGCCAGACAAAACTGCCCTGATGCAAACGGCGCTGGCACAACCACACGCCATGGCCATCCCACAGCAACAGCCGCAAACGGTTACCGGCGCGATTGCGGAAAATAAAAGCTGATCCGGCACAGGGCGAATGGCCCAGACTCTGCTGGACGACCGCCGACAAACCATCCAAACCGCGCCGCATATCGACCGGCGTTACGGCCAACCAAATTTGCGCCGGGGCGTCGATCAAGACCGACATTGTAGCAACTCCGCAACCCACTTCGCTGACACAGAAGCCGGTAATTCCAAGCGATGACCTTGGACATGAGTAAAGACAATCGCCGCCGTTGGCGCCCTCTCAATCTGCACCGGTATTAAAGCGACCGAACCAGCTTTTGATAATTTACGATAGTCGCTCAGTCGCGCCGCAAACGTCCGAACGTTGATTTGCTGGTTTGCGCAATACTCGGCTTGCGACAAACCACTGCGTTGCCACGCTTCAATATGCTGGCGCCATTTCGCTGTTACAGCCATAGCTACTCCTGATCAAAAAAGCACAGGATGCCATCGGCGATACATCTTTTACAGGTGGGACGGCTAAACGCTTACAAACGATAGGGATGGGATATGTATCCCATCCCGCTTAGCTAATTGAGGCTTTCCAGGAAATTTCAGACAAAAAAATACCCTGGCGAGGCAGGGTATTTTTAATCTAAAAAGCTAAAAAGGCTTAGTTTGCAGCGAATGGATGCACAGCAGTTGCTTTGCCTTTAACGACTTCAGCGGCAGTCGGCGCACCGGCAACCGCACGTTTGATCGCTTCTTTAGTCGCTTCGTAGTTGAATTTTTGAATTTTAGCGTCGTCATTAGCCGCCCAGTGAATAAAGACACCCACTGACACAAACAAATCGTCCGCTTCATCGGCTGGAATGGTGCCATCTTCAACACAATCAGCAACAGCCATGGCGACACCGCGTTGTGCGGGACCAAACATTTGAACCGCTTGTTTAGCTCCTTTAATGGTTACTTTATTGAACATGACAGTTGAAGGCTTAACCATCAAGTTGGGCGCAACAACAGCCAACAAGCTGGAGAAACCATCTTTATTATTGGTTAAACATGTTGCAAATGCTGTTTCAGCAGCTGAACCTCTTGGCCCAATCATTAAGTCGATGTGCGCAACTTCGTTGCCCTCACCTACTAAAGATTCACCAACGCACAATTTATTAATTTTTGCCATGCTGTTTTCCCCTTTGAAGAAAAAATCAAAAAAAATGAAAAATGAATCAACTTCTCAATATTGTTATTTTGAGAAAATTCCATTTGAAGACGAGCATGAGCAACGATTGCTGCACAGCCGTTCTTCCAAAAATGCTGTCAATACCGTCGCGACAGTCAAGTCTGCCGTAGTACCGGGATTCACACCTTTAGACTTAAGCTCTTGGTCAATGTGGTAAAGCAAGGGCTTGAATTGCTCGGGGCTCTCAGTTGCAGTAAGTTCGTGATTTAGCATCGCCATTCTGGCCATAACCCAATCCGAATGCTGATTGCCATACTTCCTTTCGATGTGACTATCAGGAAAACGGCTCAATAAACCCACATACACCGCAACTGCGGCCCAAGCCTGATCGCCCCATCTGCCCAAGGCATTATAATATAAACCCAGGGAAAAATCGAAAATATCTTGATACTGAGTAACATATTGCAAAGCTATGCGATCTCGTGCGCAGGCAAGAGCCATCGCGTCGGCTAAGGTCACGGCGGCCTTGTCCCTAACGTCCTGTTTTTCCGAACTCCCTAAGCCGCCCGGCGCCGCCAAGGCAATGGCCTGAAAAGCCCAATCCGCATCCAGAATTGTTGTCTGCGCTAATACCTCTGTCAGCGATTGGCGCAGCGATAGATCCGTCCTGATGCTCTGAAAGGCTTGAATCAACGGAGCGCAAAGCAAAATTATGCCCAAATTGGTATTACAACCAACCGCTTGGCGAGTGGCCCTCAGCGCATAATAGATTTTTTCACCCAAGCAATAAGCCGGATTGACGATCGGCTGAGCACTCGCTTTAGCGCTAACTCGAAAATCAGCAACTGTCATATCATGCCCATCCGCATAAACGCTGACATTTCCCGGCTTGAACGCCTGCAATTCAAGCTCACAGGCTTGTTGATAAAGCTCGCTGAGTTGACCGACCGAAATCATAAAAGCCTCCCGGCAAACAGGAATCAGATTTTTAATGCTAAGCGTCGATTCACGAGATCGTTAGCCAGTAAAACTGCAATATCGAAATCGCAAACGCTCTGCAGACCTTTCCAGGCAGGAATGCTGTTGACTTCAATCAGCCAATGTTGTCCTGAGCGATCGCATATGATATCGACGCCTGCATAATCCATATTCAACAGCGCAGCCGCGCGAAGCGCCAAATCAGCCATGTCAGGCTGTATTTCAATGTTTTCACAACGCGCGCCTTGCGCCACATTATTCAACCAGAAATTCCCGCTTCGCCGCATCGCCGCCACGACACGACCATTAATCACAAAAACCCGAAAATCCGAATAGCCCTCGCCTTTGCAATGAACAAAGCGCTGCAAATAATAAACGCCTTGGCTGCTGACCAGCCATAAAATATCGGTCATTTTTTCGAGACGACGAACGCCTTCGCCTTGGGAGCCAAACAAAGGTTTGCTTATCAGCAGCCGGCCTTCTTTTATCTCGGTTTCAGCCAAGTTCATGGCATCATTTCTATCGCGCAAAACCCAGGTCGTTGGCGTGGGCAATCCGGCCTGATGCAATAAAAAACTGGTCATGGCTTTATCAACACTGCGTTCTATCGCCTGGCCTTCGTTATAAACCGGAATGTCCATCATTTTTAATGCGTGCAACACATCCAAACACAGCACTACTTCTTCCAAGGAGCCGCCGGGAACGCCGCGAACAAAGGCGGCATCGGGCAATTTTTTCTCAAATCCCGGAATCACGACCGGCGGTCGTTCCGCTTCAAGACAAAATTGACAAGCGCTTAAAGAGACAAATTGACTGCCGTAACCAAGACTGGCGAAAGCCGCTTGCAATTGTTTGCCATGCCAACCGGGATCATCGGTGAATATAACGATTTGACCCACGTCTTCACTAGACGCCAAACGAAAGATCCAGCAGGGCATTATCCAATTTGCCGGCGCGGAAACTTTTACCGGATTCCACCGCCGTTACAATCACGCTGGCCGGGCTGAATAACATCGCGTCAATTTTGAAAAAATCATAATCATACTGTTTGAAAACATCGGCAAAAGGCTTGCCATAGTCTTTTGAAGTTGAGCTTGGTAACGCCAGCGCCAATTTTTCCGCCTCCTCGTTACTGCCTTTCACAAACAAATGCACTTGCCCGGCAAATAAAATAGCGTCATTGGTGCGTCCCATCGCCTTAACAAAATTCGGATGTGGCGGACAAACGGGCGCGCTGCCGCTGCCATCAACAATATGATGCAAAGGAAAATGCAAGGCATGCGCTTTATGCATCGCCACTTCAAGCACGCGCGCAACCACCTGAACGCCGCCCGCCAAGCTGCTGGTTGGCGTCACGATAAGGGTCAATTGGTCAGGCTTAACCCGGCAAGCGCTGGCCACTTTATCGATAATCGCCAGCGGGGGCACGGCATCGTTTTCAATGACCAAAACGGTACTTTCCGCTTGATCCCGATAAGCCAGTTCCTTATAGAGCTCTTCAACAGATTCTTCCTTGCCGTCCTTGGTTTTTGTAGCCAACGCGCGAGCCGGCCCGGAACCTAAGGCATAATATTTTTCGTGGGACAAACTCCAGCCGGCATATTGGCTACCTAAACAGGCCAAAACCGGGTTAGCGGTATGCACATGCACCGATAATGGCCAATGCGTAGTATACGGACTGTGGCTGAGGGTAACGCTACCCATGCCGCCCAAACAAATTTCAGCGATGATTCGTCCTGCCTCCAAGCCGCCTGACACATTGATGCCGGCATCAATAAGGGTGCAGCCATTTTCCAGGGTTTCGACAGCCACTCTGAGCTTGTCCGCGTGCTCAATCATCTGTTGAATCAGAGGTTGAGCCAATTTATTAACGCTAGCCGTGCATTGCATGTGTTTGAAACCTTTCCAGTTGTTTAGTGATAGTGTGTTGAGTGTGCAAAAGCTGTTTGATTACGGCGTCTGCCATTGTTTGGTGTGCAATAATACTGCATATCGGCTGCCCTTTACCAATCAGCGAACCAGGCCCAGGCAAATCCATGACATTTTCTGGCCACTGATAGGTCTCTGGAATCACGACTGAATTGTCCGCATACACGATCCGTATGCCTGAACAGCCTGGGCCTCGTGCTTCAACAGCGTAGTCAAGACCTTGGCTTGCTTGAATATGCGCCGTCAACAAATCCGCGTCATACAGCTGCATACTGGCGGGCGGACGGGGATTGATTTCCAAAAGCCAGCTGGTGTCTTTAGCTTGAATGAAATCCAGCGAATTAACGCCTCTAAGTCCTAAACGCGGCGTCAGATGCGCCAACCAATTCTGAATCTGTTGCTTTTGCGAATCAGTCAGCGCTGTACGGTTGATAATGCCGGCAAAGACAAAAGCTTGCTCGGCATTCATCCGAGTCGTCCATTGCCTGTGAAAGCCAACAATCCGCGCTGTCTTGCCATTGGCAATAAAGAGCGCGGAATGAGGAATGCCGGGTTGATAACGTTGCCAAAAAACGTCGGAAACGTCAGCGCAGCGATTTTGATAAAACCGAATGCCTAAGCCGCCTTGCCCGCGCCGCGGCTTTACCAGCCAACCAGAGTCAAGCTCCGGCGAACTAAAGCTAAGGTCTGGAAACGGTATTTTCAATTCCTGGGCTAACGAATAAAAAACGCTTTTGTCGACGGCTTGATTAAAAACGCTGGGTGCGTTGCCCAGTAATCTCAATCGGCTTTGCAAATAAACCAAACTCTTCGGATGCGATTCCAGACCACTGCCATAAACAACCTCAGTTACCCCATAACACTGAATAAAGCGTTCAACCGCAGGCGCTAAATGCTCAGTCGATAAGCTTGGGACACGACAAAAATCTTGGGCATACATCTGTGTGTCCAAATCGGCAAAAAGATCGATCACCAAGGTCTTGAAGCCGGCTTTTTTTGCCGCCTGGGCTAGCATGCGCCCGGAACCGGCAACCACCAGAAGATAGCGGGGAATCACTGAGAAAAAAACCTAAGAATGGCTTAATCTACGGAAATTTCAGCGCCATAATTCCTTGCGCTGGCAATAACGAAGCTCAAGCGAGCCTCTGGATTAATTAGCTGCTGTGTCTGGCGAACAGCTTCGGCCGCTTGAAACTGATCGGCAAAAGCGCAAAAACCGGTGGGACCCCATGACGTTTGACCCATCGCAACCGCGCCTTGCTGCGCCAGCGACATCACAGCTTGCGCGACTTCCGGGCTGGTAAAAATCCCACCCTGCGCCGAGGCAAAATGCTCTCCAACCGATTTTTGTAATTGCGTTATCACGGCTCCAAAACGAGCCAAATCATTTTCCGCCACGGCCGGCAATGCCTGCATCAGCAATAAATAACACAAATGTTCCGCTTCACGCTGCGGAAATGGCGGCAACTGCTTGAACGCTTCGATTTCCTGCAGTCCGTGCAAGCCTTGCCCACGCGGGTCAAAGACCAGAACAAAACGCCATGTCTGAGGCACTGCGAAACGCGCCAGAACCGGCGGCGTAATCGTTCTTTCTCCGCGTCCGCCATCGACAACCAAGCCGCCCTGCTCAAAAATGCCGATTCCGATACCTGAGCGCAGGCCACGATCCATCAAAGCCGCAATTTCCCGCACCGTTAAACCCAAGTCATAAACCGCATTCAAGGCCGCACCGATAGCCAGCGACATTTGCGTACCCGAACCCAAGCCGACATGCTCTGGAATGGCGCTTTCGATGGTAACCGCTAACCGATCGGGCACATTTAGCGCCCGGCACATCATGGTCAAGCATTTATCGGCGCGCTGCGCTGAAGCACCGCTAACCCTCCGCTCGACAGACGGTTCCACGCTAATGCGGGTGTAAATTTCCTGCAGAGCAATGCCGATACTACCAAAATGCCGGTTCAGAGCGCCGCTTAAATCAATGAACCCCATATGCAGCCGTGCCGGGGCAAACACGGTAACTTTGGAATGACGAACTTGCAATAGACCGATCAAGAAGAATAAAAGAGTGCAGAAATTATACCCGATCAAAACTTAATGGCTATGAACTTATCACGGCTTGTTTTTTGTATAGCCACTCAGCAGTTTAGCCCGGATATTTCATAAAAAAAGAGGGCAAATCCTGTCGAGTTCGATAAAATTCAGTTGTTTAGATTGAATTTGAGCCAGGATTTGCCCATGACAAACTGTACCGCAGCTCAACTAGAATTTCCAGCCTTAAAACGCCGCAAAATCGAAGCCCAATTCAGTGGTGGAGCCATAAACAGTGATGGCGGCGTGTTGTTGTTAAGGGCGATTGATCAACAGTTAAAATTAACCAAACGGGTAGCCGCGCAGATGCCGGATCCCAGGGATCCAGACCGAGTCCACCATCAGATCGTCAATCTGTTGCGGCAACGGGTCTATGGCTTGGCGTGCGGCTATGAAGATTTGAACGACCATGATACGTTGCGTACGGATATCGCCTTCCTCCAGACGGCGGTTGAAAAAGATCAAGTTCTGGGCAGCCGTTCGACGCTGGGCCGGTTTGAACAGCAGGCGGACCGGACGCTGATGGGGCGGGTGCATGAAGAGCTGTTGAATCAGTTTACGCCGCCTATCAGACGCCACCTGAGTCTTTGCTGCTGGATTTTGACGCCACCGATGATCCGGTGCATGGGCAGCAGGAAGATCGATTTTTTCATCGCTACTACCGGTACTACTGTTTTCTGCCGCTGTATGTTTTTTGTGGCGACCAGTGTTTGGTGAGCTATCTACGTCCCAGCCATATTGATGGCGCCAAGCACAGCTGGGCGATTCTGGCTTTGTTGGTGAAACGTTTGCGTCAAGTGTGACCTGCCGTTCAAATCACGTTGCGCGGCGACAGCGGTTTTTGTCGCCATCGAATACTAAGCTGGTGCGAACGGAAGGAACGGCGTCCAGTATATTGGGGGACTCGCCCAAAACCCGCGCTTGAATCGGATGAGTCAAGCTTGGCTTGATCAGGCCAAAAGTCAGTTCGAAGTCCAGCAACAAACACAACGCCTCTTTACCGAATTCCCCTATCAGGCCGGAACCTGGAAGCGCCAACGCCGGGTCATTCTCAAAGCCGATACCCACGGGGCACAAGACACATGCGTCAAGGCAGCAATCCTCGCTATGTGCTGACCCGTTTAACAGGCGATCCACAGCACCTTTACGAGAACCTGTACTGTGCCCGAGGCGAAATGGAAAATAGAATCAAAGAACAACAACTGGACCTGTTTGCCGACCGGACCAGCTGCAGCCTGTGGTGGCCCAATCAATTTCGTTTGCTGCTGTCGACGCTGGCCTATACGCTGATCAATGCCATTCGCCCCATCGCCTTGCCGCAAACCGAACTGGCCCAGGCAACGTGTGCGACGATTCGCTTGAAACTCTTTAAAATCAGTGCCGTGGTCATCCGTAATACCCACCGTATTCGGCTACTGCTGAGCCGTCATTATCCGTTCCAGTCCTTGTTCCAAACCGTCTGCCAACGTCTTTGCCCTGAATAACGCCCTCTCAGTGCTGTTCCCGGCTCGTTATAAACAAAGGGGGAAGGGGAAGCTATGCCTGAAAAACAGAAATCAGACCTCAAAATGGTCTGTTAATCGTCAATTCCTGAGAATCTGAACCGGAATCCTGTTATTTTGTCATTTGGGGACATTTCAAGGGGCTGATGAAATATCCGGGCTAGAGCAATACTTTCGGAATCATGCTTTTACGCATCCACCAAATCTACGTTAAACAGATATGACGGTTCATCCCCACGAGCGTGGGGAACGCTTAAGACCATTGGAAGCGTAGTACTCTTTCAGTTGTTCGCGCTCGAAGATTTTGACGGGCTGATTTTACTAGGTGGCGGCTTTATTCAGCTTTTCCAGATGGTAATGCACTGGGCTTAATTATTATGTTGCTGCCAGATTTTGCCGTGCCGTCTGAATAGCCTTTTTTACGGTATCCGGAGCGGTGCCGCCGACATGACTACGCGCCGCCACTGAACCTTCCAGCGTTAAATAATTGAAGACGTCTTCGGTGATCAGCGGCGAAAATCGCTGTAATTCAGTCAGCGTCAGCTCCGACAAATCACGTTGGCTTTCAAGTCCCAAACGCACAGCTAGACCCACCACTTCATGAGCATCGCGGAAGGCCATGCCTTTGCGTACCAGATAATCGGCCAGATCAGTGGCCGTGGCAAAGCCGCGTTTGGCGGAATGATACATGTTGGCTTTTTTGGCCTGGATATGCGGCACCATATCGGCATAGGCGCGCAGACAGTTGATCAGCGTATCGGCGGTATCAAACAGCGGCTCTTTGTCTTCCTGGTTATCTTTGTTGTAGGCCAAAGGCTGGCTTTTCATCAGCATCAGCAGCGACAGCAAGTGGCCGGTCACGCGGCCGGATTTGCCGCGCACCAATTCCGGCACGTCAGGGTTTTTCTTCTGAGGCATGATCGACGAACCGGTGCAGAACGCATCGGGTATTTCGATGAAATCGAACTGCGCGCTGGACCATAAGATCAGTTCTTCGGAAAAGCGCGACAAGTGCATCATGATCAAGCTGCCCGCCGCCGTAAATTCAATCGCGAAATCACGGTCGCTGACCGAATCCAAGGAATTGGCCGATGGCCGACTGAAGCCGAGTAATTCTGCAGTTAGCTGCCGATCGATCGGATAACTGGTGCCCGCCAGCGCCGCAGCGCCCAAGGGCATCACGTTCAGACGCTTGACGCAATCCTGAAGCCGCTCCTGATCCCGGCTCAGCATTTCATACCAGGCCATCAGATGATGTCCGAAAGTAATCGGCTGCGCGACTTGCAAATGCGTGAAGCCCGGCATGATGGTATCGGCGTGCTGTTCGGCCAGATCCAGAATGGCGGTCTGCAAACGGGTGAGCTGTTTGCCGATTTGTTCGATTTCACTGCGCAGATACAGGCGAATATCGGTTGCTACCTGATCGTTGCGCGAACGTCCGGTATGCAGTTTTTTACCGGCAACGCCAATCAGGTCGGTCAGCCGGGCTTCGATATTCATGTGCACATCTTCCTGCTTGATCGACCAGACAAATTTGCCGGTGCTGATTTCATGGCTGATTTGAGTCAGACCGGCCACGATGTCATCACGCTCCTGCTCGGTCAGAATGCCGCAATAGGCCAACATTCCGGCATGGGCAATCGAGCCTTGGATATCCTGTTGCGCCATGCGCTGATCAAAATCGACCGAAGCCGTGAAGACTTCAACAAAAGCATCCGTTGCTTCGGCAAAGCGGGCGCTGGACAGTTTGTCGGCGTTTACATTAGTCATGTTATCAAATTAAAATGAACAAAAGAGCCGGAATTATACCGCCTAAACAGCTCCATCGCTTGAGTTAGCATGCAGATCAATCGTTAAACAAAGCCAAAACCATCGCAATATGGGCAAGTTCGGCCACCGTCGAAACTTGCAGTTTGGTTTTTATCTGGGTACCGTAATTCGCCACGGTTTTGTAGCTCAGACATAATTCGTCAGCGATTTTTTGAATCGTCATGCCCTTGGCTAATAATCGAAACACATCAAACTCGCGCGGCGAAAGCGCATCGATCAGCGCCCGGTATTCGCCCTGATGGCCAGTAAAAGCCAAGTGATTTTTCAACAATCCCTGCTCGATATAGGTTTGACCATCGGCAATGGTTTCCAGCGCCGCCACCAAAATAGCAGGAGCGCTATTTTTGCTGATATAGCCTCTCGCCCCGGCTGACAGCGCGCGATTGACATAGACCATTTCGTGATGCACGCTGAACACCAGTATGTTGGCTTCAGAATCCCGAGAGCAAATGCGCCGCAAGGTTTCTAACCCGCCAATACCCGGCATCGACAAATCCAAAACCACGACGTCCGGTTTTTTTTCCTGATACAGCTGACAGGCCTGCTCGCCCCGCTCCGCTTCCGCGATGACTTCAATATGCGCTTCGGCTTGCAACAGCAGTCGAAAACCGGCTCTTACCACCGCATGATCATCAACCAGCAAGACCTTGATCCGGTTTTTCATCTTAGCGGCACTTCGACAAGAATTCGCATGCCTTGCAGCGGCGCGGTTTGAATCAGCAATTGCCCGCCAAGGCTGTTGATTCTTTCCCGAATGCTCAGCAAACCAAAGCCGGCATGCACCTTTTCCATCGCGGCGCCGCAGCCATTGTCGCAGATCTCCAGTGATAACTGTTGACCGGACTCCACCCCCTGAGACAGCACCAAAAACACGGTCACTTTCGTGGCCTGCGCGTGACGCATTGCATTAGTTAAGCATTCCTGAATAACCCGAAATAATTGAATGGCAATGTTTTGCTCCAACTTATCCACCTCATCCGGACAGATCAACTCGAACAGCAGAGCTGGATTTCGTGACGACCAGCGGCCAAGCAAATCCTCCAGACTTGTCTTTAAGCCCAATTCGGCCAATATCAAGGGATGCAGTTGCTGCATCATCGATCTAGCAAGCGCAAATAAATGATCGCAACTGGCGATGATGGCATCAGCGGCTTCAGCCGTACCGCCATTGGCTTTCTTTATCCAAGCCGCCATCGCCTTAATTGCGGTCAATGACTGACCCAGCTCGTCATGCAATTCCTGGGCTAAGCGTTGGCGTTCGTGTTTCTGAACGACCAGAGTATGTTGCGTCAAGGCTCTGTTTTGCTGTTGCGCCTGACTCAATACCTCAGTCAAATGATTGATCGCCTGCGCGATTGTCTGGTATTCCTGAATAGCAAAATCAGGCAATTTTTTTTGATAATGCCCGGATTCGATAATTTTAACCGTTGCAACAATCTCGGCCGTCGCTGTAAGCGCTTTATTAAAAACCGCTTGTACGGCTAAAAAAACGCAACCCAGCAGAACCATAATAGCGCCGAAAAAAACCTGGCTTTCCTGCCAGACTTCCGTAATTTCATCAATCGGGTCAGCTCTAACATAAAGCGTGAAGCGTTTACCCTGCGAACCGTTGAGCGGGACTCGGCTTTAGGATAGTCAGCGCCTAACAGTCTGATAAACCAAAGCGGTGGCTTTTCTGTAAATGCGGTAGCTCGGTGTTGGCTAACGCTGATTAATTCACCCGAAGGTTTTTTTAGTTGAATCGTCAAATGGCGGGTTGCGCTGAGAACATTCAACTCACTGAGCCAATCGCTTGCACTCGGCAGCGCCAGCGGCTGCTTTGAAATTTTAAAAGTGAGCAACTGCAAGGCCAAATTGATCGATGATGTAATTTATTTCTCAACCGCCCGCCGGGCCAACCAAATCGTCAACGAGCCGCTCAACAGCAAAATAACGGCAAACGACAATAAGATTCTGAAATTTAACTGATACCGAAGCGTCATTGATGATTATTGGCAGAGTTATGAATCGCTATAGCTTACGCCCAGCAAATCTAAGCTGTCAGCACCTTCTTTATACAAAAAATCGATTTTGCTCCGCCCCAAATCCCCTATCCGTTTGCGCCATTCATTCGAATGAAAGTTTCAACAACAATTTGTTGCCGCCCAGAAGCCGAAAACTCAGTTCAGAAGCCAGCGCCGTGCTCCCAAATAATGGTTTCCAAACCCGCTATACTCTCTTTACTGGTTCCGTTCAAACGACTGACGCCATCGCTCATTAAGTTCTGAATGCTCTATAAATCATGGATGGCTTCTTCGATCCGGATGTAACAAGACCTTGCGAAGAACCCACACCGTAAGGAAGCGTCGCTTATTTTTCAACCGTAACAAAGGCGATTTTCGAAATACCCGCATGCTGTACGGCCGCCATCACTTCGGCGACTTTAGCATAAACCACCGCCTGATCGGCATACAAATGCACAGCCGTCTCCGAATTATCAGCCAACGCGTCGCGCAAAGCGGCTTCCAGCGCCGGCAAATCGGTCATTGGCGCTTTGTTCAAGGTTATGAGTCCGTGTTCATCAATTCCCAACTGCAAGGGCTGATCTTTGACATCGGCTGTGGTTTCAGCCGTTTTGGGTAAGTTAACATGAACCGATTGCGTCAATAATGGCGCTGTCACCAATAGAATGATCACTAACACCAGCATCACGTCCACCAAAGGCGTGACATTAATTTCGCTCATCGCTTCTTCACTGTCTGATTGCGGTTTGAAAGCCATCATGAATCCTATTGAACGTTATCCGAAACGAAAGCAATCTGCATAAAACTGACAACAAAATTTTCCATCATCAAGCGGGATTGTTTAGCAAACCGGAGAAAGAAATTATAAGCCAGCACTGCCGGCACCGATAACTTGCATTCTAAAACGCTTTTCACCGCCTGTTCACGAAACTCGTGGGTGAACGACTGTTTGGGTAATTTCGCCATTTTCTGACCTCCATCAATCTATGTGAACAAATTGATGGCGTCCATTTTTTTGATCCTACCTCAGTTATTTCAGAGCGCGTTTGAGCTGAGCATCTAATTTTTCCTGACTGAGCACACCGCTGATGCCTTCCCGATGATGCGCAGCATCGAAAAAATATGTTCTTGGCAGTTCGCCGTACCATTTCGGATCGATTTGATAACGCAGTTTTTGACTATTCGTATCCGCAAATACCCAGTTTTCCAGATCTGCCAAATGGTTTTGTTGCAAAATTTTTTCAATCTGCTCGCTGGCTGACACATCATCGGTGGAAAGCATGACAATTTTTAATTCAGGCTGATTTTGATGAATCTGCTCAATTAAAGCCATGTCCTTTACGCAAGAAGGACAATCGATTGACCAGATCACCAGCATAAACGGCTGCATTGCATGATCTTCCAAAATTTGCTGATAGCTTTCGAAGGTAAATGGCTTAAGCGCGATTGGCTGAGCCAGCACCCAACTGCAAAATAGCGCTAAAAAACCGATGGCCGATAAACGATAACAATGGACTAGTTTTAACATAATTAAACACTTTGATAAGGTATTCAAGGCAATGCAAACAGCCGGTAGCCTTCGGCCTTGCTATTCCAAGACACGAACACATGCTGATCGTATCTGAGCAAAAAAGGAAAATCGCTTTCGGCTGACGATTCGGCAATGGTTTGCGGCTTCGACCAGGTCTTGCCCGCATCGCCGGATTGCATTACCTGTAACTGGCTGGCATGTCCGTCAAACTCGTTCCAGCTCAAAAATATCCGCTTACCTACGGCGATCACATCCGCATGGCCCGGCAATCTTTCCGAATGACCAATCGCCATCGGCACAGAAAAATGCCGGCCCCGGTCGGATGAATACGCGTAAAACAAACCCTGTCGCACCGCCCCCTGGGTAAACCAGGCGATATGGTAATACCCCTGATCATCAACAGCAATCGCCGGACCATGTTCGGGACAAGCCTCTATCGTCCATTGGTCAAAGGTGACTCGCTCAGTTACCGCCGGCTGGCCACTGCCTTGCCGCTTGATCAGGCCATGATCGCGCGTACCGCCAGGATAAATAAAGCGCGCCATAACCAAGGGTTGCTGGCGATCATCAAGGGCGGAAGCCAGACGGCAGCATTCACAAAGCGAATCGGCCAGCTTCAGAGGCTCACTGGAAAAATCTAGGGAATCATTGAAATAACGGTAATAAACCGCATTGCCCGGTTGCTTCCAATCATTGCGGTCGCGCTCATCATGCCAAAAGACATGCACGCCGCCGGATGAAGTCGCAAGCAGTTCGCCCTCGAAAGTATTGGCTTCGGCGGCTTTATTACTTAACGGCTTTGGGCTTGAGAAACTTTGCCCGTGATCGGTTGAAATGCTGTAAAACAAAGTTAAGGGTTGCGCATCCTCAGCCGGATAGATGACCAGAATGCGGCCGGCGTTATCAACCGCAATACTGGGTCTGTCCTCGCTAATGGTTTTGATTTTTTGCGCAGACGAATTAACCTGAACGGGCGAACTAAAAGTCTTGCCAAAATCAGTAGAATAATCGACATAAACATGCTGCTTGCCGGGCACAACCCGCCATAACCGGCCATCAGCGCCAAAAGCCGTTGACACCGCCAAGCTGCTGGTTTCCGGGTAATGTTGATAAGTCGGTGCCGCGCTCAGGGCTGGCTCAGCAAGCTGGCGGCAAGCCGCCAGCAATATACAGTTGACGATCAAGACAAAGCTTAAGCAGCTTCGCGTAATCAAACAACCAAGCGGTTTAACGCGATAAATAAAAAAAGCCCGGGGGGTTAAAAGATCCATCATCGTTATCAGTTAAATTAAACATGCGCTATTTTAACGGCTTTTTAGCGCTTGGATAACGGCAATGATCATCTGGATCGCTAGACTTTACAATTCTGCGCTTTTAGTTTTCAGCAATTTCTCGACTAGAGCTTTTAATTCGCCTGATTCACCGGGTCTAAAGCCCAAATGCACATGATGAATGACGCCGCTGCGGTCGATAATAAACGACGAGGGCATGGCTTTGACCGCAAAATGTCGCGCGCAGCTTTTATCATCATCGCTTACAACGGTAAAGCTAGCCGGGAACTGCTTAAGAAACTCCTTCGCGTCGGCCAATTCTTCATCCAGGTTGACGCCAATAATTTTTAAGCCTTGATCTTTAAATTGCGCATGCATTTCGTTCAAAAACGGAAAAGACTTGGCGCACGGGCCGCACCAGGACGCCCAGAAATCAACGTATAGCACCTGCCCCTTAAACTGCTGAAGATCCAAAGGTTTATCTGCGCCAATCGGTTCCAGCAAACACGTTGGCATGACTTCGCCTGGTTCCACTGCAAACGTTAGCGCAGGAAAAATAAAAATGAATAATCCGAAAAAAAGTGTAACAAAGGATGGCTTACTCATTAAAAAGTTCCTAAAAATAGTAAAGAACGGGAAATGATAAGGCTTTCGGAATAGGTTAGCTATTCCGATTTATCAGGGTTCTTGTCAGTAAGCGTTTCTAATTTCATAGCCGCCAAATCACGAATTGCTTGATCACTGTCGTTAATGGCCTGTTGCAGTAAAGCGGCATCGTTGCCAATACTATCGACAGCCTGTAAACGCACATCTGCAGAGCTATCATGCAGCGCATCCTGAATTGCTTCTACTGCTCTATTGCCACCTACTCTATTAGTATAACTAGAAATAGCCCTGGCGCGAACGAGAGCATCCGAATCATTCAACGCCTGCTCTAAAAGCATATTTATATCGTCATCACGCTCGTGACTTGCCGTTAATAACTGTCCGATAGCGTCGGCACGCTCCTCTTTATCTTCAGACTGCGCCCGCTTTATCAACTGTTCAGTATATTGAAGACCAAGCTCATCATCGTTTTGACTTTGCGAAAATGTCAACGAACTCTGAGAAGCGTTATTAACAGAGGCCTTACAATTATCAGATGCCCCTTTATCATCCAAGCGCGAGTCCAAAACCCAAGCTTCAACAACTTGATCAGTGTTGCGTTCTTTTACAGCATCCCACTGATACCGAACAATTAAGTCGGCCTTTCGATTAAGCAAGCAGTCCAACACCGGCTTTAAGTTCGATCCTACACAAGTAGCCGTCGCCAATCCTACTGGTAATACCGAATAATGAATGGGAACACCAGTTTTAGCTTGAATTGTAGTCAAAACCTGATCTAGCGCGATTTGCCTGACTTCTAATTGAAACGCAACATCTTTCGCAGAACCGATTACCAGATTAGCCTGACCTTTTTTGACGGGCATAGCTGTCTGAATGGCGGGCTGCGCTACAACTATCGCTGCATTAAAACAAACGACTAAAAAAACGCTTGCCCGAATTGAGTATTTAACAAAAGTCAGCAGCTGAATGAGATCGGAAGCCATATCGTCTAAAAAGCCAAACTCCACGTGGCCGATAATGTGCCGTCGCGATCAAGCTGATAACCATTGACATCATCCTCAACCGGATGCAGCCATTCCACGCTGATCCGGTTTCCGGCCAGATCACCCGAAGGCACGATTGCGCTTAAACCAAAACCGATATCCCAAAAACGGCCGCCATAACTGCCTGGATAGTCCATTGGGCCAAATTTCAATGAACTACTCAAGGTGCGTGTTCCGTCTGAATTGACGACTGGATTGACAAATTGTCCCTGAGAGCTGGCAAAGGCGCCGTGAATGGCGCCCTGCAAAGTATATAGCCCCCGCACGGAAGCCGATAACCAATTCGTTAACTGGTAGCCTCCCCAAGCCGTTGCTTGAAAAATATCGCCTAAGCGGTAGCCTGATTTATTAGCATCCTCCATTCTTACGGTACCACTGGCCTGTGCGCCCCAGGAAAATTGATCGCTATGACCCGTATAAGTAACACTGGGCTTAAAGTCCCAGGTACCGCTGCCCAACTGCATGCCATAATGAATAAAACCACCATCAATCTGATGATTTCTTCTGAGTTTAATATCGACATCGCCAGTCGGGGCACTGAATCCAGCGGTGACATGCAAATGATGAACCCCATCATCAAACAATTTGACCAAGGTATATATACCCAAATCGCCAATTCCACCGGTCTCATGACTGTTTTGAACATGATGGCTAAGGTGTTGATTTAATGGAAAGCCTGTTAGATCATTGATTTCGCTGGAGTTTCTCGCACCTTCGAGCGGCCGCATGGTCATTGACATATCAACAAACTGCGGCATTAGCATCAACGTCAGCCAATCAGTTGGCGCATACATTAAATCCAGCATATGCATGTGCATGGCCATATTTGATGGCTTTACAAAGCACCCCAAACCCTCACCAGGCTCAGGACAGCCATTATTAACGATAGCCAGATCATTTACCGCATTTTCACCCTGCAGCATCGCTCCGCCCTGGCTGCTGTACATATAGCGGTATCCTACCATCCAATCCCCCGTTTTTGCCAGCATATGATCGAACATAACACCTGCCGGCGCATGCGCACCATGGACATGATGCCCGTGATGCCCGCCATGGCCACCACCCTCGATATTGAGCGAAACGGCGTTAAGATCGACTTTCAGTGCGGCATTCGCCACCCAGTAATCGAAATCGGCGAAAGCGCCTTCGCCGCCGCCACCGATTTTAAGTGAACCCTGGTGGGAGTAATATTCAAAGCCGGTTTCGAGGGTCAAGCCTTTGGCAAACTGCTTGCTGACCGTCACGCCCCCGCTGAGTGCGCCATAACCGGACAGGCGGTGGTCGCTGGAGAAAGCCGATGGCAACTTATTGCTGATGGCGGAAATAACCCGGCCATTGACAACCCTCTCTTGGGTTTGCAAGGCTTCCGGCAAAACGCCAAAGGGCGTATAAAAATCGGCGGCATCCTGGGAGTAATAGCGGATGCGCGGAGTCACCGTCCAGCCGTAGTTCAAAGGCTGAACCCAATCGGCTTCAAAGGTATGGCTGTGGATGCCCCAGTCATCGGCATTAAAGCGGTAATCAAAGTGCAACGCCGCAGCCAAGGGTTCCACGTATTGGATATAACGCCCGCCCACACCCCATTGGTTGCGGACTTCCGGACGACGTTCCAAAAATGCTTGCGATTCGTACACTTCGACAAAATCGCTGAATTCAAACTGGGCGGGATCGACAAAGAAAAACTGGGTGAGTTTATAGGGATTCGCCATATAACCCGTGCTACGGGTGTAAATAAAATCGCCGCTCACGAGCGCGGATTTGTTCAGCACCTGGGTAATGCCGGCATGGACACCCCAGTCTTGCTTGAGTCCATTAATGGTTCTGGCCCGAGAAATGCCGCCGATAGCGTCAGCAATGGCATTGTTGACTTGATCCCAGTAGTAGTGGTCCTTGGCGATGTAGGGCTGGGCATCATGGTCGATCACCGCCTTGGTTTCGCTGTTAGTGTAACTTAAGTCCAGATTGACAGTGGTTTGCTTATTGTTGAAGTCTAGGCGTCCGCCGATATTGCCGAAACGGGACTCGAAGTCGTCTTCCACGGAAATGCCGCCGCCCACGCTGATAGCGGCTTCATCCCACTCGTAACTGAGCTTGAAATCACCTTGCTTGCGGGTTTCCGGCGAAGCGGTGGACAAGATATGGGTTGTCCTGGTTTCGGGGTTGTAAACAACCAGCCCGCTGTCAGGGTCAAATTTGCCTGTGTATACGTTCAGATTGCGGTCAAACGCTATAGCACCATTTTTTATCAACGGGGATGCACCAACCCTGATAGTTGGATCTTTAGAATCGGATATTTGCTGGTTTCCGCCGAAAGCGCTAGGCGCGGTTGAAATGGGCGTGGCGCCGCCCCAGGTATCCTGGGTGTAGTTAAAAGCAAATTTAATGCGGTCGGTGAGGGTGAAATTGCCGTGGCCGTGGACGCTGTCCACCTCAATGGGGTTGAAGGATTTACCTGGAACCACGGTTGGATTACCGGCCAAATCAAAACCGCCAAACGTGACGTCGCGTTTATCTTCCTGATAATGGCTGTACTGGAAATCTACCTCGTCACCTTCGGCGGCTGTAGGCGAAATCAAGCCCGGCAGAACCAGCGCGGCGGTGGTTAACGCTGATAGTTTGGTAGGGAGCGCTGTGCGTGCCATCAAATCTTGCTTGGTGTGCACAGCGCATTTAATAACAGCCACAGCCTCCCCCTTGGGCCGCATTGCCAGCCGCCGCCGCCTCCCGGCTGCCGTAGTTATGCGTCCGCAAGGCGCTTTGCAAGGGATATGGATCCAGCGCCATTTGCGGTTTGGCGAGATTGCCGCGTTCCCAAGGCTGGACATTGACGCAAGCCGATAATTGAGTCGCTAGAAAAACTGCTAAATAAGGGGCTAATATCTTGACAATCATAATGAATCCACCGTTGGCTTGGTATCTCTTCCGGTTTTACACCCTGAGTAAACCGGGATGATTAACCAAAGCAGTTGAAATGTAAACAAAAACATAAAACCGCAATAAGGAAGGATGCCTGTTTTATAGAAACAAGCCAATACGGAAAATACAAAAACAAACCTGTTGACAAAACCCGGCGCCAATATAAGCGCCGGGTAAAACACCACCCGCTTTACTGATTCTGAGCAGTTGCGATCGAAGTACCGGTATGAATATTACCCGCCGCTTCGCAATGCGCTTCCAGATCATAGGACCGCGCGGCCGCAGTGTCTTTAGTCACAACCACAAAGTAATAATACGTGGTTGTTGGCGCGCCTGCGGCGAGTCTGATGCCGGGACTGTAAGTCGCATCCGCACCCGTCACATCGGTGCTGCTTTTGGCCGCCATGGCACCGGCGGTGTTACCTTTGATGATGGTGGCAGTCAAGGCATTTGTACCTGCGGTTTTATCCTTGACGCGGGCGTAAACTTGCACCGGTGCGCCGCCGCCGTCGTCGGAACAGACCATCCGGAACACGTCGGTTGCGCCCGCAGTGGCGCCCAGGCTTTGGTTAAGCAAAGTGTCCGCCGATGCTACGCCGACGGCACCAGAAAATAAGGCGGAAACCAACAAGGTTTTACTGAATATATTTTTCATAATGTTGATCCTCAATGCGCTTTTAAAATGCGCTTTATTTAAAAAAACCAAAACCGGCAACCAATAACTTTGGTTGCCGGCTCAACATATCAGGCCGACGCAATCCGGGCGATTGCTGGCATGGCAATGATTATCTTGCTTTTGGCCATACAAGTGGAATTGGCAGGTCGTGGTTCATCTGGGCGGCAGACGGGGTAATCCGTACTGTGACCCCAGCACCACAGGCATTGCCGTTGGCATCGGCTTCCGGCAACGGGTTGGTGACAGTATTCCGGCTGATGATAAGGGCCCCTGCCTCATTTCTGCCATCGGCGCGGTTAAAGTTGGAACCATCGACGTAGGGTGTCCAGAAGTTGACGTTGCCCTCGGTGGCAAACCCAGCGATTTTAGTAATTTTGCACACGTCGGCCACGGCAAGATCAAACCTTGCGGAAGTGGCGCAGGAGTCTGCGACGATGCTTACGCCACCCGTGCGGAATGGAACCAAGCCAATGGTATTATGTGCAGGCACAAGTCCTTTCCAGGAATGGATGCCGACTACGGTCACACCATCACGTCCCAAGACTGGCTGGTTATTTTGGAATGCGTCGTTGCTCATGACATGCCTGATAGCCGGTACGCCGGAGACATAGTCAGAAAGTACGCCGACCGTTTCGTTGCCATCTGCGTCCTTTACTGTCACGGTGGAATCGGTGCCGTCGGGGAACACAACACTGTTGGCAATGACACCGTTGTCGACACAACCGTGGCCGATAGAGATATTGTTGTAATTCGTTGTGCCTTCCAGAACCGTTCTTGTGGTTGTGTTGCTATGCGCCATTACGCCTTGACTGGCAGCCAAAATACCTAAAGCAAGTGCAGAAAAAGTTAAGCGGGTAATTTTTTGTTTCATGATGCCCTCCAGGACGTCGTTGTTATTAGAAATAGGATGTTAGTAAATTTTTCGGAATTAACAGTGATCACTGTTAATAAATAAGCACTGTTCGTGCCAATATTGACAACAACCTTCCGCCCTGGGCTACTAAAAAAATAAAGCTAATAAATTCAATGGATAATCGCCTAAGCCTAAAATTATTTTGGGCATCATGCGAGTTCAGCGAAATTTTTAGACGAGACAAAAAGCAGAAAGCAAGGGTTTAAAGCCCTTGCTTTAACAAAAAAACAGGGATATAACACAGCCAGAAAGTCGAATGATTGCCGCAAGCCTTTGTAATCCAAGGCTTACAGAAGAAATGCGTGATATGCCGCAGTCTCGTCATATCACGCAAACCGCAGAAGATTAGTCGAAGCATCAATGCGCCGAATTGCCGCCGCCTGTTTACGCCGGCATACAAAAATACGGAAAGTTTTATTTTAAAAACAAATTCTTAGTCTGATAATAACAAAAATTCAGATAGCAACTTGCTTAACGCCGATGCTAAAAAGCTTCAAACCGGACAGCGAGAAAGAGCGAACAAGAACTGTGTTAAATAACACAGTTTTATTAAATACTGTGTTATTTAACACAGTTTAATTATAAAGATTTCGCTAACCGCCGGACAGGATATGCATCCTTTCCGCAACGTTTTAGCCTGTACACAATGATGATGACGGGTGCATACCCCGTCATGCGAGTTTGGAAATACTCAAGCAGCGCCAAACTCAATAAGTCGCCACAAAACGATAGGTAATGCGGTAATCCGGGTCAGTCTGGAAACCGTTATGATCGGTCACGATCGGTGCGCCGATCGACAATGCCGTATTCCAGCTTTTTCCGCCAGAAAAACGAAGTCCCGGTGATATATAAATGGTATGCGTGCCGGAGTTGGGCTCAATCTGACCATCAACGCGTTGATAGTCCTGCCATTCGCCATTCAGTTCCAGAACCGCTGTCCACGGAGCACTGTTGGAAGATGAAAATAAGTTATTACGCGCCGGTGCGCCAAAAGCATAAGACAGCGCAAAGTTGTAACTGAATAGATCGCCCAGATCGGTTTCCTGTACGCCTTTGGTGACAACGGTATACAGGAAGCTGGTATCAAACGAAAACTGGCCCATCGCTCGGGTAAACGAAAGTCCAAATGAGGGATCCCAGGAGCCGCTGCCGGGCAACGAATGGGTTTCGAAAATATCGCCCTGATCATTATGAACGCCGGTTTCACCGGTCGGGGTTTTTAAACCGACAACCAATGAGGCGTGGTTGAGATTATCCTCGGTATGAAAAAAGCGATACTGGCCGAAGAACGAAACATCGCCAAAACCGTTGGAATCACCCTGCTTATGTACTTCCAATTCTTCCTCTTCCTCATCATGCCCATGCGGCGAACGTATACCGGAACGCATCACAAATGGAATTCTGACACCCAAGGTCAAGTTATCAGTTACACCATAAGCAGCAAACAAGGCTGGTTGCAAATAAGTTTCAACGCTATGCACATCGCCATGCGCTTCATCGATCGCATTTTCTTTCAGTTGTAACAATTGCTGATCGGATGCGCTGTCAAGACTGACAAATTGAGTAATAATTCCACCGGCCCACATGCCTGTGGGCAAGGTAATACCGGTTTGCGTGATGATCGGTGAGGCGGTGCCAATGCCAAAACCCAAGGAACCATGATCGGCCAAAGCCTGACCGCTTTGAGCGGCTAACAGTAGTGTTACCAACGTCGCCGCAGAGCCTTTTGTATGTTTTTTCATAGATTTTATTAAGTTATTATTAAAACTGTGAAGTTTAACAAAATAAAATTGCTTGACAAGAAAACATTGTCCTGATCTTTTTGCCAATGCCTGTGTCCGGCACCCGCAATTCACAGGAGGCGCAATACGGCCAGCAATTAAATCCCATAGTTTCGCCTCAAGACGCGTTTGTCTTGAAAAACCTTGAGTCAATCCCTTATTATTCTATAATCCTCACACATTAATACTGAAAGATAAGTCCCATGAGAACACATGTCGATTTAGATGAAAATTTAATTGCCCAAGTGATCGCCTTAGGTCATTTTCCTTCAAAAAAAGCGGCTATCCAAGCCGCCCTAATCGAATTTACCAAAAGTCTTAAGCGCAAAGAGATTCTAAAATTAAGAGGAAAATTGGCTTGGGATGGCGACTTGGATCAACTCAGATCATCACGCACTTTCGAAACAGACTGATGGTAGTCGATACCTCAGTATGGATAGACTACTTTAACGGCTTTGCTTCAGCAGAAGCGGATCGCCTTGCAAAAGCCATAGCTGATGATGAAACTATCGCTTTACCGGGCTTAGTTTGGACCGAAATACTGTTAGGTCTAAAAAGCGATTTGGAAGCCGACAAAATCAGCAATTTACTGGATGCTTTTGGCTATGTTACAGAACCAACGCGTTCGGATTATATCGAAGCCGCCCGCATATACCGAATTTGCCGAAGCAAGGGCCTCACTATACGTTCAACACTCGACTGTTTAATCGCTCAGTTGTGCTTGCGTGATCATTTACCTTTCCTATGCAAAGATCGCGACTTTCAAAACATTAGCCAGCTGTTTCCATTACAAATTGTTAGTGATTAATATTAGACCGATGGCGCAATACGGCTGAAGCCTATTGCATCCTACTCATTCGCTTCGATGAAATTACAGGCTACATATTATCCAGAATCGCCCGCTTGACCGCGTCGAGTTCGGCGTCAATCGTCAAGGTTCTGGCATTGGCGCATTGCTTGATGGCGGTGTCCGGATCTTTCAGGCCGACGCCGGTCAAGGTGCAGACCACGGTACTGCCTTCCGGAATTTTGCCCTTGCGAATGTCATGGCAAGCGCCAGCAACCGATGTCGCCGAAGCGGGTTCGCAGAAAATGCCTTCGTATTGCGACAACAGCTTTTGCGCGGCCAGAATTTCGTCGTCGGTAAATTTATCGAACCAGCCCCCCGACTCTTTTTGCGCAGCCCAGGCCTTATCCCACGATTGCGGGTGGCCGATGCGGATCGCGGTCGCGATGGTTTCCGGGTTGTCGATCATCTTACCGGCCAGAAAGGGCGCCGCGCCAGCCGCCTGATAGCCGCACATGACCGGACGCTTGCCGGTTACGGCCTTATGGCTGGCGCTATCAGAGGAATATTCCTGATAACCTTTCCAATAAGCCGTGATGTTGCCGGCATTGCCGACCGGCAGACAGTGATAATCCGGCGCATCGCCCAAAGCGTCGATAATTTCAAACGCTGCGGTTTTCTGGCCATCAATCCGGAACGGGTTGATCGAATTGACAATCGTCACCGGCGCATGATCGGCAATGACTTTCACCAGCTCCATGCCTTGATCGAAATTACCTTTGATCTGAATGATCGTGGCATCGTACATCAAGGTCTGCGCCAGTTTGCCCAAGGCGATTTTACCTTCGGGAATAATCACGAAGGCTTTGATACCGGCACGGGCGGCATAGGCCGCCGCTGACGCAGAGGTATTGCCGGTCGAGGCGCAGATGATGGCCTGACTGCCGGATTCCACGGCTTTGGTGACGGCCATCGTCATGCCGCGGTCTTTGAAAGAGCCGGTTGGATTCAAGCCTTCGAATTTGACATAAATATCGACCGACCTGCTCAGCAAACGCGGAACGTTTTGCAACTGAATCAAAGGCGTGTTGCCTTCGTTAAGACTAATGATGCGAGTTGATCCGCTAACCGGCAAGCGGTCTTTATAGCGCTCAATCAGGCCAGTGTAATGTTGTGGATTCGCCATGTTTTTTATTTATTTCAAGGTTTCTAAACGGATTCGGTTAACTTTACCGGAAACGGTAGTTAGGGCTTCAATTTCGGCAATCGCCGCATTCATTTCTTTTTCCAGGGTCAATTGGGTCAGCATGATAATCGGTATCGCTGTTTCATCGTCCAAAGACTCTTTTTGAATAATGGCTTCAATGCTGATTTGATGATTCGCTAAAATTTTTGTCACCTCGGCCAGCACACCGGGTTTGTCTTCAGCATGCAAGCGAAGGTAATAAGCCGTTTTGAATTGCTCTGCCGACAATACCGGAATATCGGCGATCGATGCCGGCTGAAAAGCCAAATGCGGTACGCGGTTTTCCGGATCGCTGGTCAGCGCGCGAACCACATCAATGACATCGGCCACTACCGCCGACCCCGTTGGTTCGGCGCCTGCGCCTGCGCCATAATAAAGTGTAGGCCCGACCGCATCGCCTTTAACGACCACGGCATTCATCACACCATCGACATTGGCGAGCAAGCGCCGTTCCGGTATTAATGTCGGATGTACGCGCAACTCAATGCCTTCGGTTGTCTTGCGGGCAATACCCAAATGCTTGATGCGATAGCCCAGTTGTTCGGCATACTCGACATCGATACGGGCAATCCGGCTGATGCCTTCGGTATAAACCTTGTCAAACTGCAATGGAATGCCAAATGCGATCGACGCCAAAATCGTCAATTTATGGCCGGCATCGATGCCCTCGACATCGAAGGTTGGGTCTGCTTCGGCATAGCCCAGCGCTTGTGCTTCGGCCAGCACGTCATAAAAATCGCGCCCTTTATCGCGCATTTCGGTCAGAATGAAATTACCGGTACCGTTGATAATGCCAGCCAGCCATTGAATTTGATTGCCGCTCAAACCTTCGCGAATGGCTTTGATAATCGGAATGCCGCCGGCCACAGCGGCTTCAAAAGCCACGATGACGCCTTTTTCGCTGGCCTTGGCGAAAATTTCGTTGCCGTGCAGCGCAATCAGCGATTTATTCGCCGTCACCACATGCTTGCCATTGGCAATGGCCTGCAGCACCATGTCTTTGACAGCGCCGGCGCCGCCAATCAGCTCCAGAATGATCTCGATTTCCGGATCGTTGATAATGTCCAAAGGATTGGTCGTTAATTGAATGCCTTGGACATCGCAAATCCGAGTTTTTGTTAAGTCTTTCGCCGAGGCTCGGGTAATGATAATTTCACGACCCGCCCGGCGGGCAATTTCAGCAGCATTTCGCGTTAAGACATTGACTGTACCGCCGCCAACGGTGCCCAAACCTAATAGCCCTATTTTTACCGGTTTCAATTTAAACTCCTGCGCAAAGTAGTTGCTCGCATCGCCGCTTTATCAAACGACCTTATCTTTTTTCATCATATTACGTATGCCTCGAACAGCCTGCCGGGTTCGATGCTCGTTTTCAATTAAGCCAAAGCGGACATGGTCATCACCATATTGACCAAAGCCTATACCCGGCGCGACCGCGACTTTAGCCTCCAACAGCAGTTTTTTGGAAAACTCCAAAGAACCCATGGCGCGATAGACTTCAGGAATTTTAGCCCAAACAAACATCGTGGCTTTCGGCTTTTCCACCGGCCAGCCGGCTGCGTTCAGACCCTCGCAGAGCACATCGCGGCGCTTTCGATACATGTCGGCAATCTCGCGCACACAGTCTTGCGGCCCTTCCAGCGCAGCAATCGCGGCGATTTGAATCGGCGTAAAGGTGCCATAATCCAGATACGATTTAATTCGCCCCAATGCCGATACTAAGGCCTTATTGCCGCACATAAAACCGACGCGCCAACCGGGCATATTATAGCTTTTAGACATGGTAAAGAATTCTACGGCAATGTCTTTTGCACCTTCAATTTGCAAGATGGACGGCGCTTTATAGCCATCAAACACAATATCGACATAAGCAAGGTCATGCACCACCCAAATATTATGCTCCTTGGCCAACGCGATGATCTTGGCAAAAAAATCCAGATCGACGCATTGGCTGGTCGGGTTGCCCGGAAAGTTGATGATCAACATCTTCGGCTTCGGCCAGGATTCGATAATGGCTCTATGCAATTCTTCAAAAAAATCGACGCCCGGTATTAAGGGCACATGACGTAAATCAGCGCCGGCGATCACGACGCCATAAGGATGAATCGGATAAGCCGGATTAGGCACCAGAACGATATCGCCCGGCCCTAAAGTGGCCAAAGCCAAATGCGCCAGCCCTTCCTTTGAGCCTATCGTGACGATAGCTTCGCTTTCTGGGTCCAAATCTACGGCAAAACGATTTTTATACCAATTACAAATCGCCCTGCGCAATCGCGGAATGCCTTTAGAAACCGAATACCGATGCGTATCATCTCGCTTGGCTGCTTCCAGCATTTTCTCGACGATATGCTTCGGCGTCGGCTGATCCGGATTGCCCATGCCAAAATCGATGATATCCTCTCCCTCCGCTCGGGCTTTGGCTTTCAATTCGTTCACGATATTAAAAACGTAAGGCGGCAAACGGCTGATTCTATAAAATGGTTCCATTAACGACTCTGCAACGATCAGTGTATGAATTGATCAAAAAAATGGTCTAAATTACTGTTGTTGTTACAACATGTCAAATAATAGCAAATCTCTTGCCTAGTCGACCGCGCAAGGCATTGACTAACAGGCAAAGAGTTAGCATAAACTCGATGAAGCGCTAGCGCTTTTGCTTGCGGTCGGCGCCTGTAAATACCGACGCACAAGGTCGAGTCCCAGCATTGCGGCCTGATTTTGCTTATGATTGGCCGGCCCAGCGATTGTATGAATAGTCTGGCATTGCCCTGCCCTGGCCAACAAGTAACTCACGACTGTAATACTCTGGCTTTTATCGCAATAGTGCTGATAAGACTCGGCAAAAAGCTGGATCAGCAGCAAATCGGCTTCACTTCGGGGTTGTTTTTCAAGCGCCAGCGCTTTTGCGGTTTCGAAAAGTTGGTCGGCAGAAAAGCCCAAGACGCTGGTTAATAAGGCTTGTTCAAAACAAGCCGCCTGCAACCAAGGCCGGCCGTTGCATTTTGCCGCCAGCAAGCCTTGGCTGGCGGTTTCAATAACCGCCAGCTTGTGCTCGCCCGCTGCCATCAACTGATCGATTACTGCAATCAAATCGCCGCTGAGATCATCCGAGCGGTCAATATTAAACACATGCGCGCCTAAACTTGCGTGAATCTCGGCAATAAGGCGCTCACACGCTGTTTCGGGAAATTCGGCGGTAAACAACAGCTTCACTTGAACTTCGTTGCCATTGGCGCGAAATCCCAATTGCACTTGAGGGTCGACTACAAGCGACTGTAATCGCTGCTGAATATCGGATTCGCCAATACCCATCGTTCTAAGCGTTACCAGCCGGCCCGGTTTAAGCGCAAACCGGCTTTTCAAGGCAGGCTGCACCTTTTCCAAAAACATTGGACGCATTTCTGAGGGAACACCTGGCAAAAACACGAACCAGCAGCGTTTGTGCCGCAGGGAAAACCCGGGCGCGGTGCCAAAATCATTATCGATTCGCTCGGCGTTTTCCGGCAAGAATGCCTGTTTACGATTGGATTCCGGCATACTACGATTGCGAATCTGAAAATAATGACTCATCTGAGCATAAGCGATTTCATCAAAAAATAACGGTTTGTTAAAGGCTTGCGCGACAGCTTGTGCGGTCAAGTCGTCGCTGGTTGGCCCCAAACCGCCGGTGCAAATGCAGCAATCCGCCCGTTCAGCAATAGCATTCAATAAAGCCATCAGATCATTTAGTTTATCGCCAACTGCGGTGTGGCGGGAAACGTTAAAACCCAAACGAACCGCATTTTCGGCCAGCCATGCGGCATTGGTGTCCACAATCTGACCACTCACGACTTCTTCGCCTTGTGAAAATATTTCCAGAATCGGGTTCAAAACGCAAAATCTCCGTTCAAGACGCGATGCCAAAAAGGCAAGGTCAGCACGCTTAATGCAGTCGTGATCGTCACGGTCATCGCGTATAATGCGCTGTCCAAACGATAACGGTCACAAAAAACGACGCCCAAAAGCATACTGGGCATCGCCAAATCCAAAACCGCAACCGCCTTGTCTGGATGCTGCAGCTGAACCCAGTCAGCCAAAGCAAAAGCAAATGCCGGCAACAGCAGCATTTTGACCAATAGCGCCGGAACCACATAAGGCAAATTCCGCAAACTGACCGCTTTCCAGCTTAACGCCAGGCCCATCGAAAACAACATCAAGGGAACAACAGCTGCTGATAATTTTTGCAATACACCTAATAGCCATAATGGCGCCGTTACTTCATTAAGGTTTAATAAAACCGCGCAGGCGGCTGCCCAAAACGGCGGTGCATTTAAATAAGTCCAAACAGGTTTGTTTTCATTTTTCTGATTTTCTCCATAATAGCGCGCGACCATAATCCCCAAAGTAAATACCAGCGGCGCGGCTGCGAATAAATCCAATTGAATGACAATTGAACGGGCCGGTTTGCCATAGAGCTGCTCGATAACCGGCAAACCCAGATAAGTTACATTCGGTATCACCGCTAATACCATCGCCCCCAGACGTTTGGCATCGAATTTACAAACAAATCCGACCAGCCACATGCAAAACATCGCAAAGACAATGCTACTCACACCCAGAATCGAATAACGTACGGATGCGGCACCAATCGCCGCCGCCCATAAAACTTCCAATACCAGCGCGGGAAGGAGCAGATAATAGACCAGCGATGTCAGTACTAAGCGCGTTTGATCGGCCGCCAGGCCAGCCGGCCGAAAAACGCGCCAGCCCGCACCGCAAGCCATTAACAGGGCCATTTGTAAAAGCGTTAAATTCATAGAAAACAACAGTTAGAAGATTAATTTTAACATTCACTGATTAAATCAAGTTACGGTAAGATAGGAAAATTTTTAAATGTAATTTTCAAATGCTATGACCCATACTTTTCTGTCCGATAAGCCCATTCCCGTCCGGGAGCGCTTGATCATGGCCCTGGACGTTCCAGGCATTCCGGAGGCTCAGCAGCTGGTAAGCGAATTGAATGATTCGGTGTTATTTTATAAAGTCGGCATGGAATTATTCATGTCCGGCGACTGTTTCGCTTTTATCGAATGGCTTAAGCAGCGAAACAAAAAAGTCTTTGTCGATATGAAATTCTTTGATGTTCCCGCGACGGTTGGCCGGGCCATCAAGGCGCTAAGCCAAAAAGGCGTTGATTTCGCGACCATTCATGGCAACGATGCGATCATGGAGGCGGCCGTCAAAGATAAAAACCATCTTAAGGTTTTAGCCGTAACTGCCTTAACAAGTTTAGACCGCGGTGACTTAACCGATCTGGGCTTTCAATGCGAAGTCAAGGATTTGGTATTATCTCGGGCTAAGCGAGCCTTGCAAATTGGCTGCGATGGCGTGATCTCATCGGGACTTGAAGTTTCGATGTTGAGAGAAGCCTTAAATCATCGTCTTTTGGTGATCACGCCGGGCATCAGACCGGTCGACAATCGTAAACAAGATGACCAAAAGCGCGTTGTCAGCGTCGAAATGGCTTTTCAGAATGGCGCTGATTATATTGTGGTTGGCCGGCCGATCCGTGACGCTGAGAGTCCGCAGCAAATGGCCGAAATCATTCAAAACCAAATAGCGGCGGTATTTAGTTAGCCCGCTGCCTAACTGCTGGAGTCTATGTTAGTATAAGCACTATGGTTTTTGATCCGCAATTTCCGACTTCCTATCTGGTCGCGTTTTTGATGGGGCTCTTCAGCAGCATGCACTGCATCGGCATGTGCGGTTCCATTATCGGCACGTTAACACTCAGCTTAAGTCCTGAGATCCGTAATAAAAAGCAGTTATTATTGCCTTTTGTTTTTAATTACAACGCCGGGCGAATTTCAAGTTATACGATGGCCGGCGCGCTTGGCGGCCTAGTTCACTCGTTCGCGATGGTTCATTTTGCCGAATCGCACGGCCATCGCTTTTTGCAAATCTTATCGGCGGTCATCATGGCCAGCGCAGGTTTTTATATCGCCGGATGGTTTCCACGCTTCGCTTACATCGAAAAAGCCGGAGCAAAATTTTGGAAATTGATAGAGCCTTATGGCCGTAAATTAATCCCGGTGAAAAACCGCAGCCAGGCTTTTGTTTTTGGCATGGTCTGGGGCTGGCTTCCTTGCGGCTTAGTTTACGCCGCTTTAGCGATGGCTGCCGCAACTGGCGATGCCTTAATCAGCGCCTTGACCATGCTTTTTTTCGGTTTGGGTACTTTACCCGCCGTGATGGGTGTCGGTATAATGACTGGCGTATTAACCCGATTATCAAAAATGCAGCGCTTTAATCAAGCGATCGGGCTGTTTATGATCGTGTTGGCCTTATTGGCCGCGATGCCGTGGCTTAACCCCATGGCTTATACGAGTCACGCAGAACTGCATTAAAACTATAATAACCGAGCTGTATTATGAGCCACTTTAATTCGATTATTGGACAATCCCCTTCACTCGATGCATTAATTCGGGTCGCTCAAATAGCCGCTTCCACTGATGTAACCGTCCTGTTAAAAGGCGCAACTGGAACTGGCAAGGAAATTCTTGCGCAAACAATACAAAAAGCAAGCGCGCGCTCGGATAAAAGTTTTATCACCCTCAATTGCGCTGCTTTACCAGAAGGATTGATTGAGTCGGAACTCTTTGGCCATAAAAAAGGCGCGTTTACCGGCGCTAACGCCAATGCGCCAGGTTTATTCAAAGCAGCCGATGGCGGCACATTGTTTTTAGATGAAATTAACTCGCTGCCTTTGTCAATCCAAGGCAGGTTGTTGCGTTTTCTTGACTCCGGTGAATGCCTTGCAGTCGGTGAAACCAAGCCTTATTTTGTCGATGTTCGAATTATTGCTGCAACTAACGTTGATCTTAGCCAGCAAATAAAAGCCGGCGAATTCAGAAGCGACTTGTATTACCGCTTAAATGTCGTACCCCTCGAGCTGCCGACATTAGCTGAACGTGCAGAAGATATCGAACACCTGACCCAACATTTTCTGTCCATTTTTGCTCAAGAGCATGCTATTCAAGCGCCCACTTTTAGCAAGCAGGCGTTAAAAATCATGAAAGCATACAAATGGCCCGGTAATATCCGTGAGCTACGCAATTTATGCGAACGGCTGAGTATTTTGCTGGCGGGCAAGGTCATCGAACCAGAAAATCTGCCTTTGGAAATTCACCATTTTAAAAGCGAGGCCGAAACCCCAAAAGGCCGGTTTATCTTACCGGAAAACGGCGTTCAACTCGATAATATTGAGGCTGATTTGATTAATCAGGCATTAAGCCGCACTAATGGCAATCGAAGCAAGTCAGCGCGATTGCTCGGTTTATCCCGAGATACTTTGCTTTACCGGATGCAAAAACACGGTTTATCGGTTCACTAACACAAATCCTGAATCGCTTTCGGCTACAAACATTTGATCATTTGTACCGAAATATTATCTCCTTTGCCGTTGGCGCGGAATGAAGACAGCCGCGCTAACTTCGCTAAATCAGCTTTGGTACTGCTATGTTGAGCCAGTTGGATCAGCTCATGAGGCTTGATGTGGCTCCAAAATCCATCGCTGCAGACAATAAAGGTTTCGCCTTTTTTCACTGACGGATATAATTTAATTTCCACGCGATGCTCTTTCAATACATTGATACTTCGTGTCAACTGATTTTGAACTGGATGGTTTGCCATTTGTTGCTCAGTGATCATACCCGCATCAAACAACTCCTGAGCGACCGAGTGATCTCGTGTGCGCCAAACAATTTCACGGGAATTCAAGCGATAGACCCGCGAATCGCCGCAATGCGCAGTCAGTGCAACCTTTTTGTCCAGGTAAAGAATAGCGCAGGTTGTATGAGCTCGATCAGCTGATAAATCATCTTGAAATAATCGCCGCATTTCCTTAATCGCAGCACTAATCCAAGCAGAAAAGGTTTCTAACGGGTTGTTAATCATCAACTTGCTAAAAATCTCAGCATGCTTGATCATCCCTTGGCAAAAAAAACGAGAGGCCTTATCGCCCGCATGATGCCCACCCAAGCCGTCGGCAACCAAAAACAATGCATAATCGTCAGCAATCATATGCTCCATCGAGTCTTCATTGACTTCCCGATCGCCTGCCGAAGTTAATTGGTAAAATTCAAGCTTCACTGGTTTTGTATTTCTTAATCGCAATGCGCCCGGGCATTCAGCATCAATTGCTTCAAATCTTTCACAGTTTTCTCCATGCCTGAAATTAAAGCCTGCGCAATAATCGCATGACCAATATTCAGCTCAATAATTTGCGGTATCGCGCAAATGGCTTCAACATTATGAAAATTCAAGCCATGCCCGGCATTGACTTGAAGTCCAGCGCTATGCGCCAGTTGGGCTGCCCTGCGGATGCGCTGTAGTTCGTCCATTCGCTGATCGATATGAGCGGTTTCAGCATAGCAGCCTGTGTGCAATTCGACAACCGGGGCAGAAGCTTTTACCGCTGCTTCAATTTGCGCCTCATCAGGATCAATAAACAAAGACACCTCGATTCCGGCGTCGGCCAGCGCCAGACAAGCCGATTGCACACGAGAAAAATTAGCCAAAATATCCAAGCCACCCTCAGTGGTTAGTTCTTCTCGCTTCTCGGGCACTAAACAACAGGCAGAAGGCTTGACTTTGGCGGCTATCCCGATCATTTCATCGGTAACAGCCATTTCCAGATTTAACCGCGTGTGCAACATCTCCCTTAACAAAAAAACATCCCGATCCTGAATATGCCGCCGATCTTCACGTAAATGCGCGGTGATTCCGTCTGCACCCGCTTGTTCGGCGATCAAGGCAGCTTGGACTGGCTCAGGAAAGCGTGTGCCTCTTGCTTGTCTTAATGTTGCAACGTGGTCAATGTTAACGCCCAATAAGATAGGTTGTTTATGCATGTTTTGTCAGCTTAATGAATTGATTCATAATCGCACGGCTTTTTAAAGGCCTTCCTGGGCAATAGGCGTCAATCACCAATCTCAATAACTGTTTCGCTTGAAAACGGATATCGGGATCGGAAAATTCTCTTGCCCTGATAGCTCGAAGACTTGCGCCAGAAAATAGCCCGTTTTCGGCCTCTACTAGCCCTTTCTCAAGGTCAAAATGATATTGCCTGTTAGACTCAATAGGTCGTTCACCAGGATAGGCGTAGCTCAATTGCAAACCATAGCCCGCCTGATTAAGTAAACTAAGCTCAAAATTTCTTAATGCAGACTCTTGATTTGCCTGATTAGAAAGCTCGTTTATGCAATTGCAGTAGTCATAAAAAAGTTCTGGATGCGGATCAGAAAATTGAAAAAAGCCGACTATCAGCTCATTCAGGTAAAAACCACAATATAAGGCTGTACCTTCTAATTTGCGGTATGAGGGCGCTGCTTCCGCAGCGGTTAAGGTTTTCAAATCTGTTTTATCCAAATATGAGATAACCAGTGGTACAAAAGGCTGTAAGATTCCAGCCATTTTTGATTTGGGTTTTCTAACCCCTTTGGCTACCAAAGAAATTCGACCAAAATCACGAGTCAGCGCATCGATTAATAAGCTGCTTTCCCGAAAATTTCGCTGTTGCAAAATAAATGCGGGCTGCAAAAAAACTGAAGAGTCAGTCATTAAATCCTAAATTTTGTAAGACTCTTTCATTATCTGACCAGCCTTTTTTCACTTTAACCCAGAGTTGTAAATAAACTTTTTTGTCCAACATTTTTTCTATGTCATGCCGGGCATCTGTTCCAACTTTTTTTAACACTTCGCCATTTTCACCAATAACGATATTTTTTTGGCTTAGCTTTTCTAACCAAATCAAAGCATAGATTTTCGTGATGGTAGCGTTTTCTTGATAACGTTCGATTTCAACTGTTAAGGCATAAGGTAATTCATCGCCAAGCCGCCGTGTCAATTTCTCTCTAATGATTTCGGCGCATAAAAATCGCTCTGATTTGTCAGTCACCTGATCATCTGGGTAAAAAGGCTCTCGTTCAGGCAATAACGCAATCAGCATCTTCTCAAACTCGTCCAAATTAATCTGCTTTAGTGCTGAGATCGGCATCAAATGCTTAAATGGAAATCGATGCTGAGCTTGATCAAAAAAAGCCAAAATGGCGTCTTTATCTTTAATCTTGTCGACTTTATTTACCGCTAAAACGACTGGCAGACCAGCCTGCTCTAATTTTTTAACAATAACTTCGTCGTAATCATGCCAGTACAATCCATCTAGCAACCAAACCACAACATCAACGCCTAACAAAGCGGTGTCAGCTGCTCGGTTCAAGTAGCGATTCAACGCGCGTTTACCGCCGCTATGCATGCCCGGCATATCCACATAGATAATTTGGCCATCGGCAAAGGTATTAATGCCCAAGATCCGATGCCGGGTGGTTTGAGGCTTGCGCGACGTAATACTAATCTTTTGCTTGAGCATATGATTCATCAATGTGGATTTACCCACATTTGGGCGGCCAATTAACGCGACATACCCGCACTTCATTTTTTGCATGCCCAACCAAAGCCCTCGACGAGAAATTTTTTAGCGTATCGTTTCAATTCAATTGCTTCTATAAAACTTTTGCAACTCTTTTAGATACAAGAGCACTCTATAGACTTAATTTTCTATATTGAGCAGTTTAAGCATTTGCTCAGCTGCAGATTGTTCGGCTTTTTTTCGTGAACCACCAGACCCAATACTTGCTTTTGCGAGCAAAGACGTTGTGCATTTGACTGAAAAGTGCTGCTCGTGCGCCAAACCAGACATTGAGACCAAGGTATATTCGGGAAGATCCAATTTTTTGGCTTGCATTAGCTCTTGCAGCCTTGTTTTAGGGTCTTTTCGCCAAGTGTCCAACGTAAGCGATTCGAGTTTTTCTTTAAACAGGTTAAGTATAAAGAGTTTGCAAGCATCGATACCTTGGTCTTGATACAAGGCCGCTATAATGGCTTCCATGGCATCTGATAAGATAGACTCGCGCCTGTATCCGCCACTTTTCAACTCGCCTGAACCCAGCCTTAAATAATCGCCAACCTGATATTTTTTTGCTAAGCCAGCCAAGGTTTCCTGATTGACTAAACTGGCTCGTAAACGGCTTAACACCCCTTCTGAGGCATCTGGAAAAGCGTTGTAGAGTTTTTCGGCGATGACAAAACCGAGTATTGAATCGCCTAAAAATTCCAGCCTTTCGTTGTTTTCACCGGATGAGCTCCGATGAGTTAAAGCGTTATGAAAAAAAACCGGGCTATGAAACTGCAATCCCAATTTTTTGATGAGTCCTTCGGGGTCTTTTATCACTTCTGGCCAATCTCGATGACATCATTAAATTCAGCCAGTACACTTAAATTTCCGGCAATTTTCTTAGCCACTTCATATTCAATCGCCACTTTCAAATAATCGCCATGCTTGATGATTTGTATGTCTTCTTGGGTCACATCATAAACGTAATTGATGTTAAAACGTTTACTCAAACTTTCTCTGATTTCATGTTCACTCATATTGATAAGATCTGGAGAATTTCTAAGTTCATTTAAAGCGCCAGCCACCTTGTTATGATCCATATAGATAGGCACAATTTTGAGTATTAACAGCGTAAAAAAAGCAATCAGACCCAAAATTAATGCAATCGAAATCATTGTAAGGCCTTGTTGAGATTTAAGTGAGGCTTTCATTTGTCGCTCCCGTCATTAAACAACCATGGTTTAAATTTTAGCTTATTTCAATACCGTGCCAATACGCTCGAAATCAATGCCTTTGTACTGCCAATCCCAGTTCATCCATATAAAAAAAGCTTTTCCCACTAAATTTTCTTCCGGCACTGTTCCCCAATAGCGACTATCGTTGCTGTTATCGCGATTATCGCCCATAACAAAATAACTCCCCTCCGGCACGACATAGGTAAATTCCACCGAAGGAGCGCCAGTTCGCACCAAAATATCATGCTCGATGCCGTTTAAATCTTCTACCAAATGTTCAGCGCCGGTCATATCAGAGCCCTGGCCAAAGCCTTGATAGCGCCCGATTGATATCTGCTTAATCGGCGCATCATTTATCGTTAACTGCTTATTTTCATAAACAACCTTATCCCCAGGCACAGCAACAACCCGCTTGATATAGTCAATCGTTGGGTCTTTAGGAAATCGGAACACAACTATATCGCCTCGCTTCGGCTCATTTAAAGCAATCAGCTTTTTATTAATGACTGGAATTCGTATGCCATAAGTAAATTTATTTACCAACAAAAAATCACCTACGACAAGGGTCGGCATCATTGACCCGGAAGGTATTCGAAAAGGCTCGGCTATAAAGGAGCGCAATAAAAATACAATGAGGACAATAGGAAAAAAAGAGCGGGCATACTCGACAATTAACGGCTCATTTTCCTCATCGAACGCTTCGCCCCGAGCCTTAAGAATTAACAAGTACGATCCCCAAATTAATCCCGTGACTAAAGAAGCGGCAAATAAAAAAAATGAAAAATCAAAGTCCATAACGATAACTAAATAGTAAATTGAGTAAAAGTCGGCCCATTATTCCTTGTTCAACTGCAAAACCGCAAGGAAGGCTTCTTGAGGTATTTCGATATTACCCACTTGTTTCATGCGCTTTTTTCCAGCTTTTTGTTTTTCCAGCAATTTCTTCTTGCGCGTAATATCGCCGCCATAACATTTAGCGGTCACGTTTTTACGCATGGCTTTTACTGTAGAACGGGCAATAATTTTCGATCCGATAGCAGCTTGAATGGCAACTTCATAAAGTTGTTTAGGAATCAAGTCTTTCATTTTTTCAACTAAGTCGCGCCCACGGCTCTGACTTAAATCCCGATGTACAATAATCGATAACGCATCGACTTTTTCGGAATTAATCAGTACATCTAATTTGACCAGAGAAGCTTCCTGAAAACGCAAGAACTCATAATCAAATGACGCAAATCCCCGGCTAACCGACTTCAATCGATCAAAAAAATCCAACACCACTTCACTCAGGGGTAATTCATAATGAATTGATACCTGCCGGCCAACATATTGCATGTCTTTTTGTACGCCGCGCTTCTCGATGCACAGCGAAATGACGCTGCCTAAATAAGCATCTGGAACTAAGATGTTAGCCCGAATAATGGGTTCACGAATTTCTTTAATGGTATTAATATCCGGCAGTTTAGCAGGATTATCCACCATAACTGTTTGTCCATTTTGAGTAATGACTTCATAAATAACAGTAGGGGCTGTTGTAATTAAATCGACATTGTATTCTCTTTCCAAACGTTCCTGCACAATCTCCATGTGCAGCATACCCAAAAAACCACAGCGAAATCCAAAACCCAACGCTTGTGATGTTTCGGGTTCAAATTGCAGAGCGGCATCATTGAGATTGAGCTTATTCAAAGCTTCGCGTAAATCTTCGTAGTTATCGGAGCTGACTGGATAGAGTCCTGCGAACACCCTGGGCTGAACGCGCTGAAATCCGGTCAGCTGCTCTGGTGCAGGCTTGTCAGTCCAGGTAATGGTGTCGCCAACCGGAGCGCCAAAAATATCCTTAATACCTGCAACCACATAGCCTACTTCGCCCGTATCAAGCAATTCCTTGTCCAAGCGTTTGGGGGTAAACACCCCAACCTTTTCAACAATGAATGACTTGCCCGTAGACATTATGGTAATTTTTTGTTTACGACGAATGCTGCCATGAACAATCCGAACTAAAGAAACTACGCCAAGATAACTGTCAAACCAAGAATCAATAATTAACGCCTGCAAGGGGCCATCGACTTTTCCTTGCGGAGCGGGTACTTTCGTTACCAGTTGTTCTAACACATCTTGTACGCCTAAACCTGTTTTTGCGCTAATCATTAACGCATCATCAGCCGGTATACCAATAACCTCTTCAATTTCGGTTATGACACGTTCTGGCTCTGCAGAAGACAAATCAATCTTATTGAGTACGGGTACAACTTCTAAGCCTTGTTCAATCGCAGTGTAACAGTTTGCAACACTTTGTGCTTCAACGCCTTGTGCTGCATCAACAACCAATAAAGCGCCTTCACAAGCGGCCAACGATCTTGAAACCTCATAAGAAAAATCAACATGGCCAGGCGTATCGATGAAATTCAACTGGTAGGTTTCGCCGTCTTTAGCTTTAAAATCCAGGGTTACACTTTGTGCCTTAATAGTAATGCCTCTCTCCTTTTCAATATCCATTGAATCAAGAACTTGAGCAGACATTTCACGTTCGCTTAAACCACCGCAGATCTGAATAAACCGATCAGCAAGCGTTGACTTACCGTGGTCAATATGAGCGATAATGGAAAAATTTCTAATATGTTTTAAATCCACAGCGATCTATCTGTCATTTTGGAGGATATGTTGTAAACCTTGGATTAGCACTATGCTGTATTTCTGCCAGGGTAATTGCCAGCGATTTTAGCGTTTTAATCTGTCAGTATACCAGAATCAACACAATGTAAGAGTCAAATATTGCTATTTTTCAATTACTTTCCCGTACAATTTACGCAATATCCGGATGTTAAATATCTATCGAAAAGAAGCGAAAAAAAACCCAGGGTGATAGCCTGGGTTGTGTGATAGGAGCTTGGCGATTCCCTACTTTCGCATGGCAAACGGCCACACTATCATCGGCGCTAAACGGTTTCACTTCCGAGTTCGGGATGG